>ERZ827156.3004-NODE-3004-length-16011-cov-5.070193_pt1 | contig 16011 bp, 19 predicted proteins | sample MGYA00519919_ERZ827156 | MGnify/ENA primary metagenome ERZ827156 (study PRJEB31778, sample SAMEA3449269) | human gut metagenome | biome: human gut; feature: human-associated habitat; material: faeces | place: United Kingdom | collected 2010/2012 ... | reverse complement strand
TGTTGATCACCACCTTTCCACCAGTCAAACGACGCTTATGACGAGAATCACGGCAGATACCTACACACCCCGTTAGTCGCGCTCTCCTCACAATCCGCACGCTCCACGCAGCAATCAATACCTACCCATTCTATCAAATCAGTAGTTCTAGCGATAGTGTGGCTTCTCAAACGATTGGGAATTGGAGTGGCGTTCAGTGGTTCTCTTGATTTGCAAGCAGTGGTTCGATCCCGATTTCTGGAGTTCCCTCGTTTCTCCGTTCCAATTCCTCGCAATCCACGCCCTCTCCAGGCCTTTTAGCAATCGACTGCAACAAACAGCACGAAGTGTACACCGGCCCATAAATCCTGCGGATGAAAACTGGGCTCTTAGTTTCTGTCGATCAGACTCTTCTTGCTCTTCACCACGGACCAGTTGATCTCGCTGGTGGCGGCGGTGGGGCTCTTCTCCCACGGATTCACTGCCGCTCCTCCCACCGTCTTCGTCTCCCGCTTCCCCGCCTGATTCATCTTCACCGCCGTGAGGTTGCGCAGCGACTTGTCGAGGAGGGCCAGCACTCTCGTCAGGTCCTCCCGCTTCTTCACCAGGGTCTGGTCTTCCTACGCCTCACACCTCCTACTCGCACCCACAGCCATCAAACCCTCCACCAGGTTCTTGTTGTAGATGTTGTTGATCAGCACGTTGTAGATGCTGTCCACGGTCTGGTTCAGCAGGTACAGCGTGATGCACTACACCTCACACCTCCTCTGCGCCCGCACCTTCGGCATGCTGTCGATCAGGTTCTTCTTCACCGTGTCCAAGTACGTGTCGATCAGACGTGACATGTACTCCATCATCACCTGCTCGTTGCTGTTGTAGTCCTTCCACTCGTCGCTCTCCACCAGCGCGCCCAGCTTGCTGCTCTTGTAGTAGCTATCCACCACAGGCTTCTCTTCCTCCTTCTCCTCCGCCTCGGGCTTCAGGGACTTCACCCACTGCGTCAGCGTTGCGCGCCACACCTCCTCCTGCCCCGCGATGTTGAACCACTCGATCCACGTGGACTCCTGCGCCTCCGAGTCCACGCGCAGCTCCAGACTCTCCTCGTCGGGCAGCTTCACCACGAACTCGAACTCGCCCATCGCCGGGTTGTTGCGCACCACCGCCGCCGTCGCGCCCTCCAGGAACACCTCCGTCACGCCGGGGTCGCTGCGGTCGATCACCGCCGTCGCGTTGTAGAAGAACGACCGCTGCTTGATCATGCCGTACACGTGGTCGAAGCGCCCGCGCCCACTCTTCAGGTAGCACCAGCCCTGCATCATCGGCTCCTGGAACTCCGGCGGGTCGTTCGGGTTGGTCGCCTGCAGCGCGCGCTACACCTCATGTTCCCCGCTCGCACTCACGGCCCGCGCGGTGGCGATGGCGCCGCCCTGCAGCTTCTTGACGCTGTCGGCGGAGAGCGCCTCGAGCGCGGTGTTGATGTAGGCCTTCTCCATCTGCAGCAGGATGTGCGCCATCTCCTGCGCGATGCCCGCCTTCTCGTCCAGCAGCTGCAGCGTCTCGCGGATGATCGCCTCGCGCAGCTTCGGGAAATACTGCAGCTCGGGCATCTGGATGCCGCACACCACGTTCTGGAACTCCGTCTTCACCTGCTCCACGCACAGCTTGCACGGCTGCTCGAACTGCGCCAGGCACGCGCGGATCAGCGTCTCCAGCGCCTTCTCCGACGCGAACAGCCCGCCGTGGATGCCGCGGTTGTTCACGATCGCCGTGCGGATCGCCTGGATGCCCACGCACCCGCGCGCGTCCAGCGCCTGCAGCGTGCCCGTGAAGTCCTTCGCGAAGATCTCCAGGATGCGCGCGCCGCCCGTCAGCGCCGCCTTCTCCTCCGCGCCCGCGTCCGCCTTGCCGAACAGCGCCGCGCGCAGCTGCTGCGAGTAGCCGATGAACACCTGCACGGCCGCCGCGTTCACGTCCGCCAGTCCGTCGTTCACGCTCTTGATCTCCATCAGCTGAGCACTAGCCCTCACGTCCCCGCGCCGCGCCCACCTGATCTGCTGCCGGTACGCCGTCACCTTCGCGATGATCTCGGGCAGCGACGCGCTGATGTGGCTCACCAGCAGCTCGTTCAGCCGCTCGCGCAGGTACTGCGTGCCCATGCGGTTGCTGTACTGCGGGTAGTACGTCTGGAAGAAGCGCCGCTCGTCCTCCCACTGCCGGTGCATGTCCTTCCGCGTGTCGATGTCGCTCTGGCTCCGGTTGATCACGCCCACGTACCCCAGCTTCAGCGGGATCACGCGGCCCTCGAAGATCTCGCTCGCGTCCGTGCCGCGGTCCATGATGTCCACCTTCGTGATCACGCCGATCGTGCGCTCGCCCGTGGGGTCGTACTCCTTCGCCAGCTGGATCGCGTCGCTCAGCGCCAGGTCCGTGTTCGCGGCCGTCACCGCCATGATGATACACGACGGCTCGCGGATGAACCGCACCACCATGTTGCGCAGAATCTCCTCGATGTTGCGCGGCTGGTCGCCCACCGGGTTGCGCGTGATTCCCGGCAGGTCGATGAGCGTCAGGTTCACCACGTTCGGCGAGTAGATCTTGAGGTTGATGGGCTTGTCCGTGACGCAGACGCCCGTGCCGGTCTCGCGCTCGGTCTGGCTCACGATCTCGTTCCGCACTTCGTCAAAGTCGTAGAACTGCTTTGTGGGTTTGTGTGCAAAGACGGCGTACTCTATTCCTCACGAGAAGGGCAAAACGCGACCCGAAGCCAGATCCTTCACATATACGAGCTGAAGGATGAGCGGACAGCGCGTCACGATGCCGCTGCCGCGGGGAAGGAAGTCCCGGCCAACGATGTTCTCCAGCACGGAGCTCTTGCCGCTTGACTGCCCGCCAACGACCGCGATCTGCGGAAGATCGATCGCGTTGCCTCCTATGGCTCACGATGAGCAACGCAGCACGCACCCACGATGGAGAAGACTTCCTGGATGTCGTTGATGATGGAGATCAGTCCCTGCATTCCGAAATCGCTTGTGTTGCGGTCCATGGTTGCAAAATGAGTTGGATTTGAATGGGACGGAAATCGGGGGCATTTTGCTGGAACCCGTCAACGAAAATGGGCTTTGGAAATGGAGCCGATCGATGATTTACAACGCGTTTTCTCCCAGTAGTCATTGAGTTCGTTTCCAGAAATCGGCGAATAGCAAATATGCCTAGTGGAGAGTGGATTGAGACGAGGAGCTGCTAATTCCGTAGAAGATACAACGATGATGACTTATTCTCAAAATGCAGAGCTTGTGGCATGATCATGGATATTAGCGAAGTTCAGACACATGATTCTGTTTGCAAAGCGTCCAAAAGCGAAAAGAAGAGAGTATTCGCTGTTTCTTTGCGTTGATTTGAATAGGTTGCACTCAATCGCTATGAAATGATTTCAGGAAGAGATCGTAACATCTTGGAAGGATTCGGGTAGCTTGTGTTCCGTGAGCGTTAGGCGTAGCCTTGCCGAGGATGAAAAGGAGGAGTCCTCCAAGAAGAAGCATCACAAGCATCGTGCAGACGACGAGGAAAAGGATGCAGATTCGAAAACGAATGCCGACGAAGAGGAGGAGAAGAGGAAGAGGAAGGAGGAGAGGAGGAAGCGCAAGGAGGCCGAGGCCGCTGCTGCCGCCGCTGCTGAAGAGGAAGAGAAGAAGAAGGCGGAGGAGGAAGAGGAGGCGAGACGAAAGAGAAAGGAGGAGAAGAGAAAGAGAAAGGAGGCCGAGGCTGCCGCTGCTGCTGCTGCTGAGGAAGAGAAGAAGAAGGCTGAGGATGAAGATGAGGAAGCGAGACGAAAGAGAAAGGAGGAGAAGAGAAAGAGAAAGGAGGCTGAGGCCGCTGCTGCCGCAGCTGCTGAAGCGGAGGCTGCGAAGAAGACTGCGGAGGAGGAAGAGGCGAGACGGAAGAGACATGAAGAGAAGAGGAAGCGTAAAGAAGCGGAGGCTGCTGCTGCTGCTGCTGCGGAGGCTGAGGCAGCGAAGAAGACGGAGGAAGAGGAGGAGGCGAGAAGGAAGAGACATGAGGAGAAGAGGAAGAGGAAGGAAGCTGAGGCTGCCGCTGCCGCTGCTGAGGCTGCTGAGGCTGCTGAGGCTGAAGCGGCGAAGAAGGCTGAGGAGGAAAAGAAGAAGGCAGAAGAGGAGAGACTTCGTAAGGAGGAAGAGGAGAAGAAGAGAAAGGAGGAGGAAGAGAAGGCAAGGGAAGAGGAGAAGAAGAAAAAGGAGGAGGAAGAGAAGGCAAGGGAAGAGGAGGAAAGAAGGAAGAGACATGAGGAAAGAAGAAAGAGAAAGGAGGCCGAGGCGGCGGCTGCGGCGGCTGCTGCCGAAGCGACGAAGAAGGCTGAGGAAGAAAGACAGAGAAAGGAAGAGGAGGAAAAGAAGGCTGAGGAAGAGAAGAAGAGAATGGAAGAGGAAAAGAAGAAGGCTGAAGAAACAAAGCAGAGAGAAGAGGAAGAGAAGAAGAAAGCGGAGGAAGAGAGGAAGAGAAAGGAAGAGGAGAGAAAGAAGGCGGAGGCTGCCGCGGCCGCCGAGGCGGAAGCGGAGGCTGCGAGAATTGCCGAGGAGATGAGAGCAGAGGAGGAGAGATTGCAGAAGGAAGAGGAGAAGAAAAAGAGAGAGGAAGAGGAGAGGAAGCGAAAGGAGGAGGAAGAGAAGAAGGCGGAGGAAGAGGAAGCGAGACGAAAGAGACATGAGGAAAGAAGAAAGAGAAAGGAGGCCGAGGCTGCTGCTGCTGCTGCTGAAGCGGCGAAGAAGGCTGAGGAGGAAAAGAAGAAGGCAGAAGAGGAAGAGAGGAAGAGAAAGGAAGAGGAAGAAAAGAAGAAGGCGGAAGAAGAGAGACAGAGAAAGGAAGAAGAGGCAAAGAAGGCAGAGGAAGAGAAGAAGAAGGCGGAGGAGGAAGAGGCAAGACGAAAGAGACACGAGGAGAGAAGGAAGAGAAAGGAGGCTGAGGCAGCGGCTGCTGCTGCTGCTGCTGCTGAAGCAGCGAGGGAAGAGGAAGAGAAGAAGAAGAGAAAGGAGGAGAGAAGAAAGAGACGAGAAGCCGAGGCGGCCGCTGCTGCGGAGGCAGCGAAGAAGGCTGAGGAGGAGGCGAAGAAGAAGGAAGCGGAAGCGAACAGTGGGGACTGGGCAGCGGCGTGAGGCGTAGAGATCGTGTTCATCTGCAACGTGTGCGGCAAGGGTCTGACGGAGGAGGAGGGCTACGTGCACGCCGTGACCTGCCGCCCGCCGCGCGGCTTCTCCGGTGAGCAGCTGCTCCGCATCGAGGAGCCCGACAAGGAGGAGAAGCCTGTGGAAGAGAAGCCTGAGGAGAAGCCTAAAGAGGAAGAGAAGAAGGAGGAAAAGAAGGAGAAGCCTGTGGAGGAGGGTGAACAAGATTGCGTGGGCTGACGCATAGCGCTGTACATCTGCAACGTGTGCGGCCGCTCCATGCCGGAGAGCGCCTGCGCCGAGCATCTGGCGGAGTGCCCGCTGCCGCGCCGCTTCACGGGCCAGCGCTTCCTCAAGGTGGAGGCCGCGCCCGCGCAGGAGGTCGTGGCCGTGCTGCCCGAGCCCGCCGAGGAGAAGCCGCGCCGCGCCTCCGTCATCATTCCCCTCAGCAAGCCCGCGCCCAAGCCTGTGGAGAAGCCTGTGGAGAAGGCGGTTGAGAAGAAGCCTGTGGAGAAGCCTGTGGAGAAGGCGGAGCCGGTGAAGCGGTCTGCGGAGCGCCCGAAGGCTGCCTCGGTCATCATTCCTCTCAAGAAGGCGTCGAAGCCCGTGGAGCCCGCCAAGGAAGAACCCGCCAAGGAAGAACCCGCCAAGGAGGAGCCGAACCCGTTCGCGATCGAGAAGCCGTTCGAGTGCATGGCGGTGGACATCGAGGTGAACCCCTTCGAGGAGGACGCGACCGCCATTCCCGTCGCCGAGGAGAGCCCCGTGTCCGCCGCGGAGGAGAAGGCGCCCGTACCGGCGGTGGTGAACCCGTTCGGGAGCGAGGAGCAGCTGCAGCTGGAGGCGAAGGAGGAGGAGAAGCCCGCGGCGGTGCTGGTCAAGTCCGCCAACCCGTTCGACATGAGCAGCGACGAGGAGGAGGAGGCTGCCAACCCCTTCGACGCGCCCGAGAAGCCAGCGGCCACCAACCCGTTCGACGCTCCAGATAGCGACGAGGAGAGTGGCAATCCATTTGACGCGTCGGCGGCAAAGCCTGTGGCAAAGCCTGTGGCGACCAACCCGTTCGACGCGCCTGACAGTGACGAGGAGGAGGGCGGCAATCCGTTCGATGAGCCAAAGAAGCCCGCGACCACCAACCCGTTCGACGCGCCGGACAGTGACGAGGAGGGCGGCAACCCCTTCGACACCCCAGCAGCGAAGCCTGTGGCAAAGCCTGTGGCGAAGCCAGCGAAGGCGACGAACCCGTTCGAGGGCATGCTGAAGGTGGAGGAGAAGGCGGTGACGGCGTTCTCCAACGTGGAGGTGAAGAAGGAGTCAGCGAACCCGTTCGAGGAGGAGGAGAAGGCGGCGGAGGAGCAGGTGCGGCAGCTGCGCCTGGCGGAGGAGCGCCGCGTGGAGGAGATGATGAAGAAGGAGGAGGAGGAGCGCCTGCAGAAGGAGAAGGCGGAGGCGGAGGCAGCGAGAAAGAAGGCGGAGGAGGAACGCATGCAGAAGCAGCGAAGGGAGTTCGAGAGCGCGGAGATGGGTGGGGGCGGCGCGAGGGCGTGAGGCGTAGAGCGTCTGTGCTGCGAGGAGAAGGTGCGCGTGGGCGTGCGGTGCGTGAAGTGGTGCTCGAACGGCAAGACGCACCCGACAGTGGTGAAGCTGGTGACAGCGGAGGGCCAGCCGTGCGTAGGTGTGAGGCGAGGGCGTGAGGCGTAGATGCAGTGGGAGAGAAAGAAGTCGGTGCTGCACAGCGCGGTGGGCGTGCTGCCGCTGAACGAGGTGGTGCGAATCGAGACGACGGAGGAGACGTTGATGCTTGCGCTGTGCACGCCGCAGAGGTGGGCGAGGCGTGGGGCGGTGAGGCGTAGAGAGCTGCGCGTGGAGTTCGCGTCGGTGGAGGAGCTGCGGGGAGTGCTGGCGGGGATCAAGAGACTGTGTCCCAACGCGGAGTAGTGTGCTTTGAATTCTGTTACTCTATTCGGGGTGTTTGTTAGGAAACAGCGAAGCCAAAGACGATCCTCTTCGGAATGGAACACGAAGTGACTCCACGAGTCACCAAGAACGGCAGCTCGCCCTTCATCGCCGCAGCGCACAGGGAAAACGAGCTGCGCGTGGTGCCGATCAGCACCGTCGCTCGTGAGAGCAGCACCATCTCCACGAACGCCTGCAGCAGCGACTGCGAGCTCATCGAGCTGAAGTACCGCGTCATCGTGTGCGTGGACTTGGCGTCCGCGAACAGCACCGGCACCGCGGGGTTGTAGTTCGCGATCATCTTCTTCACCCGCGTGGAGTCCGACGCTACCATGATGGCGCCCACCTTCCCCGTCTGCTTTGCCTGCTTTGCCTGCTTCACGCAGCGGTTGAACACCGACACCTCCTTCACGCTGAGGAAGGAGGCCTGGTCCTTGAAGTCCGCCAACGGGTTGCCGCAGCGGATGTGCAGCGCCGCCACGTCGCCGCGCGCACCGGCAAGTCGTGCCGCGACCTCCTGCTCCACGAGCGGGAGCGGAACCAGATAGCGCCGTAGCACGGCGGAGAGAAGGAAAAAGGCCTGGTGGTCCAGCGGCGAGAGAGGGGCGGTGGGGAGGAGGCCGAGGGACGCGAGCCGCTGGAGGTTGTCGGGGTGTTGGAGAAGGAAGAGGAAGAGAGGGCAGTTGGTGGAGAAGAGGAGCGTCTTTTGCTTGATCAGCGATGCGAGCGGCTGTGTGGCAAACGCCATGGCGATGGTGGAGCGCGGATTAAAACACTTGTTGTACGCGATGATGGCGTCGCGGGAGGGAGGCACGCCCCCTATGTGTCATACACGCACGCCTATCTCACGGTAACGCTCGATGGTGGAGTTCCAGTAGTCGTAGAAGGTGAAAATGGTGTGCATCGCATAGTTGCCCGAATCTGTCCATCATCCACAACGCGAACCCGTACAGTACAGCTTGCGATTGGTCAGAGCGGCAACGACAAAGGCGCTGGTCAGGCCGTAGAGGTTGTTTCCCAGCCCACTCTCAGATGGTTTGAAGATGATGCTTCCGGAATAGGTATGAGAGCGGTCTGGCCGGCGCACCTCGATTTCCCTTGGTGGAATCACGTCATCACTCGGATGCGTTTCTATCCTCTCCTTCCATTCTGTAGCGCTTTCAACAGGCGGAGACTGGGTTGGCTTCGGCTCCGATATGTCTTCTGCGCGAAATGCGGCTGTCGACTCCAACCCCATCCTGCTCTCTTCCCAAGAAGTAGACAGTCGTTGTTCCTGCTTGTGGTGCGTGGAAAAGAGGAGATGCAGTTCTGATGGTGAAAAGAGGGTGTGGTTCCTACCGAACGCATCGAAACAGAGAAGAATGACCAACACAAGAATCAAATCCCTCATCTGCTTTGGGAGGGAGAGAATGAGTGTTCCCAACGCAAAGCCGTCCTTCTGTGAAACAAACACAGTCATGCGATATTACAAAAGCAGCTCCGGAATGCGGGTCGTTTCCTCCTCGCCATTTCTCTCCTTCGCCTCCAGACTCTCCACCCGTCGCTCCAGCCGCCTCACCTTCTCCTACGCCTCAGCCCCTCTCCCACCCTCCACCTGCAGCTGCTGCTGCGCCTTCCACATTCTTTGCAGCATCGCGCTCATTTGCTTCAGCTCCTCCGCCATCTGACCCACACTCGCTTCGCTGCCTGCGCCCTTTGCTTCCTTCGTCTCCATTGGATTCTTCATCGGCAGTAGCGACAGCGGCTTTGGCGCCTTGCTCCCGCCAAACGACCCCGTACAAATCGGTGCGTCCTACGCCTCACGCCCTCGTCACTCGCCCACCGGCACAGCAGGCATTGCCGGCATTGCCGGCGCGTCGGTCACGGGCTCCTCCTTCGTCTGCAGAATGATGTCGTGCACGCTGTACCCGCGATGACGCCGTCCCCGCGGTTCTTTCCATACACTGGCGGCAGCATCCCCCGATGACACGGTTTGGGTTGTTGTGCTTGAAGTTTCAGCAGGATCTCGCTCGAACATGGAAACGCTGCGGAGACGGCGAGTGGGGGTACGTGCTGCAGCGGTGCTGTGGATCATGCTGCGATGGCCGGGACAGGAAGGAGCGGGCGGGTCAGGTTGCCGCGGGGAATTGTCAGAATCGTGGGAGGGAGATTGCATCTCGTCGAGACAGAAGGGAGAGAGGGGGATGGAAAGAGGCGGCGAGGAGAGGGAGGATTTGTCGACAGTGCGGTTGCAGAGATTCTTCTCCTGACCGATGGTGATGATGTGATGGGAGGGAACGAAAAAGTGCGGCGATTTGCATGTGCTGTCGACGATGTCTGCAACATAATCACGGCCACACGACACGCGGGAAAAGAGCGTGTCGATGGGAATACCGTTAAAGGACTTGAAAAACGGGAGACGGTTGTGAAGGAAGTAGACCACGTCGCGACGGTTCTCCTTGTCACGCATGAGAACGGGGTTATAGGTGAGATCCAGAGATTCCAAGGACTACGCATCACAGGAAGAGGGAGGAGAAACGGAAAGGGAGAGGATGTCTTGGAACGTGTCGTAGGAGACTTCGTTATGCGAGAGCGACAGAATGCGCAAGTTGCGCAGCTTATAAAGATCCTAGTAAGTGAAAGCGCGCTACAACAGCAGACGCGAGGAAACATGCAGATGGAATTGCTGTCCAAGACCAATTCCACGAGTTGGTGAAGACTCGTGAGAGGGCGGATATCCGATATCTGATTCTGGGACAGGTTCAAGTATGTGAGCTTTTTCAGTTTGCGCAGGGGCGTGAGATCCTTGATCCGGTGATCGCACATCGTTAAGCGCTCAACGTCTAATCCTAACGAAATAGTAGGTATTTAAACTCCCCAGAATCTCCAACCCGTCAATCCTCACGTATTGTACGGACACTCTTTCGGAAACGCGAAATGACAGGTCCACCTCTTCCACCTCATCGACATCTTCTTCCGAGCAACTATGGAATCACGAACAGCGCAACGGATCCCACTCCATGATTCGCAGCAACTCTTCCGTGGAAAGGCATTTCTGATTCTACGTACTAAGGACAGCTAAGCCATGCGGTACAGCTGTCGTGTGATGTTGCATTGGATTCGAGGAGATTATTCGCTTTTCCCGTCGCGCGTTCAGTCATCGGAGTGCACACCGAAAACACCACCCTATGAAGATCATACGCGGTGATAGGATGGCCATTCAGAGTGAGCAGCAAGAGGGAAGGAACAGAAAGCCAAAGCAGTGGAGTTCAGAAATCGCCTTTGCAGAAAGCCATTGTTGTGTTGGACTATTCTAGAATGCAGACCGAGGAAGTTTCGATGAAAGTGGCGATGACGATGCAAGATGCCTGCCAAGCGTGGGGCATTCACCCGACGCTCGTCAAAAATCTCGAAGACGACGGAATCAAGGAGTTCTTCGAGATTCAAACCAAAGCCATTCCCCAAATCCTGGATTGTCCGTCTCAGCGGTATTCTGCTTATTCGTAGGCGACCGATGTCACATCGCTCGTGATATCACGATCTGCGCACCCACCGGCAGTGGAAAGACCCTTGTACGTCATTTCGCCGCTGCCCCCCTTCTGACTCCTAGGTGTACATTATTCCCATTGTGCAAGCGCTGATCCACCGAATCGTGCCGTGCATCCGAGCCCTGGTGGTGGTTCCCTCCCGCGACCTGGCCATTCAAGCGAAGGCCACGTTCGATCAGTACGTGAAGGGCACGGACTTGCGCGTGGGCATGTTGGGGAGCTGGGGAGCGGCCGACTCTTCGCTGGACTACCACGATGATGATACGTGGCTGCGCGAGTGCAACGAGGAGGAGGATCTGCTGGGCACCTACGAGGAGGTGGACATCGCCATCACGACGCCTGGCCGCCTCGTGGAGCACATCAAGAACAATCCGCAATTCGACATCCAAGTGAGACTTCCTTTCTTCATTAATGCGCAGAACCTACAGTACCTGATCGTGGACGAGGCGGACAAGTTGCTCCTGCAGTCCTTCAGCAACTGGATCCACGTGGTACGCCTTCTCCTCCTCCTTCATCGCAGCTCTATGGCAAGCTGGAAGAAACGCCCGTCTCCGTCTTCGAGAAGACGCAGGACGTGTACCGCATCCGCCCGTCCTTCAACCGGACCGCCAGCGACAACGGCTCGCTGCGCGTGCTGCGTGGGCGAGGCGGCGGGGCGTGAGGCGTAGAAGGCGTGCGGAAGATCCTGCTGTCGGCGACGCTGAACAGTGAGAGCAACATCAACATCGAGAAGCTGCACCTCAACAACCTGCTCGTGTACACCGCCAAGAGCGTGACCGCGCAAAGTGGGGGGTCGTGGGGGCGTGAGACGCAGATGTGTTCATGGTGCCGGCGCAGCTGCGTGAGCATTACTACGTGTGCGAAGCTATCCGCAAGCCGCTGGTGTTCCTGCAACTTCTGCGCTCGCTTCTTGACGCTGGCAAGAAAACCCTCGTTTTCTGCAACAGCATCGATACGGTGCATCGCGTGTTCTCACTCACCTCTCTCTTCTTGGGCGAGGGCGCGTCGGTGGCGGAGTACTCGTCTCAGATCCCCGCGGCAAAGCGCGAGGCGGTGATGGGCGCGTTTCAGAAGGGCGAGCTGCGTGCGCTGATCAGCTCAGACAACATCGCGCGTGGCGTGGACATCCCCGACGTGGGCGTGGTGGTGAACTACGACATTCCGCCCTATACGGAAACGTACATTCACCGGTCGGGTCGTACGGCGCGTGCGAGTGGGCGTGGACGTGGTGGGTGAGGCGTAGTGAAGGAAGGTGACGTGGTGTCGCTGGTGCGGCCGCAGCAGGAGGGCTTCTTCCGGTTTATGACGAAGAAGATCCAGGGCAGCCATGCGAAGAAGGAGGAGATGGAGAAGGCGAGCGAGGAGATGGAGAAGAAGTACGTGGAGGCGATCGGGCAGCTGAAGGAGGTGATGATGAGCGAGAAGCTGAGGAAGCGATAAGTCGATTTAGTTTGCATCTGTTTGTTTGGATTACGGGATGGCCTTCCTACTGCAGCAGTGTGGTGTGTTTGCAACAAGCAGTGGAATAATATAAGATTAACCGGTAAGCTTACGAATCAAGTTAATGCAGGACACGGTGGTGCAGACAATCATTGTGATGAAGGAAACGACAATCACGGTGATGTCAACGACCTTGAAGGTCGTCGAGAGCGTCTTTCTAAAGAACAGCATGTGAATCGAGCACGGCAAGATCGTCGCCACGAGAATGGACGTGAAGTTGCCAAGTGACGTTAAGAGCCACATACAGCCATCAAAGGATATTAAAACTGAGCACGTCGTTGAAAAAGGGGAAGATGTACCCCACAAGCGAGATTGCGCAAACCATCACCGCGCGGAAGATGACGCACTTCTTGTTGGTGACGAAGTACTTGTTGGAGGTGAACTCGCCTAGGAATGAGTCGATGCGGTAGTCCTCACCGAAGTTGGCCTCCACCTGCTCGCTGAGCGGGCTGATGTAGAGCGGAACGGAGCCGATGGTGGTGATCACCATGAAGATGTCGACGATGATGTTGAGAATGGAATCCTCGGGGAAGGACAGCAGGATGTTGTCACGGATGTACCCCGTCGGGTCCACGAACAGCAGAAGGAACACGACGCCCATGAAGGCGTAGATCACGGCCATCGCCGAAACGGCGTATCCGATGGTGAGCGTGGCCTTGCTCTTGCACTCCTTCTTCAGGTGTCTCTACGGGTCACCCCGGAGCGGCAGCCACACCGTGTTGGACAAGAGGAAGAGGATGAAAGCGAGCGAGTGAACAAACAGCCCGAGGTTCCCCAGGAACCCGGAGAGCGAAGAGGGGTACAAGTACTCGGTCTTGAAGTTCCAGGAGGTGTTGACCAGGCCGAAGATGAAGAGGATGACGAGGCTGAGCACCATGGCGATCATGCCCATCGAGGACACGCCGACCAGCAGACTGGGGTCCTTCAGGAGCGTGAGGATCAGAACGATGATGGTGAGGAAGGCCTGCATGATCAGACGATTCACCCTCTCCGAGCCGATCTGGAAGGGCAGCTTGCACATGAAGTCCGTCATGGCAATCTAGTGATTACACAGCCCAAGGAAAGTCACGATGGTGCCCGTGGACGCGCCAAACAGAGTAATCGCCAACGCGGCGTTGAAAATGTAATATCCGGGATAGCCCATCGTCTACCGCTCACCCGCAATCCAATCGCTAACGACAAAGCACAGGAAGGCGTACTGGTTGTTCGTGTGAATCTTGCCCTTTCCCATCTACACGGTGAGGGAAGACTCGGAGCATCACGTTTCGCTTCTCTCCAAGAGAATCGTTCGTGAGAATGAGTTGGTACGAGGCGAGAATGTAACCCGCAGAGACCACGACGAACAGGATGAGGGCCCAGATGATGCCAACCTAGCGGTGAGCGGAGGAGCGCTGACCGACATTTTTCACAGCAACGGGAAGCGCCAAACAACCAGTGCCAGCAATGCCCTTCATGATATTCATGGCCAGCTACACCTCATCCGTGCGAAAAGGAGTATACGCCAAAACTGTTCATCGACTGCGAAGAGGAATCGGGCGACGCCTCGCTCTTGGGAACCTCCACCGTCTTCGTCTCCTTCGCCTGCTCCATTTCGTTTGTGATCACGGTCGACGCGTCATTGGGGACAGCAGACTCCACCGTCTTGTCCTCCGGAGCCTTCTCCGCATTGGGAGCGATTGTGGGTAATTCAATACTCTGTTCCATCCTTGCGCCAGCGATTCTGCCCAATTGTTAACGGTGGAAACGCGGAAACCAACAACAATGAAACGACCGCTCGCCCGAATGGAATGTCGGCATGCAATGGAGTGCAAATTGCGACCGCGAGGAAGAGAGGAACGGATAGAAGCGGTGCATGGAACGAACAGAAAACCATTCATCGATAGCCATGTCTTGCAAGGACTATCTCGAATCGCTCCACCTCCGTGTCGAAAAGTCGAAGGCACGAGGCCGATTCCTTGTGACTTCAGAGTCCATTCCCGCCGGTACTTGCCTCCGTCGAGTGGGTAATGTGCATAGGAACGACCATCTTGACGTGCAAGCCGCTCAGTTTTGCCATTTCCAACGACAAGCAGAATAACGTCTGCTGCAACTGCTACCGTGTTCTTCCGAAGCTCTCTGCGTGCTCCAAGTGCAACTACGCCCATTATTGCTGCCGCCAGTGCCAAGTAGCGGACTGGTACCGTTCTTTGCGCCTCTTCATTCATTCATAGGAAGAATCACAAGAAGGAGTGCTCGTGGATGAAGAAGCTGGTTGATGTAACTACTGCTCTGTTTCCCTTCCCCGTAGAGAAAAATGCCCATGAACAGCTGCGTCATCGTTGTCCGCATGCTCTACCAGATTTGCACACACGAGGCGGTGCATTCCTTCGAGAATGGCGTCATGACGGGGGACTACACGGACATTCTCGATCACTGTGACAATCTGAGTAGTCTTGGTGTACACACGTGATGGCACAGATCTGACGGAGGAATCGATTCGAAAGGGATACGAGGAGGTGGCTGCTGTGGTGATTTGACTCCCCTCTCATCAGCAGATCATCTACGACGTGGTCAAGGACGAGCCCTGGTACAAGGAGGACGTGTGCCCCGTGTCGGTGATCACTGCGTGCATTAGCCGCATGTACAACAACCGCTTCTCCGTGATGGATTTTGAGAACACGGAGATCGCGATCGGCCTGTACCCGATTGCGTATCTCATCAACCACCGCTGCATGCCGAATGCCACCTTCGTCTTCGACGGCGTGACGCTACAGCTGCGATCCACCTCGGATATTCACAGAAACGAGGAGATCAACGTACGCGTGTAATGGGAGCGTTACAGTGCAGATTAGCTACATCGACATTGCCAAGCCTACCTTTATCCGCAACAAGTGCTATTGTGATTCTCCGCTCACCCCGCAGGATCCTGAAGGACGGCTACGGTTTCCGCTGCAATTGCCCATTGTGCAAGAATCTGCAGCGCGACAAGGAGCTGTACAGCTTCAAGTGCCGGTGCGGCGGCGCCATGCTGCCCACGATCGAGGACGGGAGCAAGCATCCGGGTAGGGGTTTTTCAGTTGCCTGAGGCCTAGAACTGTGGAAGTGCGAGAAGTGCGGAAAGGAGGGCTATTTCGCAGACGAGTACCGCATCATCGAGGACGAGCAGTGCTACTCGCTGCTGATCTGGCTGCAGTAGCGGCACGCGGGAGCGGTGATGGATAGGACGGACGACGGCGGTTACTCGTACAAGCACGCGTGCGAGCTGTTCAAGGAGTACAAGGAGAAGTGCACGGAGGACAACTTCTTGTTTATCAAGCTTCTGCAGTACCTGCTGACGTATTTCATCGCGATGAAGGTGGGAGACGGGGAGGGGCGTCAGAAGTAGCGCGCGGCGGAATGCGAAGAAATCTGCGGGATTCTGCTTCGCTTCATGAACAAGTTCCAGGTGCACAACAGCCGTGCCCTGCTGCAGGAAGTGGGCCGATTTCGCGCGGCGTTACGCTGTAGTACATTTCCTTCGGCAAGCTTGACAAGGGCCTGGGGAAGCACTCCTCGGCGTTGAAGTACTACGGAACGGCGCTGGAGATGTGGAGAAGACGGCGGGGCTTGACGACTAGTGCGCGAATCACGGACGGAGAGAATTCGCCCATCTACAACGTCGTGAAGGGGCTGATGGCGGACGTCGATTTCGCGTACAACGGAAAGGCGCAGAAGGTCGTTCACTGAGTTTTGTTTAGCGGGTGTTTGTTGAGCACGCGTTGGAATTTGTGGGATGGTTGCTCTCGCAGAAAACGGCACATTTGGTTCGAGCGCTTTCCGAAATTACAGGATGAGTTTAGTCCAGCAGATTGCGGAAATCGAGGAGGAGATGGCGAGGACGCAGAAGAATAAGG
>ERZ827156.2989-NODE-2989-length-16078-cov-20.231854_pt1 | contig 16078 bp, 13 predicted proteins | sample MGYA00519919_ERZ827156 | MGnify/ENA primary metagenome ERZ827156 (study PRJEB31778, sample SAMEA3449269) | human gut metagenome | biome: human gut; feature: human-associated habitat; material: faeces | place: United Kingdom | collected 2010/2012 ... | reverse complement strand
ACAGGATGTTGATGGTCTCCAGCTCGCCGCCGATGCGGCGGATGCGCTTGAAGGCGTCCGCCACGGTCATGTCCTTCTTCAGGGACAGGAACTCCATGTTCATGATGGAGCCGGCGCTGTCCTCGGGGTATTTCAGGATCTCGTTGATGGATTTGCGCATCTCCGGCGTGGCCTTGTCCAGAATACGGATGACCACGCTGGCCGGCATCTCCTCCACGATGTCCACGGCGTCGTCCAGGTACAGCTCGTCCAGCACCTCGGTCAGCTCGGTGTTGGAGAAGCCGTTGATCAGCAGCTCCTGGCTCTCCGGCTCCAGCTCCACGAACACCTCGGCCGCCGTCTCCTTGGGCAGCAGGCGGTACAGCAGGGGCATCTGCTCCTGCTTGCCCTCCTCCAGCAGCAGGGCGATGTCCGCCGGCTCCATGGGCAGGAACAGGTCCCGCAGCTCGGCGTAGCGTTTCTCTTTGGCCAATTCCTCTATTCGCTCTTGGTATTGGTCCAGTTCCTCCTGATAGTTGATCAAGCCTGTTCCCTCCTCTCCGGAAAAATAACACGCAGCAGGTAGTAACAAGCCTGCTGCGTGCTGCAAAATGCGCCACTGCGCCCTATTTCTGCACCGTTACAAGCTTTAGCATCGCGGGGCGGTGAAACTGCGTTAGATGCCACCTTGCTTTCGATGGCACCTGCTCAAACCCTCTGATGGTGTCTCCACCACTTCGCGGCAGCAGTCCGTATCCCTCGCGGTAGCCTTACCTACCGGACGTCTGTATTCAATACACCTATGTTATGCCAAAAAGGACCCCCTGTCAACCCATTGCGCCGACATTTTTTTGCGCTTTTTTCACAGGTAGACCTGGACGTTGTCCAGGGTCAGCAGATGGTCCTTCAGCTCCTGCAAAAATCGCAGCGCCTGGGGCGAAAGCGGCTCGCCGGCACGGGTGACCAGGTAGTTGACCCGGTCCGGCGGCGGCGCCGTAAAGCGGCAGACCTTGGCGCTCTTGCCGATGCGGGACGCCGCGGCGATGGCCGGGGCGGCCACCCAGCGGCCCTCGGTGGGCGGCAGGAAGTCCGCGGCCTGCAGCGTGTCGGCGTACAGCATGGGCCGGGCGCCGGTGCCGAACCAGCGGTCATGCCAGCGGATGAACTCCGGATCCCAGGTCACCAGCAGCTCGTCGGCCACGTCCAGGGAGGCCGGGTCCACCTCCTCCGCGTAGCGGCTGTCCGGCGGGGAGAGCAGCAGGAACGGCTCGCGGAAGGCCGGGCGGACGGTCAGCCGGTCGTCAAAGACGGTGTTGCTGTCGATAAAGGCGAAGTCCAGCTCGTGGTTCAGCAGGGACTGGGCGATGTCCACGTCCCGCAGGGTGTGGATCCACAGGGACACCGGCAGGCGAAGGGTCAGGAACCGCTTGTACACCGGCGGCAGGATATACTGGTTGGTGGTGTAGGTGGCGGCCATGCGCAGATAGGCCCGCTGGCCCAGCTCGGCCAAGGACTCCGTCTCTGCCAGCAGCTGCTGCCAGCGCTGGGCCAGCGTCAGGAATTTCTGCCCAGCCTCCGTCAGCGCGATGCGCCGCTGGCCCTTGCCCCGGACGAAGAGCGGCGTGCCCACCCGCTCCTCCAGCGCGCGGATGCGCATGGACAACGTGGGCTGGGTGATATACAGCGACTCCGCGGCGGCGGTCATGGTGCCGTGCTGCACCACCGCCCAGAAGGTCTCGATGTCCGAATTTGTCATAGTGTCCCTCCGTAATGTACATCCTTATGCGAATTGTCCACCAAATAGGCGCGGCAAGGCGATAAATATAAGCTATGACTTATATTTTAAGCGATGAGAATCAATTTTACAAGTGCGACTTTCTGTGCTACTATACGAATGCGTTCAGGGAATACCGCTAATTCCCGAACCGAACATTTTTGATTCTTTCTTCCTATTTTCCCTATTTCTCCCCCTAAACCCGAACACACAAGGGACAGGTCCTTTTGGCCTGTCCCTTCGGGTTTATATGGGTGCTTTCGCGATAAGGCTTTGACGCACCGGCGGCTTTGTGGTACAGTGGGGGCAGGTGGAGGCGTGCATATCTATGCTGGATTTTCAGTTTTACTTTGAATTGATCGGCGCGGTGGCCTTTGCGGTCTCCGGCGCGGCGCTGGCGGTGAAGAAGGGCATGGACCTCTTCGGCGTGGCCATGATGGGCATGACCACCGCCGTGGGCGGCGGCATCCTGCGGGACGTCATGCTGGGGCAGACGCCGCCGGCGGCGCTGCGGGACCCACTGCAGGCGCTGGTGGCGGTGGGAACGTCGCTGCTGGTGTTCTTAGTGTGGAAGCGCTTTCGGCCTCAGGGGGATCACCGCACCTGGGACGCGGCGCTGCTGGTGGCGGACTCCATCGGCCTGGGCATTTTCTCCGCCCACGGCGCGGCCATCGCCATACAGGCCGGCGGCGGGGACAACGCGTTTCTGGTGCTGTTCATGGGCATGCTCACCGGCGTGGGCGGCGGCGTCCTGCGGGATGTGTGCTGCATGGAGCGGCCGTATATCTTCACCAAGCACATCTACGCCTGCGCGTCTCTGACCGGAGCGGGGGCCTGCCTGCTGCTGTGGAGCGGCGGGCGGAGCCTGGCGCTGCTGGTGGGCTGCGGCGTGACGGTGGTGCTGCGCATCTGCGCGGCTGCGTTCCGGTGGAGCCTGCCCAAGGCGTGATAAGAAAAAAGACCGCGTTCGCGGTCTTTTTTTATGCGGTGAGCTTCAGCCCGACGATGCCCACCAGCAGCCCAACGAAGATAAGGCGTGGGGCGTTGACGGGCTCATGAAAGGCCAGGATGCCCACGATCACCGCGCCCAGGGCGCCGATGCCGGTCCAGACGCCGTAGGCGGTGCCCATGGGCAGCGTTTTGGTGGCCTGCGACAGGAAGAAAAAGCTGACCACCATGCCCACCACCGTCCAGACCGAGGGCCAGAGCTTCGTAAAGCCCTCCGACAGCTTCATGCAGGTGGACCAGAATACCTCCAGACCGCCGGCGATCAACAGATACAGCCAAGCCATGTCAAAAACCTCCGAAAAACAAAAAATGCGCCCACAGGATGCCCCTTCAAAGACCTAACGGCGCATCCGCGAACGCCTGTCCGTCACCCGGTGGCGGCGGACAGCGGGGAGACTATACCACAGCGGCGGGGGAAAGTCAAGAAGGATGGTCGAAACCGGGCGGCGCGGCGGGGAAAAGTGCTTGTGAGCGGCGAAGAAGTGTGGTATACTATACAGTCGAGGATTTGGCGGTTTTCCGCCGGAAGGGGGGACGTGCTGTGGGACTGCACGACGGGCATCGACAGCGCAGCAAGCGCCGGTATCTGGCGGTGGGCGCCCAGGGGTTGGAGGACCACCAGCTGCTGGAGCTGCTGCTGTTTTACGCCATCCCCCGGCAGGACACCAACGAGACGGCGCACCGGCTGCTGAAACGGTTCGGCTCGCTGCAGAGCGTGCTCAACGCCGCGCCGGAGGAGCTGACGGGCGTGGACGGCGTGGGGGAGAACGCCGCGGTGCTGCTGCATCTGGCCGGGGACATCGCCCTGCGGGCCAGGTGCTCGACGCTGCCCCAGAAGGTGCTGAACTCCACCGACCGCACCGGCGCGTACTTTATGGAGCTGCTGGCGGGACAGCGGCAGGAGCTGCTGTATCAGGTCTGTCTGGACGCCAAGGGCAAGCTGCTGACCTGCCGCTGCATCAGCAAGGGCAGCGTGGCGGCCTCGCCGGTCAGCGTGCGGCAGGTGGTGGAGAACGCCCTGTACGCCGGGGCCAGCAGCATCATTCTGGCCCACAACCACCCCAGCGGCGTGGCACTGCCCTCCCAGCAGGATGTGCTGGTGACCCGGCAGCTGCAGGAGGCGCTTGCGCCGCTGCAGATCCGTCTGGCCGACCACATCGTGGTGGCCGACGGCGATTATGTATCCATGGCCGAGAGCGGCCTATTGCAGTTTTGACAGGAGACACACATGCCTGATTTGAAAGTCGTATCCGAATATCAGCCCGCCGGCGACCAGCCCCAGGCCATCGACAAGCTGGCCAGCGGGCTGGAGAACGGCCTGAGGGCCCAGGTGCTCAAGGGCGTCACCGGCAGCGGCAAGACCTATACCATGGCCAAGGTCATCGAGCGGGTCAACCGCCCCACACTGGTGCTGGCCCACAACAAGACCCTGGCCGCCCAGCTGTGCGAGGAATTCCGGGAGTTCTTTCCCAACAACGCGGTGGAGTACTTCGTGTCCTATTACGACTACTACCAGCCGGAGGCCTATGTGCCCCAGACGGACACCTATATCGAGAAGGACGCCTCCACCAACGAGGAGATCGACCGCCTGCGGCTCAGTGCCACCTGCGCGCTGCTGGAGCGGCGGGACGTGATCGTGGTGGCGTCGGTGAGCTGCATTTACGGTCTGGGCGAGCCGGACGACTTCGCCCGGATGATGATCTCTCTGCGCACCGGCATGACCATGGAGCGGGACGAGCTGCTGCGCCGGCTGGTGGAGGACCGGTACGAGCGCAACGACGTGGCCTTCCAGCGGAACGTGTTCCGCGTCCGGGGCGACACGGTGGAGCTGTATCCGGCGTATTACAAGGACCGGGCCATCCGGGTGGAGTTCTTCGGCGACGAGATCGAGCGCATCACGGAGTTCCATCCGGTCACCGGTGCGGCCCTGAAGCAGCTGACGCACGTGGCGGTATATCCCGCCAGCCACTATGTTACCCCCAAGGACAAGCTGGAGCGGGCGGCGCAGGAGATAGAGCGCGAGCTGGCGGAGCGCAAAAAGTGGTTTGAGGACAACGGCAAGCTCATCGAGGCCCAGCGCATCGACCAGCGCACCCGCTACGACGTGGAGATGATGCGTACCCTGGGCTACTGCTCCGGCATTGAGAACTATTCCCGGGTCATCTCCCAGCGGCCGGTGGGCAGCGCGCCCATGACGCTGCTGGACTTCTTCCCGGAGGATTTCGTGCTGTTCGTGGACGAGAGCCATGTGACCCTGCCCCAGGTGCGGGCCATGTACAACGGCGACCACGCCCGCAAGCAGAGTTTGGTGGACTACGGCTTCCGCCTGCCCTGCGCCTTTGACAACCGGCCGCTGAAATTCGAGGAATTCGAGGAGCGGTTCTCCCAGGCGGTGTTCGTCTCCGCCACCCCCGGCGACTTTGAAAAGCAGCAGGCGGACCAGATCGTGGAGCAGGTCATCCGACCTACCGGCCTGCTGGACCCCAGAGTAGAGGTCCGCCCGGTGCTGGGCCAGATCGACGACCTGGTGGCGGAGATACATGCCCGGGAGAAAAAGAACGAGAGGGTGCTGGTGACCACCCTGACCAAGAAGATGGCCGAGGATCTCACCGCCCATTTCCGCGGCCTGGGCATCAAGGTGCGGTATATGCACGCCGACGTGTCGGCCCTGGAACGCATGGAGATCCTCCGCGACCTGCGGCTGGGCGAGTTCGACGTGCTGGTGGGCATCAACCTGTTGCGGGAGGGACTGGATCTGCCGGAGGTGTCGCTGGTGGCCATACTGGACGCCGACAAGGAGGGCTTCCTCCGCAGCGAGACCAGCCTGATCCAGACCATCGGCCGCGCCGCCCGCAACGCCGAGGGACTGGTCATCCTGTATGCCGACACCATCACCCCCTCCATGCGCGCCGCCATGGACGAGACAGAGCGCCGCCGCAGGCTGCAGGACGACTTCAACAAGGCCCACGGCATCGTGCCGCAGACCATCCGCAAGAGCGTCCGGGAGATGGTGGAGATCAGCCGCAGCGCCGAGGAGGCCTCCAAGCTGTCGAAGAAGAAGCTGTCCGACCGCGAGAGGGCCGAGACCATCGCGCGGCTGGAGAAAGAGATGAAGGAGGCCAGCCGCATGCTGGAATTCGAATACGCCGCCCTGCTGCGGGACCAGATCATCCAGCTGCGGGGGGAGAAATAGAGAATACGGCCATGAAAAAATACATTTCCTACATTTACGTTATCCTCAGTGCCGTGTGCTGGGGCTTCATCGGCTTTTTCAACCGCATGCTCACCGGCGCGGGGGTGGAGCTGGGCAACCGGGTGTTTATCCGCAATTTCGGCACGCTGCTGGTGCTGACGGTGGTGTTTGCCCTGTTCCACCGGCAGGTGTTCCGCATCAGGCTGAAGCACCTGCCCATCTTCCTGTGCTCCGGCCTTGTCAGCATCCTGACGCTGAGTCTGGTGTACTTCCAGTGCCAGACCATGTGCTCCCTGTCGGTGGCGGCGGTGCTGCTGTATCTGGCGCCGTCCTTCGTGGTGATCTTCAGCGCCGTGCTGTGGAAAGCGCCGCTGACCAAGCGCAAGCTCATCGCGCTGGTGGTGTCGCTGCTGGGCTGCGTCATGGTCAGCGGCATACTGGGCGGCGACATGACCGCCTCTTGGGCGGGTATCGGTCTGGGCGTGCTGTCCGGCCTGTGCTACGCCAGCTACACGGTGTTCGCCCACTACGGACTGGCCCACTACGAGAGCTACACCATGATCTACTGGACGTTCCTGGTGGCGGGGCTTGGCTCGGTATTTTTCGCGGACTTCGAGACGCTGCCGCTGGCCTTTTCCGGCACGCAGGGCATCGTGGGCGTGTGCGGTGTGGTGATCGTGGCCACGGTGCTGCCCTACATCTTCTACACGAAGGGGCTTGAGGGCGTGGAAAGCGGCCGCGCCTCCATCATTACCAACATCGAGCCGGTGGTGGAGACGCTGGTGGGCGTGTTCGTGTTCAAGGAGGCGCTGACCGTCTGGACCGTGTTGGGTATGGCCTGCGTGTTCGGCTGCGTGATCCTGCTGGCCAATGGAGATAAAAAATGAGAGACAGGCGCTTTCGAGGTATCAGCGGCTTCTTCCTGAAGCTGATCGCCGTCTGCACCATGTGCATCGACCACATGGGGGCGACGCTGTTCCCCGGGACCATGTGGATGCGCTGCATCGGCCGCGTGGCCTTCCCCATTTTCTGCTTTCTGATCGCCGAGGGCTGCGTGTATACCCGCGACCGGGGGAAATACGCCCTGCGGCTGCTGGTGTTCGCCCTGCTGTCGGAGATCCCCTTCGACCTGATGGTGGGCGGCACGGTGTGGTATCCCTACGCCCAGAACGTGCTGTGGACGCTGCTTATCGGCGCGGCGGTGTGCTGGCTCATGGAGTGGGCACTGAAAAAGCGCGCGGTGTGGGCCTTTGTGCTGACCGGCGCGGCCATGACGGCGGCCTTCTGGCTGCTGGAGGCGGCCGAAACGGACTACGGCGGCTGGGGGATGCTGCTGGCGGCGCTGTTCTACGCCGACCGCCGCGCGCCCTACGGCCCTGCGGCCAAGCGGGCGGTGCAGGCGGTGGGACTGGCGGTGTTCAGCATCGGGCTGATGGGCGGGGCGTCCATCGAGCTGTGGTCGCTGGCGGCGCTGGCGCCCCTCTGGCTGTACAACGGGGAGCGGGGATATTCCAACCGGGCGGTGCAGTACGGCTTTTACGCCTTTTACCCGGCGCACACCCTGCTGCTGGCCCTGATCGCGCTGTATTTGTGACAAGATAAGGAGGCTCTCCCTATGGCAAAAAACAAAGAGGAAAAGACCAACGTCATGCGGACGCTGGAGCAGAAGAAGATACCCTACACCGCCCACTCCTATGACCCGGAGGGGCCTATCGACGGCGTGTCGGTGGCGCAGACGCTGGGCCAGCCACCGGAGCGGGTGTTCAAAACGCTGGTGACAAAGGGCGCCAGCGGGGCATACTATGTGTTCGACATCCCGGTGGCGGAGAATCTGGACCTGAAAAAGGCCGCCAGGGCGGTGGGGGAGAAGTCCATCGCCATGCTGCCCCAGAAGGAGCTGTTGGGCCTGACGGGCTACGTCCACGGCGGGTGCAGCCCGGTGGGCATGAAGAAGCAGTTCCCCACGGTGTTCCACGAGACGGCGGCGGAATACGACACCATTTGCGTCTCCGCCGGGAAGATCGGCTATCAGGTGGAGTGCGATCCCAAGGCGCTGCTGACGCTGCTGCGGGCCGGGACGGCGGACATCATCGTGTGACCTTTTGACCCCCTGTTGACAGTAAAAAATAGTTAATTTACACTTATCTGCAACAATATGTGCAGAAATGAGGCATACCATGCAGACTGAAATTTTCGTAAAGGGCGCCAGAGAGAACAACCTGAAAAATATCGACGTCACCATCCCCCGGGACAAGCTGGTGGTGGTGACGGGACTCTCCGGCAGCGGAAAAAGCTCGCTGGCCTTCGACACCATCTATGCCGAGGGGCAGCGGCGGTATGTGGAGAGTCTGTCCAGCTACGCCCGGATGTTTCTGGGACAGATGGATAAGCCGGACGTGGACTACATCGACGGCTTGTCTCCGGCTATCTCCATCGACCAGAAGACCACCAGCAAGAACCCCCGCTCCACCGTGGGCACGGTGACAGAGATCTACGACTATCTGCGCCTGCTGTGGGCCAGAGTGGGCACGCCCCACTGCCCCCACTGCGGCAAGGAGATCCGCCGCCAGACGGTGGACCAGATCATCGACCAGATCATGGCCCTGCCGGAGGGCACACGCATCCAGGTGATGGCGCCGGTGGTGCGGGGCCGCAAGGGCGAGCACGCCAAGGTGCTGGAGGATGCCCGCCGGTCCGGCTTTGTCCGGGCCAGAGTGGACGGCAGCATGTACGAGCTGACCGAGGACATCCCGCTGGAGAAGAACCTGAAGCACCGCATCGACATCGTGGTGGACCGGCTCATCGTCCGCCCGGACATCACCGGCCGCCTGACGGACTCGGTGGAGACGGCGTCCAATCTGGCAAGCGGCCTTGTGACGGTGAATCTGCTGCGGGAGGAGAAGGACATCACCTTCTCCCAGAACTACGCCTGTGACGACTGCGGCATCTCCATTGAGGAGCTGACGCCCCGGCTGTTCTCCTTCAACAGTCCCTTTGGCGCGTGTCCCACCTGCACCGGCCTTGGGCAGCAGCTGAAGGCCGACCCGGCGCTGATCATCCCCGACGGCAGCAAGTCGATCTTGGAGGGGGCCATCACCGCCACCGGCTGGGCGTCCATCCGCTCTGACGGCATCAGCCGGATGTACTTCGAGGCCCTCAGCAAGAAATACCGCTTCTCCCTGACCCAGCCCTACGACAGCCTCAGCGACGAGGTGAAGAACGTTATCCTCTACGGCACCGGCGGCGAAAAGCTGGAGCTCCACTATGACCAGCCCCGGGGCAAGGGTGTGCTGTACCAGGCCTTCGAGGGCATCTGCAACAACCTGGAGCGCCGGTATCAGGAGACCCAGTCCGACGCCAGCAAGAAGGAGATCGAGGGCCTGATGACCCCCTGCCCCTGCCCGGCCTGCCAGGGTAAGCGCCTGCGGCCGGAGGCGCTGGCCGTCACCGTGGGCAGCAAGTCCATCTACGACGCCACCACGCTGCCGGTAGACGACGCGCTGGCCTTTTTTGACGGTCTGGAGCTGAGCGGCAACCAGCAGATCATCGCCGCGCAGATCATGAAGGAGATCCACGCACGGCTGGGCTTTTTGCAGTCCGTGGGACTGAGCTATCTGACGCTGTCCCGCGCTTCCGGAACGCTGTCCGGCGGCGAGAGCCAGCGCATCCGTCTGGCCACCCAGATCGGCAGCAGCCTCATGGGCGTGCTGTATATCCTGGACGAGCCGTCCATCGGTCTGCACCAGCGGGACAACGACAAGCTGCTCTCCACGCTGCAGCGCCTGCGGGATCTGGGCAACACCCTGATCGTGGTGGAGCATGACGAGGACACCATGCGCGCCGCCGACTATCTCATCGACATCGGCCCCGGCGCAGGCGCCTTGGGCGGACAGGTGGTGGCCTGCGGCACGCCGGAGGAGGTCATGGCCGACCCCAACAGCCTGACGGGCCAGTACCTCAGCGGTAAGCGGGTGATCCCCCTGCCGGCGCACCGCCGCAAGGGCAGCGGCAAGCTGCTGACCGTCCGCGGCGCGCGGGAGAACAACCTGAAGCACATCGACGTGTCCATCCCCCTGGGGACGTTCACCTGCGTCACCGGCGTCAGCGGCAGCGGCAAGTCCTCGCTGGTCAACGAGGTGCTGTTCAAGGCGCTGGGCGCGCAGCTGAACCGCATGAAGGTGCGGCCCGGCAAGCACGACGCCATCGAGGGCATGGAGCATCTGGACAAGGTCATCGCCATCGACCAGAGCCCCATCGGCCGGACGCCCCGGTCCAACCCGGCCACCTATACCAACCTGTTCAACCTCATCCGCGACCTGTTTGCCGCCACCCCGGACGCCAAGGCCCGGGGCTATGGCCCCGGCCGCTTCTCCTTCAACACCAAGGGCGGCCGGTGTGAGGCCTGCGGCGGCGACGGCATGCTGAAGATCGAGATGCACTTCCTGTCGGATGTGTACGTTCCCTGCGAGATCTGCCACGGCAAGCGCTATAACCGCGAGACGCTGGAGGTGCGCTACAAGGGCAAGAACATCGCCGACGTGCTGGATATGACCGCCGCTGAGGCGCTGGAGTTCTTCTCCGCCGTGCCCAATATCTGCGAGAAGCTGCAGACCCTGTGCGACGTGGGGCTGGGCTATGTGAAGCTGGGCCAGCCCAGCACCACCCTCTCCGGCGGCGAGGCCCAGCGGGTCAAGCTAGCCGCGGAGCTGAGCCGCCGGGCCACGGGCCGCACCATGTATATCCTGGACGAGCCCACCACCGGCCTTCACGCCGACGACGTGCGCAAGCTGCTGGAGGTGCTGCAGCGGCTCACCGACGGCGGCAACACCGTGCTGGTCATCGAGCACAACCTGGACGTGATCAAGTGCGCGGACTATATCATCGACCTGGGCCCGGAGGGCGGCGTAGGCGGCGGGACCATCGTGGCCGCCGGCACGCCGGAGGAGGTAGCCGCCTGCGCGGACTCCTACACCGGCCAGTATCTGAAAAAATACCTGAAGTGACCGCCGCTCCCTCCGTCGCATAGGATAGGGCAGGGGGGAGGTGGCACAAATGACGCTGTTGCAGGACGGTGTGATCTCCGCGCTGGCGGCCATCGGCGTGACCACGCTGCTGTGGCTGGCGGTGTCGCTGCTGCTGTGGCGGGAGCGCCCGGTGGACGCGGTTTATCTGGTGCCGCTGCGGGGCGACGGCGCGGGGCTGGACGTGACGCTGCGCCGCCTGGCCCAGAGCCGCCGTCTGCCGGTGCTGCTGGTGGACTGCGGGCTGACGGAGGAGGGCCGCCGGGCGGCGGCGCTGCTGTCCGGCGCGGAAATAAAGCTTTTAACGCCCCGGGAGCTGGCGGCGTACTACACAGAGAAGCAGACAAATGAGGCGGGGAGGTGAAGCCCATGGGCGAGCGCGTGACCGTTGAGGGCACCGTGGAAAATGTGATCTTTCATAACGAAGAAAACGGCTATACGGTGCTGCTGCTGGCCGTGGAGGGCGAGGACGAGCCCATCACGGTGGTGGGCTGCATCCCCTGCGCCGCCGCCGGAGAGGGCATGACCGTCACCGGCGTGTGGAGCGTGCACCCCGTGCACGGCAGCCAGCTGACCGCCGAGAGCGTGGAGCGCCGCCTGCCCCGCAGCGAGGAGGACACCATCGCGTACCTGTCCTCCGGCATCCTGAAGGGCATCGGCCCGGCCACGGCCCGGCGGCTGGTGGAGCGCTTCGGCGCGGACACGCTGCTGGTCATCGAGCAGGAGCCGGAGCGGCTGCGGTGCATCAAAGGTGTCACCGCCCAGAGGGCCCAGGAGCTGTCCGCGGCCTTCCGGGCGCTGACGGGACTGCGGCAGCTGATGGAATTCCTGGCCCGGTATGAGCTGCCGGTGTATCTGGCTATGCCCCTGCAGCGGACGTATGGCGACGGCGCCATACAGACGCTGCGGGACGACCCCTATATCCTCTCCCGCGCCCAGTACGGCGTGGCGTTCTCCGTGGTGGACGCCATCGCCATCAGCCTGGGCTTCGGTGGGGACGATCCCTGCCGCCTGCGGGCGGCGCTGACCTACGAGCTGGACTACAACGCCAACAACGGCCATGTGTTCCTGCCCCGGGAGAAGCTGCTGTCCGCCACGGCGCAGATGATCGGCGTGCTGCCGGATGAGCTGGAGCTGGCGCTAGACAAGCTGATCGAGGGCTTCGGCGTGGTACAGCAGACCATCGCCGGGGTGCAGGGCTGCTACCTGCCCCGGCTGTATCAGGCGGAGACCTTCGTGGCGGAGCGGCTGCTCGCCATGGTGCGCACACCGGTGGAGCGGCTGTCCCACGCGGACAGGGTCATCGACGACATCGAGAAGGCCCAGGGCGTAGCCTACGCGCCGCTGCAGCGCCAGGCGGTGCGCCTGGCGGCGGAGGGCGGCGTGCTGCTGCTGACCGGCGGCCCCGGCACCGGCAAGACCACGTCCCTGCGGGGCATCGTGGCCCTGTACGAGCGCATAGGGCTGGACGTGGCGCTGCTGGCACCCACCGGCCGGGCGGCCAAGCGGCTGGGCGAGGTCACGGGCCGGGAGGCCCAGACCATCCACCGCTGTCTGGGCATGAGCTACAACGAGATGACCGGCCAGACGGCCTTCAAGAAAAATGCCCAGGACCCGCTGGAGGCCCACGCCGTTATCGTGGACGAGATGAGCATGGTGGACATCGAGCTGATGCGCTCCCTGCTGGAGGCGCTGCGGCCGGGAAGCCGGCTGGTGCTGGTGGGCGACCCGGACCAGCTGCCCTCGGTGGGGCCGGGGAATGTGCTGGGGGATATGCTGCGCAGCGGCGTGATCCCGGCGGTGTCGCTGACCCAGGTGTTCCGCCAGGCGGAGCAGTCCGCCATCATCCGCAGCGCCCACGCCGTCAACCGCGGGCAGCTGCCGCCGCTGGAGAACAGCAGCGCGGGGGATTTGTTCTTCCTGCGCCGCCGGGCGCCGGACAGGCTGGTGCAGACGGTGGTGGAGCTGTGCCGGGAGCGGCTGCCCAGGAACATGGGCATCCCCGCTGAGCAGATACAGGTGCTCTCGCCCACCCGCAAGGGGCCTTGCGGCACGGCGGCGCTGAACCGGGCGCTGCAGGCGGCGCTGAACCCACCGGAGCGGGGCAAGCGGCAGAAGCAGTGGGGGGACGTGGTGTTCCGCGTGGGGGACCGGGTCATGCAGACCAAGAACAACTACGACGTGCTGTGGGAGAAGGACGACGGCAGCGCCGGCAGCGGTATTTTTAACGGGGACGTGGGCGTCATTCAGGACATCGACCCCTCCGGCGAGCTGATCACCCTGCGGTTCGACGACCGCACGGCGGTGTATACCGCCGACCTGCTGAGCCAGCTGGACATGGCCTACGCTATTACCGTACATAAATCACAGGGCAGCGAGTATCCGGCGGTGATCCTGGCAGCGGCGGCGGCCGCGCCGTCGCTGCTGGTGCGGGGCGTGCTGTACACGGCCATCACCCGCGCCCGGAGGCTGTTGGTCATCGCCGGCGACGACGCGGTGCTGGCGCAGATGGCCGAAAACGACAAGCAGCAGCGCCGCTACAGCGGCCTGCGCCGCAGATTGAAGGAGGGACAGGTATGAGCGACACCAATAGCATCAACGAATCGTTGGAGAAGGCCCAGCGGGGACTGCTGGATTTCTTCTTCCCGCAGCGCTGCCCCTTCTGCGGCAAGGCGGCGGGGAAGGCCCTGATCTGCGAGCGGTGCCAGAAGGAGCTGCCCCGCTGCGACAAGGTCCGCACCGGCAGCTTCGGCGAGTGCGCCGCGCCGCTGTACTACGAGGGGCGGGTGCGGGACGCCATTCTGGACTTCAAGTTCAAGCGGCGCATCGAGCACCTGAACGCCTATGGTATGCTGATGGCGGAGAAGGCGGCGGAGGTCTATGCCGACCGGTTCGACGCCGTGACCTGGGTGCCGGTCAGCAAAAGGCGGCTGAAGAAGCGCGGATTTGACCAATCGCGCATGCTGTGCGCCAGCCTGTGTGTGGACTGGCATGTGGAGCCCCAGGAGACGCTGCGCAAGGTGGTGGACAACCCGGCGCAGTCGGGCATCGACGATCCGGCGGCGCGCCGGGCCAATGTGCTGGGCGCTTACGAGCCGGTGGAGCCGGAGAGCATCGCGGGAAAGCGCTTTCTGCTTATCGACGACATCGTCACCACCGGCGCCACGCTGACGGAGTGCGTCCGGGTACTGAAGAACGCCGGCGCGGCGGACGTGGTGTGCCTGACGCTGGCCATGGCCAGGGACCACTGAGGTATGAACCGGGGGGATTCCGTATAGAATACAGAAAATGCGGCGATTTTCATTTGACAGTTGCATTATTCCTTCCCAATCGGTATAATAAGAAGCTGTGAGACTACCGGGCGCATCCGCCCGAAACGAAAGATAAGAGAACAGAGGTGCAAGCGTATGTGTTCTATTGCAAAAGATATTGGCATTGACCTGGGTACTGCCTCCGTGCTGGTGTATGTGAAGGGCAAGGGCGTCGTGCTCAACGAGCCGTCCGTGGTAGCCATCGACAAGAATACCGGCAAGCTGCTGAAGGTGGGTGCCGACGCCCAGGCCATGCTGGGCCGTACCCCCGGCAACATCGTGGCCATCCGCCCCCTGCGGGAGGGCGTCATCTCCGACTACGACATGACCGAGCGTATGCTCCGCGAGTTCCTGCACAAGGTGGTGGGCGGCTTCCAGCTGTTCAAGCCCCGGGTCATCATCTGCGTGCCCTCCGGCATCACTGAAGTCGAGGAGCGCGCCGTGGTGGACGCCGGTATTCAGGCCGGAGCGCGCCGGGTGTACCTGATCGAGGAGCCTGTGGCCGCCGCCATCGGCGCCGGTATCGACATCGCTAAGCCCGACGGCCACATGGTGGTGGACATCGGCGGCGGTACCAGCGACATCGCCGTCATCTCCCTCTCCGGCGTGGTGGAGAGCGCCTCTATCAAGGTGGCCGGCGACCAGTTCAACGAGGCCATCGTCAAGTATATGCGCCGCAAGCACAACGTGCTGGTGGGCGAGCGCACGGCGGAGCTGATGAAGATGCAGATCGGCTGCGTGTTCCCCAAGGAGCAGGAGGCCACCATTGAGATCAAGGGCCGTTGCCTGGTGACGGGCCTGCCCAAGGTCATCAACGTCAGCTCCACCGAGATGCTGGAGGCATTCGAGGAGCCGGTAGAGCGCATCCTCGAGGCAGTCCACGGCGTGCTGGAGCGCACCCCGCCCGAGCTGGTGGCCGACATCTCCAACAACGGCATCGTTATGACCGGCGGCGGCAGCCTGGTGGACGGCTTTGATAAGCTGATCGAGGCCCGCACCGGCATCCACACCGTGTTGGCCGAGGGCGCTATCTCCTGCGTGGCCGAGGGCACCGGCAAGAGCCTGGACTCCCTGAACTCCATGACCGACGGCACGGTGAACCTGAGCCGCCGCAAGCAGATGAACTGAGGAAACGAAATAACGAAAAAGGCCGCCTGCGGGCGGTCTTTTTTCGTGTCCGTATGCGGAATTTTCTCTTGCAAGAATGACGAAAAAGCGTTACTATAGCCATACGAGAAAAGAGAAAGCAACATATATGAAGGAGGAGCTGCTATGAAGTTTTCCAGCAAGGTCCTGAAGTGCGGACTGTCCCCCATGCGTAAATTCCACCCCTACGCGGTGGCGGCAGAGGCCAAGGGCAAGAAGATCTACCACCTGAACATCGGCCAGCCGGACATCGAGACGCCCAAGGCATACTTCGACGCCGTCCGGCACTTCGACCTGCCGGTGCTGGCCTACGCCCCGTCCCCCGGCATCCCCGAGCTGATCGAGGCCATCCGCAAGTACTATGCCGACCTGGGCATGCACTTCGACGCGGAGGACATCCTCATCACCAACGGCGGCAGCGAGGCGCTGCAGATCACCATGAACTGCATCCTGGACGACGGCGACGAGATCCTCATCCCCGAGCCCTTCTATCCCAACTACAACACCATGGCCTACACCTGCGGCGCCAGGATCCACCCCATCCCCACCTCCCCCCACGACGGCTATCACTACGCCGACCGGGCCAAGATCGAGGCGGAGATCAACGAGCACACCCGCGCCATCATGGTCACCAACCCCGGCAACC
>ERZ827156.2981-NODE-2981-length-16110-cov-3.852818_pt1 | contig 16110 bp, 14 predicted proteins | sample MGYA00519919_ERZ827156 | MGnify/ENA primary metagenome ERZ827156 (study PRJEB31778, sample SAMEA3449269) | human gut metagenome | biome: human gut; feature: human-associated habitat; material: faeces | place: United Kingdom | collected 2010/2012 ... | reverse complement strand
TTTTTTAAGTATTCTTTCAAACCGAATGCAGTTCCGCCAGTTCCTATTCCTGCTGCTATAACAACCTCTCGCCCTTCTACTGCTGTTTCAATTTCAGCTGCAGTCTTTTTATGAGATTTTGGATTATCCGGATTCGCAAACTGCATAGGTATAAAGCTGTTAGAATAAGTCTTGGCTAGTTCGGTAGCCTTATCAACGGCGCCCTGCATGCCCCTTTCTTTGGGAGTTAAAACAAGCTCTGCACCATATGCAGCAATATTTTTTCTCCGCTCTATTGACATGCTCTCCGGCATGCAGATTATAAGTCTAAGGCCGAGTACAGCACAGCACATAGCTAACCCGATACCTGTATTACCGCTTGTTGGTTCAATAATGACTGTTTCTTTGTTTATATCTCCGCGTTCCATTGCCTCTTTAAGCATTGAAGAAGCAGCTCTATCTTTAATTGAACTTGACGGATTAAAATATTCAAGCTTAAGACAGATATTGTCATTATATTTTACCAGAGGAGTATTCCCGATTAATTCTAAGACGTTGTTGTATATCATATTAATTTAGCAAACTTTCTTTTACCTGCTTGTAATACCACATCCATAGCCGGTTTAACCGTATATGCCATATCCGAAAGTTTTTCTCCATCAAGTTTTACCCCGCCGCCCTGTATCAGGCGTTTAGCTTCGCCCTTACTTTGTACGAAAGAAAGTTTAACCAGTAAATCCAGTATGTTTATCCCTTCTGCATCTATTTTAACACTTTCGATATCGTCCGGTATTCCCTTGTTGGATACTACATTAATAAAATCTTCCTGTGCTTTATCAGCACCATCTTTTCCATGATACTCCTCTGTAATCATATGAGCCAGCTTCATTTTAATATCACGCGGATTAATTGAACCTGATTCAATTTCTTTATCCATTTTTACGAGTTCGGACTGCTCAACATCTGTGAGAAGAGAGTAGTAACGAGTTATTAAGGTATCAGGAATACTCATTAGTTTTCCGAACATATCTTTGGCGCTGTCTGTAAGTGATATGCAGTGTTCAGGATATGTTTTAGACATTTTTACAACCCCGTCTGTGCCTTCAAGGAGCGGAAGCATCATGACAAGCTGCGGATATTTTTTACCGTAAGCAGACTGGATATCGCGTCCTAAAAGAGTATTAAATCTCTGGTCTGTTCCGCCTAATTCTATGTCAGAGTCAATAGCAACAGAGTCATATGCCTGCATTAGAGGGTAAAAGAATTCATGTATTGCAATTGGTTTGCCTTCTGAGTATCTTTTTGCAAAATCATCCCTTGTCATCATCTGTGCAACAGTAACTTTCCCTGCTAACTGTAAAAGTTCTGTGAAATTAAGTTTATGAAGCCAATCAGCGTTGTTTACGACCTCTGCTTCTGAAACATCCAGAACTTTAGACATTTGTTCAAAATAAGTTTTAGCGTTTTCTTCAACCTGTTCTTTTGTTAAAGCTGGTCTTGTTTCTGATTTACCGGAAGGGTCGCCTATCATAGCTGTTGCCCCGCCTACAATAAGGACGATTTTATGTCCGAGTTTCTGAAATTCTCTAAGCTTTCTCATAACAACAGTATGCCCGAGATGTAAATCCGGTCTTGTAGGATCCATTCCTAGTTTTACCCTTAGAGGAGTGTTTGTATCTGCTGCGTGCTGCAATTTTGCAGCTAATTCTGTAACTCCTCCGTTAACACCGCCCGGAAGCACTTCGGCGTTTCTTGTAAGCTGGATTGCTTGTTGTATAAATTCTTGTCTAATATCTGTCATATTCTTATTCCCCTTAAAAATATCCTTGTCATTAGGATACCAAAAAGATGGATGAAGGTAAACTTATTTTATAAAGCAAATTTTTTATTTAGAAGTTTTTATTTGTTATGAATACAATAACAAATATTTCATATAATAATTTAAATCTTTTTAATTATAAAAAAAACTCAAAAATAAGTTTTAGAGGAGGAAAATTTTTACCTGTTAATCAAATTGAAGCAAATATTAATCGGGGAATTTTACAAGTAAAGAATAATACAATTAATGCTGCAACAAAAGAAGAAATAAAACAATTGATAAAGGATGGCAAAGAAATAATTTATAAAAAATCTGTATCAGGTTGTATAAAAGAATATGGTGCTGGTATTGGAGAAAAAATTGCCGCTGTGTTTTTAGACGAAAGAAAAGAGTTTTTTTTCGGAAAAAATCCTAATTTTAATCTTGATAACATGGAATTTGAGGATTATATAAATCAAATAAAAACTCTTTCTGAGGATGAAAAAATATTATTAATAAAGGATGTTGCCAATGTCAATAATGGTAAATATCTTTATTTCTGGCGTAAAAATCCGGATAAACTTTTGATGTTTGTAAATCATACGCATTATCTGCCAGAGCAGCTTGAAAATTTTAATGTTGCAACATGGGATGCTATTTTTAAATCTTTTATTTCGATTTTCAATAGCAACAGCAATGTTGATATTATAGACTCAATATACAAATTTGCGCGTAGCGGGTATGCAAATGAGGTTAATTTTGTTCCGTATGAAATGCAGTCTGAGTTTGTAAAAAAAATAACTGATAATTTAAAAAAAATATACATAACGGCAAATGATAACAATATACAGCTTTGTCGTGATGATGATGCTATTTTTTTTTAGTGACATACATGTGGAAAATGCTAAACTCAGTGATTTAATCAGAAATTTAAGATATGATAGAACAAATGTAGAAAAAATTCTAAAATTCTTTAATAATTTCAAACCGGAAATAAAAAGAAATATGTTCTTATCTACATCTATAAAGCCCCATGAGTTTGCCCATAAAGCCATAAAATGGAATTTAACTCTGCAAAAAGGAGTTAAATATTTGTACATTGAGCCTTTTAAAATGTTTTCATCAGGAGAAGAAGCAGAATTATTAGTACATCCTTGCAGAATTAAGATTAATAATGCTGATTATGCAAACTACAAGCTAATAATTAATGCTGATATTTTACCATAAGTCGAATTTTCAAGTTATATTATAATCAATAAATGCTATTGACAAAAGATGTCAAAAGGTTTAACATAATATTTGTATCGATATATCGATACAAAGGAATTTTAAAAAATGAAAAATATGAACACATTAAATCTTAATAATTCTTGGTGGCGCTGGTCAGTTTAACTGCCGGCATGTGAACCGTATTGAGATTTTTTGCGGGCAGTTCAGGATTACTGCCTTGCTGATTGTGTTAAAGATTGTAAATAGCAGCTGTCAGATTAGGCAATTTTAAGTCTTTACATGTTTTAGGAATATGAATTATGTCATCAAATAACAACAAAATTTTAATTAACACATTGCCGAAATCTTTAAAACCTGCTGCAAAGTTTATACGTCATCAGGAGCAGGCATCAGGGCTTTCGACATCAAGATTTATACAGGACGCAACAACGTGCCTGATACCTAAAGTTGTATTTTCGAGAAGTCTTGCCGACTTGACAGAAAATACTTTTTTGGAAACATCAGAAGAGGCTTTAATATACTTTGTGCCGACAATTTTGGGTGAAAGAGTTGCAAGAAAAGTTTTTTCTAAAGGTTTAAATAATGAATTAAAGAAAGAAGTTGCAACAACTGGGGGAGAACTTCTGGAGAAGGGCGGAAAGAATAATAAAAAAGTTATTCCTGTAAAAGCTGCTATAGCACTTGCTGCAATGGCAATACCTTTAACCGAATTTTCTCTGAATTACATAAAAAATTTGATGACATTAAAAGTTTTCAAAAAGAGCGATTTTAAAAATATTGCTTCTCTTGAAAATACTAAAGAGGATATATCACATCAGGAAAAGGTTAAAAAGAGTGCTCAAAAACATATAGGACTGGCTGCTGGTATTTATGCCGGATGTCTTGGGCTGGCAGGGCTGCTTGCAACAAAAGGTAAAAATTCTAAAATTCTTCAAAATATTTCAGAATTTATTGTAGCTCCAGGCACAAAGCTGTTTAAAAATTCGCCGAAAGCAAAGAACTTTTTCAACAAATATACCTGTATGGATTTTAATAGCCAGAATGGAAAACTGTGTTTAAGCAAGGGGCAGCTTACAACCTGTGTTCTCGTTGGCGGTGCAGGATATTTTGGGGCATCTGCTGATAGAGGAAAAGAAAACTTTAAAGAAACAGCAACAAGATTTCCGCTTGTAGCACTTTATGTGATTACAGGCAGCGAGCTTGTTGAAAAAGGGTTCAGGAAAATTCTTTATAAAATGGGTAAATGCAAAGATTTAATCGGAAAAGATAAAAATGTTCCAAAGTTTGATGATTTAGGTGCTCTTGCCGAAAAACTTGCAAAAGAAAGGAAATCAACTGTAGAAAAAGAGTATAAATCTCTTGTTAAGCAAAAAGTTTTAATTTCCGGACTTCCTTATGTATTTTCAATTGGGGTAATGGGATTCTTTGTTGCGGGCATGACAAACTATTTTACTAAAAAAAGATATGAAAATGCAAAACAAAAAACAGCCGGTGTTTAGCCGGCTGTAATATTTTAGTAATTATTAGCTTTTTCAAAGAAATAGCTTTGCGGATGTTTACAGACCGGGCAGGTGTCTATTGCCTTTTCTCCAATGTATGAAAATCCGCAGTTTGCACATTCCCAAACTATAGGTTCAGGTTTCTGGAACACTTCTTCATTTTTTATATTTTCCCATAGCTTTTTGTATCTTTCTTCGTGTTCTTTTTCTATTTTAGCAACATTTTCAAAAAGAAGTGCAATGTCATCAAACCCTTCTTCTCTGGCTTCTTTTGCAAATCTTGCATACATATCTGTCCATTCATAGTTTTCACCTTGGGCTGCGTCTTCAAGGTTATCAAGGGTATTTCCGATTGAACCGCCGTGTAATAATTTAAACCAGATTTTTGCGTGTTCTTTTTCATTGTTAGCAGTTTCTTCAAAAATCTTGCTTATCTGTACATAACCATCTTTTTTTGCCTGTGAAGCGTAGTATGTGTACTTGTTTCTTGCCTGTGATTCTCCGGCAAATGCTTCCATAAGGTTAGCTTCAGTTTTTGAACCTTTTAATTCCATATAAATCTCCTTTCATCTTCTCTTTGTAAATATAACGAAGTTTTATTCAATTAAAATCCTCTATTTATGGTAGAATTACTGTGTGGATAAATATTTTAAGTCAGAAAGTTGTTTTAAGGGAGTGCTGATTGCGATATTTGCAGTAAGTATTGTTTTTCAAACTTTTCTGTTTGTCAAAAATCCGTCTTTCTGGCATGACGAAGCTGCGCTTGCTCTTAATATTACAAGCAGGAGCTTTGCCGGACTTCTGGACGGGCTTGATAATCTGCAGGTGGCACCTCCGGGGTTTTTGTTTCTTTCAAAATTAATGCTTGTTCTATTTAACCCAAAAACTGATTACTGGAGAGATTTTTGTCTTAGAGTAATTCCATTCCTGAGCGGTATTCTGTCTATTGCAGCTTTTTATTATCTTTCAACTCAGGTATTTAGGAATAGATTGCAAATTTTGATTTCAAACCTTCTTTTTGCATTAAATCCCTGTGCAATACTTTATGCATCTCAATATAAGCAGTATTCAACCGAGCTTTTTGTTTCGGTAATTTTACTCTCTATATTTTATAATATTATTAATGGTAATTTTAAAAAATATTACTATTTAATTTTGGTTTTGGCGCAGTTCTTTTCTTACTCATCTATATTTATATTAATAACCGGCTGTATCTTATCTTTCAGAAAACGGGTTTGTATTCCTGTAATTGCGGGGCTGGTGTTTTTGTATATAATAAATCTCCGCTGTGTTTTTAATATCAATTATTCCGGAATGAATGATTTTTACTCGGATTTTTATTCTTTTGTATCGTTTTTGACTCCGGTAAGACTATTAATACGTTTTAGCGAATTATTTATTTCATATAAGATTAAGGTTTTGAATTTATTATGCGGTGCACTTGGAGCTTTATTAGTATTAACATATGTTTTTGCTAAACGTATTCAACTTCGAGAAAAACTCTTGTTTCTAGGACCCATTATTGCAGTTATTCTTGCATCATCTCTTCACAAATATCCGGTACAGGCACGCTTAATTTTATTTTTGCTTCCAAATTTTGTTATAATAGCTGTTTCCTGTTCTTTAAAAATTATCAGAGCAATGTGCGTAATTATATTATTATATTCATTAACAAGCTATACAATTTATGCTGACTGGCTCTCTTATTCTTATGCCCGTGATATAGTGAAAACAATAAAATCAAGTATAAAACCTGAGGATAAGATAGTAATTGACAGGGGCGGTTATGAATATAGATATTATTTGCAAAATAGCGGTATAAAAAACAAGGTTCTTACAGTGCCGGAATTTTGTTATTCTGATACTCAGGTTTGTAAAGATTTCATAAATAATCTTCCTGCAGGCGGTTATTATTTCTTAACGACCGGTTACGGTGCAGACAGGCTTTCGGGAGCAGAAGGGTTGAATGTCGGATATGAACCGGAACAAATAAAAGCTGTTTTTATTAATAAGTAGTCGTGCTAAAATATTGTTATGGATTTATTTACGCAACTGGAAGAAGTTAATAAGCAAACGCCTCTGGCTGAAATTTTGCGGCCGAAAACTCTTGATGAATTTTTAGGTCAGTCAAATGTTGTTGCTCCAAATTCTCCGCTGTTAAATCTTTTGAAAACTCAAAGGTTATTTTCTCTGATACTCTGGGGTACACCAGGGTGCGGCAAAACAACTCTTGCACGGCTTATTGCAACTAAGGTCAACGCTCAATTCATCGAACTGTCTGCGGTAACATCAGGTATAAAAGAAATTAAAGAAACCGTTGAACAGGCAAGGCAGGCTCTTCGTTCGGGGCAAAAAACAATTCTATTCATAGATGAAATTCATAGATATTCTAAAACACAGCAGGATGCTCTGCTTCCGCATGTTGAGAATGGCACTATTTTCCTTATTGGTTCTACTACCGAGAATCCGTCTTTTCAGGTTGTACCTGCTCTTCTATCAAGAGTTCAGGTAATAAGACTTAATCCTATTAATGATATCAGTATGGAAAAAATTGTTAATAGAGGGTTTGAGTATTTGGAAAAGAATTACCAGCCTATTCAGTATGATGAAGAGGTTACGAAGTTTATTGTAAATAATGCCAGAGGTGATGCCAGATGTGCTTTAAATCTTGTGGAAAATTCATATTTTGCCAGCAATTTTTCAAATGATACAAGGCTTTTGTCTGTAGAAATTCTGGAAAGTATTACTCAGAAACGTAATACTAGATATTCGACACAGGAGCATTATGATTGTGCATCTGCATTTCAGAAAAGTCTTAGAGGTTCAGATGCTGACGCAGCAATATATTATCTGGCCAAAATGATAGAAGCCGGTGAAGATCCAAGATTTATTGCACGTAGGCTTATTGTATGCGCTGCAGAAGACGTAGGTATTGCCGATCCGAATGCTATGAATATTGCTGTTAATGCATATAGAGCTGTTGAGATTATTGGGCTCCCGGAAGGTAGAATCCCCCTTGCTAATGCGGTTGTGTATGTTGCAAAAGCACCAAAATCTAATAAAGCTTGTATTGCAATAGATAAAGCTCTTATGGATATAGAGAGAGGTAATGACTTCCCTCCTCCAATGCATTTAAGAGATGCACATTATAAAGATGCAAAAAAATACGGGTTTGGAGAAGGTTATATTTATACACATGACGCGCCGGACGTTGAACAGCAGTTTATGCCTGACGAACTTGCCGGTAAGAAGTATTTAGAGGAGTAATTCGTGAACTCTTTCGGAAAGAAATACGGCATTACTGTTATTATAGTATTTGGAATTATACTCCGCTTATTTGCGTATTTTAGGGGAATTTCTTTCTGGGGGGATGAAGCTGCTCTTGCTTTGAATGTTTTAGAACATTCTTATTCAGGGTTGTTTAAAGGACTGGATTACCTGCAGGTTGCTCCGCCGATGTTTCTTGTAATGTCAAAAATTCTGATCATAGATAATCTGCGTGACTTTACACTGCGCCTGATACCTCTGGTATCAGGAATAGCAGCTATTCCGCTTTTTTATAAATTCATATCAATGCTGTCAAAAAACAGAGTAGTAATTACTGTCAGTACTTTTCTGTTTTCATTTAATACGACCGCAATTCTATACTGTGCGCAGTTTAAGCAGTATTCTTTAGAATTATTTACATCTGTCCTGCTTCTTATTATATTTTATAAGCTGATTTTTGAAAAAGAATTTAAATGGTACTATCCATTGTTAATTGCAATTGCACCGTGGTTTTCGCTTTCATCATTGTTTATAATCGGCAGTTACTTTTTGGTAATGCTTATCAAAAATCCCGGGGCTGTTCTAAAAACTTTTATACCTTTTTTTATAAGCTTTCTTCTGTTTTACTTCTTATCTTTGAGGTATGTTTCAAGCTGTAATTATGACGGTATGTATAACTGGTGGCAGAATGGATACGGATTTGCTGACCTGAGGCATCCATTAAGAATAGTGTTACGTTTTGGAGAGCTTTTTAGTTTTGATAAGCTTAAGGCTCTTTTCTGCGGGGCTGTAATGCTTGTACCTGCATTTATATCTCTTATTTCAAATAAAAAGCAGCGTCTGTTTCTAGGGCTTCCAATACTGCTGCCATTTGCAGCATCAGCACTAAGACTCTATCCGATAGAAGCAAGATTAATCTTATTCCTTCTACCGCTTTTTGTCGTAATTATAGCAGAATACAACTGGAAATTTAAAAATGTATGTTTGATGTCTGTATGTATTATAAGTTTTATTACTTCTGTATTTTATACAATTAATCCGTATAAATTTTATACTTCAGCAAGAGAAGCTGTACAAATTGTCGAAAATCATATTAAAGACGGTGAAAAGATTGTATTAGATAGTTCTTATCATAGATATTATTACTATTTACACCAAAAAGATAATGTCATTATCCTAAAAGATGGATGTGAACCTTATTTAGAGGTATGTAACAATAAGATTGAAGACCTGCCGGCCGGAAGATATTATTTTATCTTGAAAGAAGATCCGAAAAACTTATTTACTTCGAAAGTTAAAGTACTGGATAAATATAACCTTCATTCAACTGTTATCTATTTTGAGAAATAAATAAGGCGCTTTGCTTTCAAGCAAAGCGCCTTATTAAAAATCATCATTAGCTTATTTTGCTAATTTTTTGATAGCAAGAACAAGTCTTGATTTCTTTCTTGCAGCAGTATTTTTGTGTAAAATACCTTTAGAAACAGCTTTGTCGCATAATTGATATGCTTTAGAAATAGCTGCATTTAAAGCTTCTTTATCATCACCTTCTGCTAAAGCAAGAGCTTTTTTCAAAGCTGTTTTGATAGAAGTTTTAAAAGCTGCATTTCTTTGTCTGTTTGCTTCTGCAATAAGAACTCTTTTTTTTGCTGACTTAATATTTGCCATTTTATATTTCCTTTCACTTATAACAGAAATTAAGGTTAATGACTCCTTAAGAACTGTCTGTCACTAGAGGATAGTGAGTATACTTATTCTACTAATAACAAAAATAAAAGTAAAGATTTTATTATGATTTTTTAATTTCTGTTAAGGTTGGATCTAATAATCTTCTGCCAATATTATCGAAGTTTATTGAAAATAAAGTCTTGTTTCCATACTTAATCATTTTTTCAACGACTCCGCTTCCGTATTTTGCGTGAGTAACAGTATCGCCCTGCTGTATAGGATCGCTCATTACTAAGTCTTCCTGCGGGATATCAGCATCATATACAGGTACAATAGGTGTTGAAGAACTTCTTGTTTCTAAGATTTCATCATCACTGTCATCTTTTAATTCAATCTGTTCCTGAGGTTCTTCCAAAATACCGTCGTTTTCATCAGACTCGGATAATTCTTCCAACACAGCATCACTGTCAGAAACTTCTTCAAGCAAATTACCGTCGTCATTGTTGAGTTCATCTATAAAATCCAGGTCAGAATCTGATATATCATCGTCTTTTCTGGTCGTAAAAACTTTGTCTACGTCTTTGACTATCTGCTCATCAATGTTTTCCGGAAGTTCGGCCTCTGTATCTTCTTCCATATCTATAACAATATCATTTTCATCTGCTTCGTCAGGGTTAAGTTCGACAATATCTTCAAGCTCATAATTGTTTTCTGCAATAGGAAGTACATCAACATCGTCATCATTAACGGTCAATTCTTCTGTTTCTTCTTCTGCATCCAGCATTTGAGTTGAATCTATATCCAAATCAAAACCTTCCGGCATTTCAATTTCTTCTTCGGCCTCTTGTTCAACAAGAGGTTCTTGTTGTTCAAATTCTTCATTAATAGAGAGTTCTTCAAAATCATTCTCATCAGTTTCCGGAATATAATCTTCAATCTCTTCTATATTTTCCTGAACTGTATCAAAAGATTCTGTAATCGGAATTTCATCATATTCTTCTTGAGGTTCTTGTTCTTCTTGCTCTTCAAGAATTGTTTCATATTCTGCGTTGATGGTTAACTGCTCTTCTTGGTCTTCTTCAAGTTGCAAACTCTCCTCAGCCGGCTCTGCTATATCTTCTTCCTCTTCTTCTTCTCCAAACATGTTTTCAGGAGGAGTTAAGTCTTTTGCGGCTTCTGTTATTACTGCTTCTGATTTTTCTTCTATGTTAGCAAGAATTTCTTCGTTAGTAATTTGCGGTTCTTCAATAATTTCAGGTTCATCTTCTTCGCTGATTTCTTCCAGCTCAGAATCGTCTTCCTGAACAATCTCTTCTTCTTCCGGTTCTTCAATAGGAAGCTCTTCTTGTACCTCTTCTGGCTCAGAAACCGGTATTTCTTCCTCTTCGACGGTTTCCGGCTGAGATGGAATAACTTCGTTAATCACTTTCAGTGTTGATACAAGAGGTATGTAGTTTACAGCTTCTCCGGTTATGAGATATGTCTGCTTTGGCATAGCTTTTAAGAACGAGCTGTAAATACTGAAGATTTCGTTATTTGTGAAAGATGGTGAAATTATAAAATTATCAAACAAGTTTTTTATATCATTCAGATATTTAAAACGGGAATGAGTTATAAAGGTGGTCGGAATATTTTCAGATGATAAAATATTTTTCAAATTCTTTTTGCTTATGACATTTGAAAGCTCCAAAAGAACCTGAGTATTTGGTTTTTGTTGAAGTTTTTCGTACAAAAATGCAAGGTATCTGTTCTGGAATGCAGTATCCAGTTTGGATAAGTCAATAATTGCACATTTAGAATTAAGTATAGCATCGATTTTGTCGACTTCCTGTTTATTTGCCGCAAAATATCCCAGCTTGTCAAACTTTGCAAGTTTATTTTTTAATACAAGCAGCTTGAAAACATGAGATTTGTCGACCATATCATCAACAATTGATTTAAGAGCACCAAATGGCACGAATGGAACTGTTTGTGAATAATCAGATAAATCTTTGAAAATTTCAATAATCATAGATTTACTGTCTGCTGTTGCATCATTTAAACAATCCTGATACATAAAAGCTAGTGATGCGGTATCCAGCGGCAGTTTAAAATCAACTCCGGCAGTAATTTTTTTTGCATCAATCACTCCGAGAGTATCAATGATAAGTACATTTTTATCTAAATTATTAAACTGTTTAACAAGATTTCTGGCAATAATATTATTTTCTTGTTTATCATCAATACTTGCAAGCATTTTTTTGTCAAAAGAAGAAGCATCAATTATAATGCTTACGCCCTTTCCCAATGTTTCTCCGGCAATAACAGGCGCTTTTGCATTAATTGAATTATTTAGAATATCAAAAGTAAATTCTTTTATTACAGACTCTTTGGAAGGCTGTGTTCTGTCATACGGCTGTAAAGAGCCGTCATACAAAAACAAAATTTTAGCATACGCTATTGAATTTTCGCCAGAGCGTTTTAATTGTGTAACCTGCGCAATGTAGCGCTTTTCAATACCGTCTATTTGAATAAATGACGAAAGGTACACGCTATTGTCTGCTTCGAATTTTACAAAACCATCTCTTACTTCTAAAATCTTCATCGTCTAAATTTTACCATGAACATGCTATTTTCAATAACTTTTTTACAATTTGATACCTTATTTTATTTGTGTTTTAATTTAAGTATGAGAGAATTTAATTTAAAAAATAATATTAGAGCTTGTGTAAAAGAGAATAAAAACACTCCGAGAGTGGCATTAACGCTTAATTTTTCGATAACAAAACCGGAAAAATATTCAGGCGAATATTCTATTATGAACCGGTTGTTGTTAAAAGGTACTGAAAAATATTCATCCGAAGAATTATCTGCAATACTCGATGAAAATGCTATTGATTTTAGTACAGAAATGAAGTCTGATTATTTAAGATTCAGGTTTGTATGTCTTAATGAAGATTTTGAAAAAGCTTTATCTATTCTGAAAGAAGTTATTTTACACTCTACTTTTGAAGAGTTTGATAAAGAGAAAACCAAGCTGAAAGGCGAACTTACTGCAGAACTTGACTCTGCAAAGGTAAAAGTCTCTGATTTGTTTACAAAAACTATTTACAAAAATCATTTTTACGGGCACAGCTATACAAAAATTCTTGAAGAAATTGACAATGTTTCAAAAGAAGATGTAATAAATTCTTACCGCGAGATATTGCACAACAGCCGTAAGACTGTTGCATTGGCAGGAGATGTCAATGCTGCTTTAATTGACAAATACCTTGGTGATATTCCGCAGTCAGTAGAGGTTGAAACTTTAATTTCTGTTCCAGAACCATTAAAACAGGAATACAGCGAAATTGTTAAAGAAGATGCTAATCAGGCACAAATCCTGCAAGGCTGGCGTGTTCCAACGATTGGAGATGATGAGTATCCGGTAATAATGCTTTTAAATATAATTCTGGGTGCGAGCGGTCTTTCGTCTAGATTATTTCTTGAACTTAGAGAGAAAAAAGGTCTTGCATATACTGTAAGAACAGCTTATGAAACACATAAAAAATCGGCTGTTTTTAGTATTTATATAGGAACAGAACCATCTAATATTCAAACCTCTATTGATGGGTTTAAGGAAGAAATTGAAAAAATTAAAACAATTCCTGTAAGTGAAGAAGAGCTCAAAAATGCTGTCAACAATTTGATTGGTAAACAGCAGTATGTTACGGAAACAAACGGGCAGCAGGCAAATATGATGGCTTATTATTCAATTATGGGTAAGCCTTTTGACTATCAAGCAGAAATTATTGAAAAACTTCATAAAGTTACTCCAAAAGATTTGCTGGATTGCGCCAATAAATACTTCACAGATGATTATATTCTTTCGGTTATTAAACCGTAGGAGGGGATATGAAAATTGCCGGAAACCTCATTAATCCATCAGTGCTTATAATCGGCTGCTTCCACGGAGATGAACCGCAGGGAGAATATTTAATTGAAAGATATCTGGATAAAAAGCCGGATACAAATATAGTTTTTATTCCGTGTCTTAACAGATATGGTACAAAAAACGGGGTAAGAACAAATGAAAATGGTGTTGATTTAAATAGAAATTTCCCGACACAAAACTGGGAAAAAACAGAAAAGAACGAATTCTTTGGCGGAGATGAACCCGCAAGTGAAATTGAAACACGTTTTGTTATGGAAACTGTTGAGAAATATAAGCCGCGGCTAATATTAACACTTCATGCACCATATAAAATTGTAAATTATGATGGTGATGCTCTTGTAGTGGCAAATGCGATTTCTAAAATAATCGGCTATCCTGTAGAAGAGTCAATCGGTTATCCGACACCCGGCAGTTTTGGAACCTGGGCCGGAGTCGAAAAAGGTATTCCGACTATTACGCTTGAACTTGATGAAGAGGTTGAGGTACAATTACTCCAAGAACCTGTTTTTAAAATTTTTGAAATGCTGGAAAAATATTAAGGAATAAGAATGGAAGATATAAAAAAGATTGTAGAAGAGTGTGAGCTAAAGCATATTGCGATTATAATGGACGGAAACAGAAGATGGGCTAAAGAAAGAAATCTCCCGTCAGCTTTAGGCCATAAAAAAGGTGTGGATGCTTTGAAAGCAGCGATGCGTGCCTGTGATGACTTTGGGGTAAAATACCTTACTGTTTATGCTTTTTCGACTGAAAACTGGAACCGAAAACCTGAAGAAGTTAACTTTCTTATGGACTTACTCGCACAAACTCTTAAAAATGAACTAAAAGAAATGAATGAAAATAATGTAGTAATATCTTTTATCGGTGATACTACAAAATTAAGTCCAAAACTTCAGGAAATTCTAAGAAATTCTGTTGAAACAACAAAAAATAATACCGGTGTAAATTTACAAATAGCTTTTAATTACGGCTCGCGAGATGAAATTGTGCACGCTGTTAGAGAAATTATTGCATCAGGAGAAAAAGATATAACAGAAGATACAATATCAAAACATCTGTATACACGTAATATTCCAGATCCGGATTTGCTGATAAGAACCGGCGGAGAAATGAGAGTTTCAAATTATCTTTTATGGCAGATTGCTTATTCAGAATTCATCGTTCTAAGTAAATTCTGGCCGGAATTTGATAAGGATGTTTTAGCAGAATGTATTCTGGAATATAAGCGCAGAAACAGAAGATTTGGTAAATAAATTTGTAAAAATGTGTAAATATATTAGCAATTTTTTGTGTTCATAATCATTATCTGGATAGAAAGGTATGGTGTGAAATGAATATAAATAAATTGACAAGAAATGCAGTATTTGCAACAGTAGCAGCCGGCGGATTATATGCTGCTTCTGCAATAAAAACTCCGAAAAATGATGTTTCAGCAGATATTAAGAAAACAGAAGCTCCGGCAAATCCCGTACAAATGCCTGTAATAGCAGGTACTTTATTTACTCTCGGGTTATTCGGTAGAAAAAAGAAAAATGAAGACGATGTACTGTTGTCAAAAGAAGAACAGGAAGCAAAAGCAGCTGCAGAAGCCGGAATGTCCATAGAAAAATATCGTTCGCTTTTTGAGGCAACTCCTAAAAGCGACTATATGGTAATTTCAGGATTTGAATCACATAAACCGCGCTACTATAATACAGCGAGAGAATGGCTTTTTGCCTGGGATGAAAACTTTCATACTGATATAAAGAGTGTTAAAAATGGTCTGGGAGTTATGGATAAATGTTTTGAACAGTATGAAAAAGAAAATATCAAAATCTTTGAAGAAGAAGATAAAGCCAGATGTAAAAAGCTTATGGCAGAGGTAAACGAAGCTATAGAAAAAGGTGAAGAGATAGAAGATGACAAGCTAAATGAACTTGTATTTATATACGATAAAAAACGCCTGTATCCTTATATATAGATAAAGTTTTTTGCTTTACATTTCCTCATTTTTGTTATAATAATTAAGATGTAAATATTATTTACAGAAAGAGAAGGAGAACTCAAATGAGTGAAAGAAAACTAGTTGGAACAAACGAAATGTTCAAAAAAGCATTAGCTGGCGGATACGCTATTGGTGCTTACAATGTTAACAACATGGAAATTTTGCAGGCAATTGCAGAAGCAGCTGAAGAAACAAGATCACCAATCATTCTTCAGGTTTCAGCAGGTGCAAGAAAATATGCTAACCAAACTTACCTGGTAAAATTGGTTGAAGCAGCTCTGGAAACTACTACAGTGCCTATCGCTTTACACCTTGACCACGGTGCTGATTTTGAAATTTGTAAGGCTTGTATCGACGGCGGTTTCTCTTCTGTTATGATTGATGGAAGCAGATTCTCATTCGAAGAAAACGTTGCTGTTACAAAGAAAGTTGTTGATTATGCTCACGAAAGAGGTGTTTCAGTAGAAGCAGAACTTGGTAAATTAGCAGGTGTTGAAGACGATGTTAACGTAGATGCTAAAGATGCTAAATATACTAACGTTAAAGAAGCTGTTGAATTTGTAAAACAAACAGGCTGTGACTCTTTAGCTATTGCTATCGGTACATCTCACGGTGCTTACAAATTCTCTGGCGAAGCTAAATTAGACTTTGACAGACTCAAAGAAATCAAAGATGCTTTGAAAGAAGCAGGTTTTGGCGATTATCCGATTGTATTGCACGGTTCTTCTTCAGTTCCTCAAGAGCTTGTTGAAAAATGCAACAAATACGGCGG
>ERZ827156.2974-NODE-2974-length-16138-cov-5.461357_pt1 | contig 16138 bp, 16 predicted proteins | sample MGYA00519919_ERZ827156 | MGnify/ENA primary metagenome ERZ827156 (study PRJEB31778, sample SAMEA3449269) | human gut metagenome | biome: human gut; feature: human-associated habitat; material: faeces | place: United Kingdom | collected 2010/2012 ... | reverse complement strand
ATGCCGTGCCGCAGCCGCCGGAGCGGTGCTTAAGCCGTTAGGCGGGAATTGTGCGATATTGCCTTATATACTACAAATTACTCCTCTGCCAACTCCACCACCAATTTGGCTTCGGTGGCGGCGATGGCAAGCTGGAGTTTATTCTCCAGGTTCGTCTTTTGCAGCATATTGATGACGTGGTACTTCACGGTGGATGGCTCGATGCCGAGGTCTTTTGCAATCTCGTTATAGGACAGCCCGCGCACAAGACAGCGCAGGACCTTCATCTCTCCTTTGGTGAACTCGGCGCTCATGGCAGTGCCGATCTCCACGCTGGGCGGTGCATCGGGGAAGATATGCTCCCCTGCCATCGTGCGGCGCACGACCTGCATCAGGGTCCCTTCATCGCCGTCCTTATACCACAGGCTGTCCGCGCCCACGGCTTTTGTGCGTGCCAAGACCTGTGTGTCAATAAGCGAGGTCGCCACCACGATCTTGATTTCCGGGTGCGCTTCTCGTATCTTTTTGGCGGCGGCCAGGCCGTTTTCGCGGTGTTCTGTCTGCACATCCATCAGCACAAGGTCGATGTCCTCGGTATCGCACAGGATGGGAGCCTCTGCAGCGCCGGGGATAGACACAGCAAGCTGATACCCGTCCTCGTTCTGAATATAGCTTTCAAGCAGGCTCCGTACCAGCTTTTGGTCCTCAACGATCATAACGCGTATCATTAGTGCTCTCCTTATCGGGCAGGGTGACTTCCAGAACAAATACAGGCAGGGAATGTACGGTTACTGTACCCCCTGCTTTTTCAATACGGCGGCGGAGCGAGGAAAGCCCGCCGCCTTCCTTTATCTCCGCCTTGGGCGGTGCGCCGTTGTTCGTGATGCAAAGGTGCCATGCCTGTGGCCGATGCTCGGAATCGGCGTACAATTCCGTGGCGCCCGCATGCCGTACACCGTTGGAGGTACACTCCCGCAGGATCAGTGCGTAGAGCTCGCGGGTGGCGCGTGCCGCAGGGTACGCACCGCGCAACTGTACGGCTGCACCCAGAACAGCCGCCCGCCTTTGCATATAGCTCAGCGGGTCCTCTGCAGCATTCTCCTGCCGGGCGCGGCATAGCAGGGAGATGGAGCTTTCCCACTTCGCAGCTTCGCTCCTGAGCCGGGCGAGGTCATGCTCATGCCGCAGTGCGCGCCGTGCGGCAAGCAGAGTATGGCCGATGTCGTCATGCACCCGCATCTTCATTTTCAGGATTTCTTCCTCCCGCACAATGTCGGGCATATTGTCATATAAGCGCTTTGCGCGGCGGTTCGCATCGGCAAGGCGCTCGTTTTCCTGCTGCAGTGCAGCATGCAATGTAGCCAGCTGGGTGACATCGGTGGCCATCACCTCGGTGTACGGTATACCGTATTTGTCCTGAACAGGGCGCACCGTGAAATGATATACCGTTCCGTCCGGGAATTCGTAGATGCGGGCGGCCTCATCGCGTAGCCGCACACCGCCGCCGGGACTGCGCAGCGCCTGCTCCAGATCCGTAAGGGTCTGCAGATCCCGGCCACAGAGGACTGCGGCGATTTCCTGCATCCTGTGATTGATCAGACGCAGCAGACCATTGCGGTCAAAGTAGCAGATGGCCGCCGGCAGCGTGTCAAAGCCTTCCTTGACGGCGTTGCGGGAGATTCGGGGAATCATAGGCCGCCTCCTTCTGCCGGAAACATCGTGAAATACAAAAGCCCGTCATCATCCCGTTCAAGCTGCATCTGCGGCAGGCCGGGCAGCGCAGCGGGCGCGTCGGTGCATTGAACGCTGCAGCGCAGCCCCCAGCCCTGCGCCGTATGCTCGGCGCAGAAAAGGATCTCCTGCAATCCCGGCAGGGTCGCTTCTATGATGGCTTCAAAGGCGTCATAGATTGCCACGGCGGATGCAGGGGAAATCTTTGCTGTGTCGGCAATCTGTACGGCGCAGCGTATATCACTCAGGCGCAGGCTCTCGGCCGATTCAAACAGGCTCAGCCGCAGCTCCGTGGTGTCGATGTCCTCCGCCTTGTCGCAGACAAAAACAAGGTTGCTGCGCCGCTTGATATAGGTTCCCAAAATGACGATGTGCTTCAGCAGCCGCCGGGCGGTATCGATATCGTCCGTGGCCTTGAGCGCGATCAGATATTCCTGTATCCGTGCCAGCTGGCGGGCTGTGACGGTCTCGATTTTGTCATACAGACGGTTCTGCTCGCTCAGCTTCAGCCATTGTGCCTTCTGGGCTGTTTCCGCCTGTATGACGTCCCCGATGTCATGCAATTCCTCCTGCGTGAGACGCAGCTCCTCCAGCAGAGCCACCAGTTCGGTGATGTCCTCCTGCCAGAAAATATACCCTTTCCGGATCGGGTGGCCGTGAAGCTGGGTCGTTGCATCCAACTGGACACTGCCGGTGAGTGCCTGACGCAACTGCTCCTCATGGAGCGGCGCTGCCTGCATGGAGCATTGCACAGGCACAAACGCCCGGTCCGTGATCAGACCCTTGGCCATAGATACCTCAAACAGCGTGGCATACCCCATATTGGATTGGATAAGCCCGCACCGGATGCACGCCTCAAAGGACGCTGTAAAGGTCAGGCATTGCACCACGGTCATATCACCGGCGATCGCATGCATCCACGGCACATTTAAAATATACTTGTACAGTAAAGCATAGAGGGTGGCAAAAAAAATCGGCACAAGCGGCAGCCAGAGGATGCGCTTTGTATGCGGAATACGGCAGCGCCGTACAAGGTACACCACCGTGAACACGGCACAGGAAAATATCCACAGCAGACAGAGGTAATATACGAACCGATAGGTGTAATCGGGGCTGCCCAGTACCTCCTGCCCGGGTGGGAACGCAAACACAAGCTGATGACAGTCGTTTGTCAGCACCAGGCTGAACAGTACCACAGGGAATACAAAAATCACGTACCGGTACTTGTACAGCGGGGCGGACTGCCCCCGATCCAAAAAGAAAAGCGTATAAAGTGCAAGGGTCGGGATCAGCAGCATCGGGATATAGTACGCATACCACAATCGCCGCAGCATCTCCGGCGTCTGGGCAAAGTCATAGCGAATCAGGCGGATATCCAGCCAGAACAGCATCAGGGCGGCAGCACCCAGCAGGCAGCGGCGGGTCTGTGCGTGCAGGATACGCCACCAGACCGATACCGCCCAGGAAAAGATCAGAATATTATACAGCACCGTGCGCCAAAAGCCGGAATACGGCATATAAAACGCCCGCATCAGGACAGCGCAGAGAATCACCCCTGCAACCGCAGCGGCTAAACACAGGTTGCCAAGCCGTACCTTTGTCATAGTGCCTGTCCTTTCCAAAGGGTAGATCATCCGTCTGTTTCTTTCCAGTATCATTATGACGTAATCTGCACTTTTTTGCAATAGTACTGAAAAAAGCAGAAAAAAGTCCAAAAAACTATCCAAATGGTGGGGGCAGAAATCGTCCGATTCCTGTATGATGAAATTGACAAATCGTATTCTTTGCAGGAAAGGAGGGCTACGCCGTGCGGAGGATCGTTTTGGACGCGCAATACTCTGTGATGACGAGCGCATTGACAATGGCACTGAAACAGGGCGGGCCGGACTTCCAGGTGCAAAACGCTGGTCCTAAGACAAAGGATATTGTAAAGCTATGCCGTTCCTGCAGGGCGGATGTCCTGCTGCTGGAGGTCTGCCCGCATCCGCCGCGCACCCTGCAGGACAGACTGCTGCTGGCAAACGACCTGCGGGATGTCTGCCCGCACTGCAAAACGGTACTGCTTGTGGATGAGGCCGAATATCCCGAGCTGGCCACCGCCGTGTGTCTGGCAAAAAAGGACCATATTGTCGATGATTTCGTCTACGCTTCCGTCTCGCCTGCCTATCTGAGCGCTATGATGGACACTTTATGACCAAAAGGAGGACAGCTATGAAAAAAGTACAACGAACGCTCGCTGCCGTATTGGCAGCCATGATGCTTATGGCTTTGGCCGGTTGCTCCAAGGGGGATGTGACCAAAGAGGTCAATTCCGGTTTATCCGACCTGAAAGCGCAGGCCGCCGAACCGGCTGTTGAACCCCAGACGGAGACCCCGGCAGAGCCCAAGACCGACGCGGCATCCGGGCCTGCATCCGAACCTGCATCGGAGCCTGCTGCAGAGCCGGAGCCGGAAGCCACCGCCGAACCGGCCCCTGCTTCCGCTCCTGCGGACAATCCCGATTATCCATCGGCTGCCGGCCTGAACACCCAGACCCTGGAGGCATTCGGCACAGACTATACGCTGGTGCTCAACGTGACCTGCCACGATCAGGGCTGGTACAAGTCCGCCTCGACCAGCTTCGGGGATCTCAAGCTGTTCCCGACCGATGACCCCAGCCATATCTTCTCCGGCGACCCGCGCATAACCTTTGAACTGAAAAGCGGTCTGGACAAGATCAACTACTATTACGACAGCTTTGAAAACGTGGAGGAGCTTGCCACGCGCACCATCGGCGGCGTGGAGATGGCCGGACGCACCTACAAAAACGTAGGTATGTGGTGGACGGAATACTACGGCGAGATGCCCACCGGCGGCTGGCTGGCCATCAAGATCTCCGGCGTAGACATCGACCCCGGCACCGAGGGCGACACCGTGCTGAACAGCATCACCTTTGGCTAAGGCAATCGCTGACACACACTACCCGCAACGAAAAGGCAGGTGAACCGACCATGAAAAAACTGCTATCCCTGACGGCGGCGGCCCTGCTGCTGATCACAACGGGCTGCGGGCGCAGCAGCGCCCCGACTGCCTCGGCATCCTCTGCCGCCCCGTCGGTTTCCGCCCCGATAACGGAACCGGCAGTCGAGTCGTCCGACGATACGACCCCGACCGTTCAAAAGGACGAAGCCGCTGTCAAGCCGCAAAGCAGCCGGAGGCTGGATGATTCCCGCATTATCCCGCTGTACAGCGAGCGCTTTACCTACACCGACCCCAACGGCATCGAGGACACCTATTTTTATGAAGTGCCGCAGATCGACGATGACACCGAGGACGCTAAACACATCAACGCGATAATCAACTACCGATACGGCTATCTGGTAGAGCGTGCCCAGGATGCCCGTTCCCGCAATGATTTCATCGACACCGGCTTCATCATCTGGGTCAGCAACTGGAACGGCCCCGTGCTGAGCCTGCAGGTGACCAGTTCCGACACGTTGTTCAACCACGATGTGGGCAGCTACCATTACAACTTTGCCACAGGGCAGGAGCTTACCAATCTGGATTTGCTCGAATACATGGGCTACACCGACAGCGCAAAGACCCTGAACGCGCTGCAGCGCGCCACAGCACAGCATTTCGATGTCCATTTCGGCGGCTATGACCCCGAATATACCGCCATGCTGTACAAGATGCGCGCGCAAAGCCTGAGCGAGCTTGACAGTGTATTTACCTACTACTCCATATTTCCCCATTTTTCAAACGGTTTTGTCGTGACCGTACCGATGTACACCCCCGCCGGGTCGGGAATATACTGGACAGATGTTCAGGTTGACCCCAACAAGCGGCAGGCCAGCGGCCAGGTGCTGCACGGCCAGGACGAATGGTTTACCTGCGATGTGACCGCCACCGGCAAGGTAACGGTGCGCGCCCTGACCGACTATGTAAGCTCCGACGGCGCAGTTACCTACCAAGACATGAAGGAATGGTACGAGCTGGGCGACCAAACCGAGTTTACGGTAAACGGCTGCTACGGCAACTATGTAAAGATGCTCATGACCAGTGTCGGCCAGGATTATGCCCCCTATGTGTTCCTGCTGACCGAGGACGGCAATGTCGAGTACATCGACGTCATCAGCGGCGCACAGTGCGGCACCATGGCCAACGGCGGCCCGCTGTACGGCGTCAACGAGATCGTCAAGTTTGAGATCGGCACCGCTTACGATGCGGATTTCGAGGCCGAGTATACAACGGTGTACGCTGTCTCCCGCAACAATGAAAAATTCAACCTGGTCGAGGCCATGCACAATGCCGACCCGATGGAACTTTCCAGCCTGATCGGCTCGTATGTAAGTGACTACACCGGTACCTGGTTTGAAATTTGCGAGGATCAGCCGAACTTCTACATCGGCGAATACCGAAACGAAAACCGAGAGCCCGCCACATGGGACAGCGGCATCACCTACCTTGGTATGGATCACCGCGGCTGGATCTGCAGCATTTCGCTGTACCGCATGGATCTAGGGCGCGCACAGCGCGAAACCGTGGCCATGATGCCCACCGATTACGGCGGCTTTTACGTAAGGCATATCGGCGGGGAATCCCTGCTGAACCTGCCAAAGGACGAATCCGTTTGGTTTGAAATGACAAACGAATAAAAAAATCTGAAACGATTATCTTGTAAAGGAGGCAGACACTATGGCAACCTGTACGCAATGTGGTGCCGAGTTAAAGCCCGGTACTAAATTCTGCGAGAATTGCGGTGCAAAAGTATCCGTACCGCAGCCCGCCGCACAGCCCGCAGCTGTGCCCCCGCCCCCGGTTCAGCCGACCCAGGCTGCACCGCCGCCCCCACAGCCGCAGGCAAGCGGCGGCAATCCCTATGCAGGCAGCGCACCTGCCGCCCCGCAGCCCCGGACGAACGCAGCGAATCCTTACGCAGGCAATGCGCCCGGCACACCGCCGCAGACCGGCGCAGGCGCACCGCTTTACGCCGGGGAAACGCCCCCGTCCGCATCCGCACCGCCTGTCACGCCGCCGCCACCCGGCGGCACGGGCGGCAACCCTTACGGCAATGTGGCCCCCGGCGGCAAGCCCAAGCGCCCCCGCGCACCAATGTCCCCCAAGCGGATGATCCTGATCGCCATCCCGGTGATATTCCTGCTTATGATCATCGTAACAATGATTAGCGGCTCTATCCGCACCGGCAAGCCGAACGCCGGTGACCCGAATCAGGGCACCTGGGAAGCAGCCTACGCCGAAATCGGCGGCTCCGTGACGCAGGTCGAGGATGCCTTCGGCAGCGGGTTCCTGATGGACCTGAATGATAAGGGCAAGTGCGTTGTAACGGTGGACGGCACCAAGTCCTACGGCAAGTGGACGCTGAACGGCGGGGTCTTCCAGCTGGATTGCGGCGGCCTGAGCTGCACCGGCACCCTGCAAGACGAAATCCTGGCCCTGAACGATGTGCAGGGACAGGGCGTGACGATCTACTTCGTCAAGTCCGGCAGCACCATGCAGCAGCCTCTGGACGGTGACAGCATGACCCAGGGTACCACCGCAGGCAGCGATACCGATGTGGGCATCTATGTGCTGGAATCCGCCTCCGACAGCGAGTACACCCTCTCCAAGGAGGAGCTTGCCCTCGTCGATATGGAGGACTTCTACATTGAGCTGCGCGCGGACGGCACCGGCGAAACCTACATGGAGGATTTTGTCACCTTCCAATGGAAGGACGGCAGCTTCTACGCGCTGACCGACCCCGATACCCCGGCCATGACCTACACCCGCGAGGGTGACCTGCTGACCATTGAGTTTGACGGTATGACCATGGTCTTTAAGCGCAGCGACACCAAGCCTGAAATCGACCCCGCTTTGCTGGACGGCGGCGAGGACGAATATGACGGCGACGGCTGGATCGACGACCCGGATGAGCCTGACCCGCCCTACACCTACGATGACGGCAACACCTACGATGATTTGGGCAACACCAACTGGTACGGCTGGTTCCGGATGGAAAACTACAAGAATGTACCGAACCGTGATTACTTTGACACCGATACCTACGATTGCTGGGGCTATATCGGTGAGAGCGATGACGGCAGCCACTACTTTGAGGTTTACCGTGACGGTATGCCCGATGACCCGGTCATCACGATGTGGGTCAATGTCTATGATGACCATATCGAGCCTATCCTGGACGGCTACGACTGGGTGCTTGACCAGAACATAACCGAGAGCGATGCGTATAAGTTCAACCTGTACCCGTATAACGACAGCATCTCGCTGTTCATGTATGACTACGAGGGCGACGACGGTACGGCCTGTGCGGTCAGCTTCTACATGAGGCTGGACGGCACCGAGTGGAACGAGGAGCTCGAAGAGCTGCCGCCCCGCTATGAGGAGTACAAGGCCGCCTTGGCCAACAAATAACGAACTGATTTATCTGTACAAAATGGGGCGGGCCCTGCCCGCCCCTGATATAGGAGGATCATTATGGGACTTATCAGAGCTGCAATGGGCGCTGCTGGCGGCGTTATGGCCGACCAGTGGAAGGAATACTTTTATTGTGAAGCCATGCCAGCTGACCTGTTGGCTACCCGCGGCTGGAAACGCCAGAGCGGACGCAGCGCCAACACCAAAGGCAATGACAACATTATCTCCAACGGCTCCATCGTGGCCGTTGCCGACGGCCAGTGTGCCATGATCGTGGAGCAGGGCAAGGTCGTGGATATGTGCGCCGAGCCGGGTGAGTACACCTACGATACCGGCAGCGCGCCGACGCTGTTCAGCGGCGATTTGTCCGAGTCCATCGGCGCAGTGTTCCAGAACATCGGCAAGCGCTTTACCTTCGGCGGCGAGGCTCCGATGGATCAGCGCATCTATTACTTCAACACCAAGGAGCTGGTGGGCAACAAATACGGCACGCCCAGCCCAGTGCCCTTCCGCGTGGTGGATCAGCGCGCCGGCATCGACATCGACATTGCCATCCGCTGCTTCGGCGAGTACAGCTACCGCATCACCAACCCCATTTTGTTCTACACCAATGTCTGCGGCAATGTGGAGGAAGGCTACACCCGCGATGAGATCGACGGGCAGCTGAAATCCGAGCTGATGACCGCCCTGCAGCCCGCCTTTGCCAAGATCAGCGATATGGGCATCCGCTATTCCGCACTGCCTGGCCACACGATGGAGCTTGCCGAGGCCCTCAACGATGTGCTGAGCGCCAAGTGGGGCAAGCTGCGCGGCATCGAGATCGTATCCTTCGGCGTTTCCAGCGTGAAGGCCAGCGAGGAAGACGAGCAGATGCTCAAGGAAATGCAGCGCAACGCAGCCTTTATGGACCCGACCCGCGCCGCTGCGCATCTTGTCGGCGCACAGGCCAGTGCCATGCAGACCGCGGCCGGTAATCAGGGCGCAGGCCCCGCCATGGCCTTTATGGGCATGAATATGGCCGGTGCGGCGGGCGGTATGAACGCCCAGAACCTGTACCAGATGGGTGCCCAGCAGCAGGCCGCCGCACAGCCCGCCCCGGCCCCGGCCTCTGCCCCCGCAGGCTGGACCTGCAGCTGCGGCCAGACCGGCAACACCGGCAAATTCTGCGCAAACTGCGGCAGCCCCAAGCCTGCCCCGGCACCCGCAGCCGCCAGCTGGGTATGCAGCTGCGGCACTTCCAACACCGGTAAGTTCTGCTGCAACTGCGGCAGCCCCAAGCCCGCCCCGGCTCCCGCCAAGTGCAGCCAGTGCGGCTGGACCCCGGATGACCCGGCTCATCCGCCCAAGTTCTGCCCGGAGTGCGGTAAGCCGTTTGGCCAGTGATGCGCAAAAAAATCGCTGCGGTGCTTTGCGCCGCAGCCGCTTTTCTGACAATGTCCGGCTGTAAAAAAGCGCCGCCCGGCACACTGACCGGTATCAGCATCAGTTATTCCGGTATGTGCTATGACGACACCTATGGGTTCAGCATAAGAAATGACCCGGTTGACGGCTGCCTTTTCAGCTGCAATTACAAGGATGATGAATGGGTGGAGCTGGAAAACATCCCTGTTGAGGACACCCATTGGCAAGAAGCCCTGGCTCTGGCAGAAAAGCTGGGGCTGGAAAGCCTGCCAGACGAAAAGAAAAATTCTCCCGGCTTATTCATCACCGATGAAACGTTAGATAGCGTTTGCCTGATTTACAAGGCCCCGGATGACGAGATCATCTACCGTTATCTGGATGCCGATGGCAATACGCGCAGCACCCTGCGTGATTTTTTTGAAGATCTGGCAGGGCAGCTGCAAACCGAAGGAAAGAGAGGTGACGCATAATGGCAACGCAGCTTACCAACTACCAATGTCCTGCCTGTACCGGTCCGCTTCACTTTGACGGTGCCAGCGGAAAGCTGGTGTGTGACTTCTGCGGCAGCAGCTACGATACTGCTGAGATCGAAGCGCTCTATGCTGAAAAAGAAGCCGCTGCCGAAACCGCGGCACAGAATAAACAAGCACCGCCGCCAGACTCCGTCTGGAGCGAAAACGAGGCCGCCGGACTGCGCAGCTATTCCTGCCCGTCCTGCGGCGCAGAGCTGATCTGTGACGAGACGACCGCCGCGACAAGCTGCCCGTACTGCGGCAATCCAACGGTCATCGCGGGGCAGTTCAGCGGCATGCAGCGGCCTGAGCTTGTCCTGCCGTTTGTGCTGGATAAGAACGCCGCCAAGGCCGCACTGAAAAAATACTATCGCGGGAAGAGATTCCTGCCCAATGCCTTCTCTTCGCAGAATCATATCGAGGAGATCAAGGGCGTGTATGTCCCGTTCTGGCTGTTCGATGCCAACGCCTCCGGTTCGGGCCAATATGAAGCCACGACCAGCTCCAGCCACCGCAGCGGCGATTATGTCATCACCACGACCCGCCACTACGATGTCCGCCGCGCCGGTACCACGCAGTTCATGGGCGTGCCGGTGGACGGTTCGACCAAGATGCCCAACGGGCATATGGACGCCATCGAGCCTTATGACTACCGCGCCTTCCAGCCCTTCTCGACCGCGTACCTGCCGGGCTATATGGCAGACAAATACGACGAGGACGCCGACACCTGCCAGGCCCGCGCCCACAGCCGGATGCAGAATTCGGTCAGCAGCGAGCTTTCGGCCAGCATTACCGGCTACAACAGCGTAAGCACCCTGAGCGAGAACATCCATATTGATTACACCGCCAAGCACTACGCACTGCTGCCGGTGTGGATGCTGCACACCAAGTGGCAGGGCAAGGATTATCTGTTCGCTATGAATGGGCAGACCGGCAAGCTGGTGGGCGATCTGCCGGTTGATAAGCGAAAGGTGGCCGCCTGGTTTGCAGGCATCAGTGTTCCGCTGATGATCCTGCTTGCATTCCTGCTTTGAAAGGGGGAAACAGAGTATGAAAAAGAAACTGTTTTCTCTGCTTACGGCACTGGTGCTGTGCTTGCTCTGCGCCGTACCGGCGTTTGCCGAAATGCCGTTGGTGATGGACACCTACGAGCTGTTCAAACCCGAAGCGACCGCTGAATTGGAACAAAAGGCGCAGGACGCCAGTGCCGGACACGGTGTCAACGTCTACCTGCTGACGGTGTCTGACATCGGCGGGCAGAACGTGCGCGAGTTTGCCAAGGATTGGTACCGCGACTATGACCTTGGCTACGGCGAGGGCAAAAGCGGTATCCTGTTCCTGATTGCGCTGGATTCCCGCGATTATGTTACCATCACCTACGGCGGCGGTGTCACGGCCTTTACCGACTACCGCATCGCGCAGATCGAAGATAAGATCGTGCCGATGCTCTCGGACGGAACGTATTACAAGGCCTCCGAAACCTACATAGAAATGTGCGCTGACACGCTTGATTTCTATGCCGAAAAGGGTGCACCGCTGGACAGCGGCAACGACCCCGCCAAGGGTTGGATCAAGTGGGTGTTTGTGTTTGTCATTCCGCTGGCTGTAGCGTGTATTGTCTGCGGCATCTTCTATGCGCAGATGAAAACTGCCAACGAGCAGACCCATGCCAACGCCTACATGCCCGCCGAAGGCTTGGCTCTGTCCGTGGTGGAGGACACCTACACCCACACCACCGAGACCGAAAAATACGACCCCGTCAAGGGCGACAGCTCGAGCGGCTCGAGCGGCTCGAGTACCGACAGCGACGGCTTCGGCGGCAGTTCCGGCGGAAAATTCTAAGAGTATCCATTTTGACAACAGCGGCGGCTTTCTTTGCGAAAGCCGCCGCTGGCCTTTTATCGGAATTTTTCGTTATGGCTTTGGGAAATGTTCTGCTGTTTAGGGGTGCTGTAAACATTCTCGATTTCTGTATCTACGATTTTTTCCGCAAGCGAGGTTGCCGTATCATCAACACGGCTTTCGCGGTATAGCGTCCGTTCTCGTTCGATGGCGATGATTGGCCGCAAGGCAATACGCTGTTGGTGAACAGCATCAACATCTTCCGGCTGAATCGTATGCCGCAAAGCGCTTGACCTTTTTGCCGGTGAGCAGTATACTTTTTATGTGGTTAGCCATACTTAACCACAGGGAGGTACTATATCATGCAAGATGCGTTCTGGGGAATCTTGATTCCTTTTCTGGGCACAAGTCTTGGGGCGGGCTGTGTGTTCTTTTTGAAAAAGTCTTTGAGCGATGGCATCCAGCGTGCCCTCACTGGCTTTGCAGCCGGAGTGATGGTGGCGGCATCGGTATGGAGTTTGCTGATCCCGGCCATGGAGCAGGCTGCAGATCTGGGCAGGCTGGCGTTTTTCCCTGCAGCGGTGGGCTTCTGGCTGGGCATTCTGTTTTTGCTGCTGCTGGATCATCTTATTCCGCATCTGCACCAGAATAGTTTGCAGGCCGAAGGGCCAAAAAGCCAACTCCAACGCACCACTATGATGGTTCTGGCAGTGACGCTGCACAACATCCCGGAGGGCATGGCGGTGGGGGTGGTCTATGCTGGCTATCTTGCCGGGACTGCTCAGATCACTGCAGCCGGAGCGTTGGCACTTTCCCTTGGGATCGCCATCCAGAACTTCCCAGAGGGGGCCATCATCTCCATGCCCCTGCGGGCAGAAGGAATGCCAAAACGCCGGGCGTTCTGGGACGGAGTACTATCTGGCATCGTAGAGCCCATTGGGGCAGTGCTGACGATTCTGGCAGCAGGCATCGTGGTGCCTGCTTTGCCCTATCTGCTCAGCTTTGCTGCCGGAGCCATGCTGTATGTGGTGGTGGAGGAACTGATCCCGGAAATGTCGCAGGGACAGCACTCAAACGTTGGCACGATGTTTTTTGCGGTAGGCTTCAGCGTGATGATGGTGCTGGATGTGGCGCTGGGGTGACGATTTTGGGGGCCGAAAATGCCTAAACTTCTTGACAGAGGTAACAGCAGGGCGTATTATTTTTGCAGAAGGACCGCTGAGTAGCGGTTTTTTACAAGGTTATAAGTTAGCTTTATCTAACTTATAGCTCTGCCCTGCACGAAGAAGCACGTCTCTTCCATTTGCGGGCAGAAAAAACAGAAGGAACGTATCACGATGAAAATTTACACATTTGGTGCAGAGGATGCCCCGGTACTGTTGCTGCTACCGGGTACCTGCTGCCATTGGAAAAGCAATTTCGGTGCAGTGATTCCGCTTCTGGCAGACAGCTTCCGGGTGCTGTGTGTCAGCTACGATGGCTTTGACGAAACCGAACAGACCGAATTTCCCACCATGCTGGAGGAAACCAAAAAGATCGAAGCCTACCTCAAGAACCACTGCGGTGGTCACATCCGGGCAGCCTACGGCTGCTCTCTGGGCGGCTCCTTCGTGGGGCTGCTGGCGGCACGGCAGAACATCCACATGGACTACGGCATTCTGGGCAGCTCCGATCTGGATCAGGCATCGCCGCTGGCGGCAAGCTTGCAGACGGATTTTCTGCTGCCATTGATCTACCCTGTGGTGCGGGACGGAAAGTTCAAGGCAAAATTTCTCCAAAAGCGTCTGGATAAGCGTGCCAGAGAGTCGGGGGATTATGTCAAAGCCTTTCTGAAAATGTTCGGCGATGCCCGCCCTTATGTGACCATGCAGAGCTGTAAAAACCAGTTCTATTCCGATCTTATCACTCCGCTGCCGGATAAGATCCATGTGCCTGGTACCGAAATCCATATTTTTTACGCCCTGAAAATGGGCAAAAAATACCGTGCCCGGTATCAGCAGCATTTTGTACATCCGGTTCTTCATGAGCAGAACTTGCAGCACGAGGAGCTGCTGGCCTGCCACCCGGAACAGTGGGCGCATCTGGTAAAAAGCATTGCATTATGAACGGGAAACAGAAAGAGGGTGGAGTTGTGTCCTTTTTTGAAAACACCCGCAAGCCTGTAGGCCTTGGCGGGAAGATCATGGTTGTTATGATGAACTTTGGACACAGCGCAATGGCGGAATGGGGGCTGCACTTTTTGCAGTATGCCCCGGATGCCATGGTGCTGGACTGCGGCTGCGGCGGTGGGGCGAACATCAAAAAGCTGCTGCAACTGTGTCCCAAGGGAAAGGTACAGGGCATTGACTACTCGGCTGTCAGCGTAGAAAAAGCGCGAAAGGTCAATGCGGGTGCCATTGCGGAAGGGAGGTGCAATGTGCAGCAGGCAAGCGTGGCAGAGCTGCCGTTTGAAGCGGAGCAGTTTGATGTGGTGACCGCCTTTGAAACGGTCTACTTCTGGCCGGAGCTTGCACAGAATTTCAGAGAGGTCTATCGGGTGCTGAAGCCCGGCGGGGTCTTTTTCATCTGTAACGAAGCAAACGGCGAAACGACAAAAGACGACAAATGGACGCAGATCATCGATGGCATGACCATCTATACGGATACTGCACTGAAAGAGTATCTGGAACAAGCAGGATTTTGTCAGATCCAAAGCCACAAAAATAAAAAGGGCTGGCTTTGCGTTACGGCGCAAAAGCGGACATCACCTGTCTGGATTACTCGGCAGATATGATGGGACAGGCGCAGGAAAAGGCAGGTTTTTTCACACCGCCCTACGAGACGGCCTTCCGCTTGAAAAAACGGCTGGAGAAACGGTACGCGGCTGTAACACTGGGAACCGTGAAGAGTATGGCATGGTTTGTCTGCCGGAAAGCAAAATGAGGAGAACAGGGAGGAACCTATGAAATACAAAATCGAGAAAAACACCGTGCAGGAGACGCTGATCCTCCCACTGTATTCCCGGAAGCTGTGCACAGAGCTGTATCAGAACCTTTACCGGGACGAAACGGCGGTGCGTCTGATCGACCAGATCGACTACGACTTTTCAGAGGCAGAGAAAAATTCCCGCAGCCTGATGCAGCGTTTCGGTGCGCTGGAGGTCGCCATGCGGCAGAATGACCTTGCCTTTGAGGTGCAGGCGTACCTGAAAAACCACCCCTGCGCGGCAGTGGTCAATCTGGGCTGCGGGCTGGATAACACCGGCAGAGCCTGCGACAACGGCAGATGCAAGATCTACAATCTGGACTTCCCGGATGTGATTGCCTTGCGGCAGCAGCTGCTGCCCGCCGGGGAGCGGGAGCAAAACATCCCCTGCGACCTGAAAGACCCCGCATGGTTTGACAAGATCGATGCCTCCGGCGGGGCGGTGTTTTTTGCCTCCGGGGTGTTCTATTACTTCCTGACCCAGCAGGTCAAGGCGCTGGTGCAGGGGATGGCAGACGCTTTCCCCGGCGGGGTGCTGGTGTTCGATGCCGCCAACCGCACGGCGGTAAAGATGATCGCCAAAACGTGGCTCAGGACGGCGAAAATCAAGGATGTGGGAGCATATTTCGCGGTTTCGGATGCCCCCAAGGAGATTGGCGAGTGGGACAGCCGTCTGCAGGTCACAAGTCGCGGCTATATGCTGGGCTACAACGATTTGAGAGACCCTTCTGTCAGCGGCTTTTTCCGGTTTCTCGCAAGGGTCGGTGACAACGGGATGAAAATGCAAATCGTGAAAATAAGATTTTGAGAGGCAAAAACGAAGCGCATTCACTTTGACGTCGAAGAAGACGGCTTTTACGGCGCATATTGGGCGTGCAAGGACACACATACAGCAGCGGGCACGGATTCAATTGAAACCGTGCCCGCTATCTGATACTATATTATTTTATCGAACGTCTGTTCTATTCCCACTCAATAGTTAAAAACTGTCTCCAGTTTGTTCCAGTTTGCCGCAGTTCGCTCCAGTTTGTCCTATTTACGCCCAGTCTCAAAAATTGCCGCGAATCCATGGGGTCAAATTTGGGTCACGGATTTCGGAGCGGGGCAGGGTAGTTTCCTAGGTCACGGTGGGTCACGGTACGAAACCGAGTTACACGAGTCAAATTATACTGCGTTCGCCCAGTGATGGGCGGGACGATATAATTCCAAACTTTCTCCTGGCAACCGTTAGAGATCCATCTTATTAAAGTCGATGGAATATCCCATGGACTTGAGCTCCTTCAAGAGACCAAGCT
>ERZ827156.2973-NODE-2973-length-16139-cov-4.249254_pt1 | contig 16139 bp, 24 predicted proteins | sample MGYA00519919_ERZ827156 | MGnify/ENA primary metagenome ERZ827156 (study PRJEB31778, sample SAMEA3449269) | human gut metagenome | biome: human gut; feature: human-associated habitat; material: faeces | place: United Kingdom | collected 2010/2012 ... | reverse complement strand
CCGGGCAAAGGTTGGAATCTTGCCCACATCGTGCAGCAGCGCCGCCCAGCGCACCGTCAGGTCCGGGGGGACATTGCCCACCACATGGGCAATGTGGGTAAACAGATCGTATTTATGGTGGGGCGAATGCTGGTCGAAGCCCAGTGTGGGCTTCAGCTCCGGGATGATGTCCGCGCGCACCTCCACCGGCTTCACCGCACCCTCCTCCTTCGGCGGGTGCGACCCGCACACCATCGTCTTCAGGTTGTTGTTCGCCAGCACCGCGGCCGGCGGCGACGGGATCGGCGGCACGCCCCCGCTGCGGTTCACCGCCGTCTGCATCTTCACCGACGGCACGATCGGCGCGCCCTCCGGCTTCGCCCCAGACCCCGGCGCCCTCGGTGCCATGGCAGGCATAGGAGGTATGGTTGGAATGGTTGGAATGGGGGCCATAGCAGGTATGGTGGGTATGGTGGGCATGGTGGGCATGACAGGGTCCGCAGGGGCGGTGGGGGCAGAGGGTGCCGACGGCGGTGAAACGGCTCCCTCCGGAGCGGGGTTGGCTCCCACAGGAGGCTGTCCCGGCTGCTCCGACTGAACAGACTGCGCAGGCTGAGCCGACTGAGCCGACTGAACAGTTTGAGCCGCCTGAGCCGACTGGGAGGGAGAGTTGGCCTTCATGCGACACAGGATGGAAGCCACGGTGCGCTCCACGTCGCTGATGCCCGACTTCGCCTCCGCCTTCTCCGGGGCCTTCGCCGCGAGCGACTCCACCGCCTTCGGCGCGGCGGACGGGTACGACGGCGGCATGCGCGCGGTCTGCGGCATAGTGCGCGGCAGCTCCTTTGCGGCCGGCTTCATCGTGGGCTGCATGTACTGCGGATTCATGGCGGGGTACTGAGGAACGGCAGAGTAGACCGGGTTGAGCATACGGTTGATCACGAAGGGAGGGGAATTCATGTTCGTCTTCTTTCCGTTCTTGTTGTCGGAGCCCATGAGCGAGTTCGGCGGTGCCTCTCTCTTCATGGACTGCGGATTCATCCCGAAGGAATAGTATCCTTGCTGCGACATCATCATCGCGTTGGCCTGGTACGGCTGCGCAGCCATCATAGGAGTATACATCGGGATTTGCGGCTGGGACGCATACTGCGGGAGATAGCCAATATTGCCCATGGCAGGGTCCGCGCCCACATATCGCTTCATGTCGTAGTACTGGTTTGAATTCATTGGCGGTCGCGGACCTTTCACCTGATTCTCAACTCCACCCTGCGGGATATAGGGCGATTGGAGTTGGGGATACATCCGACGTGCATCGTAAACAGGCTGAAATCCATAACCCTGCGGGTAATAGCCGATTGCAGAGGCGCCGCTCATGGCATCTGGAATGGCCCCGTAAGTCATCGCCTGAGACATGGGCTGCGTCATAGGCTGATACTGGGGAAAGCGGCCTCCCTTCTTGTCGGAATTGGCAGCTTTATCAGATGAGCCCGTTAGACCTTGAGAGTAGTCACGCGTTTGAATCGAGGGGTTTCCTTGCGGTTGTTGATTGAACATCACGTAACAAGGGGCACGATCAAAACAATAGAAGAAATGAAGCCGATAACCAGGAGCCAATCAAATGCGGCGAGACTAGTTGTCCAGATTCTATATAGTCCCCTATTTCCACCCCTTGGCTTTTGGAGTAGGGACAGTCAAGTATTACTATCCGTCGTGGGCTTTTGCTGGACGTACTATGGTCACAAGTGGCCATCATTTCGAGCAAGGAGGTGATTCTAGCGTTATGGATGATCAACTGTTCAATTCAAGGAATCCGTGGATGCTTGGGCAGTGCAATCCAAAATGCAAAATATCTTTGACAGCTGCATATGGGAGCGTTTTTCATGGAAACCCTAACTTGTGTTCTATCCTCTCCCATTGCTCAGAGATCCAATTTCCTCTTCACTCCCATGCTGTCAATTCCGGGAAGGTGCTCGCTCTCATTTCGTGGAAGAGAAACACACTGCAAGATGATTGAACGCACGAAATTTCGTGCATGGAGGGAATCGCCTTGCTGAATCCGAGCCCATTCTTTCGTACGAATGGGTTTAGAGCAAGTAATCGGTGAGGTCATTACACAAGTGAAACAAAATCAGACTCTCAGTGATTCACTCATTGACAGTACGAGTAGTCCCTATTCTCATTGCTAGGCTTTTTAAACGACAGTACGAGCCGTCTTGAGGATAATGCTGACCTGATTCGTCTCCAGCAATTGTCTTCCGAACTCTACAATGCGTGCAGAGCCGCTATGAAGAAGCCGGAATCGGACAAAGGGGACGCGTATCTAAGACATATCGCCATACTGCGCTATTGCGCCTGTCTGATCCTCCACAACAGCACGCTGGCATCCCTAAAGAAGCTGGAGGACCGTTCCAAACGATCCAAGCGACTGATTCAACAGATTCCTGACGTCCTCAGAGCCTATCTGCACACAGCGAAGTATCTGAAGAAGTATAGTATTGACACGTATTATCGGGAGTGCTTCGCAAAGGGTTTGTCCATCATCGACGAGGTGGAGTCCTGTCTGAAGGAGGTTGACACTGGAGCCAGTACAACCACCGAAATGGTGTGAGCCTCAGGTTTCTACGCGTACAAGGAGGTGGAGTACGACGTGCTGCTGGGTTGGATGGACGTCCAACTGTCCGACCCATCCACTCTCGCCAGCGGCCTTGAAATCGCCACGCGCGTGCGCGACGAGTGTCTTCCCTTCCTCCCCGACCTGAAGCAGGCCTTCATCGCGCAGTGCTACAACATCAGCGGGAAGCTGCACACGCAGGGCAAGTGGGAGGAGGTGGTGCGGTGGGCCTCCTTCACCATCGAAGTCTGCGAGAAGGAGCCTCTCGAGGCGTTCGTCGCTCTACGGGAGAAAACGCTGGTGCTGCTCTGCGACGCCTACATCGCCCTTCACGACGACGCAAAGAGTCTACTCTGTCTGCAGCTGTGCTCCCACCCCGACTCGGTTCCCATCCAGTTTCTCTACCTCAAGTACTACCTGTTGCTGAAGGACTTGGACAAGGCGGTCAGCACCATGGGGAAGCTCAATGCATTGGCTGACGAGGACGATCAGGCCACCCTTCTGGACGCCGTTTGTCTGCTCTGCGAGGCTTCTGTTAATGCGAATACGCGCTTGAGCAGTGTAGCGAACGCCACAGTGAATGGCGCAGCAATCACAGAAAACAATGCAGGTAACAACGCAGAGAACAACGCAGCAGGCACCACGTCAGCGACCAACGAAACATGTCAGCACGTGTGGGACCTGCCTCCCCCTCTCAGCCGTAGCGTCGCGGAGGTGATGGAGACCCACCCCTCCTGGAAGGCAGCCGTGCGCGCGACGCTCCTCTGCTGCTACCTCCGCAGCCCAGCGCTCTGCAACCAGAGCCTACCCCTGCTCGGCGCCTGCATCGAGGGTGAGCACTGGCCACCTTGCTGACGGCTAGAACACAAGAGTGGAGTCTGCGTCATGAGCGACGACGCACTGACCCAGCTGCAGGCCGCATTGACGGAGCGATGCGCCGACTGCTACGGGAACGAAGACTTCCACGCCTGTTCCCTCGTGGCGGTGCGCGTGAGCGATGAAGCGTAGTGGTGCCGCTACACAATGGAGAGCGGACTTCCCGCCGAGAGTTGCGGCGACGTGATGGCGCTGTGGGCGTACTGCCAGCTGATGAACCACGACCTGGTGATAATGACGCGCGTCGCTGAGGCGTAGCCCTCCGCCCTGCAGCACGTGAACGACGCACTCGCCACGACGCGGAGCGAGAAAACACTGTTCCTGAAGGGCCGCATCCTCCTGAGCGACGACCACGCGAGCGACGACGTGAGTGTCCTCTTTCCCGCTCACTGCAAGACACTCGCCGCTGCGCTGTTGGAAGAAGTGGAGACGCTCGGCGGGCCGGACCGCGAGGACCTCCTGCTCCTTCTTGCCGACGAGGCCACGCAACACCACCGTAGCGAGCCGGGTTCCCTCCGTCTCCCTCTCTCACCCGCAGCACGCGTCCTGCTGGAACGTTACGTCCGCGACCACGACTGGCAGAACGGACAGAATGGACAGAACGGACAGAATGGACAGAACGGACAGACGGTGACCAACCGCGTCTGCCTGGGCACGGCCGTGCGGGTGCTGGTGCAGCTGACGGTGGACGTGAGCAACCTGCCCAGCGTGGTGGAGGGCGACCGCGCATCCCGCTGCCATGCGTATCTGGAGGGCCTGCTGCGGGCGATGGAGGTGGGCTCGCTCACCGCCGCTGAGGCGTAGGCAGTGTCCGCCGAGACGGTGCGCGCCAGCCTCTTCCAGTCGGCGGCGGAGCTGCAGTGGTTCGTGTCGCTGAGCTGGAACCTGGGTCTGCTGTACAGCAGCCTCGCCGACCTGCGGCGAGTGGGCGTCGTGGCGAGGCTTCAGCGTAGGGCTGCTTCTACTGGCGGTGCGTGTACCGCTTCGGCAAGTACCTGGCGCCCACGCCCGAGCTGCTGCGCACGCTGTCCCGCGCACTGCTGCTCTCCGTCTCCTGCTTCCTGCAGGAAGTGTCACAGAGTACGTCACAAAAGACGGCAGAGAATTGGGTGGAGAAGACGGCAGAGAACACGCCACACAACACATCACAGAGCACGGAACAAAACGCAGAGCAGGACATGACCATGGAGGACTGCTTGCGCATGATCTCCACGTGCCGTGAGGTTATGAAGGCGCAGGACGACGGCATGGAAACAGCGAATCGCCTTCTGTACCAACTCGAGTTTTACGCCCTCGTGCACTCCCGCAGCCCCGCATTCGAGGCGAAACTGACGGAAATCACGCAAACCGTGGTCGCGCCGTACTCCTTCTATCTCGACATCTACTACCTCCTTCAGCAGGAATCCTGCCCAGAGCACAAAATCATGAAGGAGTGTCTCCGATACGCACTGCAAGCCCTTCTGAAGGAGCCTTCCATCGCAATGGCGGCTGTGCTTGAAGTACTTCACTGCATGACGGACGTTTGCGACACCAAGGCGGAGATATTTCACTGGGCGGAGCAGCTGCTCCAGATCACTCGCTCCCAAGGGGAATCGGCCACCTTCTCTGATGAGTAGTGGAATGCGTGCAAAATGACTCGCAGAGACAAGAGCGAATACTGCTACTTCACCGTGCTGATCTGGAATTGCGGCGTGTATTACCAACGCATCGGAAGCTTGACGGAAGCGGAGAAGGCGATGTCCCTCGCTTTGCAGCTGCTGGTTTACTGCAACGACTCGATCCAAGTGAGATGTCCCTTGTTCGGCTGATGGAGTAGCCATACGTGGATGAGATGAATGAGCACTACACTGCTCTCCTTCAGAAGATGCAGAAAGAAATGACATGAGCTGTTTGTTGGATGAAACTCCTTCGACCTGTGTCCTTCAAGAACAGTCCTCTGTTTGGTCCCAGTCCACGTATCTTGTGTGACAATCCCGTTGTGGTCGCAGACATTGCGTTTTGGAAACAGGTGGGGAATCACTGCGATCCGTGAGTGTTTGCTAAGGGGGTGTAGTGAAATGGAAGCGTCAGACAGCTATTCGTATGATTCGTACTCCAATATGGACTCGGAGTAGGAGCCGGCGTTTTCTCCCACCCGTAGGGAAGAGACGTGGATCGAGCGTTTTTGCAACAACCCGGACAACTACTATATGTGCGAAGTGGACGAGGAGTACATCCGCGACTCCTTCAACCTGTACGGTCTGGACAGCGGTATGGCCCTCTACAAACCCGCTATCAACTTGATCCTGAACGGGGAGTCGTCGAGTGATGACAGCGACAGCGGTAGGGATGGACAGCGTGCCTTCACTTCCTAGATGATTACGACCTGCAGGACTTGAACGAGGCCGCAGTCTATCTCTACGGAATGATTCATGCGCGCTATATCATCACGCAGGACGGTTTGGATGCGATGGTCTCCGTTCCTTCTCGCGCTGAGTGCGTAGCTCGACAAGTTCAAGGCGCATCACTTTGGCTGCTGCAACCGCGTGTACTGCCACAACCAGGACCTGCTCCCCGTGGGCTTGAGCGACAAGCCGAACGTGGATTCCGTCAAGCTGTACTGCCCCTGCTGCAAGGAGATCTACAACCCTCCCAAGGTGTTTGAGAGTGCGATTGGATTCCTCGTCTCAGGAGTAGATCTTGACGGAGCCTTCTTCGGAACCACGTTCCCCCACATGTTCCTGTTACAGTACCCTCGCTACTTGTCTACCCCGTCACAGTCGTACGAACCTACGATTTTCGGCTACAAGATTCACCAGTCGAGGTGTGGAGTGCGTTTCTATCATTACCATGTAGTCCCTATTATGAAGAATCGGAGAAGAGAAAGAAGAAGGAGAAGAAGGTGGATTCCATCTGATTGGCCTGTTTGTTCCAAATGGGTGCTCCAAATGGGTGTTCCAAATGGGTTTAACAAACACACCAGCCCCAAACGCGGATAGAGTGATCATAAGAGCAAGTGAAGAGGAGAGGACGCAGACCGCTCATGTAGAACATGTTTCGCACCGTGTTGGAGTGACCCTTCAGCAGCAGTACTTCCTTTCCCGTGTACAGGCTAAACACGTGAATCGCATGATCGCAGCCCATCGTCAGCGCAAACTTCTCGTTGCTGTCAACACTCACACACCCGTTGTAATAGGAGTCACTCAGCATCGATCCGCCATACAGAGACTGGATGTGCTCATTCCCTTCATACTCGTAAATGATGGCATTTCCCTTGTCCGTAAGCGCGATCACATACTCGTCATCATGGAACAGGGCAATATCTGTAACGCAGAATGAGACATGCGTGTCCCACTCGTGCTGGTTGATGCTGATTTCCTTCTTCTCCTGCGTCTCCATCGAGATGTAGTTGATAAACGGCATGTTGCGCTCGGCAATCAGAATGCTATTGTGCTTTGGAGAAAACGCGATGCCGTCGCATGTATATTTGAAATAGTACCGCAACATCACGGAAAGAATGCCCGTTTCGGCAACGGAGCACAGGCACACGGTATTGTCGTAGCTGGTACTGAGCAGCAAATTCTTCCTCGGCTCCGTCTTTAACCGAAGGATAGCCTTCTCATGGAGCTTCATTTCTCCGCATTTCTACGCGTGAAGCGGGATTCGAAATGGCACCGTTAACGCCGTCACGCGATAGTCCGACTGCTCCACTCTGAAACTGTACGCCATTCCATCCATACACCCCGCCACCAAGATGCTTCCTCCCTGAAGAAGGGCCAGAGAGCAACAGGGAGCGGACAGCTCCGCCTTTGCAAATACCGACGCGCTCGCCTCTTCGTCCCATTCAACACAGTACAGCGTTTTCGTAACATCTGTGGAGAACAAGATGTGATCGTTCCTTTCCCACGGAATCACGCACAAAACGTTGCTGTTGTGGACAGTGGGGATGCAGCACTTCTCCTTGAGGGACAGGGCTTCATTCGCAGGGAAATACACTGCAGACTTGAAGTGCTCTAGAGCCTCCGAAGCGACCTCCGATCCTTCCTGCTCTTCGTGAGTTCCTTCACTCTCTGCGTAGCGCAGCTGCTCCTTTAGCGAATCGTTGTAGTCCTTGAGCTGTTTCAACTGCGAATTAGCTCATCATCGAGTGCTTCACCTGAAAACGCGAAGACTCCTTAAACTTCTCAAGCATGGCTTTCAACTCTTCCACTTCCTTCTTTAGCTCCGCGTTTTGCTCTCTCAATACTTGGTTCTCTTTCTGCAGATCGCTGCTCATCCCAACACACTCTTTTCCCTATTCCATAAAAAGAGGGGAATTCGGTGAAACATCAAACTCCCCAGTTTTGGGGATATAGTTGCTGGGATAAACATGAATCCACTCTGCGAACAATGAAAACGCATCGTGGTCCATAATATTCATGTATCCATACCCCTATCCGCCTGGCTACTATCAGGCACCGCCCTACCCCCCTCCATCCTATGTACCGTGCGTGTTCTGTCATTCCACCATCCCATCCAATGCGATGGCCAATCATCTTGTCCAGTGTCCCTCTGCCAGGGCCGCTATGCCTCCGACGGTGATGTCCACGCCATTTGGAGCAACGCAGTCTGTTCAGTATCGTCGAGTGGTGCGTGTGGAGAAGAAGAGCGTGAACGAAAGCAACACGAGACCGCTTCCCGTGTATCGGCCGGTTCCGCGAGCATCGGCAAGCGAGGACTTGCTCTCCTTTGACACCCAAGCCTTTGAGAAGTGCATTATGGACCAGGTAAGAGTTATTGTGTGACATAACCGTGTAGCAAGGAAACATGCAGTATGCGCGTCCGTTACCCGCAGTGCCTGTGCAACAGGAATACACACAGACGATGAACGCGTCTTCGTATCAGAGAAGATCGATTCCTGCTGGATCGCAAAGCATGAAGGAAGGAGTCCCACAGATGATGCCTCTTCCCCAGAAGCGGGTTGTTCAGACATCAAGACCGGCTCCAAATGCTTCTGCTCGTGTTGCCAATCCACCAAACCGATCTATGCCACCCATGAGGTCCGTCTCTGCTCAGCCGGCACTTCCTCCTGTTCAATCCAAACCCGCCATCACGCAATCGTCCCGATCTGCTCAGCCGAATCCAACTATCACGCAATCATCACGTCCAATTCAACCGAATCCACCCGTTACGCAATCATCCCATTCTGCCCAATCCAAACCGGCTCCTCCTCAGCCTGCCAAACCCGCATACCCCAAACCAGTCATTACGCAATCATCACGTCCTATTCAACCCAAACCGGCTCCTGCGATGCAACCACCGCCCAAGCCAAAGCCTGCCTACGGGTGTGTGGAGCAACTGAACCCAGCGCCTCTGTCCGACCGAATCAAGCAGTTCGAGGCCACCACGAACCCCGTTCTTCCCACGCCGCCTCCCGCCGCCACGACCTCTTCTGGGCAGGAAGTGCAGGGGAGGGTGGAGGTGCTTCACCCGCCACCGATGAGCGAACGGAGGGCGCTGTTCGAGAAGACGATGGGCGGCGGCATGCAGACGAATCCTGCCCCCGTGAAGAGAACGAGCCAACCGGCAGTTGAAGCGCGTGTCACTCAAGAGAGAAGCCCACAGCCGCATAAACTGGTCATTCCTCCTCCTGCTGAAGGCCAACTGTCCCTCAGTGAAATGCTGGAGAAACGAACGCTGAGTCAAGTTAACACTTCTTCACAGCCGCATAAGCTGACCATTCCTCCCCCTGCTGAAGGCCAACTATCCCTTAACGAAATGCTGGAGAAACGGACTCAGAACCAAGTCAACCCTTCACAACCCCACAAACTCACCATTCCTCCCCCTGCTGAAGGTCAAGTGTCTCTCAGTGAGATGCTGGAGAAACGGGCAGTCATGCAGTCCTCCACGATTACGATGAAGGAAACGCGCCAGGTGAGCGTGACGCAACGACACAACTCCATTCCGCCGGCTCCGCCGAAGGGAGCGGAGTCGCCTCGATCGCCGCAGGTCCTCGTCGAAAACGATTCCGTCGAGATAGTGCCGGAACAGGAGACAACCCCGCTCTTCACAGCGAACGGAGTCTTTCTCGCTGAATTGCGGAAGGAGGAGGTGAAGCTGGCGTTCAGCAGCGAGGATCCTCTTCCCTTCACCGGCTACACGAATGTGGTGTTGTGCGTGTATGCCGACCAGATTTGCTTCTACTTGTTTGATGCGGTGAACAGCAGATACGACTTCATTGTACAATCACTCTGCTTGCCTACTGAATAGAAAAACGTGCCTCGCGCAGCATGTGTCAACACGCGACTGGATCGTGTCCTCTCCATGACGAATACGCTTCTCTACGGAATTCTCATCATGGACAAGTCGCAGGAGCAGGGCCTTTCCATCTATCTGATTGCGTAGACGGATTACGAGCGTGTGGTTCACGACTGCGCCGGAGCGAGACAGGGCATTCCAGGCAATGACTTACTCCTGTTTTCTAGCAAACAGAACACTTTAAACATAGCTGGTTAGCACCAAAACACAATATCCTTAAAGAAGCTCATTGGGCACATGATGAGGAATCTACGCATCACTCTGGTTACAAAATGCGTACGAAGACAACACCACCGTTCATCTCCTTTGTAACGTTAATCTGGCAGGCAAGACGAGATCTGCACATCATTTCGCCTTCCCGCTCCCACCTCTCAGTCTTACCAATAGGAATCTTCTCGATGAAGGTCTCCTCCTCCGCGCAAGGCTGTGGTACCACCTCGGAGAGCTCTCTCGAGAGCACCACGTGGCAGAAAGAACAAGAAGGACCTATCGCTTTAGCATCAGGAACGGAGCCCAATACCCTCTCCGAAGGTCTCCTCAGTCCAGCCCTCCGTTCTCTTCACGGCTCTGGGAAGACCGTTGCCATGGCAGTCACCTACGAAGATTACCACACACGCAGCCTGAAACGCACCACAAAGAGGCAATTTATAAGCTTCCGCCGTTTCCAGCAGGGTGTCTCCAATTCTGGCCTTCACGGGCTTCGATTCACCCTCCGGGGTAATGAAGGTGATATCGATGCTACAATGAAACGAAATGACATCACCCACGTGTTGTCGGCTGTCTTTCCCGACCAGCTGATAAAGCGAGCCGCAACTACAGAATCACGCAGCCAACACCTAGTCCATACCGGCATTGGTGGCCTTCGAAACACAGGGGGTCAGTCTTCTCAAAGCGAGCATTTTATCTCTGCGAACTTAAAAGATGAGGGCGCTTACAGGCTTTTTCCTTTCACAGCAAGAATAGGGCCGCCTCTTGTCATAACTATTGGGGCGGTTTTGCTTTCTCGCAGAGAACGCTTCAACTCTTTCGTGATAATGATTTCTATCTTATACGTAACACATTGTACGCAATGGAGTGATTCCACTCTTCAATCACGCGATGAAATGAAAGGGCAACTGACAACAAACATGAGGCAATGGCCCTATTATACATAACACAGAGAACGGTATTCAACACTTTCCTTGATTGAATCGCTGCTAATAGAGAAGGAGGAGAGGGGAGCGCAGTAGGTGTCAGAGCACGAGAATTCGGAGCTCGCCGTCAAACGAGAAGTCTTTTCGATCGGAGATGACGGAGCCGTTGAAGGGAATAAAACGACTTTTGCGACATAGATCATTCCTGTCTTTGCAGGAATGGGATAGGCGTCATAAACTGGATAGGGAAGCGGTGATTCACACACAGGCGTTTTGCACTCAACAAGAGAGGGACACGTCAGGCTCCTCTTCTTGTGTTCAACAGAAGATCGTTTCGCGTGGTATTCATAACTGCTCCTTCGCTCCTTCTCCTCTATCGCATTATCCTCACTTCCTGTAATCCACTCTTCAGAATCATGGCACACATCGAGCAAATCGAGTTCAGATTGCCCGTCTCCCGATCCACAAAACACTTCTCGTTCAGCATCGTTTTGCACTGCTTGCAGTAAAACATTGCCGGAGTCTGAGAACTCATGGTGGATGCTTTTTAACTCTCAATTCTATTGTGAAAACGCCTCGATAGGAGCATTCGACGCGATCTGATTGGCCGATAACCCCAGAGCAGAATCGCCAATTCGCAGTGTTTTCCCGTGTTTTCCGTTTCTTAAGACAAAGACACAATTCGATTAGAACATTGTGTGTTTTCCCCTGGCTCACTTCAATTCTTGTGTACAATGCATCGTTCTGATGAAAACTGCGAGAATCGTGACGAAAGAGTCTCCATAGAGGACTACCGTGTAGTAACTCTGCAGAACAAACAACTTCATGAAAACAAAAGGGAAGCAATCTTCTGATAGTAGGAGTACTTTCCGGACAAGTAGGCATTGTCGCTAATACATCGAATCTACGGTTCAAACACCCCGGATGACGCACTTTATTGTTACAGGGAAGGCGGTCCTCCACGGTGAGCAGTTGGTGCTGCAACGATTCCACGATTGGGATTAGTTCCTCTCTTGAAAGCTCTTTCAACTGCTGTGGAGACGCCAGCCATGTCGTCTCGTCGAAATAGGAAGAGAAGTCGACTTCTGGAAGGAGTTCCTGTTTCCGCGACAGGCAGAAGAAGCAGCACCGTTTCCTGCTGGGCAGTGTGGTGATCCTTCCCTGGGTGTGGTTGAAATAGACAGAGCGATACATGTTCCTTCGGATACACGACTGCATCAGTATCGCTGCAGACTCCATTTCCTGCTCCTGCAATTCCTGCAGCGTCGTTAGAGCCTTCGCATTGTACGCGTCTGACTCTTTTCTCTCCACGAACGGAAGGGGTGGGGTCGATTCAGCGGCAATGCTCAAGGCAGGGAGCAGTAGGGATACGCGTTGCTCTCTGGATAAAGCAGGTTCCTGTTGTGTAGATAGAGGACGCGGGATAATGGGCTGCGAGTTGTAGTCCAAAGAAGAAGAAATGGCGGTGATGCGCTCCTCGATCGCCTGAACACGGCTCAGCGCTCTCGAGTACGTCTATTTCAAAGAGTGGGGGTGAATCAAACGATCGTTCCCTGGGCAGGAAGAATGGCGGAGTTAATGCGAAGCGCGCCTTCAATCAACTGAATCACCTTCTCTCGTTGAATAAGATACGGTTCCTTCTCTCGTTGAATGTGGCATGGACTCTTCTCCGGAATTGTAATCTTGCGAGACAGGACGCCATCTTCACGCTCAACCCACTCTTCTTGGTTCTGGGGTATTGGCGGCAGCACAGTGGATATCTCCAACTACGCCATGATGGCATGAAAATACAAGCACTTGGAACAAACATCGGCGATTATCCAGAAGCAATGTCAGCAGAGTGCCAATCTAATTGTTATTCCTCTTCGAATCGCCCACTTCATCAAAGCCCTTCTTGTGGTTCAGCGACAGGTAGTTGCCCATCACAGGGCGACACATTGCAAACCCGATGGTGTTGATGATATGAGGGAAGTAAGCTCCTTCTTCCTTGTCCGTAGAGATCATGCTCGTGTCCACATCGCCATCCACGGGACGAAGATCTGGGAATAGAATGATGTTGATTGTATCCAGTACGGTCTGGAGCAGCGATCGATCCCTATTCATGGCACTCTCTCCACACTCCCACGTATCTGTCATCCTTGACACGATTAAACACATCAGCTCCAATGACACATTCATGTCTATTCAATAAAGACACTTTTCAGAGAAGGGAACTGTGAACGAGTTCAAATGGAATGAACGGCCTCGAGAGTGATCGGAAGCAGTAGAGGATCGTATTCCACAAAAGTACGTTGTCCTCGCTTGCTAGAATGACGCTAGGATTCTCTACGCCCCTAATCGGATACCACGCACCAATACCGATGGACGCCGTTAGCAATGCAATGCACGGCTCGCAGGGAATGCAATCAATCACGCTCGACCCCAATGGTTCTAGGCGGGTAATCTGCCCTTGTCAAAGCCGTACTGAGTTCGAATAGCCTCCCACAGCACTCTGTGATTGCCGCATACGAAAACGCATCATTCATGGTGAAAGAGTTCCCTTTTCCCTGTTGATTGTGGCGTTTGTTGACCACGGGATGTGTAATGCAAGGAGCAAGAACTGGGCCTGATCCCTGTTCAAGTCCCATACTCGTAGATAAGCTTCAGCAATGTTTCTACAACGATTTGGTGATGGGATTGCAGTGATCTGGGGGCAATAAACATGAGTAGGTGTGAATGAAACGCCCCCTTTCTTTGCCCATTTCTTGTGATCGAAGGGCTCTTTTATGTTCCGCGTGTTGGAAAGAGTGTGTCTGAGTCGGACTCCGTTCGCTACCTCCGTGGCTGCCCGTAGCACTGTATCTCTCTTGCACTCTGCTCGTTTAATGAATTAGAGAATTCCTGTATGCTACTTTTCGGGTCACTCCCACTGGGCCACGATTAAGCACGATAAGGCGAAGGAGGACATCAAGCGCTCCAGCCTCTACGCCAAACTGTCCAAGAGTATTTCCGCTGCTGTCCAGGCGGGCGGAAATGATCCTCGTGGGGACGAGTGGGGAAGAATAATGCCTAGAAACCAACATCAAGCTGAAGGCGGCGCTCACGGCTGCGCGTGCCGCCAGTATGCCCAAGGACAACATAGAGCGTGCGATGAATGGAAAGAATCTGAGTAGGCGATGGGGAGGGGTGTAACGTAGGCGCGAACCAGCTGCAGTCGGCTACATACGAGGGGTTCGGTCCCGGTAGCTGCGCCATTATCGTTGAGTGCTTGACCGACAACAAGAAGAGGACTGTTTCCGAAATCCGCCATCTGTTCTCCAAGAGCATGGGCAACCTCGGATCCGCCGGCTGCGCCTCTCGTCTCTTTAACTATATCGGCACCATCACGGTGGCTCTCCCCACTATCCGTCATGCGTAGTTCCCGAAGGACGACAAGCAGGAGCACATCTTCGACCTGGCCATCGAGCTGGGAGCCGACGACGTCGTCGAGGACGAGGAGGCCAACACGGTGGTGGTGGAGTGCCAGCCGAAGCAGCTGCACGCGATCAACGAGGGCTTCCGAAAGGACAACTTGGAGGGAAAGATGGAGTTCACGTACAAGCCTCTCGTGGGGAAAGGTGCTGCGGGTGAGGCGTAGGAGACAGTGGAGGTGAGCGACCCGAAGAAGCAGGAGAACATCATGTGGTTGCTCCAGCAGCTGGACGATCATCCGGATGTGCAGAAGGTTTACCATAACTTGGCGTGAGTGCTGTCCTCTTTTAGTTGCCTCCTGTTTGTTTGGCCCATTCTTTTCTTGCCTTCTGCCCTTCGTTGCTCGAGTGGTATTGTCAGCACTGGCCCAACGCATCCATGAGTGTACAGCCTCAAGGTGGTTCCAGTGAACAGCAGACGGCTCTGGCGCCGGTTCCTACGGTGAATGTGTCCGGCTCTACAAATGCTAGCAGTTCAGATGAAAAGCCGTCGGGAAGGAGCGACTCTTCTCAAAGCGGCGCAATCCCTGCCCATATATCTTCTTCCGTGGCTCCTCAATCTCTGGAGTGCACTACGGTAGTGTTGCTCCTCTTCTTGGTGACTCTGTAGGAGAATCCTACAACAATCGTGCCACCCCTCAAGGAAGCAATGAGCGTCAGTAATAGAACTGCTATCTCAGAGAATTTCAGTGTCAGAAGGGGTCCGGACGCCTCGATGACTCTTTCAACAAAGACGCAACTGAAACGGCCATTACCGACGGGTGAGCTGGGAAACGAAATGAACGAGATAGTGCCGCCTCCAAAGCTGGAGCGCGTCGAGAATCGGCGTTACGACTCCCATGCAGGCCTGGAAGTAGTCGTCGGTGCGTGTGTTCACTGTAGATTCCGGAGAGCAAGAGGGCGATTGTCAGTCAATTGAAGGACGGAGAGGTGCTCATTTCCCGCCAGTTCTTTGTCACTCTTCTCTCGATGGTGAACGTGACGAACATTTCCGAGTTCCTGACCTCGGACCATATCCACTTCCCCTATCCCTCCAACACCGAGGATGAATTGAAGCACATCATGCATCCAAACCCGGAGCCGGTGGCGTTCGATCCACCACCGGTAAGGGTGTCGAATCCCGATCCCTTTTCAGCATCAGTGCATCCATCGCCATTGGCGAATCTGACCAACCCTCTTCGCTCCAGCGTTCCCATTCCTCCTCCTGTCGATATACCTCCGCAGTTGCCTCCGCAACTGATGACTCAGCCCTCACTCGTCACTACGTTGCGCACGCCCATCGTGATCCCCTTCGACTCGGTGAAGTCACATAGCATTATCCGGCAGCTCAACATGCCGCCGACGGTGGTGAAGACCGACAAGCTGGGTCTGTCCTTCCTATCGAGGTTGTTTCCAGACAGTGCTGTGGGTATGAGCATGTTCCCTGTTTGTTTCTACATGTGGAGAATGGACTGTGAGAACAAACACGCGATTCACGCAACAACTCCTCCAGCCTGTCCAGCACACTCGTATCCGGATGGATGCTCCACTCCCGCATCAAGCTCTCCACACTCTTCCGTTTGTCGTCCGGCATATGAGTCATCACCGCACTAGTTCTGTTGATCAGACTATTCGCCCTCTCTTGAATCTGATTGTATGCCTCCAACTCCGCCGTATCATGCGTCAGTTGCTGCTGTAAACTCTTAATCTCCTCCGCTGTCCACGTCGCCTGGAAGTTGCGAATCTTCTTCTCTGGACCGTTCTTGTTCGCCTCCTTCACGCCCAGAGTCAGGTTGCCCATTTGGTCCAGTGAGCAGGAAATCTCAAACACATTCT
>ERZ827156.2967-NODE-2967-length-16168-cov-5.887172_pt1 | contig 16168 bp, 7 predicted proteins | sample MGYA00519919_ERZ827156 | MGnify/ENA primary metagenome ERZ827156 (study PRJEB31778, sample SAMEA3449269) | human gut metagenome | biome: human gut; feature: human-associated habitat; material: faeces | place: United Kingdom | collected 2010/2012 ... | reverse complement strand
CGCCTTTGATAAATGCCAGCTTCGGAAGCAGCGAGGCATCGAAAGAATGTGGCTGATTCTTTAGCTTGTGCATTTCCTTTGCTGCACGCTTCCGGATTACAGTGGCTCCTTTGAAAAAGGCTTTGCCTATTTTCGAGAGCGTCTGTTGCAGGCGTAGGGTGAGCTTCAGCGCTATGCTCAAAGAAAAGTTTGGATGCTTTTTGGAATTTGCTCATTCATAGTTGGAAGATATAACGGCAATCATCCATTCGGTTTTCATGCCCGGCTATCACGGCAAAATAACCAATACAAAGTATTTCAGCGAAAAGCACAGAAACTCCATCGTGCATCTTCTGAATGGCAGCAAATGGGTTGGCCTTAAGCTGGGTATTTGCTTAGAAAACAGTGTGTTAAGGAAGGTGCTGTGAAATTGCGGCGCAGAAAAAGGTAACTGTTCGGAAATTCCGAATAGTTCAAGCCGAAGGTTCTCGGCAGGTCAACCGCGAGGTGGCGCACTTTATGTTCTCAGCGGCTCCCTGCTGGGCGTAGACCTGAAGGATGTGCGCTCCGTTCCGGTCGGGTACATGGATGTGCTTGAAATGTATCCGCTTGATTTTGAGGAATTTGCGTATGCCAACAAGGTTTCTCCGAAGATTATCGCCGCGCTCCGCAAATCTTTTCAGGAAAAAACGCCCGTCGATGCCGTGATTCACGAGAAGATGATGGAATTGTTCCGGCTGTATCTGATTGTCGGCGGAATGCCGGCTGCCGTGATGCGCTATCTGGAAACGAACAATTTGCAGGAAGTGCTGCGCATACAGCGTTCCATCATCACCCTCTACAAGCGTGACATTGCCCGCTGCGACCCGGAAGAAAAGCTGTATCTGGAGGACATTTTCGATTTAATCCCCAGCGAATTAAACAGCAAGAACAAGCGCTTTATTCTAAAAAATCTGAATGAGAACTTCAAATTTTCCCGTTACAGCAATAGCTTTCTGTGGCTTCGGGATGCTGGCGTTGCCCTTCCTGCCTTCTGCGCCAATGAGCCGACCGTTCCGCTGCTGCTTTCCAAGGCCACGAACCTCTTCAAGCTGTTTCTTGCCGATGTTGGTTTGCTGGCGGCGATGTACATGAACGATATTCAGATTAAAATTCTGAACCGCGAAAAAGACATCAATTTCGGCGCTGTTTACGAAAATGCTGCCGCACAGGAATTGAAGACGCACGGCTTTGATTTGTATTATTTCAACAGCAAGAAGCAGGGTGAGTTGGATTTTCTGGTGGAACAGGCAGGCAGCGTACTCCCCATCGAAATCAAGTCCGGCAAGGATTACACCAAACACGCCGCACTAAGCAACGTGCTGGCGAATCCGGATTATGCGATTCCCGAAGCCTATGTGTTCCACAATGGCAACGTCAGCACGGCGGGAAAGGTGGCTTATCTGCCGATTTATATGCTGATGTTTGTGGAAAAGGAAAAAAGCGAGGCGGAAATGATTTATCGGATTGACTTGAGTGCGCTTCAGGAAGATTGATGAATTTTAAATATATCTTGTTTGGAGGTTCACTATGGCATTGGAAAACAAATTGGGGCTGACAAAGCTGCGCTGACTGACGACATCAACAGTCGAGAAGTTTATATGAAAGGGATTGATTGTAGCTACTATTACGAGGGGTATGTGACTTTCAAGACGGAGGAGTTGTAAAGTATAAGTGCTGCAATAATGGCACTATTGATATGGGAAAATTTATTATCCTTGCGGAGCAGATTACAACCGACGAGCGCAAAACTGTGGAAGCAGACACTGGCAGGGAAAGCGTTTGAAGTCGATAACTTTCTGCCCTGATGGGAGGCTTTTGCTTCCGTACCAATTTGTTTCCTATTCCAACACAGCTTCTTGAACAAAACAAATTATCTGCTTAAAGCTCAGAATACAAGCGATCACTTTGTCCTTCTCTTCGATAGTCATCCGCAATCTGTCGAAGTATTGCTGTTGTATGCGGATAGCTGATGCTTAAAGCTCGCGCGTCAGCCGTAAATTTCGCTGCTTTTTGCATTTGATCACTTCCATCCAAAACAAAACGCGCACCTCGATCATCGCTATAAGCAACATAAACTTGCAAATCCAATCCATCACTATCAAACTGCTCTAACAATTCGCGAATGGACTCATGTGGGAAAATACCGTCCGCACCTGCAATTGCACGACCATAGATGTTTCCAAGCAAATCAGTTTGATTTTCTGCAATGAGCGATTCCGAAAAATGTTTCAATGCATCCAAATCCGTATATGCGCTGGTTGGTAGACGATACATAGAAAACAAATTCCAGAATTTACCGTCATTCGTTTCTTTGCAGAAATTCAAACTTTGAATGAATTCAAGCGGGTGCTCAAAAAAGTATCGCTCGGCTGGTTCGGAAATTTCTGTGAGAATGTTGGTCAGATAGAGTTCAGCACAGAGCTTTCCCCATTTATCCGAATACAAACTGTTGGTGACGACCTCTAAGATTTCAGATAGAGCGCATTTATCATCTGACGTTAGAATATTACCAGCACGCCATGTAGTTTTGATTGCACAGAAGACGTTCATGACCAGATCTGTATTTGCATTCGAAGCTGTGTTGATAATTTCAGCACAATAAGGCAGTAAGCCTTCAGGATAATAGGTTAGCAGCGTTTGAAATTTATTTTCATCATATTGATCCATCTGTTTTCCAGAACAATACGCTTGCTTTTCTTCTTCTGTTGATAGCCAATCAACCGCATCCATTCGCGACATGGCACTGTATACTTGCAAGCGTTTATCCGCAGGAATATAGTCGTATATGGCATAGAACGTCTCCTTTGCTGAAGCATCAAGAAGCCCTGCCAAAGTACGCATTCGATTCATCTGAAGCAGCATGTTTGCAAGTTCTGTGTGATAAGCTTCCGGCAATGTATTTGCAAGAAAATTTCCCCAATCAGCGTTATCATCCATTTGAGATATCAGCGTTTTTACACCTTCGACACCGAATTTTCTGAAAATCTTCTCGAAAGCATCTTGCCTGATAGAAAACATTTCTTGTTGCCTTTTGTAATAGTCATCATCCCTTGAAAGCAGTCTATCATCAGGACATTTTCGATAGTCGAAAAATAACCATCGAAAAGGAATTTCGTGGGTGTCTGTTTTCCGAATCCAAGTTTCAAATGCAGGAATGTATACTTCCATTTTGGTCAAACGATGATGCAAAATGTCATATCGCGTCTTCCGCAGTGCATAATTGAGATTGGCAAGCGAAGCCGCATCAACAGAATTTCCTTCAAGCAAGGGGGCTAAGTCTATGAGAAACTGCGGACGATAATTGACATAGTTCTCAAAAACTGCGATGATTGATTCTATATCGCTGACGCTAATGAAATAACGGAGACATGCTTCGGCAATCTGTTCGATTGCATGATAATATTCAGCATAGTACAATTCCGTCTCATGATATTGACCTATCCTTCCATATTGTGAAGGCAAGAACATAACTTTTTTGTTCAAAATTCCAATATTCAATTTGGCACCGTGGTAGGAATCTTCTTGCCAAAAATCAAGAAGCAACTCAACCTTTTTGCTTATTGGAAATGGAAAATAGGTGTTGGTAAAACACAAAGCATTGAGTAGTGAACTATATGGTGAATTAGAATATCTGAATTTATCTTGATCTGCTTGATACAGGCGGAAGAGAATTCGACAAGCTCGTTTAGCGCTTTCTGAATAGAATGTCAGCTTATCCAGTGCAAATAGTATATTCATGTACCGGCTATCAGATTGCTGTGGATGATTAAATAAAGACATAATCATTCCATTTGGTTTTTTCATTTCAGCCTTCAATGCATCCACCACTATCTTCGGCGCTGCTTGCGCGAGCATTGATAAGTGATAGATAATGATATCCGATGCATTAGGTTTGTCCATGAACGCCATAAAATCATGGATTGTTTTGTCCAATTTCTGCGAATTGTCATTGTTGTAAGAAAAGTAAACGTAGTTTTCAAGGAGGTTTTGCAACAAGTTTGATCGTCCTACACGAGTGTTAAATATCGCTGCAAACTTTGAATCTCTATCAACCGCATCAAATATGGAAAGAATCGTATCGGTCAAGCGGTCATACTGCGTACTGTAAACGTTATATTGCAATGCATCCCATATTTCTTCGTAATTCACAAGGATGTAGTATCCATCTACTGCCTTGATTGGCGAATCTTCCTTGCGCATCATTTCAGCATATGCTTTATCTACGTTACCATAAGAGAACCCAGCCAATTGTTCGACAATCGCTCGATCAACATCTGAACTTCTATTGATATTTCGCATAAACAGCAATGGGGCGAGGAGATCTTTATCTTCGCGTTTTGCCCAGTCCGGCTTGCTTTCGGTTGACGTCCCCGGAATTCTCCGAATCAACGCTCTGAGATTGCCGTGCGTAAAGGTATAAAGTTCTTCCGGATCAGGGACACCCATGTCCTTAAAAGCGCGAATATAATGAAATTTAGGCAGTTCTACAAGACTGACACTTCCTCGAATGCTGGTGTCTTCTTTGCCATAACATAGGATTACATGATTTCCATTTTCCGTGCTAACATCATGCTCGCAATAGTAATTCAATATAAGCATTTTTGACTTTACACAGTGATTGACTTCCGGGTAAGCACTTGGAGCATTGATAACGATGCTTCGTTCTCGAAGCTCTGGTTTCTGCATCATAGCAGCAAGAACGAATCCGGTTGCCTCTACGCGAGTAGTTGCTTTTACGCGGACAATTTTGTTTTCTAATGTATCGAAAAAACAAACCATTTCTTGTTCACGATCGGCAAGAAATAACGAATCGGACATGGCAGGCGATGTTTTCTGGGCAAACAGATTCCAAGCATGGGCCAAAGTAGAAAATTCAATGGTGTGATTATCCGAAAACTCCTCCAATAGCCAAGCACGAACAGCTGGTGTTTGCTCAATCCAGTCGCATAATACGCTGGCATCATATATTTTTACCAGTTTCCAATCGGCGTGTTCTGCTTCCCATGCGGTTATTGTCTGCGGATACGCCCACACCTTGGGTGCCACAAGGCAAAAGCTCGTTTCTTCAATTTTGATTCCTAAGGGGTTTTGCGTTCGCTTCTGATAGTCATCATTAATTTTCTGGAGCGTATTTTCATTGGTGCCAAATTCCCAGACGCTGCGTCCGGCAGGAACATAACGATTCCCCTCGGAGCAATCAACAACGCCATCGAATCCCGGTGCCCAAATGTCATCACCATGCGGCATCCGAATGCTGGAAACCGAAGTACAGCTGTTAATGATAAGTCTCTTCACGAGTTCGGGCAGTAATTCTTGAAATTTCCGCTGATGCTGTTTGCTCATAGCATCCAGCCATTCTGCATTAATAATCATAACATTCCCCCTATCTGTGAGCGTAAGTAAGTTTCTGGCGCTCAACTTGCTGGAATGGAAAGTGTCCGATGCAACACTTTGCATTGTGACGAAATTCCACCAGATTTTGTTGCTTCTCATAGGAGTATTCGCTATGCAGAGCCGCTTTTCCTGCTGCTTCTTCAAATTATTATTCTTTATGGGACAGCAGAGTAACAAGTCAGAATGACAAAACATCGAGAGACGATGTAAGCCACTTGATTTGGCCTTGCAAATGCTGTATAATGGAGTTATCGACGATGAAAGGAGGTTTTCTATGGCTAAGAAGAAAGGAACATCAAACTGAAAGCAAATTTCTCTCGCAATTGCCTATGGAAAACCTGCATAGATTAGGACTGCGAAAAAGGAACTCTGACAAATGGTCAATGCCTGCACAGTTCCCTGCTGTCCGGATGGCAGATGCGAAAATATAACCATAGATGTGCTTCCGCTTACCTGCGAAGCGCGAGTTGTGGAAGCATTCTGAAATATATAGTTATCTCAGTATCCAAAAAACAGAAAGGTGTATTTCAATGGCGAAGAAAAAAGTTGAAGATACTCTCAATCTTGATTCAATTCTCTTTAAGTGCCGTGATATTTTGCGAAAGGCTCGCAACTCCGGTTCTTTCTTTGAAAAGCGCGACATGATGCTCACGCTGGTTTTCCTGCGTTTTATTGGTGAAAAATTCGATGACGGCATCGAAGCGCTGCGTCAGAAACTGATTGAGATGGATCTTGATCCTGATGATGATGAAATCCGGGCTGCCTTTTTTGATGATGCTACATTCACCGACGGTACCTATAATCTACCCATTGAGGCTCGCTGGTCAACGATTATCAATACAGAGGCTTCAAAGCTAAATGTTGCGCTGGACACAGCACTGACTCGCCTCGATGAAAGCAGCACCCCGCTGAAAGGCTGTTTTGTTAAGGGCACTTTCACAACACGCAATCTTGCGGCTAATGACATCAAGCAGCTTGTTGATGAAGTCAATAAGATTACGCATAAAGCCTTCGGACTCGAAAAAGACCTGATTGGCCGTGTATATGAATACTTTCTCAAAGAGTTTGCTGTGAATGCAACCAAAGAGGAGGGCGAATTCTATACACCGCACGATGTTGTGCAGCTGATAGCCACCATGATTGAGCCTTTCGATGGAACACTGTATGATCCCTGCTGTGGTTCTGGCGGCATGTTCATCCAGAGTGCCGCATTAGTAAAGGCCAAGCAAGGCGATATTAGCAGAATCAATATCTATGGTCAGGAAAAAGACTCTGCTACATATCGTCTGGCTAAGATGAATCTCGCGCTGCGTGGCATCAGCCACAATCTTGGTGCGACCTACGATTCTTCTTTTACCAATGACCAGCATAAGGGACTCTATTTCAACTATATTATGGCAAATCCGCCGTTCAATCTGAAAGGCTGGTACGATTCCGACCTTGAAAATGATTCTCGCTGGGCAGACTATGGTATGCCGCCGGAGAGTAATGCGAACTATGCATGGATTCTGCATATACTGTCCCACTTGAAGCCGCTGGACGGTGTGGCCGGATTCCTGCTGGCGAATGGTGCCCTTGGCGATTCAGATACCGTAGAAATTCGCAAGAAGCTTATTCAGAATGATAAGGTCGAAGCTATTATCGTGCTGCCGCGCGAGTTGTTCATTACGACAGACATCAGCGTGACCCTATGGATCCTGAACCAGAACAAGAAGGGTGGCAAATATCACAACCGCATATTGCGCAACCGTGAACATGAGATTCTGTTCATGGATTTGCGCACATGGACTGAAAACCCGGTGAAGGATTCCAACAAGAAGAAAGTCATGCTGGATACCGCGCAGATTCAGCGCGCTGCTGACATTTATCACACATGGCAGAGTGATGGCACGGACGGAAACAATTATGCTGTGCCAGAACTGTACCGCAGTGTCAGCATTGATGAGATTGAGAAAAATGGCTGGTCGCTTGTCCCCAGCAAGTATATCGAATTCATCGACCATGATTTGGAGATAGACTATGCTATGGAGATGACGCGGATTCAAAATGAGATGCGTGCTCTGGTCGTACAGGAACGGATATCTCAAAGCAATTTGATTGAAGCATTTAGGAGAATTGGTTATGAGCTATAACAGCCCGTTTCGCAATATAGCAACGATTCGTCTTGGCGACTTTATTGAACGTTCAACGACTAACAACCACAATTTAGAGTATGGAGTGGAACTTATAGAAGGTGTAACCAATGAAGGGATGTTTGCAGAACCTAAGGGAAGCACCCTTGACATTGATTTGAAGCCTTATAAAATCGTCAATAATGGAGCGTTTGTTTACAATCCATCACGTTTAAATCTTGGCTCCATCGCTTATCGAACAAATGGCATGTGTATTGTATCGCATCTGTACATCGTTTTTTATCTAAACGATTGTGGGAAAGAGATAATTGATCCAGAATATCTGTTTATGTATTTCAGACGAAATGAATTCTATAGAGAGGTAACTTTCCGCAATTTTGGAAGTCAGCGGCCAGAGTTCAATTTCGTTGACATGAGTAACATACACATTCCGCTTCCCCCTCTGCCTGTTCAGCAGAAATATGTCGCCATCTACAAAGCTATGCAAGCCAACCAGCAGAGCTATGAACGCGGGCTGGAAGATTTGAAACAAGCATGTTTTGAGAGCATTGAGAAAGTACGCAAGGAACAGAGGTTGTTCCGAATTGGTGAGTATATTTCCCCTTGCAAGGAAAGAAACTCCAATGGTAAAATAATTTTAGAGCAAGGTATCAATATAGATAAGCAATTCATTACACCGCAACGATCGAATTCAAATCTGCTTGGGCGAAAGATAGTAAGAAAAGGGCAGTTTGCTTATTGCACTCAATTAAACAATGCAAATGTGGCAATTGCTTATCGTGAAGATTCTGATTGCGTGGTATCATCTGTATATGATGTGTTTGAAATAACCCGAAAAGATGAGCTTCTTCCTCATTATCTTCTTTTGTGGCTCATTCGTCCTGAGTTTGGTAGATTTGTTTACTGGGCATCCGAAGGCAGCGCATATGAATTTTTAAATTACAATAACCTATCCAATTATAAAATTCCGATACCAGATATCGAAACGCAAAAAAGCATCTGTGATTTATATCAATGTTACACAGTTAGAAGAAACATAAATGAAAAGTTAAAAGTATATTTGAAAGAAATGTGTCCCATTCTCATCCGTGGTTCACTCTCAGATGGAGGTTAAACAGCTATGGCAAGGCTGAAAACTTATGACGGTCGCTTTTGCGAGTATGAATACGAAAGCACCTTCATTTCTTTTCTGGAAAAAGAAGGATGGCACTACTTGCCCGGAAAGTCTATTAACCGCGCTTCACAGCGAGAAGTGCTGTATTTAGACGACTTGGAGCATTTTTTGAGCAGCACCAATCCTGATTTATTAGCCGAAGAAATTCGACAAATCATGGATAGGGTTCGGTTAGCCGGCGCTGAAAGCGATTTTGCAACATTGCATAAGCTGTATGGCTGGATGGTTAACGGTATTCAGTTTACTCCACAAAAAGGCTTGAGCCGTATGGTTCAGCTGATTGACTTTGAAAACCCAGATGCAAACGTGTTCCGCGTAGTCAATCAATTTACAGTGGAGTACATGGACCACGGTATGGTTGAAAACCGACGCCCGGACATTCTTCTTTTCGTCAATGGTATGCCGTTGTGCATAATAGAGCTCAAAAATCCCGCAGATGCTCATGCGACAATTTCGGATGCATGGGAGCAGATTAATGTTCGCTATTGGCGTGACATACCGCATCTGCTCCACTACTGCCCGCTGGCCTGTATTTCTGACGGCGTAAAAACTCGTTTGGGTACTGTGCGCACCCTTTATGAACATTTTTACGCATGGCGCCGCGTAAATGAGGGCGATGCAGTATCCACGCTCCCGTTTGAAGAGACGAAATCCATGATTAGCGGTGTGTATCGTCCAAGCCGCTTTCTGGAAATTTTCCGGGATTATATCTACTTTCAAGATAGCGAATATGACAGCTATGAACGCGAAATCGTCTGCCGGTATCCGCAGTTTTTTGCTGCGCGCTTACTGAAGCAGAGCATTATTCGCTCTGTTATTGAGAAGAGCGGCAAGGGCGGCACATATTTCGGCGCAACCGGCTGCGGCAAGACTTACACGATGGCGTTTCTGGCTCGTCAGCTTTCTTTGCGCTGCACGAATATTCCGCAGATTGGCTCACCAACCATCATTCTGATTGTTGACCGTGATGAGCTTCAAAAGCAAGGGGCAAAACTATTCACTAAGAGCAAAGAATTTCTTAGCCTTGGTGAAGTCAGCATTGTCCGGAATCGTAAGCAGCTTCGTGAAGAACTTGGCATACGCGCAAGCGGCGGTTTCTAGATTTGCACAATCCAGAAGTTTTGTGACCGCGAAGACGACAAAATCGGATTGATTAACAATCGCAGAAACATCATTTGTTTCTCAGATGAAGCTCACCGCACCCAGCTGGAGCATTCCAAGAAAATTCAGTTCAGCAAAGATGCTGACCAGAACATGAAAGCCATGATTTCAAAGCCATATGCGAAGGTTTTGAAAGAGGCTTTCCCGAATGCAACCTTTGTCGGCTTTACCGGGACGCCCATTGCAGAAACATATCAAACCTTTGGCGATGAAATTGACCGCTACACGATGGATCAGTCAGTAGCGGACGGTATCACCGTTTCCATTAAGTATCATCCGCGTATTACTAAAGTATTGCTTGACAATGAGAAAGTCAAGCAAATTGAAGCCTATTATCAAAAGTGTGCTGATGATGGTGCTACCGAGGACGACATTGAAGCAAGTAAGAAAGCTATGAGCTCCATGGAAATGATTCTCGGAGAACCCTTACGGCTCAAACGCCTTGCCACAGATATTCACGACCATTATGTTTCTGCGTGTGATGCCGATCCCAATCGTGTGCAAAAAGCAATGATTGTGTGTTCCAGCCGCGAAATTGCTTATCGCCTTCTTCTGCAATTTCGAGCAAAGTACCCCGAATGGTTCGAGGAAAAGAAAATTCCGGATGGCGCAACCGCATCCGAAGAAGAACTACGAAAATTAAAACCCATGCCAGCGATATCCATGGTCGCCAGCGTGGGCAGTAACGATAAACCTGAAATGTACAAGTATCTCGGAGGCGTCAAAAACGACAAACGTTCTGACGCGCTTGATGCTGCTTTTAAGCAGGAAAAATCTAACTTTCGGATTGCCATTGTCGTCGATATGTGGATTACAGGTTTCGATGTTCCATGTCTAACTTATCTGTATAACGATAAACCGCTAAAAAAGCACTTGCTGATTCAAACTATCAGCCGCGTCAATCGTAAATACCCCGGCAAAGAGTATGGCATGATTATCGACTACATTGGCATTCGTGACAATATGCGCGAAGCGATGAAACTCTATGGCGGCAATACCTCTGTTGCCCCGACGAAAGATGACGTTGAGCAGGCAACATCTGTATTCCGTGAAGAACTTTCTATACTTAAAGATCTTTTTGCTGGGTATGACCTGATGCCGTTCCTCAATCCAAACGGAGATCCAACTGAACGGTATACGTTGCTTGCAAAAGCAGCGGAGTATGTTTTTGCTTGCAATCAGAAAATGAACATTGAAAATGGCTTAAACGTCAGTAAAGTTTCTTTTAAAACATACTTCTTGAAAACCGTGAAGAGAATGCGCGCTGCATATGATATTTGCCAGCCTTCGGGTGAACTCAAGGAAGATGAGTCCGCGCTTGCACAGTGCTTCATGGCGATTGCTGGTTTCGTCAGAAAAATGAATGGTACAAGCGAAGTAGATTCAGATGTTATGAATCGTTATGTTGCTAAAATGGTTGAAGAAGCCTTAAAGTACAACAAGGTTGAGAGTGTTCTTGAAGACGGCGAGCAAGAAGACATATTCAGTCCTGAATACTTTGAGAAACTGTCCAGTATAAAGATGCCCGCAACAAAACTTGAAATGCTGATAAAGATGCTGCGTAAGCAAATTACGGAGTATGGAAAAACAAATCAGATGGCAGCAAAACGATTTCAAGAAATGTTGGAGGAAACCATTAAACAGTATCATGAACGCAGAAAGCATCTAACCGTGGAAGAAGCAGGTGAGACACAAGAAGCTGCAACAGAAGAGATTATCAGAAGCGCCACTGAGCAGGCACTACAAATTCTTAGAGAAATGAATGCAGATCGCGAGAGTTTTCGGAGGGTCGGGCTTACCTTTGAGGAAAAGGCGTTCTATGATATTTTGATGGCTTTGCGCGATCAGCATAACTTCGAGTACGGATCAGATGTGATTACGGACGGCATAAAAGTCAACGAACGATGCCGGGCGCTGGCAAAGAAGATTAAGGAAATTATAGACACGAAATCTTCCTTTTCCGATTGGCTCAATAACCAGATTGTGCGCGATCAGTTAAAATTCGATATTAAAGTGTGCTTGATAAAAAATGGTTATCCGCCGCAGTATAGTCCGGAGGTGTTTCGCAAGGTAATGGAACAGGTAGAAAACTTTGAAGAAAATAGCTAACTTACTCGGATGGAAGTATCCATCAGATGCGTAAGATTCTACTTCTTCTCTCCATAGCACACGTTCAAACACTGGGCATCAAACTAAAACATTTAAATAGCAGCAGGCATCATCCAGTCTCGCTTCGCTATCAAAAAGGGGTAGCCCTTTTGCGTGTGCCAATAAGACAGTAATTTGAGGCAACTACAAAATCGGCATCTGCAAGCGTCGTTCTCTGGGAAGCGTATATTTGTGTCCGTGCAAAACACCCCACAAAGCCGTGAAATCAACAGTTGGGTATTTCGATGCAGAGCCTATCCGATACTTGGAAAACTAAAATCAGCTTACATTTGCAGAAAGAGTGCATTTTAATGCGATAAATTCCGGGTGTCATATTGAAAACAGCTCCATCCTTATGATATAATGTGTGTACACACTTTCAAGGAGGTGCAGCATGGCTACACCAAAGCTGAAAAAGCAAGATGTTATTGATGCCCTGAAATTTATCGACGAGAACGGAGTTCCCGAACATAATACAAGCGTAAAATATGTACTTGTGTCCGAGGATGGGAAAAAATATCCGCCGAAGTATGTGGTAGCCGTTGCTGACCATTTGGCAAACAGCACGGATATTTCGACAGAATCCTTTAACAGCGTTGACGCAAAGAACTATCTGGAAAGTCTGGACTTTACCATCGAGACAAAGCCGCAGGAAAAATTCGAGTTATCCATTACTGCCGAGAGTATAGCGTCGACGGACGAAAGCTTTACCATGGACAATCTGAACCTCGGGGATAACTATAAGCCGTTGGACGCCTATTTTAAGAGGGCAAATGGAGACGTAATCAAGCGAGCCTACAGCAAAGGCGAAAGAAGAAATTCCAATCAAACCTTGCCCCGCATTGCCTGTCAGGTGTTCGAGAAGCAGCTTGCCGCATTATCGGTTGATGAGAAGGAGAACTTTCCTGTCTGCAAATATAGTCCAGGCACCAATGTAATCAGCGGTATTTATGCGAGTGTAGACGATTTCAAAAAGCACCGTAACACGATAGAGTACCTGACATACAGCTATGACAATGGACGTCAGTTTGTTATCTATTGCTGGAATATCTTCTCTACGATTATCTTCATTCAGGAATGTTTGAAGCGTTTCGGTGAACCGGGAGATCAGTTCATTTTGATATACCGCGAAAAAGATGAGAAGGAAACCGCAGCGGCAGAACCGGAAGCTGCTGTTCAAGAAGAGCTTGTTCAACAGTTCAAGGGATACCGAAATCCGTTTTCTTCCATGCTGATTGAATCAAAAAATCTGATTTTCAGAGGTGCGCCCGGTACCGGAAAATCTTATCTTGCCAAAGAAATCGCTACGGACATTATCAGCAATGGGTACTTTGACGATTACACACTTCTTACTGACGAGCAGAAAAAACAGGTTGAGTTTGTTCAGTTCCATCCGTGTTATGACTACTCTGATTTTGTTGAAGGATTAAGACCAAAACTCAATAAAGATGGGACAATGGGCTTTGAATTGCAGGATGGAATTTTCAAGAAGTTTATTGCCCGTGCCAGAACGAACTATGAGGACTCCAAAAAATCCAGAGAAACCGTAGAAAAGGAAGTTACGGTTCAAGAGTCCATGACAGAGTTTTTCTCTGGGATTGAGTTTGGTGTTGATCCATTCAAGACGATTAATGGAAATGAATTTACCATTACCAACGTGGATGACGGGCATATCCATATTTCCATTCCCGGAAATGCATCTGTCAACAGTCTTGCTCTGAATCTGGATGAAGTTAGAAAGATGCTGGAATCCGGGCAGAAGTTTGAAAAAATAAAGGATATTACGTCCTTTTTCGGAAAGACGTTTGCTACGCAAGGATACTCCTATGACTTTGCTATCTATAAAGCAATCAAAGCGAAGAAAAGAACAGTTTCAAAAGTAAAGGCAAAACACGAGGAACTAAAAAAATACATATTCATTATAGATGAAATCAACCGCGGCGAGATTTCAAAGATTTTCGGTGAACTGTTCTTTGCAATAGATCCCGGTTATCGCGGAAAAGCCGGCGAAATCTCCACGCAATATTCTAATCTGCACCCTGATCCTGACGAAAAATTCTATATTCCTGAAAATGTCTATATCATCGGTACCATGAACGATATCGACCGCTCTGTGGACAGCTTTGATTTTGCCATGCGCCGTCGCTTCCGTTTCGTGGAACTTAAAGCGAATGAACGCCTTGAAATGCTTGCATCGCTGGAAAACGAGGAATTAAAGGCTGAAGCAATCAGAAGGATGACTGCGCTCAATAAGGCAATCACAGAGGTTGAGGATCTGAATGAAAATTATCAGATTGGAGCATCTTACTTTTTGAAGCTGAAAACACTTGATTTTGACCAGCTATGGACTGATTATCTACAACCGCTCCTACAGGAATACATTCAGGGAATGTACGATGAGGAAGGAATTATGAATCGGTTCGCAAGGGCATACGGCTATCAGAAGCCTACCAGAGGTGATGCGAATGAAGTTAATCAGGATCAAGGATAACTCCCAGCAGAAAAAAGATGCCTTTTCTCAAGTAACGAAGCTGACAGGCAAAATCGCAGATAAAACGTTGGAACAGCTTGAGCGTGAAGGTGTATTCGTATTTCCTGAAACCGTAAAGGATGCAGGAGATATTACACAAGACCAGATGCTCCTTCAAAGCGTCAATGACACCTATCGCTCCGGCAATGTGATGGGCTTTCTCGGCTACGGTGATGAGCGGCTTGTAATCGAGTCCCGTTTTTGCGGAGAGGGTGAGGATTACTTTTTTCAGTATCTTTTAGACAAAGTGCTGGACTTTCCAAACATCGTAGATTTGAACTCCGATGCAAATCAAGACAATCGACTGTTCAATTTTCTGTTGTTCCTGTTTCCGTATTACCTCAAGGCAGCTATGCGGAAGGGATTGTTCAAACAGTATATCCGCCACAGGTACAATGATGGAAATGTAAAAGGGACAATTGATGTTGCAAGGCATATCAAGGAGAATACCCCATTTGTGGGAAATGTTGCGTACAGTCAGAGAGAGTTTTCCTACGATAACAGTCTGATGGAGCTGGTACGGCATACCATAGAGTTTATCAAAAGGAAACCTTACGGAAATAAACTTCTTATCAAAGTAAAAGACGAGATAAAACTTGTTATAGATGCAACTTCGAGTTATGCGCCGTATGACAGGCAGAAAATCATTGAACAGAATAAAAAGAATACCGTTCGCCACGCTTACTTCAGAGAGTATCTCGCTTTGCAGAGGTTGTGTCTTTTGATTCTTCGACACCAAAAACATCAAATCGGTACCGGAACGAGGCAGATATACGGTATTCTGTTTGATGGTGCATGGCTGTGGGAGGAGTATGTCAGTTCCTTGATTGATGATGTTTTCTTCCATCCGATGAATAAGGGCGGCACCGGAGCGCAGCGTCTGTTTGACGGGAACGTTGGGTTGATTTATCCGGACTTCATAAGCCGGGATCACGAAACAAGAATCATCGCAGATGCAAAATATAAGCCCATCGATAACATTGGAAACAAAGATTACCTGCAGGTCTTGGCCTATATGTTCCGGTTTGATGCTAAGGCAGGATACTACCTCTACCCAGAGGCAGCAGGAACTGCTGATCGGCGTCTTTGGATGAACAAGGGCTCGACCTATGAGGCAAATGTCGCTCCGCGAGACGATATCTGCCTCACAAAACATGGCTTGAAAATCCCGGTGGACGCTGAGAACTACGAGATGTTTGTTTTCCAGATGAAGGTCAGCGAAGCAGAATTCCGTCAGGTGTTTGCAGCAAGATAACATGTCGAGGAGTTTAATGTTATGGTTTTTGAACGAAATCTGAACGGTATTGAGGTAATCCTACGGATCGATAACTACGAGTCACCCTCCAAGCACACCTTTGGCGACTGGTGGTGTGACTGTGGCTTTTCATTTCGGATGGGAAAGCTGGCCGAAATCATCAATTATCGTAAAGATCACGATGAGCTGCTTACACCGGAAGAAGTAGATGGGCTGGCTGATGCCCTGACCAATCTGCTGGAAGGAAAAATCAACGAGCTGCAGGAATACCCGTTGGTGGAGCCTGACTTTGTATTCCTTCTCTATCCAATCAAAGATCTGCGTACTGATCCCAAATATACTTATGTCGCTCC
>ERZ827156.2964-NODE-2964-length-16178-cov-10.716368_pt1 | contig 16178 bp, 9 predicted proteins | sample MGYA00519919_ERZ827156 | MGnify/ENA primary metagenome ERZ827156 (study PRJEB31778, sample SAMEA3449269) | human gut metagenome | biome: human gut; feature: human-associated habitat; material: faeces | place: United Kingdom | collected 2010/2012 ... | reverse complement strand
CCGGCAAGACGAAAAAAGGTGAAAAGCACCGAAAGGGCACACTGACAGACGATAGATGGTCGGCTCTCGTTAGCTTAGGACACGAAACCGCATCAAGGGGGTTAACCCTTGATGCGGTCTTGCTTTGCCGCAGGTGCGGCTATAAAACAATATTACTCGTTGACAGCGATAACAACGCCGGAACCGACAGTGCGGCCACCCTCACGGATAGCAAAACGCAGGCCGTTCTCGATTGCGATCGGGGTGATCAGCTCAACATCCATGTCGACATTGTCGCCGGGCATGCACATCTCAGTGCCTTCGGGAAGGGTGATGACGCCGGTAACATCGGTGGTACGGAAGTAGAACTGGGGACGGTAGTTGTTGAAGAACGGGGTGTGACGGCCGCCCTCTTCCTTGGACAGGACATAGACCTGACCCTTGAACTTGGTGTGGGGCTTGATGGAGCCGGGAGCTGCGAGGACCTGTCCACGCTCGACGTCCTTCTTTGCGATACCACGGAGAAGAGTACCGACATTGTCGCCAGCCTCTGCGTACTCGAGGATCTTGTGGAACATCTCGGTACCGGTAACGGTGGTCTCGGTGATCTCGTCCTTCAGACCAACGATCTGAACCTTGTCGCCAACCTTAACACGGCCACGCTCGACACGGCCGGTGGTAACGGTGCCACGACCGGAAATGGTGAAGACGTCTTCGATGGGCATGAGGAAGGGCTGGTCGGCCTTGCGGTCGGGAGTGGGGATCCAAGTGTCAACTGCGTCCATGAGCTCCTTGATGCAAGCATACTCGGGAGCATTGGGATCGGTGGACTCGGAAACGAGTGCGTTAAGAGCGGAGCCACGGATGATGGGGGTGTCGTCTCCGGGGAAGCCGTAGAAGTCGAGAAGCTCACGAACTTCCATCTCGACGAGCTCGAGGAGCTCTTCGTCGTCGACCTGATCGCACTTGTTCAGGAATACGAGAACGGAAGGAACGTTAACCTGACGGGCGAGCAGAAGGTGCTCACGAGTCTGAGCCATGGGGCCGTCGGATGCTGCGATAACGAGGATCGCGCCGTCCATCTGAGCTGCGCCGGTGATCATGTTCTTGATGTAGTCGGCGTGGCCCGGGCAGTCAACGTGTGCGTAATGACGCTTTGCGGTCTTGTATTCAACATGAGCGGTGTTGATGGTGATGCCGCGCTCTCTCTCTTCGGGAGCCTTGTCGATGGAAGAGTAGTCAGTGTACTCTGCGCCACCCTGCATTGCAAGGTACTTAGTGATAGCTGCGGTCAGAGTGGTCTTGCCGTGGTCAATATGGCCGATGGTACCGATATTAACGTGGGGCAGGGATCTGTCGAATGTCTGCTTTGCCATGATTTTACCTCCAAATAGTTTTAATCAATACTTTTTTAAAATTTACTTACTTGTACTTATATTTTATCAGCCTTTTCTGCGGCTGCCGACCAAAGTCTCCTGAAGGCTCTTGGGCAGCTCAACATAATGGCTGGGTTCCATGCTGTAAGTCGCTCTGCCCTGCGTTTTGCTGCGCAGGTCGGTAGCGTAACCAAACATGGTCGACAGCGGAACATTTGCTTCGATGACTGCCGCACCGTTTCTGATGTCGGAGCCGACGATCTGTCCGCGTCTTGCGTTTACATCGCCCATGACATCACCCATGTACTCATCGGGTGCGGTCACGACGACCTTCATAATGGGCTCGAGCAGTGTCGGGCCGGCCTTTTCACAGGCCTCCTTGAACGCCATGCTGCCGCAGATCTTAAAGGCCATCTCGGACGAGTCGACCTCATGGTACGAGCCGTCTATCAAGGTCACCTTGACATCAACGACCTGATAGCCTGCAAGCACGCCGGACTGCATAGCGCCCTGAATACCCTGATCGACGCAAGGAATGTACTCCTTGGGGATCGCACCGCCGGTGATCTTGTTGATGAACTCATAACCCTTGCCGGGCTCGTTCGGCTCAACGATGATCTTACAGTGTGCAAACTGACCCTTACCGCCGGTCTGGCGGGCATAGCGGGTATCGACGGTGGCGGAGCGGGTAATGGTCTCCTTATAGGAAACCTGGGGCTTGCCGACATTGGCTTCTACCTTGAACTCTCTAAGCAGTCTGTCAACGATGATCTCCAAGTGGAGCTCACCCATACCGGCGATGATGGTCTGACCCGTCTCTTCATCCGTATAGGTCTTGAAGGTGGGGTCCTCCTCTGCCAGCTTCTGAAGGGCGATGGCCATCTTCTCCTGACCGGCCTTGGTCTTGGGCTCGATGGCAACACGGATAACAGGCTCGGGGAATTCCATGGATTCAAGGACAATGGGGTTTTTCTCATCACAAAGAGTATCGCCCGTTGTGGTGTTTTTGAGACCGACTGCGGCGGCGATGTCACCGGAATAAGCCATGGTGAGATCTTCTCTGTGATTTGCGTGCATCAGCAGGATGCGGCCCATGCGCTCACGCTGACCCTTGGACGAGTTGAGCACGGTCTTACCGGCCTCCAGCGTACCGGAGTACACACGGAAGAAGCTCAGTCGGCCGACATAGGGGTCGGTCATGATCTTGAACGCAAGCGCCGAGAACGGTGCGCTGTCGGAGGCCTCACGGGTCTCCTCCTCGTCGGTCTTGGGGTTAACGCCGCATATTGCGGGGATATCCAAGGGAGAGGGCATGTAATCGACGACTGCGTCAAGCAGCTTCTGCACGCCTTTGTTTTTGTAGGAAGTTCCGCAGACGACAGGCACCATCTTGACGGCACAGGTGGCCTTTCTGATGGCGGCACGGATCATATCCTGCGGGATCTCCTCGCCCTCGAGATAAAGCATCATTATCTCATCATCGAAGTCGGAGATGGCTTCGAGCATCTTAACTCTGTACTCCTCGGCCAGATCACGCATGTCCTCAGGGATGGGCTCATCACGCATATCGTTGCCGAGATCGTCATAGTAGATACGGGCGTTCATTTCGACCAGGTCAATTATGCCCCTGAAATCAGCTTCAGCACCGATGGGGAGCTGAATGGGGACCGCATTACATTTCAGTCTGTCATGTATCATCTCGAGAACATGATAGAAGTCGGCACCCATGATATCCATTTTATTAACGTATATCATTCTGGGAACATGGTAATGGTCGGCCTGTCTCCATACTGTCTCGGACTGAGGCTCAACGCCGCCCTTTGCACAGAGGACCGTCACGCAGCCGTCGAGTACTCGCAGAGAACGCTCGACTTCAACGGTGAAGTCAACATGACCCGGGGTATCGATGATATTGATGCGGGTATTGCGCCAGTGGCAGGTGGTTGCGGCGGAGGTGATGGTGATGCCACGCTCCTGCTCCTGCTCCATCCAGTCCATGGTCGCAGTACCCTCATGGGTCTCACCTATTTTGTAGTTGACGCCGGTATAGTAAAGAATACGTTCAGTGGTCGTAGTCTTACCGGCATCAATGTGAGCCATGATTCCGATATTTCTGGTTTTTTCAAGTGAATACTGTCTGGGCATAAAATACTCCTGTTCAGATTACCATCTGAAGTGTGCGAATGCCTTGTTGGAATCTGCCATCTTGTGGGTATCCTCACGCTTCTTGACGGAGGCACCGAGATTGTTGCATGCATCCATGATCTCGCCTGCAAGACGCTCCTTCATGGTCTTCTCGCCACGCTTGCGGGCGTAGCCGACGAGCCAACGAAGGCCGAGTGTCTGACGGCGGGCAGGTCTTACTTCGATAGGAACCTGGTAGGTAGCACCGCCGACACGGCGAGCCTTGACTTCCAGGCTGGGCATAATGTTGTTCATTGCTTCGGTGAAGGCCTCAAGGGGGTCCTTGCCGGTCTTCTCCTTGATGATGTCAAAAGCGTCGTAAACGACCTTCTGAGCAACACCCTTTTTGCCGTCCAGCATAATAGCATTGATGAGCTTGGTCACCAGAACGCTATTGTACATAGGATCGGGTAAAATCTCTCTTTTGGGAACATTACCTCTTCTGGGCACTTTGCTTCCCTCCTTCATTAAAAAATGACTTCACAGGTACTCGGAAAGACTTCTCGCTTTCCGTCTGCGCCCCGAGGTTATCAATATTATGATAAACAACAGGGCAAAAATTTTGCTGTTGGTTGATTACTTCTTCGAGGCTTTGGGTCTCTTTGCACCGTACTTACTGCGGGCCTGCATACGACCGGAAACACCCTGTGCATCGAGAGTACCACGGATGATGTGGTAACGGACACCGGGGAGGTCCTTTACACGGCCGCCGCGGATCATGACGACGCTGTGCTCCTGAAGGTTGTGGCCGATACCGGGAATGTAAGCGGTAACTTCGTAGCCATTGGTCAGGCGGACACGGGCAATTTTACGCAGAGCGGAGTTCGGCTTCTTAGGAGTAGAGGTACGGACTGCGGTGCAGACGCCTCTCTTCTGAGGTGCGCTCAGGTCGGTCTCACGGTTCTTCAGGGTGTTCAGACCCTTCTGCATTGCGGGAGAATTGGACTTGTAGGTAACCTTCTCTCTGCCTTTTCTTACCAGCTGGTTAAAGGTAGGCAATTTTCATTTCTCCTTTCTTCAAAAATTTCCTTGAAAATCAAGGATTTTCGGTGGGTCAGCCCCTTTTGGGCATAGTAACCCCACACAGATTGATATTTTAGCAAATTACACAAATTTAGTCAAGAATTTTTTACACAAAATACAGTTTCCATTTTCGCTTTTTCTTGTCTAAATGCCGAAACTGCCGCATATGAGCGGCAGTTTCATACTTTGCGTAACTTAATATTCGGCAATCAAAAGTATTTCGATATACGAACGCAGTTGGTCGGCGTTATCTATTCTGTACCAAATAGTGTCGTCAGCCGATGAGTACAGATACGCTTCGTCGCCGAATATGATATGCTTTGGCTCGTCATTTGTCGTTATGTCAACCGACAGTGCGCCCGGCTCCTCAGTGATATTTGCCGGAGCGAAGCGGCGCTTGGCTGTCATGTCGGCAAGCAGCGCATTTAGTCTTTCGACCTGCTTCTCGTTAAGATTGATGCGGTTATCAATGTAAGTTGCCGAGGCGTAGGTTATCTCGCCTGCGTCGATGGGATGAGCAGGCGCAAGGAAATACAGCGCTATTATCAGCAGCAGGCACACGGCGGCGGTTATCCAGCCGGATAATTTCTTCGACATAGCTATCCCTCCTTTCCTATTATACTATAATAAATATCTCCATGCAAAGAAATGTTGCTCATCGATGCATAAATTGCCATATTATACAACAAGCTGTCGCCGTAATTGGCGGTATTGACGGGCAAAAACTGCTGTACCGTGCGGTACAGCAGTTTTTTAGATTTATCAGAGTGCGTTGGTGCGTCCGACAAGTGCAGACAGGTCAACAAAGCTCTCGGCTTCGTCGGCTGCGGTCTCATCGGTCTTTTCCTCGAACTCACGGTACATCGCAAGGCCGCTGCCTGCGGGAATGAGCTTGCCGATGATGACATTCTCCTTGAGGCCGACGAGATGGTCGACCTTGCCCTTGATGGCGGCTTCGGTGAGCACCTTGGTGGTCTCCTGGAAGGAGGCTGCCGACAGGAAGCTTTCCGTTGCAAGAGATGCCTTGGTGATGCCCATGAGAAGCTGGGTGTAGGTGGCCTTGGTAAGTCCCTCCTCACCTGCTGCGATGCGCTCGTCGATCTTGCGGTTTGCTGCCTTGAGCTCGCCGATATCGACCGTTGCGCCGCTGAGAAGATCCGTGCTGCCGGACTCCTCGATCCTGACCTTGCGCATCATCTGGCGGACGATGATCTCGATATGCTTATCGTTGATATCAACGCCCTGCTGACGGTAGACCTTCTGGACCTCCTGGATGATGTAGTTGCGGACGCCGGGACGACCGAACTCATCATCGTCTATCCCACGGATGCGCAGAACATCATGCGGGCTTAGTGCGCCGCTGGTAAGCTCCTGACCCTTGTCGACATGGTCGCCGTTCTTGACGAGAATGCCGGCAGAGTGAGGAACGGTGTAGACCTTGGTATTGCTCTCGTCCTCGTTGATAACGCTTATTGCAAACAGTGCGCCCTTCTTGGTCTCCTCAATGCTGACAGTGCCGGAGATCTCGGAAAGGACAGCCATCTTCTTGGGCTTGCGTGCCTCAAACAGCTCTTCGACACGGGGCAGACCCTGAGTGATATCGTCACCTGCGACACCGCCGGTATGGAAGGTACGCATGGTAAGCTGAGTACCGGGTTCGCCGATGGACTGAGCTGCGATAACACCGACGGCCTCGCCCGCATTGACGGGCTTGCCGATAGCAAGGTTGATGCCATAGCACTTTGCGCAGACGCCGGTGCGGGCTTCGCAGGACAGGACGCTGCGGATCTTGACGGCCTTGATGCCGTGTGCTTCGAGGACATCTGCATCCTCGGGCATGAGCATATGGTCGGTATCGAACAGCACCTCGCCGGTTGCGGGATCGCAAACGGGAACTGCCGGGAAACGGCCATGGATGCTGGTGCCGAAGGACTGGACGACCTGTCCCTTGTCGACGACCTCGCTCATCCACACGCCCTCGGTAGTGCCGCAGTCGGGCTCACGGATGATGACATCCTGACAGACATCGACCATACGGCGGGTAAGGTAACCGGAGTCGGCGGTACGAAGTGCGGTATCGGCAAGACCCTTTCGTGCACCTCTGGAGGAGATGAAATACTCCAGAACGGAAAGGCCTTCACGGAAGTTTGCCTTGATGGGTATTTCGATGGTCTTACCAGAGGTGTTAGCCATAAGGCCGCGCATACCGGCAAGCTGACGGATCTGGTTCATGGAGCCACGAGCGCCGGAGTTTGCCATCATGTAGATAGGATTGTAGGTATCAAGGCAGTTCTGAAGTGCGGCGGTAACATCCTTGGTGGTCTTTTCCCACTCGGAGACGACAAGGCGGTAACGCTCGTCATCGGTGATGAAGCCACGCTTGAACTGATGCTCGATCTTGATGACCTTCTCCTCGGTCTCGTTTATGAGGGTCTGCTTTGCCTCGGGGACGGTCATGTCGGCAATGGAGATTGTGATAGCGCCCTTTGTAGAGTACTTGTAGCCCATTGCCTTGATGCTGTCGAGAACTTCTGCGGAAATGGTGAAGCCGTGCTTCTTGATGCAGCGGTCAATGATGTTGCCCAGCTGCTTCTTGCCGACCTGGAAGCCGATCTCGTGGTCAAACATGGTCTTGGGATCGGTGCGGTCAACATAGCCCAGATCCTGCGGGATGTTCTCGTTGAAGATGATGCGGCCGACGGTACTCTCGATAATTTTGGACTTCTCGACACCGTCGATAGTCTTGGTAACTCTTACGAGGATGGGGGCGTGCAGGCCAACCTCACCCTGGCTGTATGCCATGACCGCCTCATTGGGGTCACGGTAGCAAAGCAGGGGCTTGTAGGTAGGAGCGGTCTTGCCCTCTGCCTCGGCCTTCTCCTGTGCGGCAACGAAGTCGTCGCCGTCTACTATCTCACCCTTCATGTAATCGGTGTCGCCCGGCTCGTCGATGCGGATATTCTCTGCACCCTTCTCTGCCTTGCCGATGCGCTTCATGGTAAGGTAGTAAGAGCCGAGGATCATATCCTGAGTAGGCACGGTTACGGGGTGGCCGTCCTGCGGACGCAGGAGGTTATTTGCCGAGAGCATGAGTATTCTCGCCTCGGCCTGCGCCTCTGCCGACAGAGGTACATGGATAGCCATCTGGTCGCCGTCGAAGTCGGCGTTGTATGCTGTACATACCAGCGGGTGCAGCTTAAGAGCACGACCCTCAACGAGGATGGGCTCAAACGCCTGAATGCCCAGACGGTGCAGCGTAGGTGCACGGTTGAGCAGCACCGGATGCTCCTTGATGACGACTTCGAGAGCGTCCCAAACCTCGGTGCGCTGCTTGTCGACCATCTTCTTTGCGGACTTGATGTTGTTTGCAACGCCGTCCTCAACGAGCTTCTTCATGACGAACGGACGGAACAGCTCGATAGCCATTTCCTTGGGAACGCCGCACTGATAGATCTTGAGGTCGGGACCGACAACGATAACGGAACGGCCGGAATAGTCAACACGCTTGCCCAGCAGGTTCTGACGGAAGCGTCCCTGCTTGCCCTTGAGCATATCGGAAAGCGACTTGAGTGCGCGGGAGTTTGCGCCGGTGACCGGGCGACCGCGGCGGCCGTTATCGATAAGTGCGTCAACTGCTTCCTGGAGCATGCGCTTTTCGTTGCGGACAATGATGTCGGGTGCGTTGAGCTGGATAAGTCTCTTGAGACGGTTGTTGCGGTTTATAACTCTGCGGTACAGGTCGTTAAGGTCACTCGTTGCGAAGCGGCCGCCGTCGAGCTGAACCATGGGGCGAATCTCGGGCGGGATAACAGGCAGAATGTCGATTATCATCCACTCGGGCTTATTGCCGCTCTGTCTGAACGCTTCGACGACCTCGAGGCGCTTGACGAGCTTTGCCTTCTTCTGACCGGAGGCGCTCTGCAGTTCCTCACGCAGCTCAGCCGAGAGCTTCTCGCAATCTATCTGCTGCAGGAGCTTCTTGATAGCCTCTGCGCCCATGCCTGCGTCAAAGTCGTCCTCGTACTTCTCACGCATATCACGGTACTCTTTTTCGGTGAGTATCTGGCACTTTTCCAGCGGAGTGAAGCCGGGGTCGGTTACTATATAATTTGCAAAGTACAGAACCTTCTCGAGGATCCTCGGGGTGAGGTCGAGCAGCAGACCCATGCGGCTGGGTATGCCCTTGAAGTACCAGATGTGGGACACGGGAGCGGCAAGCTCGATGTGACCCATGCGCTCACGGCGCACCTTGCTCTTGGTGACCTCGACGCCGCAGCGGTCGCAGATCTTCCCCTTGTAGCGTATCTTCTTGTACTTGCCGCAGTGGCACTCCCAGTCCTTGGTCGGTCCGAAAATGCGCTCGCAGAACAGGCCGTCACGCTCGGGCTTAAGGGTACGGTAGTTAATGGTCTCGGGCTTGGTGACCTCGCCGGACGACCAGGAAAGAATCATTTCAGGGGAGGCAATGCCTATTTTGATGGCGTCAAACGGTGTGTAGCTCATTATTATTCATCCTCCTCGCTGTAATCGTCAGAATCGAAATTAAAATCTTCATCATCCTGCTCGGGGATATCCTCGATGGTGTAGCCCTCTGCGGTTATCTCGTCATCGTTCGTGAAGCTCTCGAACATTTCGTCCTTCACGCCGGGGATGAATTCATCCTCATCGTCGTCCTTGAGCTCTATCTCCTCGCCGTTCTTATCAAGGACACGGATATCAAGGCACAGAGACTGAAGCTCCTTGACGAGAACCTTGAACGACTCGGGAACGCCGGGCTGCGGGATGTTGTTGCCCTTGACGATGCTCTCGTAGGTGCGGACACGGCCGGTGACATCGTCGGACTTGACGGTGAGTATCTCCTGCAGGGTGTAAGCAGCGCCATATGCTTCCAGCGCCCAAACCTCCATTTCGCCGAAGCGCTGGCCGCCGAACTGCGCCTTGCCGCCGAGAGGCTGCTGGGTAACAAGGCTGTAGGGGCCGGTGGAACGGGCATGGATCTTATCGTCAACAAGGTGGTGCAGCTTAAGGAAGTAGACCCAACCGACGGTGACATCGTTGTCAAACTTTTCGCCGGTGCGGCCGTCGTACAGCTCGCTCTTGCCGTCCTCACGCAGACCGGCCTGACGCAGAGTGTCACGGATGGTCTTCTCGTTGGCGCCGTTGAAGATAGGCGTTGCGACCTTCCAGCCAAGAGCCTGTGCGGCATAGCCGAGGTGGACTTCCAAGACCTGACCGATATTCATACGGGACGGAACACCCAGAGGATTAAGGACGATATCAAGCGGAGTGCCGTCGGGCAGATAAGGCATATCCTCACGGGGCAGAATGCGGGAAACAACGCCCTTGTTGCCGTGGCGGCCGGCCATCTTGTCGCCGACGGATATCTTACGCTTCTGCGCAATGTAAACTCTTACGACTTCGTTTACGCCGGGGCTCATCTCGTCGCCGTTTTCACGGGTAAAGCGCTTAACATCAACGATGATGCCGCTCTCGCCGTGGGGGACTTTGAGTGAGGTGTCACGCACTTCTCTTGCCTTCTCGCCGAAGATCGCACGCAGCAGTCTTTCTTCGGCGGTGAGGTCAGTTTCGCCCTTCGGGGTGACCTTTCCGACAAGGATATCACCGGCACGGACTTCTGCGCCGACGGTGATGATACCGCGCTCGTCAAGATACTTGAGTGCATCGTCGCCGACACCGGGGATATCACGGGTGATCTCCTCGGGTCCGAGCTTGGTGTCTCGTGCATCGCACTCGTACTCCTCGATATGGATGGAGGTAAACACATCGTCCATAACAAGGCGCTCGTTGATAAGGATAGCGTCCTCGTAGTTGTAGCCTTCCCAAGTCATGAAGCCGACAAGGATGTTCTTGCCGAGGGAAATCTCGCCCTGGCTGGTGCTCGGTCCGTCGGCGATGACATCGCCCTCATGGACACGGTCGCCGAGAGAGACGATGGGACGCTGGTTTACGCAGGTGCCCTGGTTGGAGCGGGCAAACTTTATAAGCTTGTAGTTTTTTATCTCGCCGCTGTCGTACTTAACGGTGACATTCTGAGCATCGGAGCGGACGATCTCGCCGTCACCCTCTGCGAGGACGACAACGCCGGAGTCGACAGCGCACTTGTGCTCGATACCGGTAGCAACGATAGGTGCCTGGGTGGTCATAAGGGGAACTGCCTGACGCTGCATGTTTGCGCCCATCAGAGCACGGTTTGCGTCGTCGTTTTCGAGGAAGGGGATCATTGCGGTCGCAATGGAGACCATCATGCGGGGGCTGATATCGATATAATCAACGCGCTCACGGTCGACCTCGATGATCTCGTCACGGTGACGGCAGGTGATACGCTTGTTTATAAGGCAGCCGTTCTCGTCACGGGGCTCGGTCGCAGGAGCAACAATGTAGTTATCCTCAACATCTGCGGTCATATACTCGATCTCGTCGGTGACACGGCAGGTGCCCTTCTCGACCTTCTGGAAGGGAGCAACAAGGAAGCCGTACTCATTGGCACGGGCGTAGGATGCAAGGTAAGAGATAAGGCCGATGTTAGGACCTTCGGGGGTCTCGATGGGGCACAGACGGCCATAGTGGCTGTAGTGTACATCTCGGACATCGAAGGACGCTCTTTCTCTGGAAAGACCGCCGGGGCCGAGAGCCGACATACGGCGCTTATGCGTAAGCTCGGACAGGGGGTTTGTCTGATCCATGAACTGGCTCAGCGGCGAGGAGCCGAAGAACTCCTTGATGGCTGCGGTCACGGGACGGATATTTATAAGGCTCTGCGGGGTGACGATGTCAAGATCCTGCAGGGTCATGCGCTCACGGATGACACGCTCCATGCGGCTAAAGCCGATGCGGAACTGGTTCTGCAGAAGCTCGCCGACGCAGCGGACACGGCGGTTGCCGAGGTGGTCGATGTCGTCCTTGGCGCCAATGCCGTGGGCAAGGCAGTTGAGGTAGTTGACGGAGGCGAACATATCGTCGACAACGATGTGCTTAGGAATAAGAACATCGATATTCTCGGCGATGGCAGCCTTGAGAGCCTCACCCTCGTACTGCTCGAGAAGCTGCTTGAGGACGATGCCTCTGACCTTCTCCTTGATGCCGAGCTCCATGGGGTCAAAGTCGACATAGTTATCAAGATGCACCATGCCGTTGGAGAACACACGAACGGTCTTGCCGTCGACATTGAGGTAAACATCGTTTACATCGGCTGCGTCGATAAGCTCCGCCTTTTCACGGGAGATGACCTCGCCTGCGTCGGCGATTATCTCACCGGTGCGCTCGTCTGCAACGGGCATTGCAAGCTCAAAGCCGACGATGCGGCTGCGAAGCGCAAGCTTCTTGTTGAACTTATAGCGGCCGACATTGGAAATGTCATAGCGGCGGCGGTCGAAGAACAGACCGTCAAGCAGAGACTCGGCGCTTTCCACCGTCGGGGGATCGCCGGGGCGCAGCTTTCTGTATATCTCGATAAGGCACTCGTCACGGCTGGTGGTGGTGTCCTTATCAATGGTGTTTACAATGCGCTCGTCCTCGCCGAATATCTCCTTGATGCGCTCGTTGGTGACGGCGCCGACGATAGGATCGGGGGTGCAGGACAGCCAAGTCTCAGGCTTATTTGCATCGTACTTGCCCATTGCCTTGAGGAACCATGTGATGGGCAGCTTGCGGTTTTTATCGATGCGGACATAGAACACATCGTTTGCATCGGTCTCGTACTCGAGCCATGCGCCGTGATAAGGGATAACGGTCGCAGCGTAGATGCTGGTCATGCTGCGATCGGTGGTCTTATCGTAGTACACACCGGGGGAACGGACGATCTGCGAGACGATGACACGCTCTGCACCGTTGATGATAAAGGTGCCGCCTGCGGTCATGAGCGGGAAGTCGCCCATGAAGATCTCCTGCTCCTTGATCTCCTCGGTCTCGAGATTGCGCAGACGAACGCTGACCTTCAAGGGTGCGGCGTATGTTGCATCTCTTGCCTTGCACTCTTCCTCATTGTACTTTGGCTTTTCGTCCATGGAATAGTCAACGAAGCTGAGCTCGAGCTTACCGCTGTAGTCGGTGACCGCATCGGTATCTCTGAAAACTTCACGCAGGCCGGTCTCCAGAAACCACTTGTATGACTTCTTCTGGATCTCCAGCAGGTTGGGCATGTCCTGGATCTCTTCGTATCTTGCAAAGCTCTTTCTTAGAGTTTTGCCGTAGAGAACATCTTTTGGCATTCGTGCACACTCCTTAATCGTAATTGAGAACACCCGGCTAAGTTGTTTCTTTTGCTAAAGTCGGTGTTGTATTTGCTTTCGGATGATGATATATTGTACTCATAAACAATGGGATGCCAGCGTTTACGGCACAAGATAACATAGCAAGTTATTCTATCATTGTATATATAGCTATGTCAAGAAATATTTTGTGAAATGTGGATTTTTCGGCGGTTGCTATAAGCTTCCGCCGTTTTTTTGTGAGATTTGACTGCTTATGAACGCTTTTGTAATGATATCGATGCTGCTCATATTTGCGTTGGGGATGTTCCTGCTTTGGCGTGAGGAGCTTTTGAAAAACACCGCTCACCTCGTTTTTGCATTTCTTTTTATGGCCGGTGCAGTCGTTATCCGATATTTTTTGCTCGATTACGAAAGCGGCGATTACCTGAGTTTCCTCGCACCGTGGACGGAGTTTTTCCGTGAGCACGGCGGGTTCAAGGCGCTGGGGCTGTCGGTCGGCAACTACAACCTGCCGTATCTTTATTTTCTTGCTCTGTTTTCCTATATCGATATAAGTGAGCTGTATCTTATAAAGCTTCTGTCCATCGTTTTCGATGTGCTGCTTGCGTGGGCGTGCATGAAGCTGTGCTCGCTGTTTACGAAAGGCCGGCTGCGGCTTATCGTCTGCTTTTTTGCCGTTCTGCTTTTCCCCACCGTGGTACTCAACGGCGCATACTGGGCGCAGTGCGACAGCATCTACACCTTCTTTGCCGTGCTGTCGCTGTACCTTGCACTGAGCGACAAGCCTGTGGGCGCAATGGTGGGCATCACGGCATCGTTTGCGTTCAAGCTTCAAGCGGTGTTCGTGATGCCGGTATTCTTCGTGCTGCTCGTTGCAAAGAAGATAAAATTCAGGCACCTGCTTATATTCCCCGCTGCGTACCTCGTCATGATACTGCCCGCCGTTATCGCAGGCAGACCGCTTTGGGATACGCTGACGCTGTATCTTTCGCAGGCAGGTACGGTGGGCGATGCTATGAATTACAACGCCCCCTCCCTGACCTCGATGTTCCGGTGGGGCGAGAACACCGAAATGTGGTCGACGCTGCTCGTCATCGCCGCATTTGTGTTTATGTTCACCGTGTTCGCCGTAGCGATAGCAAATCGCAAAAAGCTTGACGACCGTGTCATTTTCGGCATGGCGGTGCTGCTGGCGGTCGGCATACCGTTTCTGCTTCCGCATATGCACGACCGCTATTTCTTCACCGGCGGCATGATGTGCATCGTCCTCGCAGTTTCAGACCTGCGCTTTGCTGTCATGCCCATTCTCGCCGAGCTTGCGTCGCTGCACTGCTATTACGCATATTTTTCCCGACATTACCTTGTACAGCCCCGCCTAGGCGGTGAGCTGATGCTTGCGGTTTTGGCCCTTTCGGCCATTTATGTCGGCATTTATCTGAAAGGAAACCAAGAAAAAGATAAAATTTTTCCTTGACAATCGCATTTTCTCTGTTATAATAACTCTTGCCCTTGATTGGGCTATGCGAGAGTGCTGGAACAGGTAGACAGGCACGTTTGAGGGGCGTGTGTCAACCGACGTGGGAGTTCAAGTCTCCTCTCTCGCACCAGGCTTGTCAGCCAATTTTGATGACACTGCGTCAAACGCAGTGTCATCAATGCTTTCCGGGCTTAAAAGGCTCGGAAATTTTTTTATTTTTCCATTGATGACAAACGCCGTTTTCATGCAACTGAGGAGACTTGAACTACCCAAACCGGGTTTTGAGCCATTTTATCCCTTCATTGCCGCGGATTTCTGATAAGCTTTTCGAGATTCCTCAAAAATAAATATCACAAAAATTCAAACGCCGGATTGTTGGTTTCGTAGAATCAACGATCCGGCGCTTTTTTATTTTCGGAGGCGGTTTTTGAATTATGTAAACCTTGCATATTAAAAATAGCAAACAAGTCGGCAAAGCCGGAACTTTTGAGAAATCGAAAGTTCCGGCCTTTTTTCTTTCAGGGGGGGTATCAAATTGAAAAACTACGAAATCAAAAAGGCGTTCAAGAATCTGCCGGACGCTGGGCTGCCGGATAAGGATACAGTAACGTGCCGTGAATACGAGCAGTGCGATGGCTGTCATTATCCGGCGCACGGCTTCATCTGCTGGCATGGCAATGGCAAATGCCTGAGAACTGAAATGCGGGAGGTGAAGAAATGATCATCCATAGAACATTCTACAACTGTGTTTTCTCTTAAGCCTTTCACCCTCAGGGGAGACATATTCTTCATCAGGCAATGAGTAATCAATATACGTAAAAAACATAGGCTGTCCAACAAGAAGGGTCAGAAGATTTTTGAGTTATGAGGCATGATTGATCTATGAAAAGGGAACCAAGAAAATGGGTAATTGCACTTGCCGTTATCTTAGCCCTGTTCGGACTCTATAATCTGATCTGGTATACTGTTGTTTGGAATAAGTACGGAAAGCTCACGGAAGGCATGAAGGAACTGTACTACCATCGAACATATGTGATTGACGAATTGGACGGATATACCTATAACGTAAAGATTCCGGATTACCTGAGCTTTACAGGCAATCTCGGAATTCAAAAAAGTCAGGACAGTGACTGTGCCTTGATTATTTGGCCCGGAATTTTCAAGGAAACGGAGTATGGCGTTTTTCTTGAAGAGGAGAACGGCAGAAGCTACGCGGTCGAGTTAACTGCCGACGCAGAGCCTGCGGCGATCGGCGTGACGTTTGACCATGTCACGGCCGAGGAGTTCTGCGCTGCGATGAACATGATGTATTCGGATTACTTCCCCGTTGGCGTCAAATACGGCGTCGACCGGCCGGAGTTTTACGCCGATCTTGCCAAGGCGTTCCTGTTCGACAAGGACGGTCCGGCACCTTCGGAGAAGCTCGCCGAGTACTATCATGAGGTCGTGGAATAGGGGCGGTTTATGCCTCAAATCGACCGGCATTTTTGTGCTTGAAAATGTGCTTGAGTAAAGTGTACCCAAAGTCAAGGACAAAAATAGTTTTTTAGACACGGGAACGGAGCTGAGAAAACAGTAAGATTTCAGGGGGCAGCAAGGCGGAGATTAGCGGTCTTGCTGCTTGCCTTTAGGCTTTGGGATGGTCAGTGGGTATACTCCGGTAATGCAATAGAGATAGAATTCTCGCGGAGATAGCTTGGCCAAATCCCATTGGTAACGATCATTGTTGTAATAATCAGTCCAATCGCTCACCACCTTACAAACCTCTTCAAAGGTGGTACATTGAGAGATATCTATTTCATCTTTCATGTGCCCGAAGAAGCTTTCCTGCGGCGCATTATCCCAACAGTTTCCGCGTCTTGACATGGACTGACGAAGCTCCGCGTCTTTGACGATTTGGCGGAACTT
>ERZ827156.2962-NODE-2962-length-16187-cov-4.565894_pt1 | contig 16187 bp, 19 predicted proteins | sample MGYA00519919_ERZ827156 | MGnify/ENA primary metagenome ERZ827156 (study PRJEB31778, sample SAMEA3449269) | human gut metagenome | biome: human gut; feature: human-associated habitat; material: faeces | place: United Kingdom | collected 2010/2012 ... | reverse complement strand
ATCGTGAAGTGTGTTTGCCTGGGAATGCGTTGATGGACAAGATTGAGGCGAAGTATGAGAATGGTGTGTTGAAGGTGTGCGTTCCCAAGGAGAAGAAGGTTGAATCGACTAAGAAGCAGATTACTGTAAACTAATTGTTGTTTGTTTGTTTTACATGATTTGAAGCACACTGCTGTGTATAGATGGCAAAGCGAATAGTGTCACAATCACTGTTCCGGCGAGCTCACTTCTGTAATCCATTTCACTCCTCAGGATGAAGCGCCGCTGTACCGATGATGCTTCTGCCGATTATTCGCTTGATTCCTGATTCTATGTGTTTTCATCCATTGTGAACTCAGAAGAAGGCCTTCTTTTTTCCAAAAGTGTTGGAAGGAAAGACGAATCCACATATGTGGTGTTTGAGTGTTTGTGACGGAGATTGGAGTGATGAATAGACTTGCCTGAGCTGGTGTCCATCTTCGTGGGGTGGAACGCCTTCGCCTTCTCGGACGACACGCACTCGTGTTTGATCATGCGAAGTGCTTTCGATGATGCTTGGTAATGGGGTAGATCTGCCAAAACTCGCTTCGTTTACGACGGACAAGGAGGCGTATTGGAGCACGTCCTTCCAGTACCCTCGTTGTGTTGAGATGGAGAGTGCGCTTGCTCGGGAAAGTGTTAGGAGTAGACATCCCATCGCTGAACACGATTACACTCTTGCATTATGCCCTTGAGCATATGGAGGGTGTTTTTACATGCAGTACTGTTTCCTTCTTCTCTTCACACTAGATGTCTCTGACACGCTTTCGTCGTTTCTCAAATAGCAGTGTTTGTTATACTCTCTTGTTGTATTCGCGTATCAAAAAGAAAAGCAACTGTTTCCCATTACATGTTTTCAAGAGTACTCATTCCCGCGTTCTTCAAGAGAACACTATCGAAGGCATCTTCTCCCAGGGTTATTTCGCTGCGCAAGGAGTATCCAGCGCTCTTTGAACTGGCCCTTCCGTTGAATCCAAAATCGGGAATAGAAGAGCCAGTGCCATACAATCAGATGCTTGTTTGGAAGTGTCCAAACGGAGCCGATCATGAGTGGAGTATGCCCGTTTCGGACATGATCAAGCGCTTGAAAAGCGGTAGTGTGCACGGTACACTTCCAGAAGGATTCTAATCTATAGCCCTCTGCCCGTTCTGCACGGGAGGCCGCATTTCCGAAACAAACCGCATCGCGGGGAACTTCCCCTTGTTAGAAGAAGAGTGGGATCAGAAACGGAATGGAGGTCTAATGCCAACGCGGATTACCTACGGATCCACACATCCCTATTGGTGGACGTGCAAGTGTGGTGGAGATCATCATTTTATGGCGTCGCCAAATCGCAGGACGGATTTGAACCTTCGTTGCATATGACTGTTTTCGCTTACCTCTAGAGTGTCCCTTCTGTGCTGGTCGTTGTGTTTCTGTGACCAATAACCTCTACAACAATTATCCAGAACTGTCTAGCGAATGGGACAAGGAAAAGAATGGATCCCTATCTCCGAAGGAGGTACTTCACACGTCTAGAAAGATCGTGTGGTGGAAATGCCCGCAGGGACATTCTTGGAAGGATAGTGTGTATCACCGCACCATCGGTCACGTGGGCTGTCCTGTGTGCAGCATTTCTCCCTTCATCTCCGTTGCAACGCGTTGCCCCTCCCTCGTTGCATACTGGGACTACTCCAAGAATCTGCAGTCTTCTCCAGAAAGTACGTCAATTGGCAGCAGAAAGAGGGCGTTTTGGAAGTGTTCCGCCTGCTCCGCGTCGTTCTCCTCCGTCGTTTCCCGCATGTACTCGCAATTCGTGATGAGTGAGCAAAAGGGATTGCATTAAGGAGTAGATGGAGAATGTCTGTGTCCGAAGTGTGCAGCGAAACAGTCATAGTGATGAAACATACCGCTATTCCTTCTTCAACTGCTTTTCGAGCCAAACAAAACCGTCTTTCACGCCGATGTCCTTCGTCGCTACGGATTCCATCAGCTTGTATGTGTGATCCTTCAATAGGCTACGGATGAAACAGGAGGAAGGAGAATCACTCCTTCAAGTCTAGCACCGATTCTATCTGCGAAGAATGCATCGCATTCTGCTCGTCTTGTTTGTTTGCAAATACAAGCCACACAGTGTCCTACCCATGAAATCTGAGTTGAAATGGCACTCTCAACTGGTCGTTGATGGCTAGCCGTTGCATTTCCTGCTTCACCGTCTCCATGCGCGCAACATCCGTAGAATCGATCACAAATACAACAGCCTAATCGTAATCAAAGCAGACAGCACAAACATGGGATCCCGTGAAGTAGTGCCTCCACATGGGTCGGTACATTTCCTGACCGCCCACATCCTACACATCACTGGAAAGACCCGCATCTCACCCATATATCCAATGACAGCTTTCTCACTTTTACCGTCTCTGTGTTGAATCCAACAGTAGGCTCCGTCTCCGTCTTTCCATTATGGCACAGTGTATTTAAAAGGGCTATGCAATAAGGGTGCCATTTTGCTTCAACTTGTCTTTCCGGCATTATCTAAACCCACAAGAAGACATCTCCTGCTGTTGCGCTCCTTCCACGATGTGCACGCTCTTGAGCAAGACGATCCCATCTTGCTTTTGTTTTAGTTTTGTTAATGATTGCGAAGATTTCTTTTGTGAAGAAGAATCCACTTTTTGTGCCTATTTTGGGCGCGATTCGATCATTCATTTTCTTCTGAACGAGAAGGGCTATGGAGGAACAGACAGAACAGCCGCAGATGGTATGGGACTGAGAGTGGATTCTGTAATGAGTAGAAGCTCGGTTTGCATTCTTTTGCGGTGGGAGATGTAATAGGGCAGGGAGCCTTTTCGAAGGTAATCCGAGCGCAACAAGGATGAGGATTAGGTCATGATTGCTCGAATGAAGGATACGAGCAAGTACTTTGCGATCAAGGCAGTCAACAAGTCCTTTATCCAGAAGGTAGTCTCCTCCGTTGGTATGTCATTTTCAGGAGGGATATGTCAAGGAAGCCATGGCGGAGCGGAATGCGCTGGCCGTGATGAACCACCCCTTTATCGTCCGTTTGGTGTATTCCTTTCAGGTGGGAGTGTTATGTCACACTGATATTACAGGATTCCAACAACTTGTACTATGTACTGGAGCTCTGTCGCTACGGAACCCTCTGGGACTTGGAGAAGTGCATTGTCCTTTCCATTAATGAGGAGTAGATCCATCCAACTTCCTGGGAAGGGCTGCGATCCGTCTTTAGTTCGTTTCTATATGGCGGAAGTGGATCTGGTCATTCCCTCTAACACATAGATTGCATCGGCAGTGGATTACCTCCACAACACCGTGCATCTCATTCATCGCGATCTGAAGCCGGAGAACATCCTCATCAGCGAAAGCGGCCACCTCCTCCTGTCCGACTTTGGTTCTGTGGCCAAGGAGGGCGAGGTCGTTTCTCCAGCAGATCAGCCCAAGGTCTACGGAACGCTCCAATACCTCGCCCCCGAAGTACGTTCGCCTCCTCCTCTTCACCGCAGGCGGTGCACGGCGGAATCATCTCCCCGTCGGTGGACATGTGGGCCATGGGCGTTATGCTGTATTTGCTGCTGACGGGCTGCTTCCTCTTCGACGGCGAGGACGAGTGCCTGAGTGCTGCGCGACTGAGGCGTAGGCTCAGCGTCATTCACCGCATCGAGACCTTCGACGCCGACGCGTTGGAGTTCCCGTCCTACCTGTCTGCAGTGACGCAGGTGCCAACGCTGTCATGACATGAAGCGTAGGATTTGCTTCGTGGACTGTTGCAGCACGACGCGTCGAAGCGACTCACCAGCGGCGAGGTGCTGGTAGGCGTGGGAAGGAGGGTTACCCACAGCGTCACCCCTACTTCGAGGGCATCGACTTTGCCAGACTGCCGTTCACCACACCGCCATACACGCCGCCGTTCTCGCCGCTGCCCGTGATCTGCGATGACGTGAGAGTTGAAGAGGAGGGTGAGGCGCAGGAGCTGGAGAACGAGCTGAACGCACTGCGAGGCAGCATCGACGTGACCTACCGACAGCAGCAGGAGGAGCGCAAGGAGGGTGGAGGAGGCGGGGCGGTGTGAGGCGTAGCGATCTCGAAGCTGCTGCAGGAAGAGGAAACGACTCTGTACTCCAGCCCTGTGGTGCACTTCACCAGCTCGACCTCGAGGAAGAGAATCGTTGGGGAGCGGAGGGGTGTAAAGTGTAGTTGGTACTCACTTCCACGCGGAGACTGCTGATTCTCGATTCGTCGGTAATGACGATCAAGACGGTGATCCGCCCGTACCAAATTGCCAAGGTGGATGTAAATCACTCCGGCTTTTCCGTTTCAATCAATCACGTAAGAGTGGGGAGGGATGGTGAGACGTAGCCCAGCAAGAGGATTTTCAGGTTTGAGACCCCCAACAAAGACCAGTCTGTGTGGTGTAACTGCATTCAGCACGTAATTAGAGAACAACGCAAACTATCCAAACTGTAACATGTGCCTCTGTTGGTTAAAGAAACACGGATAGTGTAGCAATTCCGAGTTTCTCCGCTTACTCAGCCTCGGCCTCGACCTTCGCCACGGCAGCACTACATGTGAGATGGAGAGAGAATAGCTACGCTCCGTTGATCACACGGATGGACAGCTCGTCGGCACGCTTGAGGATCTCCACTCTCTTCTTGGAGGACACTCCGTGGGCGATCTCCGCACAGTAGGTGTTGTTGTGCATCATAAGCAGCTCAAGATCCTTGACGTTGCTCACGGTGAACTTGTAGAGTCCGTTGGGAAGCATGTACTTGGTGCGGGCGTCAGAGCCGTAACCAATGTTGGGCATGAGGGTGGCACCGCGGAAACGACGTCTGCAGCGGCCATCAATACCCTTGGGCTTTCTCCAGTGCTGCTAGGCGATAAGGGCCCAAATGCGCCAATCCCTACGTTCATTCTCTTGAACTTATCGGCCTGGAAACGGGGGAACGAAGTCGTTCTCTTCTTCACAATCTTCACCTTGCGAGCAGGACACATGACTAAAGCGAGTGGTGAGACGAGTTCGGAAGGAAGAATGGGAGCAATCGATTTTGCTCCATTGCCCTACCTTATCGAAGTACACAGAATACTACACTGGTTCCGTATTAAGGCAAGAGAGCAGTGTGGTGGGCCCAATAATTCGGATACACAGTGCACCGGCATCCATTTCGCGAGTTCCTACCTGCAATGAATTTGCTGGGAGGTCAATATACGCATAGGCAAAAAACAAAACACAGTCCACTATTGCTTTGCATCTCGCCGCTTCTGTCTCGCTTCCAGCGTTTTCTTCCTTTCCGCCTCTCGTTTCTTCATTCGCTCCAATTTCCGTTCCTCTCTTGCCTTCTTCTTGTTCAGCATCTCTGCCACTCTCTCTGCCTCCACGACAGCCTTCGCTTTTTCTCTCTCCCGGCGTCTCTCTTCCGACCGCTCTACGATCATCACCCTTTCTCAGCACAAACGATGGGAGCGAAGAATGATCTGCAGGTACCTCTCGATCTCGCTCTGGAGCTCCCGGATCTCTGCCTTCAACTGGCGGTTCTTTTCCTACATCTCACATCCCCTTTCCACAACTACGATCGAATCGAGCGTTTCGTCCGCCACCTGCTGCAACAGCTTGGATTTGTTCTGCTGCAGCTTCTTGTACCGGTTCACCAGGTTGACGAAGTCCTCGCCGCTCTTGCGCTCCTCCTCCGTGCCCTGCCCACAGCTCTCTCGAACGGACTGCGACAGGTCCGTGATCGCCTCCTCGAACTGCTGGTCCTCCTGGTTTTGGTTCTCCTGCTCCTCCTCCGACTCGCATGATTCGTATTCTTCCTCCTCTTGTGAAGCGTGTGATTGGAGGGCAGGAGTTTGCTGAGGTGGTTGATTGAAGGGAGTAGGTTGAGTCGGTTGATTGAAGGGAGTCAGTTGAGAAAAAGTCGGCATGAGGGGGAAGGCATGGGTCGATTCGGCGGAAGAAACAGAAGAAGAGGGAGACACTGCTGACGTGAAGATACTCGTCTGATTGAGCATTCGGCGGTTGCGAAGCACCTCTTCCTGCTGTTTTGTCGCTTCGTTGTGCTGATTCATGATCACATCGCGCTGATCGTAGATTTGGGAGAGGCGCTTGCTTTCCTTCATCCGCTGCTGTTCCACCCAGGAAAGTTGGGGTATGGAAGACGAGGAGAACGGATTGGGCTCGCTCGGTTTCTGTTGGGATCTGACATGAGACAGAGCAGGTGCCGGCGGTGTCGAATTTGAAGGGGCAGGAGCAGCAGCGCCATTAAGGGGCAGGGGCGGGCTATCCATGAAAAGCAAAGCATATTCATACAACAAACTCTTCCCTTCTCCATTTCCGCTCGTTAGGGGCGGTGGAGCTGAAAAGCCGAATTGCTCCGCTTTGAGCAGATGAGTAGACGATGCATTGCCGTCTATATCATTTAACACCCAACGGTTCGGGTTACTGCGTTGTTGCGTTGCCTATAGGATAATTGAAGCACAGTGACATATTACGCGTGCATACTGGGATTCTGTAGTATTTGGCGTGCCTGGAAGCTATTGCGTGATGGTTGAGCCTGTTTCCTACCAGCGGAAATGAGTTGCGATTTGACGAGTTCTACGTGTCAGAGTGCCTTCCATAGTGGATTACATTGTCAAGGGGCGGAAACAAACTCATTGGGAATAGGAAATGGTCAAGCCGTTAAAGAGTCAGTTTGGGAGTTTCTCTTGTTTCAGGCAGTTTGTTGCAGAACTCGACATGCTCGGATCATGGGCTTGCTATGTGACAGAAAGAAAACGGCTCGTCATTCTACACCCAAAGATGGTACGCTCTCCCTTCCGCCTTATGACCCTAGTCCCTATTCGTGCACTTCTTTGTCGAATTCGTGTTTTCGTTCATCATGTCCATTCCGGTGATGGGGCCCATTAGCTCCCTTGTCCTGAAGGTTTTTTGCTTTAAATGAGGCTGAATAGCAGGAATCCTTCTCCGGAAGATATGAATACGCCCTGAATCTGGCGATCGGTGCTGCGCTTGCCGAAGGCATCTACGCCATGTCCGCCTACATTATGTTCTTCAAGCTCGTCGGCGACAGCAAGATCCTGAACTATATTATGCCTCTGCTGAAGTGTGTGAGGAAGAGTGGGTTGAGCGTAGGCTGCTGGCCGCTGTGATTATCATGAACGTTGGAAAGAACTTCACTGAAATGACGGTCAACTCCTTTGAGCCTTCCAACGAATCGACAGTGGGAATGGTAGGATCGGCCCGAAGTTGTGATGCGCAGAACACAAGGAACAGCATCATCAAGGGTTTCAAGTTCTCCATCGTGAATGTCGCCCTCATTGCCAACCACATTGCGCTGATTACGGCCAGTGGCTGCGTTTCCTTTGCATAATGCGTAGTTCTTCCCTATCATCTGATTGAGTACAACTACAAGTACAGCGTGGTGTGGGGCTTCGGAGCCACGGCGGGCATGGCGAGCTGGTTCTTCATCCTCGTCACCTTGCTGAAGACGTACCAGAAGACGCTGAAGATCACGTCGGTCGTGTGGTTGCTGAATAACCTGGGCTCTATCCTTATTATGGTTGGCATTTTCTCTCTCTTTACTATCGTGTGGAGCATCGTGTTCTCTCTTTGTTCCAATCACTTGTTCCGTCAGCATGGAGGGGAAGTGCCGTTGCTGTGGGAAAGCAGCCTCTCTGAGGTGCTCCAAGTGCAAGAAGGTGTTTTACTGCGGAAAGGAGTGCCAAGCTCGCGATTGGCCCATTCACAAGAAGGAGTGCGGCAAACAGTTTAAGGACTATTCAGATCCCGTTCACGTAGAAAGAATATCCGTATTTGAGGTGTAGAAGCAGAATGCCGACTTTTTGATGGATTTGTCCTTTGAACAGAGTGTATGCATTATGAAAAGGAGATATTCAGTAGGACGACGCCGTTACGGTCACGATTCCCATCCCTCTCTCTTGTGAAAAGAAAGACATTCAGGTGTCCATCTCCCACCATGCAGTCTCCGTTGACATTCCACGAATACAGTATAACCGAATGGTTGCGCTCATCATTCCTAATGAGACGTAGATCCAACTGTTTGATAGCATTGTTCCCTCCGAATCGATGTGGGTGTTTTGTAGGTGTCTTTGTCCTTGCTCATGGAATAGCGGATGGAGAGTTGATCCTTGTGCTGAAGAAGAAGGAGGGGTGTGTATGGACTCATCTTGAAAAGGAGAACACGGTTGGAGGAAGAATGGATTCGATTCAGGTGGATCGTCCCTTTGTCGTGGTTTTTCACCCAGCAACGAAGAAGGTGTGTATCTTGTTGCAGTGCACAGGAGATGCCGTTCAGAATCCGCAGATTGCAACAGTGTCTTCCCAAACCGCCGATTCTCTCCATCCCACCACTTCTCTCCTCCTTCAATGGAACGAAACCAACCATGAGCATGCACTAGAGCAGAGGATTACCGTATGTGCCGATGTTGCTTCCACATCGGCATCATGCTCCGTGATTGTGCTCCCTCTCTGTTTCCATCATCTCTAGTCCAACTATCTCGTTGTGGACATGAACGCGCTGCGCTACGATGACTGTGTCGCTTCCTGGAGCGACGCTTTTCCTTCCCTCCTTTGGCGGGAATGCGCGGCAATCGAGCCCGCCATCGGCCACTTGGCATGCGCGCGCTGCGGCTGGTCGCTTGCCGCAGCGTCCCTCCGCCGTGTGAAGCCAGCGCCGTCGTCGCAATGGCGGGAGTTGTGTGAGGAGTTGTATTGTGAGCATGGAGGGAGTGTGCACTCACAAGAGGGTTTGGTGGGAGAGACGATGGAGTGTGAGTCGTAGAACACCACGGGCGTGCTCCACGTGCCAGGTACGGCATTCGTGCGCACGAGTTCGCTGATGGTGTGTGCGGAGGACTGTGTGGGTCTGCAGCTGCAGGCTCGTGGCGTGTGCTGTTCGCACTGCCGCGCGGCGGTGGGTTCGGTGCTGGAGGAGGCGCCCTGCACGCTCGACCTGCTGAAGGACAAGGTGTCCGTGACGACGGGCGAGCCACGCAGGGGCCTGTATTCGTTATTGCGGCGCGTGCTGGTGTCGCTGGTGGACGTGTACCGAAGCAAGGCGTGCGTGCGTTTCTTCTGTTTCGCGAAGAACAAGCACTTCACGGTGGTGCTCAACGCGCCCGTTGCGTACGTGCAGGTGAAGGCGGCGCTGCGTGTGCGGCAAGCCATCCACTTCTCCGTGTCCGAGGAGCCCCAGCGCGAAAACGATGTGTGCCTGCCCTTCTCGCTGCTGGATGCGATCGCCTTCCTCGCCGCGCTGAAGCGAGCTGCCTTTGACAACGACGAACTGATCTCCTTCCAGCCAAACCAATATTACTTCCTTCTCTCGCGTGCTTGTTCAACAAACAGGACAGCTACTAAAGGCACTACTTCTTCAGCTTAAACACGGAATCCACAGCCGTCAGCGAGCCGTCGTGACCCTGGATCAGCGGGTTCATGTCGATCTCCGACACCTGCGGGCACTCGCTCATGATGCGCGAGATGGACGACGTGTACTGCGCGAACAGCTGCTTGTTCAGCGCCGGCTGGCCGCGGAATCTACGTTCAACCCTCGCTTGAGGATTCACCTTCTTCATGGCCCAGTCCATGGTGATGATCCCGCGGAAATGGTCGAAGTAACACTCGTTCTCGTTCTGGTGCTCCTTGTTGGAGTGGGAGTTGTAAATGTCGCAGATGCGCAGGGCTACGAGGTGCTTGTTGCGGAGGAGGAGGCGAGCGATCAGCACGGGGAAGGAGAGATCGACGTACTCCTTGTGGGTGAGGGGCATGCCTTCCTAGCGGTCAGGTCGGCGAAGATTGACAACCTGGCGAAGATTGAACAGGACCTTGATCACAGAGCAGGTGAAGTACAGCGCGTTGCACAGAAGGTGGATGTGGCCAGCGTACGGTGAGTGCATAATTGCCAGCTTCAGCGCCGCCAGCAGCGCCGTGTTCTCTTCGTTGAAGTTGTCCCACTCGCAGTACTACTTCTCACTCCCCTGGGGGGCCCCAACTTTTAGCAGTTCATGGATGACCTCCTCGAACAGATCGGCGGGGATCTCCCTGTAGGCGCGCACGGCGGCCTCGTCGCCCTGCAGGAACTGCGCGTGCACGTGGAGGAAGAACTCCGCGTAGGTGTGGTGCGAGGCGATGGCGAGGTGCCCGGGGATGGCGAGCGCCCGGCAGTGGTTCTGACGCAGCAGGAAAATGTCCGTGGGCGTGAGCACGCGCAGGCCGTCCACTTCCTACGGGGGAGGGGGAATGGATGCTCTCACCTGCTGGAACACGCAGGCGGCGGGCGCGAACGGCAGCGCGAGCGTGTCGATCCCGCCGTGGATGTTGACAGCCAGCACGCGGGTGGCGGCGGCGGTGTGCCGGTCCGAGAGCACCAGTCCCACCGTGGAGTCGTTCAGCCAGTACACGCCGTACAGACGGTGCGGCAGCAGCGGCGTTTTTGCCTCTGCATGCTCACTAGAGGGTTCGGTGGTGGGCTCATTAGACGGCTTATCAGACGGCTCATTTGACGGCTCATTTGACGGCTCATTTGACGGCTCATTTGACGGCTCGTCAGAGGGCTCACCAGAGGGTTCACCAGAGGGTTCATGTGGAGACGCTCTGGGGGACTCTTCAGTCGCCTCCTCAGCCGCCTCATCAGAGGGCGTGGCCGGACGATCCTCGGCCTTGCGGAGATTGCCCTTGAAGAGACAGTACTTGCAATCGTTGTCGTACACGGTCTGATTGTTACACACACGTGGGATGCTCACGATTTTGGAGTCGTTGCAATAAGCAGACAGACAGTGGTACGGGTGGAGGCTGAAGTGGGTGAAAGGATCGGCATCCGGGTCCTATGCATCAATCGCACGGCAAATCCGTACGACGAGGATGTGCGTCGTGTTGCTGTTGCTGTTGATGATAAACATGATGCCTCGGAATGGACCGGATTGCACGGAAATGATGATACTCGTGTTGCGGGACATATTACAATCCTCTGGAAGGATGCCCAAAATCGCAATCTCTGCTTTGCTAGCGGATGAACAAAAATGGATAAGGACCTACCGAGCATCTTCCGGAAGACTCGGAGCCTTTCTGGCAACTCCCTCTCCCAGTTTCTGCATGAAGTACACCTCGTTATTCTCAGAGACAAAGCAACACGTCAATCCGCTGACGAAAGCCTCCTTCAATCGAATCCCAGCTTCCATATCCTCCTCTGAAAAGAGTTCCATCATGCTTCTCGGCTCATCCGTCGGCAAGTACACGAGTGCGCGACCGTCGTTCAGAAAGATGCACAATCGCTGGTCCTCCGTCCAGTGGCAAGATATGACATGGTATGAGCTGGAAAGCGAGTCCTCCACGACCGAATTGCCAATTCCATCGTAAATGAACAAATCGCGATTCGGATTGTCATCCCTGGGGACTAATGCGATATAACTCCCAAAAGGAGCAGTGACAACGAAATACGCCGAAAAGTCCTCCACACTCCACTTCATTCGGCCAATCGAAGTGACTGTCCACGAATCCATTGCTTTGAGGGGAATAATCCTTGCTTTCTGAAGAGATCCCAGAGGAATGGGAGTTTCATCGGAACCATGGGAGTCGTTCCTCCTTTCTTTCATGGCAACGGAATCGATAAACAGCAGATTTTCAGTTCCCACTCCCGCTGGGCTCTTGGGCCGCAATCATGTGCATCAGATAGTGTTAATCCCGTATCCATATTCTGTTCCTCGCCAGCGCATCAAGTGTACTCCTTTCTCCCTAAGATCTGCGATCCTGGAGGTCCTAACATGGGACATGTGTCCCAATTCTATAATGATCCTAATTAGGCTGAAGGATCATTCCATCTTTCCGCAACAGCTACTCGCTTTCCATCTATCTTTCCCTAATCGGAATCACAAACATGTCTCAGTGCGGTAGGAAATGCGCGTGGTTGGCCTGATGGGTAGCTCCAGAAGAAGCAGATCTCAATGAGAGCCCGGAGGAGGTCCAGCCGTCTGCAGTTCTTCACCTGAAGAACGTACCCCGTGTTGTGTCAAAGGTTTTGGTTTTTAAACGGGGATGAGAGGTTTAGGGAGAAATCTTGCAGATTGTCAACCCGTTTGGCCCTGTCGAATTGGTGGTTGTGTTGCGACCAAAGGAGCAGGTAGGACGTCCTCCCCTTGCGCTAAGGGATAGGCTCTCGTGGAAATGAAGAACCTTGCCGATGCCGTCGCTTTTTTTGAGTACGCCTCGAACAACCAGCTCTTCCTATACAAGCACCGGATTGAAGTGAAGTACTCCATTCACCAGCACTTGCAGCGCAATCCTCTCGATTACACTGTGAGCCACATCATTTTAGTGACAATATGTGGCTGTGATAAAACCCCGCTCAGTCTCCACGAAATGGCTGGCGTGCGTTGTTCTCCACGGCGTTAACACTAGTTATGCAACAAAGTTCATCAAGTGGTGAAAATCCTTATCTTCCACCACGACGCAGGCCCACAGGCGCTCATTCAATTCCGCTCTGCCCAAGAAGCAGACGAGGTCAAGCAGGCTCTTCAGTCTCAAGTGCTGAGAATCGACGGGAACACCATTTCGTTCGAGATCCAGTTTTCGAAGTTCAAGGATCTGCGAGTGAACCAGAACAACAAGTACTCGTGGAATTTTGCGGAGGTGCCGCCTCCTCTGAAGCATCATCCGTAGTCCTCCCCCAAAGACAGTACAGCCATGCCGGCAGGGAAAGGTGTGCCCGAGCCTTCGCAAAGCGCCTCTCCCACGCTTTCTCCCGCCTCTTTCTCTAAGTTGCTTCGCCCATTATCCGGTTTCTCCTCTAAAGACGCCCCCTCTGGACGCCACTCCCTACCCGTTCCTCGCGGAATGCCGCTCGTCCAGTCGCTTTCCTCCGTCATCTCCCCCAATCTCGATCATCCCCGCTCCATGGACTTCACCTCCTCTGACGCCTTCCAGCCGCAACCCGGCGCCGTGGGCTTCTCCCCGTCCACGCGCCCGCTCTGCAGTCCGCCTGTTTCACCTCGGCTGAAGACGCGCTGGTCCGCGAGTTCGAACCCCCTCCAGAGCAATTTTTCCATGCAGAACGACTTCCGCTACTCGCCCGACGCCAGCTGCAAGCACTTCAGCGCCAGCCTCACCGAGGGATTCTCCGAAGAAACCACCCGTTCCCGCGCACTCAGCTACAACGGGCGAAACTCCTATCTTCCCCGCGGGGGCCAGGTACCTCCGTTTCTCCGCCTTGACCGTAGCTGCCTCTGCTGAACCGCGGGAGCGACTCCTCGTACGAGGCATTTTCTCCGCACCTGTCGGAGTACCGCAGTCTGCGTCACAGCGGGCTGAAGGGCTTCGACGGACTCTACGAGTATGACGGTTCCTCGTCCTCCACGCCCGCCACCCACTTCAGCGAAGCGCCCTCCTTCGCGGAGCTGTTCGACCTGCACAACTTCGTCATCGCCTTCTTCGCGCTGTACGAGCTGTCCTCTCTCAACACCTTCGTCACCGCGCTCTCCAATCAGGTCTCCGTCTGCGACTTCATCGTCCACTCGGGAACGGACTCGCGGATTGTGGCCGTGGCCTTCTTCTCTCTCCTGCCCACTGCTGAGGTGGCGCGTCGCGTGTGTCTTCAGGAGCGCATTCCGACAGATCAGGTGGCCGTACTGAACTCGGTGGACTCGTACTCTCTCTTCCGCATTCGCGACTACATCCAGTAGGAATCGGGACCGGTCGTGACATATAGCCCCGAAATCATGCGGACGCCGAGCGCGCCGTCGTTGATCCCCAATCTGATGGATGGGTCGATCAAGGTATTCCCTGTTGCGATTCGCTTCTTCAACATGCCCTCCACGTTCGTCATGAAGGACATGTACCAGTTCGCGAGACGCTTCGGAAGCGTGGAGAAGGTGACGGAGATTCAGCCTGAGGACGAGGAAGAAGAGGGGAGCTTCCGTGTACAGTATTTAGAGCGCTATAATGTCTTGCTGATCCTCCAGAATCGGGGTCGGTTGGTGGTCGATGGGAAGGTGATAAGTGCTGAACCATTGTTCGTTTAGAGTGTCTTTGTTTCAAACCCTCTTTTGAACAAGCCCTTGTTACCACTCAACCGCTCTTCACAGTGGATTCACATTGCGATTAGAAACAAACACACCATTAGTACACACCCGAATGACGCCGCTCCGCCTCCTCTCGCTTCTTCTCCCACTTCTGCTTCATCTCCTCCAACTCCTTCTCTTCCTCCTCCCTCTTCTTCATCTCCTCCGTAATCGCCTCCTTCCGCTCCTTCGTCGCCTTCTCCGCCACCTCCACCGCCACCGTCGCCCGCATGTAATTCGGCAGCGCCTCGCCGTCCACCGGCTTCACGCTCACGCGGCCCCGCGCCGGCGCGTTCTCCACGCTCTCCGGCTTCTCCAGCCGGCGCAGCATCGTCTGCGTAGGCTGCATGTACCGCGGCAGCTCCTTCGCGTCCACCGGCTTCACCTTCTTCGGAGACTTCACCGGCACTGCCAGCACCGCCTCCTTCTCGATCTGCTTCTCGTACGCCACTGTCGTCTTCATGAAGCGAGGCAGGTGGTTGGCGTCCACCGGCTTCACCTTGCGTGGCGACTCCGTTACCCGCGGCGGCTGCTTCTCCTGCTGCTGCTTCTCCTCCAGCAGCTTCTGGCTGGCTTTGGTCTGGCCCATGAAGCGAGGCAGGTGTGTTGTATCCAACGGTTTCACGACGGGCTTCGGCTTCACCACATCCTTCTCGATCTGCTTCTCGTACGCCACCGTTGTCTTCATGAAGCGAGGCAGGTGGTTGGTGTCCACTAGCTTCACGACAGGCTTCGGTTTCACCGCCTCCTTTTCATTCAGCGCCTTGGCCGCTTCCGTCAGTGCCATGAAGCGGGGCAGCGTGCTCGGATCGCTGGACTTGTATGCCGGAGCGGGGTTCTTTGGGATCGCACGTGATTTGGGCTGCTTCCCTTTCCTTTCGGCCGTCGACTCCGAACAGAAGGCAATGCTAGCTCGCGTGCTCCGCATGAAACTAGGAATGTGCTGCTCCGACTCATCCTCCGAATCACTAATCTGCCTTCCTCGGTTTGCTCCAGCCGCTTTCGCGCTTCCACTCACCTACACAACAAACTGCTTCGGTGCCCTGTACAACCACAGTTGACGGCTTTGCTTCCTTTCCAGCTCCCTCCTCTCCCACAACCTCAGCAGCGTCTATCCATGAGGCAAAGAGTACGCTTGGTACTGTTTTCATTGACCCCACTGGACTCTGCCTTCAACTTCTGGGTATCCGTAGTTGGAGATTCCATGATGCTGATGGTGCTGTTTCCTGTTCTTCAGAAGCCTTTTCTTTTGATTCCCTGCTCTGACCACGTGCAGACGAATATGTGGGATGCCCCAGTTTCCCATTTCCTTGTGCCTTGCTTTTCTTCCGGCGTTTTTCGTTCTCCATTCTGATGGTACTCTTCTCATTTCAAATTGAAGGGGGTAGAGCAACGCGAATCGCAAGAGTGATGGAGATCTCGATGTCGTGGAGCTGGGTGATTACTCCGGCTTCAAACTGTATCCCCTTTCAGAGTAGCTGCGTATCGCACAGCGATTGACCCTCAGGGAAAAGAGGTCCACCGTTCGCGTAGTTCGGAAACGGAGTGCTCGGGCTGTCCATTTTCAGGACGAATTGGGAGGCGCGTTGGACCAAGTGGGTATCTCGATTGGATGTGAGCATAAGACATTCTATTCCAATAACCTGGATTACGAAGTCCAGAAGAAGAGTTGCTGTACTATAGTTTGAGCCGTTCTGCTGGTTGCTTTTGTTGCCTTTCTTTTGTTGCCTGTTTGTTTAATTACGTGTGTGCTCTCGTTACAGAGGGTTTTCTCCCTCCACAGATGACGCGATTCCATGTTTCTGCTCCTTTTGCTGTGCCATCACCTCCTTATGACTTGGAGTATTCGCTCCCCGAACAGGACTTGGAAAGGAGCTGTATTCAACACTGTCCGATTAGAATCAAATTCCCGCGGTGACTCGCCTCCTATGGAAGGGTTTACGAAAAGGCAGAGTATTATCGAATACACCTTTCATAATGGTACGTGGAGTTGCACGCGAGGTCCTCGATCCCTGTTCTTCGTCCTTACCCATTATCTAGAGTCTTGTGAACCAGGGAGAGTTCCAGCACATTCTTCGTGTGCTCAACACCAACATTGATGGCA
>ERZ827156.2958-NODE-2958-length-16196-cov-4.381637_pt1 | contig 16196 bp, 21 predicted proteins | sample MGYA00519919_ERZ827156 | MGnify/ENA primary metagenome ERZ827156 (study PRJEB31778, sample SAMEA3449269) | human gut metagenome | biome: human gut; feature: human-associated habitat; material: faeces | place: United Kingdom | collected 2010/2012 ... | reverse complement strand
CCTCAGGGAATGGGCGGTATGTACTAAGTTGTATATTTATGGTTTCTGTGTTTGTATGTGAAATGCCATTTCTTGGAAGTGGGAGTGTGTGTTTGGAACAAAGAGGGAACTGGGAGGAAGTCGACTCAACTAGAGTGGGGAACACCTTCTGCACATCACACCTACCGCCCTCACTCACCTTATTGCATATAAAGAGACCAGCGCGCATCGGCTTCGTCGTCTGCCACGGCTCCTCGAACTCGATCCTCGCCTCAGTACCGTTCAGCACGATCTTCCGCACTCCGTAGAAACCCTTCATCGCGTTTATCACGTCCACCTCCTTCACCGTCGCCGGCAGCCCCTTCACCACCACCTCGCGACTCCGGTTGTCCAGCTGGTACATCGCCGCCTTCCTTCGCTTCGCCGCCGCCGCCTCTGCGAGCCCGCGCTTGCCGCGCACGGTCTGGCGCTCGGCGGCGACGTACTTGGCGAAGAGCCCGAGGAGGTGGTTCATCACCAGCTCGCTGAGCGTCGCGTACAGGAAGGAGCCCTCGAACGGCGCGATCACTCGCTCCATCAGCCCGCGCACCTCCATCTCCACCGTCTCCTCCGCCGGCTGTGCCTGCTGTGATGGTGATGGTTGTGACTGTGGTTGTGTGGGTGCTCGAAGCGGCGTGTCGCGCAGGCGGCGCCCGCTCATCTTCAGCAGACGGTACAGCTCGCCCACCTGCTCGCCCACCGACCGCACCAGTTTCACCGCGCCCAGCTGCAGCGCGCCCTTCTTCGCCTCCTCGATGCTTGCCGCCAGCGCCGCGTACTTTCCCGCCAACTCCATCTTCTTCGCGATCGTCTCGCACAGCGTTCCGATCTCCTGTTCGATGATGCTCTGCCGGTCCTCCACCAGCCGTAGCTTGTCCGCCGGGTGCAGGATCGCCGCCTCCTCCTCCTCCGCCAGACGCAGACTCTCCGGCGTGTCGAAGGTTTGGGCGTCGTTCACGTTGTACAGCGGTTCCACCACCACCGAGCGGCTGTTGAAGACGGCGGAGCGAGAGCGCATCGCCAGGTAGGCGTGCTTCGAGGAGAAGAACTGGATGATGGCGGTGGAGGAAGATTCCTGGATCTAGTGATGATGGGAGAGGGTGGGAGCGACGGTGATGTTGGCGATGGGGCCGTAGTGCTTGAAGTATTTGGCGAGGTCCATGACCTAATCGTGACGAGGATGACGCGATGGGACATTAAGATGCTCCTTGGGAACGTTTCGCACCTGCACGCATCGGAATTTGACGTTGGTCTCTAGGCGTGAGAATCAGGACAGTGAACACACTCTCATATAACTCGAATTGGTACTTTGCTTTCTGGAGAGGAGAGGTGGTCGGATTCATGATCGCTCGAAGCAGCTCTGCCGCCTTTTCAATCGTGAATAGCTGCTTCTGATGACGCCTCGTCTTCCTCCATCCATTGTCCGCTTCTCTTTGTTCCGAAGGCTCTTGATTCTCTGTTTTCTATTCCGTGAATGGAGTTCATAGAGCACACTTCTTGCTCGGTTGTGTCATTGACTGGTTGGGAGGGAACATTCTCCTGCGGGATTTCCCCTTCTGAGAGTGCACTGTCCTAGGAGTTACCACGCGCAAATGCAAGGACGGGCTCCTGGTCCGGTTCCTCATGGACCTGGGATTGTGTAGTTTCCTTCTCTTCTGAATCGCTGTCATGTTCCTTGTTCGAATCCGGAGAGTCTCCATCCGACTCGAGGGTTTCAATGAAAGCAAACAGGGAATCGACGATTCGGTCCGTGTCTATTTGTAATGGAATATAGAGGAGACCACCTGACAGCAGGAAGATATTCACTTCAGTCTTGAGAGTCTGCTTTAGAGTGGCGAGATCCCCGGGCATTTGCTTTAGAAACACCATAATGTAGGTGATGATGGACGACGAGTCGGCAATACTCCTACTCATCACACAAGGAAGGAATCCACACGATGCTGTTGACAGGAGTCTGGCCAGCTCCTTCTCGAGTTGTATTTCCTTTTCGACATCGTCTAGGCACTTCATTTCCGTGATTTGTGTTTGGCTTGTTGGGGTCCCCCATATTCTCTGCCTCCGTCCTCACTCAAATTGAGGTGGATCCCACCGACGCTCATATCATCAGAATTGGAGCCTTTTCCGCCTCCTTCTTGATTGATTTCTTCTGAAGAAGCCTACTGAAAACGAAATCGTTGGAATCTATGGATGTTTCGACAGTACTGACAGAGGTGGGGGTTGTCTGATGAAATAGAATCAGTTATCTTCCTTCCTAGAGGAGCTGTCGCAGCGATTTGATGAAACACTGTAAACGGACTTTCCTTTCTACTGATCGTAGCACGCCTCTCCAACGCCATTATCTAAGTCGCATGGGATACACTTCGCACATTTCAACGACACAGGTACACCCCATGGACCCCTTGTTATTCTCAGGTCTCACTCTCTTCGTCAATTCCCGTAGAGAGCGATGAAACTGGGTGTAGCGGTTTCTGTAATGAAGATGAGGGATAGCAAATAAAACGCTGCCACTCGAAGGGGATGTGGGGTCAGTCACCACTGAAATCACTCCTGGGCTGACATCTTCGGTCGTAAACAATCCAGACACCGCATCGACTACGCCTATGCACAAGTCAAATACGCTCGGCCGTTTTCAGTCGATTCACACCAGTGGATTTGAGTCTCTTGGAAACACGACACAGTTCTTTTCGCAGGACATTACTGACGATCGGTACACTTCGAGGGACAGAGTGGGAGTGATTGTGTTGGTTGATGTGTAGAAGCACCGACTCTCCTTGCCGAGCGAACTCGTACGGAGATGCAAGGCTTGATTCACCACCTAGTATTTGAAACCTATTCCTCCTGAGAAGATCCAGGAAATCAGGCAGTTTTCCCAGTGGATCATGGAGGCGCGACTGACAGGTAGATCTGTGAAGCCCGAGGAGACGGGCATTTCCTCGCCCAAGAAGGACTGCTTATTCTCGCCCGTCAAAGATGCGAAGCAATCGGTTGAAATGAAGACTCCAGACCAGAAGACGGAGAAGCCAGTCACGTCGACGCCAGTGAGCGGAGGAGGAACGAATTCCATGATCCCACAAAGCACGCCCACATCGCAATTGTCCTTGGCGTCTCCACTGTTCGGAATGAGCAGTCCCGACGAAAGCACAGACATGAACAAACTCTCAGCGGGAGCAAGGAGACGATACAAGAAGAATATGCAGATCATCAGTGAGGATAGCCTCATGGACGACAACGACCCTGGCTCCGTGGCGCACGTTTCCTACTACGGAGAAAAGGAGGAGGAGGAGAATAAGGGCATGTCCTTCGAGCCGGATGAGGAGTATTACAAGAACGTGACTGGCTTTGACGAGCTTCCGACGGAGAAGAAAGAGGAGAAGGAGCCGTTGGAGTACCACACCATGTCCTCGATTGTGCAGCCTACGATGGCGGAGATGATGCAAGGGGAGACATTGCAGAGTACGGACGCGATTCCTTGTCTGGATGATTCCCTCATCGTATGATCCTGAGCAGCGTCTCAATCGCAAGTGCTGCGTTTCTTTCCTTTTTCGTGTGAAGGATGCTGTAATCTGTTGGCCTTTCTCTTCCCTCTTTCTTATCAACACACCTCCTTTGTTCTGCGTTGAGAATCGTGAATGTGAACAGAATAGGAAGATTCGTGTTTGTAATAAGGCTATCAACCTAAACTACTCTGTACAATTACATACAGGCTACTCCTTCACTTGGATAATCACATCTTCTCCATTCTGCATTTCACTCGATTGGGTTGTGCTCTGCACATTCTCCTCCTTCTGTTGCACCTCCTCATGCATTTCCTTGCCTGAAATTGCCGCATCCTCCTTCCCCTCGCTTTCTTGCTTTTTTGTTTGTTCCTCCTCTTTCTTCACTTGTTTCTTCTCCTCCTCTTCAGTCTTCACTTCTTCCTTCACCTCCTTCACTTCTTCTTTCTCTTCTTCTTCTTTCTCTTCTTCTTCCTTCACTTCTTCTGCAGGTTTCTCCTTCTCCACTTTCTCCTCATCCTTCACCTCATCCTTCTTCTCCTTCTCCTTCACTTCCTCTTCAGTCTTCACCTCATCCTTCACTTCTTCTTTCACTTCAGCCTTCACTTCCTCAGCCTTCTCCTCCACCTTGTCAGGCTTGGGATTCTCTGTGGGGGAGAAGGCCCTGTCCAGCTCGCTGCGAATGGCAGGACAGTAGCTGTCCAGCATCGTCATGGTGGCCTCCAGCACGTTCTGCCCCGCCGCCGCGCTCATCGTGTCGAATCGCTTCTCCACCATCATCACCATCAACAGATTCTTCATCCGCTCCGTCGTCATCTCGCCGATCGCGCCGCCCTCGCGAATGAACCGACATAACAGGTCGATGAAGCGAAGCCACAACGAGGCGTATGCGGGCTGTTGCGCCAACACTTCGCTGGAGGCGAGAAGGGAGGAGGTCGCGATGCCAATGATGTACGACTTGTCGCGGTCGCTGCGCCCGTAGCTGGAGAGAAGAGGGAACACGGTGGCGTCGTAGCACTTGAGCAGGGCCATGCCGGAGGGCACGGTATCGCCGCGACGCAGGAGACAGCGCTGGAGACGGTCGATGGCGAACTCGGCGGTCTGGGAGTGAGGCGAGAAGGAGAGAGGAACTTGATCGTTGATGTGGAAGGAGTTGTTGGCGAAGGAGGAGAGAACGGCGATGCATTGAAGCCAGCACTGGTCGAGCGAGGGAATGTTATCGACGGAGTCTTGCGGCGTGGCGGGCGTGGGCGAGAGTTTGATGAGATACATGGCGAGTGCGAAGCTGTGCGTGAAGAGAGAAGGGTGCGACGTACACGTACTCGATGATCTGCTTACCCCACGACGGGTCGGGATTGCCTTCGACTAGGCGTTATAGGAGGAAGAGAGGTCAACTCGTCATGAGCGTGCATTTCAGCACGGGGATGAAATTGATCACACTCACGCGCTTCTCCTGCAGCAGGCGACACAGCACCTGCCACACCAGCGGGCGACCCACCTCGTTGTTGGCATCCTTGTACAGTAGCGACAACACGGCTTTCCACTTGGAGGGCGAGGACAGGTACGGGTACAGGTGGTCCAGTAAGAAGTAGATGCCCGCTACGCGGCGCGACGACAGACAGGCGTGCGGCGGCACGGGCTCGAGCAGGGCGATGAGCGCGAGTGCCTGGTCGGCGAGCTGCGGCTTGTTGAGCAGGATGTTGGCGAGGGTGATCACCTCCACGACCAGGCGTTCCAACACGTAGTTGAAGCCCTGCGAGTGAGGCGGTGTGTGGGAACGAACCATCTCCAGCGCGATGCTGCGCACACGCTCGAAGAAGCCGAGGACGAGGCCCCAGACCATGCTGATGCGATCGACGTTCTTGGAGAGGAGTAGAACCACCCAGTGAAGCTTGAGGAGATAGAGAGAGGTGAGACGCGCCTGGGGGAAGCGTGCTTGGGACACGGCGAGCGCGTGCTCCTGCGAGATGAGCGCGTTGAACAGGACGATCCAGGCGTTCACCTTCAGACGGTTGCTCTTGGTGAACAGGTCCTCCACATTGCAGGCCATCACCGCCTCCTGCACCGCCTGTTGGAGGGCCACCGGTACGCTGACGCTTTCCGCGGCGAACAGCGAGCTCAGCGCGTTCCAGAGTCCGCGCTCCTCGGCGGGCTTGGCTTCGCAAGCGGCGGCGAAGGAGGGGAAGATGGAGGAGTCGGGCGAGGCGATGTCGAGAAGCGTGGGCGAGGGCGGCAGGAGCGAGCGGGCGTCCAGCCAGAAGAGCGTATCCACCACACACTTCCACTCCTAGTGGTGAGGCGTGAGCGACGCACCCACGGTCTCGAGCGCGGAGGCGTATTGCGAAGCCAGGCGGAAGAGGAGCTGGATCACGTGGATGCACTTCCACGCGTCCGTGTCGGAGCCGGGCGCGTCCAGCGGCGACAGGCTCTGCTGCGACTGCGAGGGCTTGGCGGAGCAGCGCGCGACGCAGACGGCGGTGGCCTCGGCGAGGTAGGCGAAGGTGGCGGCGACGCGCTCGCGGAGGTCGAAGTAGTTCGCGATCTGAAGATAGTCCTGCAGCGCCTGCAGTGCCTTGCCCAACAGCTGCTCGTCCTCGCTCGTGCGCAGCACCATCTACGGCTCAGAGCGCCGCGCCGCGCGCACCTGCACCGCCTCGAAGGCCTTCGCCTCGATTAGCAGGAACATCTCGCGGTCGCAGTCGCCGGCCATCGCGTTGCTGTCTACGCCTCACGCGCCGCCGCCGCGCCCACCCCCGACGAAGGCCGCTTCGCTGACCTTGTTAGCACGATAGGTGATGTCCTCCTCCCAGTGGCTGAGATCGAGTGTGTCGGTGGAGGAAGACAGGAGCTTGATCTCCTCGTTCTTGATGCTGTCGTACAGGTAGCGAAGGTACTCCACCGGCAGGTCGTGGCCTTCGTTGATCTCCCGGTTGTTGCGGCGAAACTCTTCGAACGACATCTTGTCCCTCACCTCGGGGTTGTGAAGGTCCGTGTTCAGCAGCAAACAGCTGAACAGCACGGCGAACAGCGCGTCGGCGGACAGGAAGGGTCCGGGGTTCACCTCGTACGCGTACACCGACAGGTCGTTCATGATGCGGTCGATCGCCTGCGCTTCGCCGGGGATGCGGAAGGTCCCAAGGAAGGTACGCAGGACCACGTCGGGCGGCATGTCGACGAAGCAGAAGGTGCGGATGAAGTAGTAGCGAAGCTTGGCGAGGTAGGGGTTGCGATCCTCGCTGTAGGCCAGCGCCTCGCCCAGCGCGGACTTGTCGATCTCCGTGGTCTCCTTCAACAGCTCGGCGATGGACTCGAAATCGTCCTTCGAGGCAATTAAACCCTCTTTCTATCGATGAGGCGAGACGCGAAGCCGTGCGATCAGGTAGTTGATCCACTCCTCCTTCTTGTAGCCCTTGTTGAACAGCTGCGCGAACTCGTGCAGTACCTTCTTGCGCTGGCGGCGCTTCAGCACCGCGTGGTTGCTACGCCTCACGCGCCCGTGTCACACCCACTGTTCCTTCTGCTGCTCCGTCCAGTCTCCCTTCTCCGTGCGGCCACGACACCGCTGCGCGATGGAGTGCACGATCTATTCGTGAGTGCGATGCGCGGCGCCAACGGCGATGAGGCCTTGGAAGGCGAGCGAGTGGATGGAGGTGATGGGCTTGCCCTCGCCGGGCAGCGCGTTGTGGTAGAGGCAGTCGCAGAGGCGCTCGTAGAGGTTGGTGCACTGCGTGTCGCAGTCGTACTAGGCATGAGCGGGGTGGCGCGCGGCGACGTTGGTATAGAGGTCGATCATGACGGTGGGCTCCTGGCAGAAGTCGAGAAGACTCTCGAGCGCCGCTTCCTTCGGGAGGAACTCGTGGGTGGAGGCGGGCTGGCTGGAGGTGAGAGAGGAGAAGGAAGCGAACGTGTCGGCGAGGCGGATGTGGACGGAGGTGAAGAACACCTCAAGCTGGACCTTGAGAAAGGACTTGAGGTTCTGGAAGAGGTTGAAGATCACGCGCAGCGACAGCGCGAGAATGGCCGCGTCGTCCGACTGCGCGTTCTGGATGATGTATTTGCAGAAGGTGCCCTGCAGCAGCTCGATCAGCGCCGGGTGGTTCACGAGCACGTCGCCATTCATCTCCAACAGGGTGTTGATGGTTGACAGACCGTAGCGCAGACTCGCCAGGTCCGGGCTACGCGTTAGGCGGTAGAGTGATGACCACTTCTTGGTGTCGGTGAGGCTGATCAGGAACGCCAGCAAGTGGCAGAGGAAGGAGAGGTCGTACGGCCGCAGCTCGTCTTCTTCCTCCTCCTCGCACTCCGCCGTCGACGGCTCCTCCGTCTCCTCCTCCTCCTCTGCCACTGCTGTAGCAGCTGTAGCAGAAACAGCGGGTGTGGTGATGGCTGTGTTGGCAGGTTGCTCGCAGTGGAAGGACTCGGGCTAGAAGTGAAGGAGGATGAACAGGCGAACGTGGCGAAGACGGGAGAAGAAGGAGAGGATGATGTGGGTCAGCGTGTTCACGGCGGACTTCTGCAGGAGCTAGGGTGAATGCGGAGAGGAGCGGGTACGGGAGTTACGCTGCTGTGAAAGGCCATGTTGAAGACGGTTTCAACCAGCTCCCAGGACCGCTTCTTTGTCAGCAGCATGCCGGCATCACACCGGATGCAGTTCAAAATGATGTCCAGCAGGTACTGGTAGACCGATTCTTCCGTGGTGGAGTACGTACTCTCAAAACGGCACTGACACAACGCGTTGGCAATATTGTTGATCACGACGATGGCATCCACGGACTAGGACTGATGGACATGGCGAAGCAACTACGTCCCTCGTCACAAGTCCGTACAGAATGAACTTGTCGATCGAAGACAACGCAACCTGCGTGAGCTCCGCACTATTCTTCACACTGGAAACGAGCACACTACGGAGTCTCCGGGTTTGTCACCAAATCGAGAAAGGGACCGAAGTACTCCATAGGATTCACTCCCTCCAGATCCGTAAGGACACTGATGCGTTCGTGAAGGGATTTGAACGTCCTGTTGAGTGGTGTTTCCGACTACGCTATTACCACGACAGCGATAGGTTCATACCACGATGGGAATCTCCTTGTAGAACCGCTGAACAGACGTGTAACGGGTATTTAGCTTCATTTGTCCGAGGATCGCATTGATCTCTCCCATAATACAGTGAATGAAGTTCGGCCCCTTCATGTCTGGACCAACGTACCGAAATAAACGAAAACAAAGCAAGTGGCAGAAATATCCCTGCTTTCTGTTGCTCCCCTCTCCAAGCTGCTTTTCCTCCCAGTGAATGTCTATGGAATGACAATCACATCCGCCTATTTTCGATAGCAAACAGCCGAGAGAGGGATCCCCACAATTGGAATCCACGTCTTCTGTTTTTGAATTTGCCACTGCGAACTGGGAGTCGTTGGAGCCCTTTTCCTTTTCACATCATCGGAGTCATGGAAACCGAAAAAGCAGTTTCTGAGAACGTAGAGAGTCTAACTCCCGAGTTGGATGCAGACTTGCCGCAGAAAGGTATCCCTCGGCTGATTATCGAAAAGCTCGTTCTGGAAAACTTCAAGTCGTATGCGGGAGTGAAAGTGGGCTGTATGGGGCGGTTTTGAGTATCAGGAAATCGGACCCTTCCACAAAAACTTCACGTCGATCGTCGGACCCAACGGAAGCGGAAAATCGAACGTGATCGATGCTTTGCTGTTCGTCTTCGGAAAACGCGCCTCCAAACTGCGACTGAAGAAGGTATGACGTCGTTCTGTTGGACTGACTGCGAAGGTATCGGAACTCATTCATAACAGCGCGAACGTGCCCACGTGCCAGTTTGCCCGAGTGTCCGTTCATTTCCAGGATATCATTGATATTGACGACGAACAGTAGAATTAGACTTCGTTGCTGAGTGAATAGCTATGAAGTGGTGCCCAAATCGAGCGTGGTGATCAGCCGTGTGGCCTACCAGAACAACACTAGCAAATACTTCATCAACAACAAGGCGAGCAACGCCAGCGACGTTACGACCCTTCTCCGCAAGCGCGGCATCGATCTCGACAACAACCGCTTCCTCATCCTGCAGGGCGAAGTGGAGCAAATCTCCCTTATGAAGCCGAAAGTAGCGCCACACCCCCACCCCAACACGTAGAGGACGGGAGAGAATGACGAGGGGCTTCTCGAGTACTTGGAAGACATCATCGGAAGTGCGAAGTACGTGCCACTGATCGAGCAGAAGGAGGTGGAGGTGGAGAAGCTGAACGATTCCCGCGGTGAGGTGCTGAACCGTGTGAAGGTGTGTGCGGCGTGGCGGCGTGAGACGTAGATCGTGGAGAAGGAGCGCAACACACTGGAGATCGGGAAGAAGGAGGCAGACATGTACCTGCGCAAGGAGCGGGAGGTGGCGCAGGAGCAGGCGCTGCTGTACCAGTTCTATCTGTACGAGGGACGGAAGAGCAACGAGAAGGTGACGCGGCAGCTGGCGGACACGAACAAGCGACTGGAGGAGACGCGAGTGGGCGTGGGGTTGGGAGGTGAGGCGTAGGCGAAGCTGAAGGAGTACACGGAGAAGGTGAAGGCGATGGAGCAGGAGCAGGAGCGCGTGACGGCGGAGTACGACGCGCTGACGAAGGAGCTGGCGGCGTGCAAGGAGGAGTATGACAGCTTCGAGCGGAAGGACATTCAGTACCACGAGAACATGAAGGCGCAGAAGGCGAACCTGAAGAAGCTGCGCGCGAAGGAAAAGGAGAACACAGCGAGCGTGGAGGCGAAGACGAAGAGCGTGGCGGAGATGGAGGAGGCGTTGGCGCGGCTGGAGAAGGAGGTGGAGGAGGCGGCGGAGAAGAAGGAGGCGGCGGAGGCGGCGCTGGCTGCGATGCTGGACCGCTTCAAGGAGGAGATCAACGGGCTGAAGGCGAAGAAGAAGGAGATCGAGGTGGGTGTGAGAGAAGGAGGTGACGCGCAGACGACTCTGGCGCCGCTGCAGGAGCGTTTCTCGATGCAGGACGCCTCGCTTCAGGAGAAGCGAACGGAGCTGGAGATTTTGGGCAAGAAGCGAGCCAACTGCGAGAAGGTGTGCGCGGAGCTGGCGACGCTGCTGGCAAACCAGACGCGACTGGTGCGTGTGGGTGGTGAGCGTGAGGCGTAGCTGAACGAGAAGATGATGGACCTGGAGCAGAAGAAGGTGGAGCAGGCGCGCAAGGTGATGTGCAGTGATCCTTGATGATCATAGACGAGCGAGATCCAGCAGCAGAACGAGGAGCTTCAGCACCTCACGACGGAGCTGCAGGAGCAGCAGAGCCAGCTGCGCCAGAAGCGTTCAGTGGTGCGCAGTGATCCTTGATCATCAACACTAGCTGCGCGACAAACAGACGCAGGTGAAGGAGCGCGAGAATCGCAGCGGCGTGCTGAAACTCCTCATGAAGGCATCGAAGAGTTGGTGTGTGTGGGGCGTGTGATGCGCAGACGGCGAGTTGAGCCAGGCACAGATCTTCGGGAGACTGGGCGATCTGGGCGAGATCGACGGCGCGTACGACGTGGCGGTGAGCACGGCGAGCTCTGCGCTGGACTATATTGTGGTGGACACGGCGGAAGGCGCGCAGCGGTGCATCGAGTACCTGAAGTGGGTGTGGTGAGGCGGCGTGAGAGATAGGCGGAAGAATGGCGGGCGGGCGCGGTTCCTGATTCTGGAGGAGATGCAGTAGTGGTGTGGGGGGGATCCCAACGATTAGGAAGTACGCGGGTCCGATGAAGGCGCCGTTTACCTGTCCTGCCAACGCGCACCGACTGTTCGACCTGATCTCGGTGGACGACGCGAAGTTCCTACCGGCGTTCTACTTCGCGCTGTCAGACACGCTGGTGACGTCCTCGCTGGACATCGTGTGCGTGCTGGGCGGGCGTGAGGCGTAGGCGAGCAAGCTGGCGTACGCGAAGAACGACGTGCTGTATCGCGTGGTGACGACGAGCGGACAGATCATCGAGAAGTCAGGAACTATGGCGGGCGGCGGCAACTCCAACAAGCACGGACTGATGCGGCTGAAGAACGGACGCAGCCAGCGCGCGTCGCTGGGCGAGGAGGTGACGGCGGAGACGGTGGAGGAGCTGGAGGGCGCGGTGCGCGTGCTGGGCGAGAACGTGGAGCGGCTTCAGCGGCGCGTGAACGAGGTGACAGTGGGTGCGTGTGACAGGCGTGAGAGTTAGGAGGCGCGGCGAAGGAACGAGGACGCGCTGCCAGCGGTACAGCTGGAGATCTCGAAGCTGGAGATCGACGTGGCGAGCGTGCGGAAGAGCATCGAGAAGAAGCAGCAGGAGGCGGCGGAGGCGGAGGTACAGCGTAAGGCGGCGGAGGGTGATCGGGCGAAGTGCGAGGCGCTGGAGAAGGCGGTGCAGGTGGAGGAGAACCGCTTGAAGGGTCTGCAGGCGGAGATGAAGTCGTATCAGGACCGCGTGAAGGCGGTGGAGAAGGAGATCGAGCTGGTGGGCGGCGACTCGATCCAGCGCAAGCGCGCGGAGGTGAAGAAGGCGACGGACCGGTACGCGAGCACGCAGAAGGAGATCAACTCGACGAAGGTGAAGGTGCGGTCGACGCGGAAGGCGATCGCGCAGCTGGGCGAGGAGAACGCGCGCGTGCAGAAGGAGATCGCGGACGCGGAGCAGGCTATAGAAACGGCGAAGGCGCAGTTCGAGGCGATCGAGAAGGAGGCGGTGAATGTGCTGAAGGCGTTCGAGACGGCGCAGAAGGCGCAGGTGGAGAAGGAGAAGCAGAGGGAGGCGGTGGCGAAGGCGTACGAGGCGGAGAAGAAGAAGAACGTGGAGCAGGAGGGCGAGCTGAGCCAGCTGGAGGAGAAGGCGAACAGCTTGCAGCAGGAGCTGGAGGACACGAAGGGGCAGGAGAAGGTGTGGGTGGCCAAGATCGAGGCGCTGCGCAAGAAGACGTGGGAGAACACGAAGGAGTTGGAGGAGGAGGAGGAAGTGGAGAAGGAGGGAATGGAGGTGGAAAAGGAGGGAATGGAGGTGGAAAAGGAGACGGAAGAGATGGAGGTGGAAAAGGAGAAGGAGACGGACCCGCTGAAGCGCGTGATTCCGGATGTGAGCGACGAGCGGCTGGCGCAGGTGGACAAGGCGCGCGTGGAGCGCAACATCATCCGCCTGGAGGCGGAGCGCGAGAACCTGAAGCGCAACGTGAACCTGAGCACTATCGCAGAGTGCGTGTAGGCGTGAGCGGTGAAGCGTAGGTTCCGCGCGAAGGACAAGGAGTACCGCAAGCGTGCGAAGGAGCTGGAGGAGGTGACGACGCGGCGCGACGCGGTGCGGAAGGAGTTCGACGAGCTGCGGAAGAAGCGGCTGACGGAGTTCATGGACGGCTTCAACACGATCACGCTGAAGCTGAAGGAGATGTACCAGATGATCACGCTGGGCGGCGACGCGGAGCTGGAGCTGGTGGACTCACTGGACCCGTTCTCGGAGGGTATCGTGTTCAGCGTGCGACCGCCGAAGAAGTCGTGGAAGAACATCAGCAACCTCAGCGGAGGAGAGAAGACGCTGTCATCGCTCGCGCTGGTGTTCGCGCTGCACCACTACAAGCCCACTCCGCTGTATGTGATGGACGAGATTGATGCTGCTCTGGACTTCCGCAACGTCAGCATTGTGGCTCACTACATCAAGGAGAGGACAAAGAACGCGCAGTTCATTGTCATTTCCCTGCGAAACAACATGTTCGAGCTGGCGGACCGCCTGGTGGGCATCTACAAAACAGACAACTGCACGGACTCCGTGTCCATCAATCCTTTTGAGCTGTGTAAAAGTGACTGGCGTCTTTGTTCAAGACGGAGAGAACCACCGCTGGACTCAAACAAACAACCCAACGAGCATACCAACTACATGCTAGTTAAAACACCATACCCTGCCAAGGGAACCTTCTGTATTCTCTATCGTTCTTCGCGTACACTGACTCCAGATGGGAAACAGTGTAATCTCCGCCAGTCGATCTAGCGACGTGGCAGTTATAGACCTAGGACTCAGAGATGAGCAACTCTCTTACATAGTCATTCTGATAAGTGTCTCTACCACGGATGGTAAAAGCATAATTGGTCTTGCTGTCAACCGTCTCCTTTCTGCAACCCCAAGTCTGCTTCAGAGTGAAATCGGAGTGGCTAGGAATAGAAGCTCCAATTTTCTTCGAGGCAGCCTACTGTGTCACTACCCCCTTCTGTGTGTCACGTTGATGGCCTTCTTCACGTTGGTGTCCTCACAGCTGATATCCACAAATTCCGTGGACACGGTGATCAAAAAGAGAAGGGCAAGCAAGAAAAAGCAGCGAGGCATGACAAATAGTGCTAAACAAAGAAGTAGTGAATCAATGAACGAGTGAAACGCCTTGAATCGTTTCCACGTTTTTCGTTCATTCATCAAGCCTCTTGAAAACGAATTCATTCAATCATGAACGCCTTGTAAAAGGAGAGGAAAGTGTATTCTCCACTTCTTATCAGCGGATTAATCATGATCACTCAATTCTCACGCCGACCCCTGTATCTAGAAACTTGATCAGTGCTATTTCATCAAATAATAGGAAAAAGGAAGCGAGTCTGAGAATGGGTTGAAGAGGAGTGTCACATTTGATTGGATGAAATGAAAGGACGATAGGAGGTTAAGTGTTTAAGGGAAGAGGAGCACTGCAGTCAGTCATCATTCTTCTTCCACTGTGCTTGCAAGGATGGACTCCATATCAAACCCCTTCGACAACCCGAACAACTTGGTTTCCGGCGACTTGGCGAACAAGACGACCTCCATTTGGTCGGAGACGATTTCGGGGAAGCGCAAACTGAACAAGGAGGAGGAAGAAATGTACGAGCAGAAAAAGGCGGAGTACATCAAGGCGTTGGTGAATTCGAAAACGAAGGAGGAAAAGGAGGAGCAGCAATCTAGAATTGTCTGCAGTCGTTGCGGAAAGACTGGACATATGAGTTTCCAGTGCTTCAACTTTCTCAGCAAGGATCACGACAATACTGGATTGAATGAGCTCGTTTCAAGCAGTAGCGAGTCGGAGAAAGACGGTACAAGAAACCGAAGCCGAAGTCGAGAAACCCATCATCGCCATAATCAGTATTGCCATTTTGAATTGTTTTCATCATAGTCACCACCACCATTCTAATGGAGCTGAACATACTGCCCCCTCTGAACGCAGACATCGCAGACATCATCACCACCGTTCCTAATCCCTTCCCATCCGTGTTTTAGCATGTATTATACTTCTCCCTGTGAGGTGTTTTCTGTATCAAAGTCAGTTGAGAGTCCATTAATTGCTTCTTCGGACTCAGCAGCAAGCAATCTTAATGAATCTGGCACGCCTCTCTCTCCTTTGCGTACGGAAGGTGTTTATGTGTGAAGTTTAGTGGTTATTGTGTTGCGTGCTTGTAAGCACTTCGTGTACTCCTTCTGGTCGTGATATCCTCTTTTACAGTAATGAATAGATCATTACGAAGGGGCACTTTATTTGCAGGACGAGTATGTGCTCGAGAGGTACAAACCCGTTGAAATTTGTCCCTTGCTTTCATCTACAAACCGACGGTGGTCAATTGACACAAGTATGTTCAAATGGTGCTCACTTAACCCCAGATCTTCCTTGGGGACTTCAGTTTCACAATGGAGTCATTTCTGGGACTCCACGTGTGCGAAGCGATCCTCTCATCTATACGGTGGTCGTCGAGGATACGTATTCCGCATGGGAGAACTATACACAGTCCATCTCTCTCTCCGTGTTTTGTACCCACTTCATCTATTCATCACCCATAGCGAAATATTGTCCAACGGAAGGGGAGTGGGAACAGACCTGGGACAAGGATTCCGTGTCCCTAACGTGTTCTTTTGGCCTCGGCCACCGTGTCCGAACCTGTAACGGGACGGAGTGGCTGGAGGAGCAAAGCGACTGTAATGCAGTCCTTGTGTTCCTCTCCACCTTCCTGGCCGGCGTTCTGATTGTCCTCGTCCTCTTCATCGTTCTGTGCATCCGCTGCAGGCGCCGGCGTCAGAGCAAGGAGGACAAGGAGGAGGGATTTGAAATCCCCCCTCTTCCCGCCAACCCCAAGCCCGCCACAGCCCTCTCCCAGACTCCAGAAGAAGCCCCCTCCACCTCTGTCGAGACTTCTTCTACTCCCGAAGCAGCCGTGAATGGTGTGAATGCTTTGGAGGGTGTGGAGGGTACTGAGGGTGCGGAGGTGCCCGCGCGGCAGGCGTGGATGATGGACGACGACCTGTCTTCCATGGGCCAGAGCGACGATGACGCTGCCTCGTCCTCTGCGACGCCTGCTACATCATCTGTGTCATCTGCTGCGACGCCTGCTAAAACATCTGCTGTGCCATCTGCCGCACCGTCGGGCGGGATGCAGGGCCTGGCGCTGGGCGGGTTCGGACTGATGACGGGCACGGCGGCTACGGTGGAGTACGCACTGCCGCCGCCCCTCCCGCAGAAGCCGCAGAAGCCTGCTCCCGCCTTGTCTGAGGATCTCCCGCCAAGTCCTCCGCAAGAACCCGATTCGCATCTCCCTTCCAAGCCTGCTCGCCAATCCGATGACTTCCCTCCAAAACCCACTCGCGAAACCGATGAATTCCCTCCAAAACCCATCCACGAATCCGATGGCTTCCCTCCATCCAAACCCCACCGCCCGCTCCCACTCCCGCCAAAGCCCTTCACGCGCAGCGTCT
>ERZ827156.2956-NODE-2956-length-16211-cov-4.611909_pt1 | contig 16211 bp, 19 predicted proteins | sample MGYA00519919_ERZ827156 | MGnify/ENA primary metagenome ERZ827156 (study PRJEB31778, sample SAMEA3449269) | human gut metagenome | biome: human gut; feature: human-associated habitat; material: faeces | place: United Kingdom | collected 2010/2012 ... | reverse complement strand
GGTAACGCCTCAACAAAAGCTCGAAATTATAAAAAGCTTGAAGCTTCAAGAACATACCGTTGCAATGACCGGTGACGGCGTAAACGATGTTTTGGCGCTTAAAGAAGCTGACTGTAGTATTGCAATCGCAAACGGAAGCGATGCTGCAAGAAATGTGTCGCACCTTGTACTCCTTAATTCTGACTTCTCCTCTATGCCTAAGGTGGTCGGAGAAGGACGAAGAGATATTAATAATATTCAGCGTTCGTCTTGCTTGTTTCTGGTAAAGACAATATATTCTGCTCTACTTTCCTTATTATTTATATTCCTTTCTATCCCCTACCCTTTCTTCCCCATACAGATGACTTTAATAAGTACCTTAACAATAGGAATTCCCTCTTTTGTTCTCGCACTCGAGCCTAATAACGAACTTGTTAAGTCGAACCTTTTTAAAAATATTATTAATAAGTCTTTACCGGCTGCTTTAATGGTAGTTGCGGGAATAATAGGATGTATATTCTGCTATAAGAGACTTGGTTGGTCTTTTGAGGAGTACTCCACGATTTCGGTTATTCTAACTTCTTATGTAGGCTTTTTATTGCTTAGATATATTTCAACTCCGTTTAACGCTTTAAGGAAAACTCTTTTCTACACTTTGTTAGTTGCTTTCGCTGCCGGGATAACGGTTTTCGGAAAACTATTTTCGGTTTCTGTTTTTTACTTATCATACACCGGAATAGCTGTTTTATTAACGCTTTGCTTCTTATTTTACTTTCTATTTCGATTTACTATGAAGTGTATAAAATATTATTCTTCCACTCATTAATTTCTTGACAAAAAAATAAATGTATATTATAATTATTACTACACTATTAATTAATGGAGGGTAAATCTTATGAATAACGATAGCTTTAAAACGATAGCTCAAAACAAGAAAGCCTTCCATGATTATTTTATAATTGAAAAAATCGAAGCCGGTATCGTCTTAAAAGGAACCGAAGTTAAATCCTTACGCTTGGGTAGGGTTAACCTTAAAGACTCTTGGTGTTCTATCGTTAAAAATGAAATGTTTTTAAACGGTATGCACATCTCCCCTTACGAGCAAGGTAACATCTTTAACTGCGACCCCATGAGAGTTAGAAAGCTGCTTTTGCACAAACGTGAAATTAATAAGCTGTTTTCTCAAGTTAAACAGAAAGGTTACTCTTTAATCCCTGTTTCCATATATTTTAAAGGGTCCAAGGTTAAGCTAAGCATAGGTTTATGCAAAGGCAAGAAGGTTTACGACAAGCGAGCTGATATCGCTAAAAAAACTGCTAAGATAGATATTGCTCGTGCTTTCAAGGAAAAAAACAGATTAAATTAAAAGAGGTGAGGTAAATTGAATTTATATTCTATGTGTAACATAGCAACAAACGGGAAATGTGAATTTAAAGACCAAAGTAATTCTGTTTTATTTTATGCAACCACACAAAGAGATGAATTTCGTGGTAAAGAAGCTGTGACTTCTGTTTACGATGACAAAGGAAATCTTTTAGCTACCATCAGTTATTATTACGGTAAATTAAAGACATTGAAGTTTAAAATTAATGAAGTTAACGGTAATTCGTTTGTTATTAACCTCGATGGAAACGACATATCAAGCGATGACGGAAAAATTTTATTAAAGAGGACTTTCTTTAATAAAAAAATTAGTCTTTATGTGTGCGATAAATTGGTTATGCAAACTAAATGTACAACTCTTATCAGACAATGGATGCAGGGAAACTACAAAATAAATATTTTAGATGAATCTAAAGTTAATTTAAGTGTTTACATGCTAGTAATTGCTTATGTTGTTATCGCTAATGAATATATATGTACTGAAAACAATATTCTGTAATTCTTTAACATGGGGACGCAATGGGTTCGACAGGGATTATGAGTTTAAGTAAGCGAGTAGCGGGGCGGGACGCTTTAAACAACGCAAACTAAATTTTAAATGACAAAAATAAAAATAACGTAGTTAAGGCAAACTTTGGTAAAAAGAAGGTAGCTTTAGCAGCCTAGTTATAGGCAACGTCTTTATCTTGAGTACCGCGGCTTGATAGGGGCGTCGACTAGCGGTGAACGTGAATTGGGCAGTTTTCCGGGCTCGGTCATGACTTAGGAAATACTCTAATATCAAGCTTTCCGTTTGGCTTAATGTTGGGGGAATCTTTGACAATCGGATACACTCGTAGAAAGCTTAGGTTAGTAATTTTTGGACAGGGGTTCGATTCCCCTCGTCTCCACCATATAATGTATACAAAATTGATACAATGTAAAAGCCCAGTAATACTGGGCTTTTGAGCGTTTTAAGGCGGATTTTACATGTGAATTTTAAGGGCTTTTTTACTCCATTTTGAGCTTTCCGTGTGAACGTATGCAACCGGTTGCATTTTTTGAAAATTGTTTTATGGGTGGTTGCATACTTTCACACGGTTAAAATTTATAAAAATAATCATCCGCCAATATTTTTATTGACGGATTTGTCATTTGTTTATTAAATTGTTTTTTTAGCTAATTTAATACCAAATTTCATGCCATACATAAACATTTTCTTTGAAAAATCATCAATTAGATCATGGTATTCATTTCTAATTTCTGTAACCATGGATTCGTCAATATTAAACCCCTCCTCACCTTTACGTGCTTGTTCTTCAATGTCCTGCAATTTATCTTCAAGCTTATAAATTATATCAAAATGCTTTTTTAAAACACCATCTTTGTTATATTCATCAGGAACGACACTTTCAAGATATTTTTCAGGGTATCCTATTTTATCTAAGTCCCAAAATCCATGCACAAAGCTATAAAAACAGTCTGCAATTTTTTCCAACTCTGCATCTACATATTTATCTAAATCATCATTATTTTTTATAAATTCTTCTATATTCATAATTTTATTCCATCTTTCTAAAATTAGTTATTATTTTTATTATCAATTATTAATTTAAAAATACTTCTTTTGCTTTCTGTATCTTGATATATAATAAATTCAACTATTTTTAACATTAAAGCCTGAACAAAAATTGTATTTATAGGACACATAATGAAAGCTTCATCTAATAAAGAATTTAAAAGATCTATTTTACGCTCGTCTATTAAGCCAGTTATTTCTTTATATTTAAGATTGATATTTTCATACTTAGATAAACTTAAAATTTTATTTTTATTTTCACGTGCAAAGATCTTAATCATATTTTCTATATTATCAATTAAGACATTTGCTGCGTAAAAATATACTTTTGTTTCAAAATTTATAGATTTAAAATTATGGGTTTCTATGTACTGTTTAGTTTCTTTGTAAAATCGTCTTTGCTTGGTAACAGGCTGATTTTTTAGAACACATCTACATGAATGAAGAACATCTGCACATAAATTGTCAGCCATATTGGTGGCCGACAAAATATCTATAGAATTTATAGCTTCGAAAACTACCATTAAATATTCATCTAATAGCTTACTTTTCTCACCTAGTGAATCTTTAATATCATTAGAAACATCCAAAAATCGATTAATTAAATCATTGCAACCTTTCACGTTGCCACATAAAAATTCAACATTTTCAAACACATTCATATTTACTATAACTCCTTAAATATATTATTCGGATAAATTAAAACAGAAAAACGCATATAAGGTCATTTTAATTCCCTTACACACGTTTAAAATCGCCACTTGTGAATTTACACATACTAATGTATAATTAAAGAGTTATGGTGTCGTTTTTACGATTGTGAAGGGTAGCTTATTTACCTTTTGCAGGGATTAAGTGGCGTTAACACTTAATTCTGCCATGACATTTTTTGTCGCAAATTTTCCGTACATCCATATAAACTCTAATAGACAACAGAGTCAAGAGGGATTTTAAACATTGTAAAGATTTACACAAATAAATTACCAATATTAGTTTTTAATAATTGTATCTATATCGTCTCTGATCTGTTTTAATATATTTTTCTGACTACCTCTAATAATGGAGCCAATCCCAAGTGCTGAAAGAGTGCAAATTTTATTACTTTTAAAGGTGTTATCAAGTTGTGTTTCTAAGTCCATAACAATTTTTATATTTTCAAAAATTCTTTTTTTAATTTGCTGTCGCTGTCAATCAATGTCATCATTTTTACTCCCAGTATCTATGAATATAATTTTTTTGCCTAGTTTTTTAGCATAATTTACAGTGTAATATGTACCACCTCTCTTTCTACCATCCCACGCAGCTATAACAAAATCAGATTTATCGACCATATATCTATTCCGTTTTAGCATACAACTGCTTTCGTATTTTTCTGATAAATATATAACTTTATCTGATGCGTTTTTAATTTTTTCGTATTCTACCTTATTATAGTAACTCCACTTATCAGATTGATTTTTGCATGGAATCGCAAGAATCAGTTTTATTTGTGCATAATCTTTTTTCAAATCTAACACAGTTTGTGCGGCTAAAGTATCAAATACTAATGCACCACCAGCGATAAAATATGTCACACCTTGATCTATAAGTTTGATTGCTTCATCGGTAATTATTTGTTTTGTAAAAACTTTCAAAGCTTGGTTTAGTATTCTATGTCCAGTAAAACAACAAGTTTTTATTTTTATACCTCCTTATTTTTGACACCCAGTGAATGTCATATATAAGTCTATATTAGCATAAAATTTACTTAATGACAACTAGTAAATGTCAAATCAAGGAGGTTGATGTTATGTATAAAAATAAAAATGCTGACGGTACTCTCAATATATGTGGAAAAAAGGTTGCTGATTTGAGGAGGAAGTTAGTTCCAAAAACATCTCAGAGGAAATTAGCTGATATGTTGCAATTGCGAGGGTTAGATGTAAACAAAAATGCAGTACAAAAAATAGAAAGTGGAGAAAGGTTTGTCACTGATATAGAACTTAATATAATAGCTGAAGTTTTAAATGTTTCGAGCGACTATTTGCTTGAAAGGACAAAATTTTCCAAACCTTATCCTAAAAATGAAAAAGATTTGGAAAATTAAATTTTTAGTATTAATTTATATGAAGGTGATTAAATATGAGTGATAAATGTGAACTATAAGCGTTTAGGGGAAAAAATAAAGAAAGATCGATTAGCAAATAGCTTGACACAAGCAAAACTTGCCGAAAAAGTCGAGATTTCGCCAACGTTCTTGGGGCAAATAGAACGAGGAGAAAGGGTTCCAAGTTTAGAAACAGTTGTAAATATAGCAATAACACTAAATATAACTATAGATGGACTTTTGTGCGAAAGTGAATTATCTGATGCGGCAGTTATTTCGGAGTTATCTTTAGCATTATCTAAAATGAGCAATAGTGAAAAAACACTTTTAATTGATATAATTAGATGTTTTTTAAACCGAACGTCAAACCAAAATTCTTAATCTAATAAAATTTTACAGCCCTATTCAAGGGCTTTCTTATGTTCTGATAAATAATTAAAGGCATAAATAAATATATACAGTATGTAACATATTTATTTATAGGTAATACCTATAATATTATATATTTTAAAATGTTCTTTGATTTCATGCAATACCCTAAAATATAAAAAGGGGTATTTTTCATGAACAAAATTGATAAAAATCGTTATATTCAAATTGGCTTGAAAATTGCATATTATCGTAAATTAAATGGTATGACACAAGAATGTTTAGCAGAAAAAGTTGAATTAAGTCCCGGATATTTGTCGCAAGTTGAAACTCCGAACTTTGTACAGCCAATTTCATTGAAAACACTGTTTGCAATTGCAGACACTTTTAAAATTCCGCCATATAAGCTATTGGAGTTTGAAGATTAAATTAGGTAATTGTTTTTTGAATTAAAAAAGATAAATTTATAAGATTACCCACTCAGGCTAGAAACAATCTTTCACTGAGTGGGTATTTTTTATAGTTAGTTGTATTTAATAAAAAACTTTTATACATCCAATAAGCATTTTTCAAAAAATGAGATTTTAATTTTGTCTGTGCTTTCATTCACAGAACTATCTTGTCTATATTTTTTGGCTAAATATAGCATAAATTCTCTTGGAGTAGGAGCGCCATTTTCTTCAGAGATTGGTCCATGATAATTTTGTTTTATCTTCTTAAGTATTTCCGGATCGCGTGAACTCCAATGATTCTTTAATAAGTTACTTATATTCATTTCCACGCTTTTAGGCTGTACTCCTAAGATTTTCCCAGTATAAAAATAAATGCCAGATCTCATATTTACTTTTTCCGGATTTTCTTCTTGATTAATCAGAACATTACAATGTACCAGTTGTTTCGCTTTTTTATCTTCTGTGTCGATTCCGATTATGTATAGCTCATGTTGAAAATACTTCATCTGTGAATTTAATTCTTTTAATTCAAAAATCAGTCCGGTATACCCCTTATCCTTTTGCAGTTTGGCTTCTTCTATCGCCGGATTTATTTTCCTTTTGTGGAAAGCTTCAATTATTTCTAAAAAATTTTTTGAGGAAAAAGTAAATATAAGGGTTAAAACTATAAAGGATACAAATATAATAGATAAAATATCGTGGAATTCATTTGAAATAGTATATTTAATGTGATGCTTTAAATAGACAATTACCCCTAGGGCAATTATAAAAAATATACGGAAAATTCTATAATTTGAGAGTTTACATACTGATTTTATATTTATTTGATCAAATTTATAAATTAACATAATAATTAAGGCGTACAGTAAAAGAACTGTTACTCTAAAAAGCAACAAACTTGTATAATTAGCATACTTAGCCTCAGGGAATTCAAAGTATTTCCATACGTTTGAAACACCCTCAAAAATAATAAAGTGGGTATACTCAAGCATACATGCTATAAAAAGTGAGTATGTAACCATAGTTTTGGGTGTCTCCATCTTATTCTTTAAAAACAGGCACCCGAAAATCGCCATAGCTGAAATCAACGTAATTATTGGATTATCAATTACAAAAGTTTTAAATACGGTAAGGGAAATAGTATATAAAATTGACTGAATACCAGTAACTTTAAAAGGATATTTTTTTGAATTGTTAAATATAGAAAAAGCGAAAGAACCACTTATTAAATACCGAATTATACTGATTAATGTAAGAAGTATCAAAAATTTCACCCTATTTTACATAAGTTAATTATTTATATTATAAGGTAAAAGATTACAAAAAGATACATAAATCGACAAATTTAGATTTATGTATCTTTTTTTATATTAACCAACAATTTTTTAGTGCTAGTTATCCCATCCATCGCCGTTGTGATCGCAACAGACACAATAACAAGCATCTGCTAAATTTTTAGGAATACTTGTGTTCGAAACTGCACCAAAAACTAAAGCAACAGCTGCCAACGTAACAAATACTTTTTTAAGCATGATTTTTCCTCCTTATGTTATTGTTCTTTTCGATATTAACATTTATTTCCAGTAAAAATTTATCACAAAAAGGCGAATATTTCTTTCGCTTAATCTTTGTGAAATATATGCATTTTTTGTATGTCATTTGTACTCTACAAGGATTGGGTGCTGAACCCAACGAATTTGGGTCGCTGACCTAAAGATAATTTAAGCATAATTTATGAAAATTAAAGACGTCATTTTAAGCATCGGAGTGATTCAAAGTTGCTTATCAGCGTCTTTTTTTGTTTTGTGAGAGGTCCACCAAGAGTCCTTCGTTTTTTGAACATAAATCAAAAATTCGGAAGGACGAGGACAATGAAAATAGAATATAAATTTGTGACTGGCGAAGATGTATCTATAGAAGTATATGGTGAGTTTGAGGAAATTATGCTGGAACTGGATAGAAATCTTAAAAATAACGACCGTAAGGAAACCCGAAGACACGAAAGTCTGGACTTGTTTGATAAAGACGAGAGAAATTCTGACATAACGGTTGATATTTTAGGAGATGTTTGTAGAAATTTTGATAAGGACAAGCTTTATGATGCGATAGCAAAGCTGAAACCTCAAGAGCAAGAGCTAATACATAAACTTTATTTGGATAAGAATCCAATGACACAAGCGGAATATGCAAGAAATATAAATATTAGTGATGCAGCTATGTGGAAAAAAATACAACGTATACGAGACAAAATAAAAAGATTAATATAATTCCTAAAATTCCCACCACATCTGGGTGTGAATTATTTTTAAAAAATTTTTTCAAAAAAAGTGTCAGGGTTGGTCTTTCTCGTGGCTTATATATAGAGGCGTTTTTAAGGAAACAAAAATAAAGTCTCGGAACAGAGGTGAAAAGTATGTATAAACATGAAATGAAAATTACGGTCAGAAGGTCAGGAGAGGAGCCAATAAGCATAGCAAAATTTAAAAAGCTACCGCTCCTCGAAAGGCTCCGCAGCAGGTGGTTCGGAAATGCTCAAAAATTAATGGTCATAGTGCCACAGGACAGCGTTCAAAAAATTGAAATCAAGGAGGTTTAATTTTGGAATTTGAAAATTTAAAGATGCCGATAAAAGCAATACCATATCAGCATCAGGAAGAAGCGTTTAAATTTGTAATGAATAAGTTTGAGAATCCGGGAGGAGCAGCACTTTTAATTGAGATGGGTTGTGGGAAAAGTCTTATATCTGTAGCCACAGCAGGAGCACTGTATAAAGAATCAAAAATCAGAAAGTTGCTCATAGTGTGTCCATTATCAATCTGCGGAGTGTGGGAAGAAGAATTTTCAAAGTTTGCCGACTTTGACTATGACTTAAAAGTTTTAAAGGGTACGTCTGATGGCAAAGCCATGACGCTTAATTCAATGAACGGTGCTTCCCTGCAAGTAGCGGTGGTAAATTATGAGTCTGTTTGGAGGATCGAACCGCAAATTAAAAATTGGATACCCGACATGATCCTTGTTGATGAGTCTCACAAAATAAAGACTCATAATATCGCAGCATCAAAATCGCTTCATAGGCTTGGTGAAAAGACAGAATACAGGTTAATCCTTACGGGGACATTGATAACAAATAAAGCGATTGATGCTTTCTCGCAGTATAAATTCTTAGAACCAAGAATATTTGGTAAAAGTTTTTATGCCTTTAGAAATCGTTACTTCGACATGGTCGGGTACGGAAATCATACTCCGGTTTTAAAAAAGTCAATGGAACCTGAGCTAAAGGAAAAAATCCATAGTATTGCGTTCAGGGCAACAAAGTCTGATTGTCTGGATCTACCTGAAACGACCGATATAGTTCGTTCTGTCGAATTAGAACCAAATGCTATGAATATTTACAAACACCTTGTGAAGGACAGCTTTGCAGAGCTTTCAAGAGGCGAAGTAACAGCGACAAATATTCTGACCAAGATACTGCGCCTATCGCAGTTGACTGGAGGATTTTTAGGCGATGACGAAGGCAAAAAGATACATCAAATAAGTACCGCAAAGCTAGGTGCTCTTGAGGACATTGTAGATGAAGTAACGTCAAGCGGTAAAAAACTTGTGGTAATAGCCCGATTTATTCCTGAGATTGAAGCAATAACAGATTTGCTGTCAAAGAAAAAACTGAAATTTTCACTTATAACCGGAAATATAAAAAACCGCAGTGAGCAGATCGAGCAGTTTCAAAATGACTCGGATGTACTGGTATTTGTGGGTCAGATTGCGACAGCAGGGCTTGGTATAACGCTCACAGCAGCCAGTACAATGGTGTTTTATTCACTTGATTATTCGATGAGCAACTTCGAGCAGACAAAAGCTAGAATTCATCGTGCCGGTCAGTGCGATCCGTGCACATATATTTATCTGATAGCCAAAGATACGATAGATGAAAAAGTAATGAAATCACTTAATAAAAAATACGATTTAGCCTCATCACTTATTGATGATTACAGGCAAGGACTCAATCCATTTAAATCAGAAAGGAAATAAATTATGGAAAATGTAATGTTTGAATTAGCGGATAGACTTAAGGATTTAAAGGATCAGAAGAAACAAAAAGAACTGGAGCTTCGGGGTATTAACGATATGATTTTTGAAGTGGATAGCGAACTTTCAGAGCTTATGATACTCAAAGAAACACAGAACTTTACTCGTGGTGGTACTACCTTCTGTTTGACGACAAGTACCAAAGCCTCAGCCGTAGCTGGGCTAAAAGACGAACTATACTCGAAACTTCGTGAGAAAGGCTATGAAGATTTAATTCACGAAACTATAAATGCAAATTCTCTATCCTCTTTTGTGAAAGAACAGATTTCTGAAAATGATAATCTTCTCCCTTCTTGGCTTGAAGGACTTGTTAATGTATATGAAAAAAACACAGTTGGTATAAGAAAGGCATCAAAATAAATTTTGGAGGAATTGAAATGAAAGAAAATACGAAATTAATGATAACAAACGAAGGATATTCAATTAATTTAAACTTAGGAATTGATGTAAAAAATGAACTTGCAGGACTTGACAGTGGGTTTGATCGTATAAAAATTCCTGCAGGAGGAGGTACGAACTTTGAATTTCCTAATCTTGAGGATGCCGATAATCCCATAACTGTTAAGGAATTTTCTGCAGCAATTTTACACCATCATCCGATGTTTACTTACTATAAGAGTAAATATAGCGGAAGCAATAATCCACCGGATTGTTGCAGTTTTGATGGGATTAATGGTAATGGTATCCCCGGAGGAAAGTGCAAATTATGCAAATTAAATGCATTTGGAAGCGGTGAAAATGGCTCCAAAGCGTGTAAGAACAAACACAGACTATACCTTCTTCGTGAAAATGAAATATTACCTGCAGTTTTAGTACTTCCGGCGAGTTCAATTCAGGAATTTTCAAAGTATATCAGAAGATTACTTGGTGTGGGTAAAAGGTCGGATAGCGTTGTAACAAAGCTATCTCTTAAAAAAGCAGTAAATAAAACGGGGATAGCCTTTTCTATGGTTCATTTTTCTGTAATTCGAGACTTAAGTCAAACAGAAAAAGATAACCTACAAGAACTTATTACACAAATCAAAAATCACGCAAGTTTAGGTGAATCTCAACCACAGGAGGATGTGGACAATGAAGTATAAATTAGTAAAGACCGCAGAGGAAATTAGAAACTATATAGGAAGTCATGCTCTCTTGGCGATTGATATAGAAACCTCTCCTAAACATGAATACAGACGTGATGAAAAGGCATCGCTTGACTCGAATAAATCAGAAATCACAGGTATTAGTCTATCGGTTGAATACGGAACGGGGATATATGTTCCCCTCCGTCATAGAAATTACGACAATGCTGATTTTAACGAAGTTTTCTCGTTCATTAAAGAGGAAATTTTGCTAAACGAAAATAAAACTGTGGTAATTCATAACGCGGCGTTTGAAAGTGCCTTTTTCTACGCTCTTGGCGTAGTTATGAGGTGCAAAGTTTACGACACAATGGCAGCGGCTCAGCTTACTCTTAAGACAAATACAGAATTTAGAAATTTGTCTGACAGCGGTCTTAAAAAATTGGTTCCTGAACTTTTGAAGGTAGAACTCCCTACCTTTGAGGCTGTTACTGAAGGAAAATTTTTTGATGAGCTTAACCCAGATAATTATGAAACTGTGAGATATGCCTGTGCAGACAGCGACTATGCTCTGAGACTGTATCACTTGTTTAACGATTGGTTTGATAAAAACTTACCTAAACACAGATTTTTGGTCGAGAATATAGAGTCACCTGTAGCGGTGTATGTGGGATTAATGAAACATAACGGAATGCTCGTTGATCGCAACTTGCTAAGTCAAAAGCGAGACCAAGCCACCGCAATGCTCAGACAATTAAAAGAGGACCTATCACTCCTTACAGGTAATATCAATATTGGCTCTAACGCTACGACTCAGGAATTTAAGAACTTTCTCTATGGAAGGTTAGGCCTCCCCGTTTTAAAGACAACGGGAAAAAACAAAGAAGCTGCAGATGATGAAGCATTTATACTTTTATCTTCATATTGCAAGGAGCATGAGCCGGAATATGCACCGCTGTTTGACATTATCAAAGAATACCGCAAGTGGGGAAAAATCAAGTCGACGTATATAGACAGCTATTTAAAGCACCTTAATTCTGCAACAGGTCGAATACATCCGGACCTCTTTCCTCTTGGGGCTGAGACAGGAAGGTTTGCAAGCAGAAATCCAAATCTCCAGAATTGCCCTCGCAAGGATAACGACCCGATTGGAGTTAGAAACTTTTTCATTGCTCCAAAGGGTAAGGTTCTGATGTCGCTGGACTTTTCCCAGATAGAGCTTCGTGTCGGAGCATTTTACTGCCGGGATGAAGCCATGATGGAAACATATAAAAGCGGCGGCGATATTCACGCAAAAACTACGTCTGTAATTTATAAGATACCGTTCGAACAGGCTGCCGATAAAAATGCACCTCACTATAAAGAGCGCAGAACCATTGCAAAGGCGTGTAATTTCGGTGTATTTTTTGGTCTGTTTGCAAGAGGGCTACTCAGAAGCCTTAAGTTTAAGGCCGGACTTAATAAAACTCTTGAAGAATGTGAAGAAATTATAAAAAACCTTAAATCCGGTTATCCGCAGCTTGAAACGTGGCAGCGTAAGGTAAAAGTCAAAGCGAAGTTTAATGAATATACAGAAACGTATCTTGGCAGACGCCGGTATCTTCCGAATATTCTGTCATCGAACTGGAATAAAAAGAGTTTTGCTGAAAGACAAGCCTTAAACACGCCGATACAAGGAACCGCGGCAGATATTTTAAAGTTAGCAATAGTCAGAATCCTTCGTGGATTGCCTGAAAGGCTCTGGCTTAAACCTTTGCTGCAAATACACGATGAACTGATGTTCGAACTGCCGGAGGACAAATTAACCGAGGCAGTGGAGTTTGTAAAAAGCTGTATGGAAACGCAGCCGTTTGATGACTTTGATATACCGCTTGTGGCTGAGGCTGCTGTCGGGACAAGATTCGGTTCACTTAAAGAGATGGAGGGATAAAATTATGTATTTGGGACTTAAAAATGCCGAGGGATACTACGATTTAACAGCTTATGAAGCAATTAAAAATGTGACTGCAGAAGAAAGGCGTAAAAAAGCCATGTATATTTTATCGCTGTCCTGCAGCAAGAAGAGTAAATCTAAAAAATGTAAGGTGGTGAGTGCGTGAATACCTGTGAGTTTTTAAATGAAATTTATAAGGGCTGCGATGCTGGGTTTATAACGCTCACAACGCTTCCCAGCAGGCAAACAAAATGGTTCAAGGTAGATGAAATCGGGAAAATTGCAAAAGCCGCTGAAGATATAGGTCAAAAAACAAATGTGTTTTTTGGTGTTGGACTGAGAAATAAGGTGCTCAAAAACGGTCTTAGAGGAAGCGAAAAAGACATATCGTGCATCACTGCTCTGTACGCAGATATTGATATTAAGGGCGATGCACACGCACAAAAAGATCTGCCGGAAACTATAGACGAGGCTGTCAGTTTTTTAAATAGCTTGAATTTGAAGCCGAGCATAATTGTAAGGTCGGGAAATGGGATTCACTCATATTGGCTTTTTGATAAGCCTTTTAAAATCAGCAATACAGGTGATAGAGAGTTTATTGCTGGTCTGTTTAAAAATTTCGGAAAATATATAAACTTTGAGGCAAAAAAGCGTGGCTGGAAACTTGACAATGTCTATGATCTTGCTCGAATTTTAAGGGTTCCGGGAACAATCAACCACAAACTGAAAAACGGAGTTAAATGCGAAGTGATCGAAAGCAATCTCCAAAGGTACAATTTAGAGGAGTTTAGTCAAGATGTACGTTGTAACGATTGGGGTGCATCTGTTAGTAAAGCTGCACAAGGAGTGGACAAAGTCCTCGAAAAATGCGAGTTTATAAAGTATTGCGTGAAAAATGCTGCAGAGCTCCCGGAACCTTTGTGGCACGCCATGATTACCAATCTTGCCCCACTTAAAGGGGGTAACGATTCGGTACATCAGTTTAGCAAAAGCTATCCGAAGTACAGTTTTGAAGAAACTGAGAGAAAAATCGAGCGTGCCATAGCGGAAAACAAACCGCATACTTGCGAGTATATCAGAGAAAATCTTAACTTTGACTGTGGTAAAAACTGCCATGTTAAGGCTCCTATCGTTTATGGTCTGCCGAGCTTTGAGGAGCGTTTTAAGAATTTAGTATCAAGTGACAAAATAAATATAGATGAGTTTCTTTCTCAGCAAAACATGAAACTCTGTGCATGGGCAAAGTCAAATTTGCCGTCGGAGTACGCTAAACTTAAGGCCAAGCTCAAAGGGAAAGTGAATCTTCGTGATTTTGAAAAAGCGGTCAGACATGAGTCGCACCTCATAGGCGAAAACAAAAATAAAAAACATACAATTTTGAAACTTGAAAATATCGAGATTTTAGGTTCGGTTATGCCCGAAGGATGGGACGTTTCCATGAAATATGGAATTCGAAAAATAGTAAGAAACGGTGCATCGGATGAGCTTGTTTCGGTGTGTCCCTGCCCACTGGTTATATCTCGTCGGTTTGAAAATATCGATGACGGGACGCAGAAAGTGGAGATAAAGTTTTTAAATCATAATCAGTGGAAGTCAATTATTGCACCTCGCTCTCATGTGTTTAACAGAAATTCGATAATTAAGTACGCTGACAGCGGATTTCCTGTATCTTCGGGAAATGCCTCTGATATAGTGAAATACCTATCCGACTATGAAAGTACAAATGATAAGTGCATTCCTTTTGTGAAATCAATCTCTCGCATCGGATGGATTGGTCGAGAGTTCTTCCCTTACAAGGTAAGTGGTGAGATTGTTTTTAAAACGGAGTACAAAGAAGCGTCAAATATAATAGATAGTACGATTAAATGTGGAAGTTTTGACGTTTGGCTCAAAAATGCAGAATTATTAAAAAATAATCCATTCGGAAGGTTTATACTTGCCGCCTCCTTTGCCTCTCCGCTGCTTGAAATTTTAAATCATCGTGTATTTTTCGTTCATATCTGGCATGATTCAAAGTCAGGTAAAACCGCAGCAATCAAGATGGCGATAAGTGTATGGGGCAATCCAACGAAACTGATGGGCAGCTTTAACGCTACAAGCGTAGGCTTAGAACGTATGGCAGGAATCTTGAAGCACCTCCCGTTTGCAATTGATGAACTTCAGGTTTTAAACAATAAAAGATTATCCGTTGAAAACATTATTTATAGCCTCGGAAATGGCTTTGGAAGGCTCAGAGGTGCGAAAGAAGGCGGTGTTCAGGAGACAGCGAATTGGAAAAATAATATATTAACCAGCGGCGAACAGCCGATGAGCAAGGAATCAAGTAATGATGGAGTTTTAACAAGGGTTTTAGAGCTTTATGGAAAGCCGGTAGACAGCACCGACACCGCACATAAGTTACACTTAGTAAGCGAGAATAACCATGGCTTTGCAGGGAGAATTTTTCTTGAATATTTGATTAATACGGTGCTTAAAATCAAAGGAAAAATTAGTCGGGATTTTGAAAAATTAAGAGAAAAAATCAAAAGTCAACAAGCGGAGAACTGCGATAACACGCACCTCGACAACATAGCAATTGTGTGCCTTGGTGACTATTATTCCGGGATTTCTGTTTTCAAGGAAAGTGAGAAAGATTCATGGAGCGGAGCTGTTAATCTCGGAACTCAGATACTCCAAAACTGTAAAGAACTTCAAAAAGCAGACACAATCGACAGAGCATGGGACTTTGTGACTGGCTGGATAACGAGCAATAAAAATCGTTTTTTGCCGGATAGTACGCCATGCTATGGAAAAATAGAACAGGATGCGGTGTATATAATACCAAATATTCTGCGACAGGCACTCGAAGAAAATGGATTTGATTATTCGAAAGTTACTCGTGGCTTTAAGGATCGTGGTTTTATTGAGACCAAAAAAGACAATAAAGGCATTGATAGAACGCAGGTCCAAAAGAAGATAAATGGTATAAATCAGAGGTGTTTTTGTATTAAAGTGGTTACTAATGATAGTGACAGTAGCGAAACAAAGCCCTTAATTTAGCCATTTATGAGTGTGGTAGCCACGTAACCACCATTTTCCGCACACACACCTTCTTATTAGAGTAAATATATAATTAAGATTTTAAGAGTGTGCAAATTAAATAAATCTCTATATAACAAATAAATTTATTTTAAAGGTTACTATGGTTACTTATATATAAACATTGGCGTTGTTATGGGATTTATAAGGGTAGCCACTTTTAAAAAATAGTGGTTACTTATGGTTACTTATGGTTACTCAAAAATTTTAGAGGTAAAAACAT
>ERZ827156.2946-NODE-2946-length-16275-cov-4.073983_pt1 | contig 16275 bp, 8 predicted proteins | sample MGYA00519919_ERZ827156 | MGnify/ENA primary metagenome ERZ827156 (study PRJEB31778, sample SAMEA3449269) | human gut metagenome | biome: human gut; feature: human-associated habitat; material: faeces | place: United Kingdom | collected 2010/2012 ... | reverse complement strand
TATTCATCAGTCGGAAGATTCGGTTTTGAATCCATCCGACTTTTTCGTATCTTTGATATTGCCCTGATATATTTATTTGGGCATTAATGATTTAGACGAAAATCGCATAAAAGAAGGCAACGGATAAGTAAGCTGTAAAGTGCTTAAATCCACTTGTTTTTATAGAATTCCAACAACTCTGTGCTTGCAAAGATAGGGATTAAAAATCAATATCAAATCTCTTCGGATTTTAATTTTTGATCTGGCATGATTCATTGTAGATATTTTGCAGATATAAAGATATTCGTAATTTTGCGAACGGCAAATGAAGAGATATATGGCAGAAAAAGCATATAGGATAGAACAAGAGCAGCTTGCACGATTTGCAAAGGCGATGGGACATCCAGCGCGAATTGCGACTCTGCATTTTCTGGCGAAACAGGAATGTTGTTTTTTCGGCGATATACACGAAGTATTACCGATTTCGAAAGCCATGGTATCGCAACATCTTAAAGAGTTAAAAGAGGTTGGATTGATTCAGGGAACGGCTGAAGCGCCGAAAGTACGCTACTGTATCAATTGCGAGAATTGGGAGGCTGCATGTCTGCTCTTCGCTGATTTCTATCGTAACTGCACTCCTAAACAAGAAAAGTGCTGTGAATGATTTTATAGCGTAAATGTTCGTAATTCGACGAAATAAAACACTCAAATAATAAGTATGACGAAAAACTTTTATAAGATTACGAACGCATGGAACGAATAGCCGCATGGAATGGTTGCAATCGTTATTGGACCGCGGCTCGATACCCGTTTTGACTGCTTTTTTGCTTGGTCGGCAGACTTCCATATCGCCAGCGACGAATATCGCGGCAATCGGCTTTTATCGGAAAAAACATCGAAAATCGACAGCGTAGATTTTTCAATGGGCTGCTTTATACATTTGGGCGTGCGGTCGCATATACTGCATTGGGTATCGTATTGCTTGTTGTGCTGCAAAGCGGTTCCAGTCTGTTCGGGATACAGAAATTCGTTGGCAAATACGGTGAAATGCCGCTTGGCCCAGCCCTGTTGCTTGTCGGCGTATGCATGCTTGTCGGCAACCGGCTCGATCTGCCGAAATTCGGGTTCAAAGGCAATGGTGATGGGTTCGGTCATCAAGGTTTTCCTTTTCTTAATATTGTCCGAGGAATTGCTTCCATCCGACGCGGAAATCCGCTCGAAAACAGTCAGCGAGGCGCAGATTGCCGCGCCCCTTGCCAGCCTTATGACGGGTTGAACCGAGGACCCGCCGGCTTCATGTCACCCCGGCAGCCGTATACTCACACACCGGGTCCCGGCGAATTTTCCGTATCCTCTGTTGCTTCGGGTTCGAAATTCCCGGTATTCCGCTTCCGGTAATTTTTGGGAGTGCAGCCGTACTTGGCCGAAAAATTCCGGAAAAAAGTCCCCCTATTGGCAAATCCCGACTTGTAAATGATTTCATCCACGGAAAGTTTGGTCTTCATCAAAAGATGCTCCGCATAGGTGAGCCTATACTCGCGGATGATACTGCTGGGCGTAATGTTGACGATTCCATGGATGCGGCTGTAAAGATTCCGCAGGCTGATACCCATCTTCCGGGCAATGGTTTCGGTCGTTATTTCACTGTCTGAAATGTTGTCGTTGATTGTCTTGAGAAGTTGCTCGAGAAACTTTTTGTCCTCGCTGTGGAGCATCTTGCCGTCGGTGAATTCGTAAACGCTCAGCGAGGAATGGTAATACTCCCTGAGTGAACTTATCCGGTTGAGATTTTGTTTTACGGTAGATTTCAACACCTTAACATCCACCGGTAGCGAAAGTATCGAGTCGGCATATTCAATAGGCTGCGATTCGGAATTCTGAAGGCTGGTAATCAGCACGATCGGTATCTTGACCGTGATCCGGTCGTTTTTGACCGACATCATCAGCGTCTCCGTTTCGGTTTTCATCGGAATATTCTCGCAGACGATGATGTCGGGATGCCCGTTCTGCATCTCCTCGGTAAACTTCGCCGGTTTGGTGAAAGTCCGGACATTGTACTCTTCGGAAAACATATCCGCCACGGAGTTGATGATCCCCGTTTCGGAGCCGATGATGAACATGGTCTGCCTGTCCGCCGCGGTATCGAACTGGCGTATGCCGTCTTTCTCGATCATCATGATATGACTGTTCAGACGGTATTCCTCCGCGAAACTGTCGATGACCTCCTCGCCGGTATCGGCTCCGGAGCCGGAAATGTCAAGCGACGGCAGCCGTATTTCGAAGCGGAACGTGAGGTCGGTTCTGCTAAACGCCATGGTTCCGCCGAGCCCCTTCACATAATTATGGCAGACAACCAAACGCATTTCGTCCTGGAATGACTCGCCCCGCTCGCCCCGTTTCTGAAAATCCTCCATCATGGCGTATTTGTCGGTCAGCCGCCGGAAGCCCGCTTCGCTGATCCATTTGCCTTCGACCTCGGTCGTGATGACGAGCCTGTCGCGCTCGGACCTTACGTCGAAGGCGATCTTGCCCCGCTTGTCCACATGCATGAAAGCATTGGCAATGGTCATATCCATGACGGCCGAAACCCGCTTCGGATCGCTTGTCCACAGAAGCCCCTGGGGGACGTCAATCCGCAGGTCGATATTTTTGTCCCGGGCAAGGGAAAGATAGCTTCTGGCGATTTCAGTCATGTAATCCGTGACGGAAAATATCTTGACGTTCTGATTGTTGGTTTCGTTCGATTCCCGGAAATTATGCAACATGCGGATGATGTGCCCCAGTTTCGAACTTTGCTGGAGTATCCTTTTCAGATGCGTGCGGATGTAGTCGTCGGATTTGTGGTATTCGAGAATCTGCTGGCAGGGTATGGAGACCATGAACACGGGAATCGCCATTTGCTGGGCCAGATTCTCCATGAGGTGGAGTTTCGAATCGAGCGTCTCCTCCTTGCGCTTGGCCTCGATCTTCTCCATGATCGCCATTTTCTTCTGCGTGCGGCGTCTGTGCACATACAACCCCGCCAGTACTGCGAAAAGCAGGAACAGCAGCGTATAGACGCATTTGGCGATCATGCCGGCGTACCAGGGGGCCTTGATGATGATCCGTAGCGTCCGAACCGAACTGGTTTCTCCCGTGATGATGTTTTTGTATTTTACGTGCAGTTTATACTTCCCCGGATGTCTCTCCGCGAACTGAATATCCGAGGAGGATTCTATCCAGCGGTTTTCCGTCCCTTCGACATTGTACAGATAGACGTAATTGCTGCCGTTGATGTAGTCGAGGGCGATTGCGCTGATGCCGTAGAGCCGCTCGTGGGGCCTGACGACCAGCGTACTGTCCTCGCGGACCGCATCCTCGAAAGCAATCTGCCTGCCGTTGATCTGCACGCTTCGGAAAAGCAGTTCGGGATAGAAGGGTTCGGCTTTATAGCGGGTCTGTTCCATGACGACGAATCCATTGGTGCCTCCGAAGAACAAGGCATTGCCCGCAGGGTCCCTGAAGGCGGCTCCGTCGCTGTATTCGATCGTGTTTATGCCGTAGGAATAGCCGTATCTGGCCTGGTAGGAGGTCAGGGGATCGTACCTCACGAGCCCGCTGTTGGTCGAAAGGTAGAGTTTGCCGTCGCTGTCTTCGAGGATTCCGTGAATGATGTTGCGAATGGGCGTCTCCCGAACGGTCCCGCCGTCTTCGAGCAGAAGCAGCCCCCAGCTCGTCCCGATCCAGAGCCGCCCGTCCTTCGCCCGGTGAATGGCCCACACGTCGTTGGCGATCTCGGCTCTCGAATCGTCGAAGGTGGTAATGGTGCAGGAGTCGCTCTGGGGGAAATAGTGCACCAGGCCTCCGCCCCGATTTCCGATCCAGAGCGTTTTGTCCCCGTCCTCGTACAGAGTGAAAAAGAAGTCCTTGTTCTCCATCTCTTTCCCGAAGTTGAGTTTCTTCCACTCCCTGATGTAAGGCATTCCGCCGCGGTCCCCGATCAGCAGCCGGAACACGCCGCACCCCACCGTGGCGACCCAGAGCGTATCCCGGCTGCTCTCGCGGATCGCATGGATGTATCGGAGGTCCGGGGGAGCGTCGCCTCCCAGCGTGCGTATTTTGGGGTCGGAAAAGGATTTGTAGTTAATTCCCGCGCCTTCGGAGCCAATCCACACCAGTCCTCGGGAGCTCTCCTCCAGAGCGAACACGGCGTTGTCGGACAGCCCCGATTCCGGACCGTTGGTCTGCACGACGTTTTTTATCCTGGCCGATGCAGAGAAGGCGGGAATCCGGATGATCCCCTCCCCCTTGGTCGCGAACCAGAGCGTTCCCCGGGAGTCGAGCAGCAGGCTCCGGACCGGTTTGGAGAGATTGTAGGGAAGCTTGTCGTAGGTGTACGAATGGAATGAAACCTCGTCGTTGGCGTACATGAAAAGCCCTTGCCCGTCGCTGCCTATCCAGACGATATCCTGCTTGGCGTCTTTGAGCAGGGAAAATACGCCGCAGTTGATATCCAGCCGTTCGGTCACGTATTTCTGGGCATTCTCGGGCATGTAACAGAGTTTGGTCACGCCGTCGAAAAGGAACGACACGAGAAAATCGTTGCCGTTCTTTATCGCGTACGACACCTTGCCGTAATGTCTGATCTCGCGATGAATATCGGCAATGTATTCAATGACCTCCGTCAACGGATCGAACGTATAGAGGATTCCTTTCTTGTCGATGAGCAGCACGGTTTCCTTGTCGGCAAAGGCGTAATCGAGTTCCATGGACAGCGTTTTTCCGATCTGCTCCAGGCCGCAGGGCTCTTCGGGCCGCGGATCGGAAAAAGACGCGCGATAGATTCCGTCTGTCATAAAGAGAAAGAGGAAGTCGCTCTCTCCGGTCCACGACGTAATATAAGATTCGAACGAGCAGTGTTCCGGCCGAGGAATCTGCCGGAAGGTGGCGTCGCGCTCGCAGTATCCGTAAAAATCGCCGGACTGGGTGAGAACGATCGTCTGGGACTTGTTGCGGCTTATCAGATAATAGATTCCCTGGAATTCCTTGTGCTGTTCGATCACCCGGGTGCGGTGCATGAGGTCCAGGCCGTAGTTCGTCCTCACCCAGCAGTAGCGGTCCCGTGTCGAATGGATGCGCTCGATGAGGTTGCCCGAGAGGGGTTTCGCTCCGCCGTTTTCCGGCGGATAGCAGACCATGTCCTGTCCGTCCCAAAAATTGAGCCCTTCGCAGGTCCCGAGCCAGATGCATCCGTCGGAGTCCTGGTTCAAACACAGGATCGAGTTGTTGCTAAGTCCCTCCCGGCTGGAAATGATCCGCAGATTTCCGGCCGAAAGGGCCGTACCCGACAGATCGATCGCCGCACAGGCGAGCATAATCATAAAAAGTTTTCCGTGGTTCATGACTGCTCGGTTTACTCGGAATAATCGTGTTTTTCCGAATTTTACCGCAAATGTACAAAATTGTACTTAAATAGCATGGAATCGTACAAACTTATACAATATGGTCTTTATTTTTGTTTTCAAGAGTACACAACCTTTACTTATTAACCATTTATGATCAAAAAATCTACTTTTAGCATTGTTGCGCGCTGTACGCTCGCATTGCTGTGGAGTCTGATCGCAACCGGCCTGACGGATGCCTTCGGGCAGGCCGGTACGAAATCAGTAAGCGGCAAGATTGTGGATGAGAAAGGTCAGCCGTTGATCGGCGTCTCCGTAGTCGTTGAAGGGAGCTTCAACGGTACGGCAACCGGGACCGACGGAACCTATCTTATTAAAGGTGTCAAGGACACCGACAATCTGAAATTTACCTACATCGGCTACAAGACGGTCGTGGAAAAGGTCGGCGTCAAAACCGAAATTTCCGTCGTCATGGCCGAAGACACGGGGTATCTGGACGAAGTGGTCGTCATCGGCTACGGCACCACGACACGGCGTCACATCACCTCGGCCGTCTCCACCGTCAACAAGCAGGCACTGGAAAACCGACCGGTGGCCAACATCCAGCAGGCCCTGCAGGGAACGGCTGCCAACCTGATCATCCAGACGAGGAACTACGACCCCACGGGAGGCGACCAGATGAACCTCTCGATCCGAGGCGTCAACACCATGGGCAACAACTCCCCGCTGGTGGTGATCGACGGTGTTCCCCAGGCGGAGGCTTCGCGGATGAACGACATCAACCCCAACGACATCGAATCGGTGAGCATTCTGAAAGATGCCGGTTCGGCGGCCATTTACGGTGCCCGTTCGTCGAACGGCGTAATTCTGATCACCACCCGCCAGGGACGCCGTGAAGAGGCTCCGAGCATCTCGTTCAGCGCCCAGTTGGGAGCTCAGGACCCGCACATTCTCTGGAAACCCTTGGCTTCCTATAAAAACTCGATTCTGCGCAACGAAGCCCTGACCAATTCGGGTCTTGATCCGATCTTCACGACGGCCGAGATTCGGGACATGTATGAGCACGGAGACTGCGAACCGTTTGTAAATCAGGCCATGCAGACCGCTCTGCAGCAGAATTACAACGTGAGCGTTTCCGGAGGTACGACCAACTCGACCTACCTGATCTCGGCGGGTTACTTCGACCAGGAGTCCAATTATATAGGTCCCGACTACGGCAAGCAGCGATACAACGTGCGTTCGAATCTGACGACGCAGTGGGGCCGGCTCAAAATCGGAGCCAACGTCAACTATACCCGGGCCGAACAGAAATCCCCTACCACATCGGGATTTCTATTCGCCGATCTGGCCCGTTTCCCGACCTACCATTTCTTCCGCACGATGGACGATAACGGTGTATTCTACGCCAACAACTACAAATACGGCGGATGCGGAGCCGTACTCGCCGGACTTGTCGGGGGGGGGTACAACAAGTATGACAATGATTACATCAGCGGCGTATTCAACGCCGAATTCGAGATTCTGAAAGGCCTCAAGTTGCGCGGCGTGCTCAGTGCCGAATCGCGCAACCAGCACCGTTTCTCCGACCACATGTCCTACCTGGTGGCCACCGACAACGGCTCCAACTGGGCCGACCCCTCGACGGCGACCCTGGCGGGCAGTACGACCAATCCGGCCGACGACTGGGTGGCAAAGGATACCTACCTCAACGGGCAGGTGCTTCTGGACTTCAACCGCACGTTCGCCGGGAAACACAATGTCACCGCGCTGGCGGGCTGGTCCCAGGAGTCGAAGAAGCACTACTCCATAAGCGCGAAGAAGACGCACTTGAACGACCTGAACCAGCCCAGCGACGGCACCGTGACCGATGACAAGGGGACTTCGCTGTCGACTCAGGACAACACGCGCTCGGCTCTGCAGTCCTATTTCGGACGCGTGGGCTACTCCTACGACGACAAGTATTACATCGAGTTCACGGCCCGTTACGACATGTCCTCCAAGTTCCTCAAAGTGCGCAACGGAGGTTTCTTCCCAGCCGTTTCGGCCGGATGGCGCATCTCGCAGGAGAATTTCATGGGCGACTACCGCAACAAGGTCGGCGACCTCAAGCTCCGCGCCACCTACGGCGTGAACGGTAACCAGCAGGACGTTGGACTTTACGACTTTATGACCACTTACGGTATCTGGACCGACGCCTACGGATTCAACGGCGTCTCCGTCCCCGGCCTGATGTTCACCATGGGCAACGAGGCTCTCACGTGGGAGCGGTCCAAGACTTTCAACATCGGCCTCGACGCCTCGTTCTTCCAGAACAGGCTGAACGTCAACTTCGATTATTTCTACAAGCGGACCAGCGACATCCTGCTTCCCGCTATCGTTACCGACATCTTCGGCGCGAGCATCGCCAAGGAGAACCGCGGCGTCATGAAAAACCAGGGCTGGGAAGTGACGATCAATTACAACCTCCAGCACGACGGCTGGGATCACAAGTTCTCGCTCAACCTCGCCGATTCGAAGAACGAAGTGGTGAAATACGGCACGCCGAAAATCGCGTCGAACGACGGTGTCACGGTCCTCATCCAGGAGGGTCTGCCGCTCAATTCCTACTTCGGCTACAAGGTGGCCGGATACTTCTCGGGATACGACGAAATCCAGGAGGCCGCCATTCCCACGTCGATAGACCGCACACAGCTGCGTCCGGGCGATGTCCGCTATGTGGATATCGACGGTAACGGCGTGATCGATACCAACGACCGCACCTATCTGGGGTACGGATTCCCGCGCTACACCTTCGGCTTCACCTACAACGTCAGCTGGAAGGGCATCGACCTGAGCCTGATGCTTCAGGGCGTGCTGAAGAGGACGAACGCCATCCGCGGCGAGCTGGTGGAACCGTTCCATGCCGATTACGGTCTGACCATGTACGAGCACCAGCTCGACTACTGGACGCCGCAGAATACGGACGCACGGTGGCCCCGTCTGGCCAAGGCCCAGACGGTCAGCGCCTCGAACAACTGGGGGCAGCCCGGTTCACAGATCAACATGATCGACGGAGCCTATCTGCGGGTGAAAAACATCCAGATCGGCTACACCCTGCCCAAGAAATGGACCCAGAAGTTCGGATGCAAGAACCTGCGCATCTATGTGGACGCCCAAAATCCGCTGACATTCACCAAATACGACTTCATCGACCCCGAGACAAGCGAGTTCGGCAGCAACATGTCGCGCTCGGGAGCCAACTCGGTACGTAACTATCCGACCCTGCGCTATTGGGGCGGCGGCATCAACCTGACTTTCTAAAATAAACGAATCATGAAAAAGTACAAAATATTATCGCTTCTGCTGGTCGGACTGGTCGGTTGCGTAGGTATCGAACAGTATCCTACCAACTCCTACTCCGACGCGGAATTCTGGAAATACGAGGACAACTGCATCGCGGCCCTCTATCTGGGATATAACCAGTATTGGAGTGCCGACCGCTATTTCGGAAACAACATCCTTTCCGACGACGTATACGGCAGTCGTCATACGACCTCCTCGACGGAGGTGGTAACGGGCCTCTCCAACACGAACAACGGACGTTACAGGGACGAATGGAAAGAGTGCTACCAGGAACTGCGCACGATCCACACCGCTCTAGACAATCAGGACCACATGGTGCTCGCCCCTGAAGTCAAGACGCGCCTGGTGGCCGAACTGCGGCTGCTCCGGGCCTTTACCTACATGCGCCTTACGACGTGGTTCGGCGACGTTCCCTTCCTGACGAGCAACCCCACGCTGCCGGAGACGAAAACGCTCAAACGTACGAGTGCCGACTATATCAAGCAGTTCATCCACTCCGAACTGGAGGAGGTTTCGCACATCCTGCCGAAAAATACGGAACTTGCTGCCGCAGAGAACGGCCGCGTCACGTGCGGCACGGCCGTCGCGCTCAATGCCCGCGCCTACCTGCTCGACAACGATTTCGAAAACTGCGCCCGCGAGTGCGTCAAGCTCATCAAGGGTACGCAGTACGGCACCTACGCGCTCGAAAAAAATTACAAGGACCTTTTCGTCAGCGGACACTACGGTCCCGAGTCGATCATGACCCTCGAATTCGCCTATGAAGGCGGTGTGGACAACATCAAGCGGAGCTGGGACACCGGAAAACGCACGCCCAAATCGCTCAGCGGGTTGTCTGAGATCGTTGATTTCTCGCCCACGCAGGAGCTGGTCGACTGTTTCCGGAAGACGGACGGAACTGTTGCCGCCGATGCGGACTACGAAGACCGCGACCTGCGCTTCTACGCGACGATCGCCTATAACGGGTGCACGATCGAACTTCCCGCAGCACGCTCGCTCGCCGTCATCGGTACGGAAGGCACCGGCAAGGGAACCTATACCTGCTGGACCAATCCCGTCGATGAGAAGGTAGCCCAGGATACCTACGACAAAAATCTAAACGATTCATACAACGGCTCACACAACCGGACGCTGACAGGATACTACAACATTAAAAACTATGTGGCCAACACGATCGGTTCGGGCGGCGGATCATACAAACCGCTGATCGAGCTGCGCTATGCCGATGTGCTGCTCATGTATGCCGAGTCGATGTACGAAACGGGCAACATGTCGCAGGAGGTATGGAACGAGACGATCCTGCCGCTCCGCCAGCGTGCCGGATTTTCGAGCAGCTACTGCGCCTACCCCGGGGACAACGGCGATCTGCGCCAGGCGATCCGCGACGAGCGGCGTGCCGAGCTCGCGCTCGAAGGCCGGCGGTGCTTCGACATCCGCCGATGGGCACTGCTGGACAATCCGTCGCTCAAATCCACCGGAGCCGCATATCTCATCACGCGGGCGACCGGCGCGCCGTTCCTCGACGACGGCAGCAACATCCAGTGCCCCTCTCCCTACAACATGAAATACTGGTTCCCCATTCCCCAGTACGACCGGGACATCAACCACAACCTCACACAGAATCCCGGCTGGTAAAACCCTTTATCTAAAAGACATCAGATATGAGAACCCTATTGCGAAATATCACGATCTTGACCTTGGCAGCCGCTCCGTTCGTTTCGGGATGTACGGAGGAAGGCAATGAGATCAACTACAAGATCCAGCCGGGAAACGAATTGTACCTTCCTGCTGATGCGACGGAAATAGACCTTACCCAGGGTGCGAACATCGAATTCCAGTGGTCTCCGTCGATCGCCCACGACAACGGCTTCGTATCCTATGAACTCGTGTTCGACAAACCGAACGGGGATTTTTCGGCTCCTCTGGCCGCCATGGCCAGCCAGCTCAACGGTTCGAAAACCGCGCTGAGCGTCTCCTCGAAGAATCTGAACTCCGTGGCAAGGGCCGCCGGGATCGGAAATAACGAAAGCGGCTCCCTCAAATGGACCGTAAGAGCCTCGAAAGGTATATTCGGCAACGTTTATGCCGAGACAAGAATCCTGAACGTGCTCACAATGAATTCGATGGACCCGCTTCCCGGAAAGGTCGTCCTCAAAGGAGCAGCACTCGAAGATCCGGAGGGCATCGGTATGGTCGCCTCCGCCGGCATCGACAAGGCTCCTGCAACGGACGGCATTTTCGAATGCTTCACTAAGATAAAAGGAAGTACGGACTTCACGGTCGAGGATAATCTGGGACGTTACTATGCACTCCATGAAAACGGGACGGTCGCCTATTCGGAAACCCCCGTCAACAACCGGATGCCGTCGGAGGCGATTTACTGGATCAAGATCGATTTCGACGTGATGACATGGTCGTACAAGACCGTCTCGAAAATCGAATTATACGCCGCATCGTGGGCCGACGGCAAGATGACGACCGTGAACAAGGCGATGACCTATGCCGGCAAAGGCGTCTGGAAGCTGCTCGATTACGAAAACACCGTTTCGAAAAACTCAGCCAACGACTCCCGCCACCGTTTCAACGCCACGCTCGGAGACGGCAGCAAGCTCTATCTGGGAACCACGGCCAAACTCGGAACCGCCTACACGACCGACTATCTAAAAGTCTGCCTTTATACGAAAGATGGCGTAGGCAGCGTCGACTGGGACAAGACCTACAATTTCCTGACCGACGACTGCGGCCGTAAACTGGATTGCTATCTCTACCTGAACGGCGACAATCCGGCCGGGACGTGGTGGCATGAATATAAATTCAAATAAATTGCGTACAATTATGAAATACTATAAATCAATGGGAATTCTGACTGTATTTTCGATGATCGCAGCTCTTTGTGCAGCCTGCGAGGAGGATTACATGTCCATCACCAATCCTCCGGCGGAGAAGACGGCCAACGTCTATGCCGATTACGAGATCGATTGGGCTGCTGCGGCCGATTCGGTTTCCACGGCATTCATCGAACGTTTCTATTGCAGCACGAACCGTAACGGTGCGGACGGCGTGTTCTCCTACAGCGAATACAATAACAAAAAAAACAACGGCAACTGCTACTGGCAGCAGGCTCATGCCATGGGCGCCATGGTCGATTACTACAACCGTATCAAATATTCCGACCCCGACCAGGCGGCCTACATCCGAAGCTATTTCAAACGCTGGTACGACAAACGGGGCAACAACTACGAAAGCAACCCGTCGTGGCGGGGAAGCACCGGATTCGGCAACGACTTCACCGACGATACGCTCTGGATCACGATCGCCCTGCTTCAGATGTACGACGCCACGGGCGAAGAGACCTACTACACCGCGGCCAAACAGACCTGGGACGAATGCGTACGCCCCCGTTTCGCCCTGAACAAGTACGGCTGGCTGCCGTGGAAAATGACCAACCTGGGAGCCAACGAATGTACGAACGGTCCCGGAGCGATTGCGGCCGCTACCCTCGCCGGCTATGCCAAAGAGGCCGGCAACAGCGAAGAATACAACCGATACCTGGGCGAAGCCTTCAAATGCTTCGATCAGAACATCGATGCTATGACTAAGGACGGCACGCTGGGCAATCCGCCGCTAAGCTATACCCAGGGCACGTGTATGGAAGCCGGACGCCTTATCTGGAAACTGACCGGGGAGGTTGGCTACATCCGCAAGGCGATCGCCGCGGCACGCGGTCAGATGTCGTCGGGAGCCATGAACGAAACGTACGAATCCGAGCGCATCATGCGCGACGAGGGAACCGACGAGAATAACTCGATCTTCCACGCAGTATTCTTCCACTGGGCTGCCCGCATGGCCACCGACCGGGATATCGACGCGGTGGACTCCCGTATCCGCGAAGAACTCGACCGGTATCTGCTGCGCCACGCCTCCTATTACTGGACGCGCGGTATCGACAAGTCGCCCCTGGGCTGGAACGACTCCTATTTCGGGGTCAAGTGTTACGAGGCGAGAACTCCCGGAACAGGAGGTTCGCTCGGAGCCTATACGAGTGCGGCGCAGGCTCTCGAATCGATGTGGCTCGTTAAAAGGTATAAATAGTTCCGCTTGTAAATCGACCGAAACATGAAACGTATAATAAATATGCTTCTTTTTGTCGTTACGCTCACGGCGGTAACGGCATGCGACTCCAACGACAAGGATCGCCAGGACGAACTCAACACTCCCGGCAGGCTCTTTCTGCCCCGAGACCAGTATCCGCTCAACATCACAACCGGACAGTCCGTCGTGTTCGAATGGGAAAACTCCCCGACGAACAATGTCTGTTATCAGGTTGTCTTCGACAAGGAAGAGGGCGATTTTTCCGCCCCGGCGTATGTAGTCACGAGCCAGGCCAACGGATTCATGCCTACACTGGAGGTAACATCGGCCACCCTGTCGACGATCGCCTCGCTGTGCGGCGGACTTCCCGGTCAGACTGTCGGCATAAAATGGACGGTCCGGACGATCCGCGGGCTCGAACAGGTCACGGGCGTACAGGACGGAGGCTCGCGCACGCTCCGGATCACACTGCCCAATACCGTGAATCCGCTTCCCTTCACGATCGCGCTTCAGGGAACGGCGACGGAGAATCAGTCGGCCGTCAAACTCAACGGCGCGCTTCCCGTAGCTGCGACGCTCGGAAAACACATCGCCGAGCGGAAAACGGGAGCCATGGAGTGCTTCACACGCTTCTCGGCCGGAACATTCACCGTGAAGGACGACTTGAAGCGTTATTACGCGCTGGAAGAGGACGGAACACTGAGGTGCACCTATGCCGATCCGACGGACAATACGGCTCCTGCGGAGGGCATTTACTGGGTTTATCTCGATTTCACCACCATGTCCTGGTCGATGAAGCAGATCGAGAAAGTGGAATTCTGGAATCATCCCTGGTTCGGAACTGCCAGCCTTCAGGGGATGACCTATACGGGCAACGGAGTCTGGGAACTGGTCGACTTCGCATGGGTGATCTCCGATAACGGACAACGCACGGACACGCGCTACTACTTCGTCGTGACCTATGCCGACCAGAGCATCGAAAGATGGTCCTACTGGGACGACGACTGCCGCAACAACAACAACCCTGAAGCCGACGCCAAGTTCTACAACATCTACCGCTTCGAGAATCTGAAGGACAGTTGGGCCCACTCGTGGAAATCGAAGAACGACAACGAAGGTCTCAACCAGTTGGCCACGTTCCGCATCCACATGAACAACACCGACAAAGCTGACTATTATCACGAACGTTCGTTCCGCGACAAATAATTGCAATAATGAAGAAACTTCTGTTATCCTTCACCGGCATACTGTGCATTGGAGCGCTTGCGGCTCAAACCTATGAGTCGCAGCGCCCGGCGCCGCAGGACCGGTTCTTCGTCTCCGAAGCCGTCGAGCAGACCATCGTCAAGGTTCAGGAGATGCTCACGAATTCCAAGCTGGCCTGGATGTTCGGCAACTGCTTCCCCAACACGCTCGACACCACGGTCCACTTCAAGGACAAGGGCGAAGACGGACTCTACGACACGTTCGTCTACACGGGCGATATCCACGCCATGTGGCTGCGCGATTCCGGCGCCCAGGTCTGGCCCTACGTGCAGCTCGCGCCGCAGGACGAACACCTTCGCAACATGCTCGCCGGGGTGATCCTCCGCCAGTTCAAACTCATCAACACCGATCCCTATGCCAATGCATTCAACGACGGACCTACGGGCAGCAAATGGGCGTCCGACCAGACGGGATCTCCGGCGAACCCGAATGTCCACGAGCGCAAATGGGAGATCGACTCGCACTGTTATCCGATCCGTCTCGCCTACCATTACTGGAAAACGACGGGCGACACATCGGTTTTCGGGGAAGAGTGGATCGGAACGATGCGGAACATCCTCGCGACGTTCCGCACCCAACAGCGCAAGGAAGGTAACGGGCCCTATTACTTCCGCCGTATGACTGACCGCCAGCTCGACACCAAATGCTGCGACGGCTGGGGAAATCCGGTCAATCCGGTCGGGCTGATCGCGTCCTCGTTCCGACCCTCGGACGACGCCACGACCTTCGATTTTCTGATTCCGTCGAACTTTTTCGCCGTGAGTTCCCTGCGCAAGGCTGCGGAGATACTCCGGAAGGTCAATGGTGAAAAACGGCTTGCCGGAGAGTGTCTCTCCCTTGCCGACGAGGTGGAGTCCGCGCTGAAGAAATACGCCGTGGTGGAGCATCCGCAATTCGGGAAGATTTACGCCTTCGAGGTGGACGGTTTCGGCAACCGCTTCCTCATGGACGATGCCAACGTGCCGAGCCTGCTGGCGATGCCCTACCTGGGCGATGTGAAGGTTTCGGACCCGGTGTACGAAAACACGCGGCGTTACGTGTGGAGCGAAGCGAATCCCTACTTCTTTCGGGGTAAGGCCGGCGAAGGTATCGGCGGCCCCCATGTCGGATACAACATGATCTGGCCCATGAGCATCATGATGAAGGCTTTCACCTCGCAGGACGATGCTGAGATCAAAACGTGCGTCGAGATGCTGATGACCACCGACGCCGGTACGGGATTCATGCACGAGTCCTTCCACAAGGACGATCCGGCAAACTTCACCCGGTCGTGGTTCGCCTGGCAGAACACGCTCTTCGGCGAGCTGATTCTCAAACTTATCCACGAAGGCAAACTCGATCTGCTCAACTCCATTCAAGTGCAGTAGGCTCATGGTTCGAAGACTGTTTTACGCATTTGCACTCTCTTTCCTTTGCATCCTTCCGACGGGTGCGAAGGAAGTGAGCGTGCATACTGCGAAAATCGCAGCCCCGTCAGGATTCCGGCTTGCCGGACCCCGAATGCAGCCTGTCGTCTACGTCGATGCCGACGACGCGCTCGTCGTACGAAAAGCGGCGGAGTTGTTCGCATCGGACATCGAAGCCGTTACGGGCGCTCCGGCCAAGGTCGTGACTTCGCTCGAAGGGGTCAAAGAGTGCGTCATCGCCGGCACGGCCGACGGATGCGGCCTTATACGCCGGCTGGCCAAAACCGGGAAGATCGACCTCTCCCCGATCGAAAACGGCTGGGAACGGTATCACATCAAAACCGTACGGCATCCGCTGCCCGGCGTCTCCAAGGCTTTGGTAGTCGTCGGAAGCGATCGCCGGGGAGCCGCCTACGGCATTCTCTCGCTTTCCGAAAAGATCGGAGTGAGTCCGTGGTACTGGTGGGCCGATGTCCCCGTGCAGAAACAGCAGAGCCTCTACATAGATGCTGCAGGTCATTATTCCCAAGAGCCTTCCGTCAGATACCGGGGCATCTTCCTCAACGACGAAGACTGGGGGCTGACGCCTTGGGCCTCGAAGACTTTCGAAAAGGAGCGGGGCAACATCGGTCCACGCACCTACTCGAAAATATGCGAGCTGCTGCTGCGTCTGAAGGGAAACATGCTGGCTCCGGCCATGCACCCCGTCTCTACGCCGTTCCACTCCATTCCGGAAAACCGTATGGTTGCCGACACGTTCGCGATCGTCATGACGGCGACCCACTGCGAACCGCTGCTGCTCAACACGG
>ERZ827156.2944-NODE-2944-length-16281-cov-11.506594_pt1 | contig 16281 bp, 15 predicted proteins | sample MGYA00519919_ERZ827156 | MGnify/ENA primary metagenome ERZ827156 (study PRJEB31778, sample SAMEA3449269) | human gut metagenome | biome: human gut; feature: human-associated habitat; material: faeces | place: United Kingdom | collected 2010/2012 ... | reverse complement strand
AAATTAAGACATTTTCCTAAATGATTTATTAAGACATTATCATAAATGAATCATATAATGTAAATCTAACTTTTTAGAAGATGGAACTTATACGAAAGAAATGTTATAATAAATTTTGCAAGAGCCTCTTGCAAAAATTACTTGGTATCATAATGTTATTCTGATGGATAAAGTAAAAGATATAGAAGAAAGAAAATGGTATATTAGCCAAACTATTAAAAATGGATGGTCTACTAATGTCTTAAAGAACCAAATAAAAAACAAATTATATATAAGTTATTACAAGATATACCTGAATATTTGCAAAGTCAATTACCAAAAGCAGAAGAAATAGAATTACATATTAAAGATATTGAAGAAATAGAAAGAATGCAAGATAATGAAGAATAATACATTAAATTTTCTCGACACTGTCGAGAAAATTTGGCAACCGCAAGTTGCAAAAGTATAAAAAATAAATATGTAATTGAATTGTCCGGATGTCTGGACAATTTGAAAAAATTTTGCTTTGAGTTTAAGAAATTAAATTCAAGGCTTTTTTTATGGAAATTTTTTATCTACACATATCAAGATATAAATTTATACTACTTTGATATAAAAATTGAGACAAAGGCATTGTGGTGTGAAAAAATATAGGAAGGAGGTATAATAAATGTCAAATCTAAATCTAAAAGGAATATGGATTCCAATAGCAATATTAACAAATAAAAATTTAAGTGATAAAGAAAAAACAATACTATCTATAATACTATTAAATAAAAAAGAGGTTTAAAGCAGGAAAATAGAAAAAATTTTCTTGCTTTTTTTAGGTCTTTATGTAGTATAAAAGCGGTATTTCTAACTTTTAAATTGAAACTAAAAAAGTTCTAATCACAGATTGGTATGTTGAGTTTAGCGTGTCTAAAAGAATGTTTTTATTTTTTGTGCGAAAATATTGCATAAAAAATAAAAAAGTGCTATAATATATTAATGAAAGGAAGGAGTTGGCTATGATAACAAGTTTTAAATTTGATAATTGCTTTGCATTTAATAAGCCGGTTGAAATGAGTTTGAAGGCTGATATGAGAACCAAAAAGTTTTCTTCAAATGTAATTAATTTAGATGAAAAAATGAACATATTAAAGTCAATTGCAATATATGGGCCTAACAATACGGGAAAAACCAGTTTTATAAAATGCATAAGTGCATTAAAAAGAACATTAGAAAATAAACCAATTAATCTATCTGCAAATATATTTACAGATAATTCAATTTCTACAGAAGCAGTTTCTTTTATATATAATGAAAAAGAATATAATTATGAGTATAAGTTTGATTGTAGTAATCGTTCTTATGTATATGAAAAAATGATTGAAATAATAAGAGATAAACACAACAATGAAACTGAAAAGATAATATTTATAAAAGATACATTAAATGAGAAATATGAATGCCCAGCAGATAAAAAACTACAAGATGTTTTAAATATTGCTTCAACAAACAATATTTTAATATATACAGTTCAAATTGAAAAATTTGAAATTTTAAGAGTAATTAAAGAAATATTAACAAATGTTGCTGAAAATATTGAGATAGTTGATATGAATAATATTCCTAATGGAAAAACAATAGAAATGTTAAAAAATAAAGATGAAGAAACCAAAAAAATTGTTGATTTTATAAAAAGTGCAGATATATATTTAGATGATTATAGATATGATGAAAAAATGCAATTAACGATTGATAATAAAGAAGCAGAAGAAAAGATTTTGAAGAATCAAGATATAATTGACCAGATGAGAATGGTTTCTGTATATAAAGGAAGAACTGTTCCAAGTATTATTTTTGATTCTTTAGGAACAAGGAAAATTGCTGCTTTAGCTAGTTATGTTATAACATCAATTGAAAAAGGCAAAACATTAATAATTGATGAATTAGATAGTAGTTTACATTTTAAAATCACTAGGGCAATAATTAGTATGTTTAATAACGAATTAAATAAAAATGCTCAATTGATAGCAACTCTCCATGATATCAGTTTATTAGATTGTAAGAAAATGTTTAGAAAAGAGCAAATATGGTTCACGGATAAAAATGAAGAACAAACCGAATTGTATTCATTAAAAGATTTTAGTTATGAACAAAGTGGTATAAGAGCAGATACAACAGATATACAAGATAGATATAGCAAAGGCGCTTTTGGAGCAATACCTGATCCCGATTTAATATCTACTTTATTGGAGGTGGATGTAAATGCAGAGACCGATTAAAGGTAGAAGAATATGCATTATCTGTGAAGGTGATGAAGAAAGAGATTATATAAATGCATTATTAAATAAAAAAGTTTTTTCTGACAGATATAGTTTTGCAGAACCAATTAATGCAAAATCGATAAACAATGTATATAATAGATATACAGATAAATATCAATCTAATTCGTATGATTTAGTTTTAGTATTTTGTGATACAGACAAAAAACCTTCTGAAAAATATAAGGAAATAAAGCAGAAGATAAATGATTTTCATGGGGTAGATATAGCAGATGATATTATAATATTTGGTAATCCTTGTACAATGCAAATTATACTTTCGCATTTTGCAGAGATAAAATTGACGAGTCAAAGTAAACATGTGAATGCAAAATATATTGAAGAATTGACAGGAATAAAAAGATATAATGCAACAGATACACAAAGAAAAGATTTATTTAGTAAAATAAAAAGAAATAATTATGAAATTATGAAAGAAAATATAAAGAAGTTATCTACAAATGATGAAGATATATCTAGTACAAATTTTTTGAAGTTTATAGAAAATTTTGAAAATTATGATGACAGTTGGATAGATGAAATAAATAGTAAATTATAATTGTATGCAAAACTATATAAGAAGAAAATCGCTCAATGTTAAGCAATGAATGGGCAATATTACAATAGTGGAAAAGTAATTTAAATATTAGAAAGATTGTATGGCTTTCACAATATATAGTAAAATCAAAAAGCAAGAAATAGAAAAAAATTTTCTTGCTTTTTTTAGGTCTTTATAGTAGAATAAAAATACAAAAGTTAACAAAGTTTGTAATAGAAAATGTGAAAGGGGGAGTTTCGCTAATGGTATTAATAATTGTTGTACTTGTAGTTTTAATAGTACTTCTTATAGATAAAAGTGATCAATATAAAAAGTTATTAGAAGAAAATAGAAAATTAAGAGAAATGTTAAGCAAGGAAAAAAATAAATCAAACTCAAAAATGGAAATAAAGGAAGAACAGGTTGCTAAAAAAGAAATTGATAATATGGAACAAACTTTGGAACAGTATTTAAAAGAGCAACAAAAACAACAAGAGGCATTATCAAAACAGAATGAGAAAGAACGAGAAAAAGAAGAAGAGAAAAAAGAGGAAAAAGAAAATATAAATGAGAAAGAAAGAAAAAATATATTTATTCTCGTAACGGGAGCAATATGTATTGTGCTTTCTGCGATTGTATTTCTTATGTCGACCTGGAATTCAATTCACAACGTTTTAAAAACGGTGGTATTAGCATTATTAACCTTGGTATTTTTTGGAGGTAGTTATATTGCAAAAGAAAAATTTAAATTAAAGAAAGCGAGCCAAACGTTTTTTTATATAGCAATGGCATATATTCCAATATGTTTGCTTTCAATATCTATATTTAGATTATTTGGAACATATTTATCTATTTATGGAGAAGGTAGATACATATATTTTATGATTGCTTCGATTTTTGTTGCTTTTATTTATTATGGTATATATGTAAAACAAAACAATAGATATTTATTATATGGAAGTTTGCTATCTCAAATGTTTAGTATAATTGCCTTTAGTTTAATAATTTCGAACAACATATTAATAATTGGGATAAATTTATTATTGTATAACATTTTATTAATGCTTGTAACCAAAAAGGATATATTTACAAAATTGTATAATTTTATACCTGTTATCATTACAGTAGTTGCAGTATTAAAATTGGCTGAACAAGATATAATGATGATATTTATGTTAATACTGCTTGCAATAAATTTTTTTATATTAGAATTAAAAAAATCAAAAATGATTTATTCATATATGTTTAATATAATGTTAATGATATTTGGAATATATACGGGAGTTATATTAAACGACTCTTTGGGAACCGATATAAGTCATTTATTAGTTTTTAGTTTTATAGTATTGTTATATATTATTGAGAATATGTTATTAGCAAATAATAATAGAAAAAATTTGCTAAATTCACTAACCGTTGTAACTATTTCAACGATGGGAATTCTACATATAGAAAGTTTTATAAATACAAATATAATAACACCATATGTGATTTCATTATTTCAAACAATAATACTTATAATTACACATATAAAATCTAAATCAATAGGAAAAAATATCACTGCTATATTAATACCAATATATTTTATTATTACAGGAATAGATATTATAAATGAATTGATGTTTTCTTATCATGCCTATATTATATTTGCAATATTTACCTTCGCGGTAAGTGAATTTTTTAGAAAAAGAAACAGATTAATACATTTAAATGCTTTTATAATATCACATATTTTTATAGTGTTGACATATATAATAGTATTGGTAACTAATTTTGATAGTTTTATTGATGATATATTTTATGCGGTATTATTAACAGGAATATATGTTTATAGTTATTTAGTTGGAAAAAAAGCTGTATTTAAGTATATGTCATATTTTACATTGAATTTTATCTTAATTACATTATTTGAGCTTTTTATGCCGCAAGAAGAATTTTTATATTACATTCCAATGATTGGCACATTAGCAATTATGGGATTGGAATCGATATATGAAGAAATTCAAGATAAATTTAGTTGTATTTATTTAACAATTTCAAAAGTGATGTCATTTGGATTTATATATGCCTCAACATTTTGGAGAGATAGTAAAGAGTCTATAATTTTAGTGATGATTTTTGCAACAATAATGGTTATAGATAATATTAAGAACAAAAAACAGAAATGGAATATATTACCTTTAACTTGTGTAATGCCAGTACTATTTTTGAATAATTTGAATACTAAATTAGAAATGGGTATTATGTTGTTGTCTATAATAGCAACGATGGTAATGTCATTAAAAGAAAGGAAAATATCGGTTTTTACAATATTTTCTGGAATATATTTATTATGTACATCACTTAATATAGAAAATGTATATTTAAATGAGATACTATTTATTTGTTGGTCTGTAATTCACTTTTTATTTATGACAACAGAACCGGGAAAAGATGCATTTAAATTTTTATCATATTTGTCGATTATGTTTTTATATAATAGTATTATATCGGAATTTGAACTTAAAGCATATACATTATTTTCTATGCTAGGATATGTAATAGTTGCTATACTTACATTAAGGAAAATTTTAATTAAATATATTGAGAATATTGATGTTTTTGAATATTTAGTGTTTGGCTTTATTTATTTTTGTGCTCTATTACAGTATAATAATGAATTTGATGGGATACTATTTGGAATTTTACTTGCGACAATTGTTATTATGAGTTATATAAATAAATATGGTGCGTTGTTTATGGTAAGTATATTTGCGATTTTAGTAAATGTATTTATACTAACAAGGGAATTTTGGTTTAGTGTGCCATGGTGGCTTTATTTATTAGCAGTGGGAATAGTATTAATAGGATTTGCCATTAGGAATGAGATAAGTGATAAGAAGAGTAAAATGAATGTAATTAATATATTAAAAGATATAAAAGATAAGATAGAAAAATAGAATTTGCATAAGATATAAAAGAAGATAATTAAATATAAAATTTTCGCTTTGAATTTAGAAACAAGTTCAAGGCGATTTTTATCGATGATGCTCAAAATATGCACAATGAAATACTCAAAATTTGCACAACAAAATGCTCAAAAATTGTACAATGAATATTGAAAAAAATTTTTTTATTATTTTTTTGCGAAAAAAGGAACTAAAATGGCTGTAATTCACATAATTTCTAAAAAAGAGCGATTTTTAGAAAGTTTTGACTTTTTTGCCAATTTGTAGTATAATAGAATTGTTGATGACATAGAGATAATTGTTTGTTGACATAAAAATACTGAGAGGAGTGGTTACATGTTTAACATAGGAGACAAAATAGTATATCCAATGCACGGAGCTGGAACAATTGATTCTATAGAAGAAAAAGATATTTTAGGTGAAAAAGAATCTTATTACATATTAAGAATGCCTGGAGAAGTTAAGGTAATGGTACCAATTGCCAAGGCAGAACAAGTAGGTGTAAGAAATATTATAGACAAAAATTCTGCAGATAGAGTTTTTAAAGTATTAGAGCAAGACGAAACAGAGATGAATAAAAATTGGAATAAAAGATATAGAGATAATATGGAAAAACTTAAAAGTGGAGACATTTATGAAATAGCAGATGTTGTTAGAAATTTAGCTTTTAAACAAAAGGAAAAAGGTTTATCTACAGGAGAAAAGAAAATGTTAAATAATGCTAGGCAAATTTTAGTTAGCGAACTTGTTTTAGCAGAGCATTCAAATAAAGATGAAATAGAAGAATTGGTTGATAATAAAATAAACAATTCATTTTTAATGTTTAAAGCAGATGATACTGCAAAACAAAGTGTTGTAAACAAATTTATACCATTTGATGGAGCTACATCGTAAAAATTAACAAAAATCCTTGCTTTTTTTGTAAACATGTAGTATAATAGGCAAGGTAAGACATTCCTTACTACTTAGTTTGAATTCTAAAACACCAAAATTCAAACCAGGTTTAAGGAGAAAGTAAATAGGAGGTGTAAAAATGATATCAAAAGAAATGAAAGCTGAAATCATTGAAAAATATAAAAGAGATGAAAAAGATACTGGTTCTCCAGAAGTTCAAATAGCTCTTTTAACAACAAGAATCAATGAATTAACAGAACATTTAAAAGTTCATAAAAAAGATAACCATTCTAGAAGAGGACTTTTAAAAATGGTTGGAAAAAGAAGAAATTTATTAAACTATTTAGCTAAAAAAGATATAAATAGATATAGAGAAATAGTTAAAAAATTAGGATTAAGAAAATAATGTTTATGGGGCGGCTTAAAGTATTATTGTTTAAGTAGCCCCTATTTTAAAATCAAATTATACTTGCATTTAAAATTTTATTAAATAAAATTTTAAGTGTGAACAAATTATTAAAAAATTAAAGATTTTTTTCAGATTTGTTCAATATATTTTAAATTCAAAAATTTATTTTATAAATAATTGTATATTATTCATATTTGAGTTATATTACCAAATTTTGAAAAAAACATACTAAAATAGGAGGATTTTATGTTTAAAGTTTATGAAACAGAATTAGCAGGAAGAAAGTTTAGCATTGAAACAGGTAAAATGGCTAATTTAGCAAATGGAAGTGTATTAGTAAGGTATGGAGATACTGTAGTAATGGTAAATGTTACAGCTTCAAAAGAACCAAGAGAAGGAATTGATTTTTTCCCACTATCGGTGGATTATGAAGAAAAATTGTATTCAGTAGGGAAGATTCCTGGTTCATTCACAAAAAGGGAAGGAAAGCCTACAGATAAGGCAATTTTAACATCAAGAGCAATAGATAGACCATTAAGACCTTTATTCCCAAAAGATTTTAGAAATGATGTTGTAATTGTTGCAACAGTACTTTCTGTTGAGCAGGACAATTCGCCAGAAATTGCTGCAATGATAGGTGCGTCTTGTGCATTATCAATTTCAGATATACCATTTGGAGGACCAACTGCTGCTGTAAATGTTGGGCTTGTTAATGATGAAATTATAATAAATCCAACAGAGGAACAAAGAAAAGTTAGTGACTTAACTCTTACTGTTGCAGGAACAATGGACAAAATAGCAATGATAGAAGCAGGAGCAAATGAAGTACAAGATGAAATAATTTTAGAGGCAATAAAAAAAGCTCATGTAGAAATAAAGAAAATGTGTGAATTTATTTCAAAAATAAAAGAGGAAATTGGAAAGCCAAAATTTGAATATAAATCATTTGCTGTAATTCCAGAAATATATGATTATTTAGCTGAAAATTATAAGCAAGAAATGAAAAATGCTGTAACAGAAAAAGATAAAACTTTAAGAGATGAAAATGTTACAAAATTAACTCAAAAAATAGAAGAGGAATATAAAGAAAAATATGGCGAAGAAAAGCTTGAGGAAGACAAAATTGCAATATCAGAGGCTTTATATAAATTAGAAAAAAAGGTTGTAAGAGATATGATTTTCTACGATCACACACGTGTAGATGGTAGAGCTTTAGATGAAATAAGACCATTATCTTGTGAAGTTGGGTTACTTCCAAGAGTTCATGGAAGCAGTTTATTTACAAGAGGTTTAACACAGGTAATGTCTATTGCAACATTAGGTATGGTAAGTGAAGAACAAGAATTGGATGGAATAGATACTCAAACATCTAAAAGATATATGCATCAATATAATTTCCCTGCATATTCAGTTGGGGAAGCAAGACCATCTCGTGGACCTGGAAGACGTGAAATTGGGCATGGTGCTTTAGCTGAAAAAGCTATTATTCCAGTACTTCCATCAAAAGAGGAATTTCCATATTGCATAAGAGTGGTTTCTGAAATACTTTCATCTAATGGTTCAACATCACAAGGAAGTATTTGTGCAAGTACTCTTGCATTAATGGACGCAGGTGTTCCAATAAAAAGACCAGTAGCAGGAATTTCAACAGGTCTAATAACAGACCCAGAAGATGAAAATAACTATGTTATGATGACAGACATACAAGGAATTGAAGATTTCTTTGGAGATATGGACTTTAAAGTAGGTGGTACAGAAAAGGGAATTACTGCTATACAAGTTGATATAAAAGTTAATGGTTTATCATATGATATAATAAAAGAGGCTTTTGAAAGAACACGTAATGCACGTATGTATATATTAAATGATATAATGTTGCCTGTAATTTCTAAGCCAAGAAAAGAAATTTCTGAATATGCACCAAAAATAATAACAACAAAGATTAAAGTAGAAAAAATAAAAGATGTAATTGGTACAGGCGGAAAGGTAATAAATAAAATAATAGAAGAAACTGGCGTTAAAATAGATATTGAAGAAGATGGACAAGTATTTATTTATGGGCAAAATAGTGAAAAGGCATATGACGCACTAGATATGATTGAAGATATTGTTAGAGAAATAGAAGTTGGCGGAATTTATTATGGTGCAGTTATAAGAATAACTTCTTTTGGAGCTTTTGTGGATTTAGGAAATGGAAAAGAAGGTTTACTTCATATTTCTAAAATTGCAAAAGAACATATTAGAAGAGTTGAAGATTACATTAAAGTTGGAGAAAAGGTTACAGTAAAAGTTACAGATATTGATAACCAAGGCAGAATTAGTTTAGCAATGAATGAATTAAGAGAAAAAAGAGAAGATGCTGAAGAAGAAGCAAAAAAAGAAGAAGAGTAAATAATTTTTTGAAAGGATAAAGGAAGAGAAAATGCAAAACATACTAACACTTGAAACAAAAAAATATGCTTTAAAATTAGAAAATTTTGAAGGACCATTAGATTTGTTATGTACTTTAATTGAAAAAAATAAAATGAATATTTATGATATTAAATTAGATGAAATAACAGATCAATATGTTGAATTTTTGAAAAAAGCTAAAGAGTTAAATCTTGAAGTTGCAAGCGAATTTTTAGTTATGGCATCGACTCTTCTTTTTATTAAGTCTAAAAGGCTACTTCCAGGCAAAGAAGAAAAAGAAGAAATTTCTGAAGATGAGCTTATAAGAAGAATTGTGGAATATAAAAAATATAAAGATATAACTAAAAAATTAAGAACAAATTTTGATGAAAATGCAAATAGGTTTTTTAGAATGCAGGAAAATATTACTTTACCAAAACAGTGTTTAGAAGAAAAATATGAGGAAAACATAATTCCTACAATTTATGAAAAAATGTGGGTTAAAAATAAAGAAAAAATAAATGAACATGCTAAAAATATAGAAAAAATAGCTGTGACAGATACTTATACAGTTGTTAGCAAAGTAAAGCAGATGTTTAAAGAATTGATAAAAAATAAAAAGTTTGTATTTAATAAAATGTTTTCTTTAAAAGAGCATAATAAAAATGAAGTGGTTACTGCATTTTCTGGGCTTTTAGAACTTTCAAGAAGAGATAAAGTAGAAACTACGCAAGACAAGTTGTTTGGAGATATAACTGTTGAAAAGAAAAAAATGAGTGTTTAAGGAGGATTGAAACTATATGAAAGAAATTTTGCTAGATGCAACCATAGACACTATAAAGTTAATCCCGTTTTTGTTTATTACATATTTAATTATGGAATATATAGAAAATAAAACAAGCAATAAGCTAAAAAATAAGATACAAAAAACTGAAAAATTTGGTCCTTTGGTAGGAGCTGCTGTTCGGAATTTTACCACAATGTGGTTTTTCGGCAGCAGCAACTAATTTGTATTCTACAAGATTAATTACTTTAGGCACATTAGTTGCAGTTTATTTATCAACTTCAGATGAAATGGTACCAATATTTATATCTGAAGAAATACCAATAACTATAATATTAAAAATTTTACTTGTGAAATTTTTGGTTGGAGTTTTCTATGGTTTTTTAATAGATTTATTTTTTAATAAAATATCAAAAAATAAAATGGAGAAAGAACCGAAAATAGAAAGTCTTTGCAAAGATGAGCATTGTCATTGCCATCGTACGGGAATTGTAAAATCTGCTTTGAAACACACTGTTAACATAACAATATATATTTTTATAATTACTTTAATAATTAATTTATTAATAAGTATAATTGGAGAAAGTACAATAGAAAATTTTATACAAAATAACCTGTATTTAGGGCCTATTATTTCAAGCTTGATTGGTTTAATTCCAAATTGTGCAGCTTCTGTAATTATAACAAATTTATATATACAAAATGTAATAAATGCTTCTGCTTTAATTTCTGGTTTACTAACAGGAGCTGGAGTGGGACTTATTGTACTATTTAGAACAAATAAAAAAAATATAAAAGAAAATTTAAGCATTGTTTTTATGATATATTTAATTGGTGTTGTAACGGGTTGGGCACTTCAGATGTTTAATTTCACAGTGTGAGTGTATTAAACTGTGATAACAAATAAGAAAAGTAGCAATTTATTCTTGCTACTTTTTATTTTAAGTGCTATAATAGTAGCATATTTTAAATACATTCCATAGAAAAATTGCTATGCAATTTTTTGTGGAAGAACAAAGACGGGGTAGGCAAGAGTATTAAAATGTTAAATTATGTTAATTACCCTTTTGTTTTATAAAGATGTGAAGGAGGCTAAAAAATGAAAGTTAGCAGAGAAGAAATAGAACATATTGCTAATTTAGCAGAACTAAATTTAGAAGAAAGCGAAATAGACACATATATATTACATTTGCAAGATATTTTGAATTTTGCAAATATAGTAAATAGTGCACCAGTAGAGGATTTAGATGTAACAATAGCTACTAGAGATAGCAAAAATATATTTAGAAAAGATGAAGTACGAGTTTTTAAAGATAATGAAAGCTTGTTTGTAAATGCACCAGCTCAAGCGGAGCATATGTTTAAAATACCAAAAGTACTATAGATTTTAAGTTAGGAGGATATCAAATGGAAATTATTGATTTAACAGTACATGAGTTACAAGAAAAATTAAAAAATAAAGAAATTACAGTAACTAAAATAACACAAGCATATGTAGACAGAATAAATGAAAAAGAAAAAGATGTACGAGCTTTTGTAACTAATTTGAGTGCTGAAGCATTGAAAAAGGCAGAAGAAATTCAAAAAAAAGAAGATAATGGGGAGAGCTTAGGTGATTTTGCAGGAATTCCAATTGGAATAAAAGATAATTTATGTACAAAAGGAATAAAAACAACATGTTCTTCAAAAATGTTAGAAAATTTTATATCGCCTTATTCTGCAACTGTTGTTGAAAAATTGGAGAAAGAAAATATTATAGATCTTGGAAAACTTAATATGGACGAGTTTGCAATGGGAGGTTCAACTGAAACTTCATATTTTAAGAAAACAAAAAATCCATGGAATTTAAGTAAAGTTCCTGGTGGTTCTTCTGGTGGAAGTGCAGCAGCTGTAGCGGCAGGAATGGTTCCTTGGGCATTAGGATCTGATACGGGAGGATCTATTAGGCAACCTTCAAGTTTTTGTGGAGTTGTAGGATTAAAGCCAACTTATGGTTTGGTTTCAAGATATGGTTTAGTTGCTTTTGCTTCAAGTTTAGATCAAATAGGACCAATTACAAAAGATGTTACAGATTCTGCCATGCTTTTGAATTTAATCGCAGGTCATGATGAAAGAGACACAACATCTGCAGACCTTGAGAAAAAGGACTATTTAAAAGCTCTTATAGGAGATGTAAAAGGTTTAAAAATTGGTGTTCCAAAAGAGTTTTTTGGAGAAGGCATAAATGAAGAAGTAAAAGAGTCTTTAAAGCAAGCTATAGAAGTTTATAAAGATATGGGGGCAGAAGTAAAAGAGTTTTCCCTTGATGTTGCAAATTATGCTTTAGCAACTTATTATATAATAGCTTGTGCAGAGGCAAGTTCAAATTTGGGTAGATTTGATGGAATAAGATATACATATAGAACACCTGAGTATAAAAATTTAAAAGAGTTATATAAAAAATCTAGAAGTGAAGCATTTGGTGCAGAGGTTAAAAGAAGAATAATACTTGGAACTTATGTTTTGTCTTCAGGTTATTATGACGCATATTATAAAAAGGCTCAAAAGGTTCGTACAATGGTTATGAATGAATTTAATAAAGGATTTGAAAATTATGATGTTATTTTAACACCAACATCACCTACAGTTGCTTTTGGGCTAGGCGAGAAATCTAATAACCCATTAGAGATGTATTTGGCAGATATTTGTACGGTTTCTGTAAATATAGCAGGACTTCCTGCAATTTCAATTCCATGTGGGGTTGATAAAATGGGTATGCCAATAGGAATGCAATTAATAGGAAATAAATTTAAAGAAGAAACAATTTTAAATACAGCTTTTGCTTATGAACAAAAAATAAATTTCCGCAAGAATTATAAACCAACATTTAAAGGAGGTGAACAATTTTAAAGATTTTGCTAGTAGCTAATCTTTAAAATAATTATGAGAGAAGATTATGAAGTAGTAATGGGATTAGAAGTTCATGCAGAACTTTCTACAAAAACAAAAATATTTTGCTCTTGTTCAACAGAATTTGGAGCTAAACCAAATACACATGTATGCCCAATTTGTATGGCAATGCCAGGTACACTTCCTGTTTTAAATGAAAAAGTTGTAGAATATGCAGTTAGAGCGGGTTTAGCTACAAATTGTACAATTTCAAAAGATAGTAAAAATGATAGAAAAAATTATTTTTATCCAGATACACCAAGAGCATACCAGATTTCACAATTTGATAAACCATTATGTGAAAATGGGTATATAGAAATAGAAACAAGTAATGGAAAGAAGAAAATCGGAATAACTCGTATTCATATAGAAGATGATGCAGGAAAATTAGAACATGATGATTTGGCAGGAGGAGCTCTTATAGATTTAAATAGAGCAGGAGTGCCATTAATAGAAATTGTATCTGAACCGGATTTTCGCTCAATAGAGGAAGTTAATGCATATTTAAGAAAATTAAAATCAATACTTGAATATGTAGAAGTATCAGATTGTAAAATGGAAGAAGGCTCATTTAGAGCAGATATTAATACATCAATTCGTCCAATTGGCTTTGAAAAACTTGGAACAAGAACTGAAATGAAAAATATGAGTTCTTTTAGAAGTATAGCAAGAGCACTTGAATATGAAATAGGCAGACAGGTAGATATTATAGATAATGGTGGAGTAATTAGCCAAGAAACAATAAGATGGGATGAAGTATCTGGAAAAACATTTTCTATGAGAGATAAAGAGGACGCACAAGATTACAGGTATTTTCCAGAACCAGATTTAGCTGCAATAAAATTATCTGATGAATATATAGAAAATATTAGAAAAACTTTGCCAGAAATGCCAGAGAGCAGAAAAGAAAGATATTTGAAAGATTATAAATTATCTGAAAAAGATGCGAGAATATTAACTTCTTCAAAATATTTATCAGATTTATTTGAAAAGGCATCTGAAATATGTGGAAATTATAAAGCCGTTAACAATTGGATAATATCAGATATTTCAAGAATATTAAATGAAACAGAAATGGATCCAAAAGAAATACCTTTTGATGCTAAACAATTGGCCAATTTGGTTACATTAATTGATAATGGAACAATTAGTTCAAGCATTGGTAAAAAAGTGTTAGTGGAATTATTTGAAAACCCAAGAAACCCAGAAGACATTATAAAAGAAAAGGGTTGGATACAAATTTCTGATGAAGGGTCAATTAAGGAAGTTGTATTGAAAATTATTGAAGCAAACCCTCAATCTGTTATGGATTATAAAGCAGGTAAAGATAGAGCTTTAGGATTTTTAGTAGGGCAAGCTATGAAGGAAACGAAAGGAAAAGCAAACCCAAAAATATTGAATAAAATATTTTTAGAGGAATTGAAAAAGTAAGTTTAAAGCACAGAAAAATGTTTTCTGTGCTTTAATTAATTGTATTGAATGAATTTATTTTATAAATCTTGCGTGTAAACAATTTACTGAATGTTTCAATTTATAGGGAGTTCAAAAGTAGAATAATTACTGAAAATTGAAAAATTTCAGATTTGTTTTATGAGTTAAAATCTATATTTTTTAAACCAAATTCTATAATTTGGTTAATAACACAATTAAAACTAATATCATTTTTATCAGCTAATTCATTTATTTTATCAAATGTTTTTCCACTAATTCTAATTGTGCGAGTTACACTATTTTTAGCTTTAGAGCTTTTTTCAATTTTTAAACTTTCCATAATACCTCATCCTTTCGCTTAATAATACTTATTGTATACAAAATAGAAATAAAAATCAGTACACTATATTTAATTTATTCAATATAAGTTTAAAAAATGTACAGTTTTTAGTTTTCGTTTTACATTTTTTGGCGTGTGCCAAAAATTCAAAATGTTAAAAAAAACCGAAGTATCATTAATTTAAATACTTCGGTTTTTGCTTGATTTTATAGATTCTAGAATTCTTTTGCAATTTTGTCTGCAACGATTCCACAAATAATAAATTCTATAGCAAGATATGTACTTGTTTTAAATATAGCAAATCCTAAATTATAAACAAAAGGTATGTGAAATATAAATAAATAGCTTGCAAGTAAAAATGTTCCTAAAAGTAATATTCCAAAACATATTTTTAAACCTATTTTCATAATTTTTAAATCAGTTTTATCAAGTTCTAAAAAAATTTTTTTTATATTAACCATTCAAAATCAATCCTTTCAAAATAGATAAAAAGTCTACATAATTATGATAACATAAAATAATTATAAAAGCAAAGTTAAAAAATTCAAAAAATGTTAAATTTTACTTGAACAATATTATATAGTTGTGATAAAATAAGTCTGAAATTGTACTATTATAGGAAAAATTTTAGAACTTCCTATAAGAAACATTTTGCACAAAAAGATGAAGACTTTATAAAGATTTAATATGTGCAAATATTATTAATATCCATTTTTGTTCTAGTTAAAAATAGAGTTTAAATGGTAAAATATTTAAGGAGGAATTATTATGGCAATATTAGTTACAGGGGGAGCTGGTTTTATTGGAAGCCACACAGCAGTAGAATTATTAAATAGCGGAAAAGAAATTGTAATGATAGATGATTTTTCAAACAGCAAAATGGAGGCTGTAGAAAACGTAAAAAAAATAACTGGAAAAGATTTTAAATTTTATGAAATGAATTATTTAGATAGAGAAAAATTGGAAAAAGTATTTGAAGAAAATAAAATAGATTCTGTAATAAATTTTGCGGGTTTTAAAGCAGTTGGAGAATCTGTAAAAGAACCTTTAAAATATTATTATAATAATATTTCAGGAGCAATTGTGCTATTACAAACAATGGAAAAATTTGGAGTTAAAAAGTTTGTATTTAGTTCTTCTGCAACTGTATATGGAGACCCAGAAAAAGTGCCTTTAACAGAAAGTAGTCCAATTGGAGGAACAACAAACCCTTATGGAAGAACAAAGTTATATATAGAGCAAATATTAAAAGATTTATATAAAGCAGATAATAGTTGGGATATTTGCATATTAAGATATTTTAACCCAGTAGGAGCACATGAAAGTGGAC
>ERZ827156.2939-NODE-2939-length-16301-cov-5.822356_pt1 | contig 16301 bp, 8 predicted proteins | sample MGYA00519919_ERZ827156 | MGnify/ENA primary metagenome ERZ827156 (study PRJEB31778, sample SAMEA3449269) | human gut metagenome | biome: human gut; feature: human-associated habitat; material: faeces | place: United Kingdom | collected 2010/2012 ... | reverse complement strand
GGTGCAGGATCAAACTTAGAACAACAATTTGGACTTCCTTTTTGGATTGGCGGATTAATTTGCTCACTTTTAATCATAACCGTATCATTTATGGACTTTGATAAAATTACCAATGTTCTAGGTATTTTTACACCTATTATGATTGTAATGATATTCATCATTACAGGTTACTCTTTTATTGGTAAAAGTCATGATTGGGCTGCGTTAGATACTATAGCCCACACAATCAAACCAGCCACAAGCAATGTATGGTTTTCTGTCATTAATTATTATTCTCTATGTGCTATGACAGCTGTTTCTATGGCCTTTATTTTAGGTGGTTCTGTTGTTCGTATTGGTATTGCAGAAAAAGGTGGCACTCGTGGTGGCCTATTAGTCGGATTAGTTGTTTTTATAGCTGCTATCTCTATTTTTGCCAATCTAGATACAGTAAAAGATGCAGATTTGCCGATTCTTGCTATTGCCAATCAAATTCATCCTTGGCTAGCATATATATATGCAATCACAGTCTTTTCACTTATTTTTAATACAGCATTCTCTCTTTTTTATTCTATTGCTAGACGTTTTGCCAACGGCAGCACAAAAAGAATGAGAATTGTTATTATTTCTGTAGTAATCATAGGATATATATGTAGTTTCTTTGGTTTTAAAGATTTGATTAGTATCCTCTACCCAATTCTCGGTTATATGGGACTATTACTCCTAATTATTCTTATTTATGGCTGGCTCCGCGATCGTAAAGATATCATTATGGAAAAACTCTTCCGAAGAAAGATGCTCCATTTATCATTAAAAAAACATAGTCCTCACAAAAATCTTTCAGAAAAAGAACGCGAACTATTCCATACATTAGGTGATATTAGTCAAGCAGATACAAAATCTCTTAAAGAAGATATTCTCTAAGCTTCCTGAGAGTCTTGATGGTGTGAAGCCGGTTCTTCTTTATCCGCTGCTTGGTATATTCCTCATAGGCGTTATAATGCAGTTTGTAGTTGAGCCTCCAATCGGAGCTTTAAATACAGCTATCAACAACGGTCTTAATGGACTTAACGGTGCAAGCGCAGTAGTTCTCGGAGTACTTCTCGGAGGAATGATGTCAGTAGATATGGGTGGCCCTGTAAACAAAGCCGCTTATGTATTTGGTACAGCTTCAATCGCTGCCGGAAACTACAATATTATGGCAGCAGTTATGATTGGCGGTATGGTTCCACCAATCGCAATCGCTCTTGCAACAATCTTCTTCAAGAACAAGTTCACAGCAGAGGAGAGAAAGGCAGGACCTACGAACTTTATCATGGGATTATCATTTATCACAGAGGGTGCAATCCCATTCGCAGCATCTGATCCGCTTCATGTCCTTCCGGCATGTGCAGTTGGTTCAGCAGTGGCAGGTGGACTTTCAATGGCATTTGGATGTACACTCATGGCACCTCACGGAGGAATCTTCGTAGTTCCTACAATCGGAAATCCGTTAATGTATCTTGTTGCATTAGTAATCGGATCTTTCATTGCATGTGGATTACTCGGATTACTCAAAAAGAAAGTAAGTGAATAAGCAATCCTCAATTATCATTTAATCCAACCTATAAACTAATCAACAAAGGCACTGCTTCGGCGGTGCCTTTGTTGTTATGTTGTGTATTAAAAATTAAAAGTATAAACATTCTCTGAAATAACAGCCTCATGCCTTGACGAGTGAATTTTCGAAGCATAAAGTATTATTAAGATGTAACTATTCAGAAAATAAACATTAGTAAACAGTGAGGCATAAAATGGGCAAGGTTATAGGTATAGATTTAGGAACAACAAACAGCTGTGTGGCAGTATTGGAGAACAATCAGCCGGTAGTCATAACTAACAGCGAGGGTCAGAGAACAACTCCGTCTGTAGTGGCTTTTACAAAAAATGGAGAGCGACTGGTTGGAGAGGCTGCAAAGAGGCAGGCAGCAGTCAATGTGGATAGAACATTTTTCTCAATAAAGAGACAGATGGGAAGCGATTTCAGGGCAAAGGTGGACGGAAAGCTGTATTCAGCTCCTGAGATTTCTTCTATGATTCTCAGAAAGCTGAAAAAGGATGCAGAGGACTATATTGGTGAGGCAGTGACAGACGCTGTAATCACAGTTCCTGCATATTTTTCGGATGCGCAGAGGCAGGCAACTAAGGATGCAGGAAGGATTGCGGGTCTTAATGTGCTTCGAATCATAAATGAGCCAACATCTGCGGCACTCGCATACGGACTGGACCACGGACAGCAGCAGAAAATTCTTGTCTACGACCTCGGAGGAGGAACCTTCGATGTGTCTGTTATCGAAATAGGGGACAATCTGATAGAGGTGCTTGCCACAGCCGGTGATAATCATCTGGGTGGAGATGATTTTGATGAGAGAATCACGAATTATCTTGTTACAGAGTTTTACAGACAGCAGAATGTGGATCTGAGAAAGGATAATACTGCTATGCAGCGTGTCAGGGAGGAGGCTGAGAAGGCAAAAAAGGTGCTTTCATCCTCATCCTCAACCACTATCAACCTGCCATTTATCACCACTGTAAAGGGACAGCCGGTCCACATGGAGATGAACCTCACAAGGGCTGAGTTTAATGAGATAACAAAGGATCTGGTGGAGAGAACTGCTATTCCTGTCAATCAGGCACTTTCAGATGCGGGGATTTCCGCAGCAGAGCTTGGAATGGTGCTGTTGGTAGGAGGCTCTACACGTGTGCCGGCTGTTGTTGAGGAGGTCAGAAGAATTACAGGAAAAGAGCCTTCACACAACCTGAATCCTGACGAGTGCGTGGCACTCGGTGCAGCAGTACAGGGTGGCAAGCTCGGTGGAGCAATTGTCGCAGGCAGCAGTGCGGCAGAGATTATACTGATGGATGTCACACCGCTTTCACTCGGAATTGAGACGGTCGGTGGTGTCTCAACCAAAATTATTGACAGAAATACGACTATTCCTACGAGATACAGCCAGATTTTTACAACTGCAGGAAGCTTCCAGACCTCTGTGGATATAAAGGTACTGCAGGGTGAGAGGCAGTTTGCAAGGGACAATAAGCTGATTGGAAACTTCAGGCTAAAGGGCATCAAGCCGGCTCCGGCAGGTGTGCCGCAGATAGAGGTGACGTTTGATATAGATGCAAACGGCATTGTGCAGGTTTCTGCAAAGGACCTGGGCACAGGAAAGCATCAGGAGATTACGATTACCGCAAGCTCAAATTTGTCTGATTCTGAGATTGAGCAGGCTATCCGTGAGGCGCAGGAGTATGAGGCAACAGACGGACAGAGAAAGGCTTATATTGATGCAAGAAGTGAGGCTGATACGCTTGTGCGACAGGTGGAAAACGTTATGGCTGACAAGGAAAAAAGAAAGGCTATGGACAGCGCACAGAAAAAAAGTGTGAAATCATCGCTTTCGTATGTGAAGAAGCTTATTTCAAGGACAAAGCCCGGAAATGTGAGCGAAGAGCAGGCTGCCGAGATAAAGCATGCGGCAGATGAGCTGAGAAATGCGGCAGCGGGATTGATTTAATTATAGTAACTACTATTATTCATTTGGCTATTTACGAGAAGCGGATTTTCATATAAAATATGGGTAAGTGGTGAGTATTCAGAACCACCCTGAATAGTTATAATGTTAATTTAAATCCGAGGAAATAGAAAATGAATGCGAACGATAAAACAGAAAAGGTACTAAGAGAAATTCATATCATGCTCTCAAAGGCGGAGCCGTATAAGCCGGAGCCGAGCAGGGTGATCATAAACAAGCAGCAAATGATAGATTTACTTGCTGAGCTGAATAAGTGTATATATGCAATGCAGGATGAGTATGAGCTTACTGAGCAGAGTCGCAATCACGCAGAGAGAGAGTTCAGAAAGAAGGGGGATCAGATAGTCTGGGATGCAAGCAGAAAGGCTGAGGATGTGTATGCAGCATCGGTTATCTATACGGATGAGGCGCTTTCAAGAGTGCGTGATATCATCAATGATACCAACGAGTCACTTGAAAAGCTGTGCAAGAATATGAAGGATAAGATTGCAGAGCAGGAGAAGATAGTTAAAACTAACCAGTATGAGCTCAAGGGACAGCTTCAGGATTTGTCCGATACGGAGAAGTATCTTAAGATTATCGATGATAGAAATAAGGAGATAGAACGTCAGAAAAATGCAGGTAAGCCAGTAGAGGAGCGTACTATTGACAAGGAAGAGAAGTCTATCTATGCAAACAGACAGACTGAAATCAAGGTAAATATGGATTATATCAGAAAACTGGGACTTGCTGAGGGCGAGGACCTGGGAGATGGTGTAGTGGGTGAAGTGAAGCTTGCAGACGATACACCTGATGCCGGATTAAATCATAGCAATGATAAGGATGAAGCCAAGGCTGCCGGCTCAAAATCGTCTGTTGATGAGGATTATAAGGCAATAAGCAGAAAAGCCGGCAATTCATCTGTTATCAACACAAAGGAGGGGAAGGAGCTCACAGACGGTATCCACAGAATGTGGCAGAGCATCACCGGAAATAAAGGAAAATGAAACACACCTATGTAATATAAAGCAGCAGTTCAAAACAGAACGGCTGCTTTTTGGCTTATATTTAAAAGTGGGTAATATTAAGCAGATTTTAAGAAAAACAAAGTGGATAATCTGATAAAATATAGCTGACTAACGGCAGGAGAAGGTTTCTGTTTAAAATTCATAGAAGGAGGATAATATGACAATATTAGTTTGTGATGACGACAAGGAAATAGTTGAGGCAATTGAGATTTACCTGATGCAGGAGGGCTATAACGTGGAGAAGGCTTACGATGGCATACAGGCGGTTGAAATTATGAAGAATAAAAAAATAGACCTCATGATAATAGATGTCATGATGCCAAAGCTCGACGGAATAAGAGCTACTCTGCAGATACGAAAGGAAAGCAGGGTGCCGATAATCATTCTCTCGGCAAAGACAGAGGATGCTGACAAGATTTTAGGCCTCAATGTGGGAGCTGATGATTATGTCACAAAGCCTTTTAATCCGCTTGAGCTTGTGGCAAGGGTAAAGTCACAGCTTCGCAGATATACCACTCTGTCAAGCAATGATGCAGCCGGAGACAAGGTTTATGAAGCCGGAGGCCTTTTGGTAAATGATGATTTAAAAAAGGTGACTGTGGATGGCGAGGAGGTAAAGCTCACACCGATTGAGTACAATATTCTGCTTTTACTCCTTAAAAACAAGGGAAAGGTCTACTCAATAAACGAAATATATGAGAGTATATGGAACGAGGAGGCGATAGGCGCCGACAATACAGTTGCTGTGCACATCAGACATATCAGGGAAAAAATAGAGATAAATCCTAAGGAGCCGCGATATCTGAAGGTGGTCTGGGGAGTAGGCTATAAGATAGAGGACAACAAATGAAGCAGTATACGATAGGAAAAAAAGCAGCGGTCATAGTTTTACATCAGCTATGCATGATACTTATGGTGACAGGAGTGTTTGCCACAGGCTATGCATTCAGGCACGATGCGCATGGAAATATTGATATATATACACTAATATCGCTTGCGGGCCTGGTAGGCAGCTTTGTGAGCCTGGCATATATGGCAAACGTGGCCGGAAGAAAATCAGAGGATGATTACACAATATACTATTTACCGATTGACAAGGTATACTCTGATGTGATGCTGGTGATATTTACACTGCTCATGGTATTTATGGGAAAAGTGATTTCAGGCGTAAAAAACCAGCATTTTGACTATGCATCACTCATTATGACGGCCGGCACATTTACTTTTTTGTTTGATATGGCTTTTATTATTTTATACCAGAGCATTGTAAGGAAGATAAAAGGCAATATACTTTGCACACACAGCCTGATGTACAAGGGATATGAGCTTTTGAAAAGAGTTATTGAGAAAAAGGATATCCATACACAAAAAACCAAAGAGATAATGCGCATACAGGAGGCTCTTGAAGCTATCTCGGAAGGAGCGCTTGACACTACACTTAATGTCAATGAGTTTCATGGGCAGCAGAAAAAGGTGGCGGAGGCTGTCAACCATATACGCCAGGGTCTTATGAGCTCGGTAAATGAGAGCCTTAAAAATGAAAAACTAAAGGCAGACTTAATAACAAACGTATCACACGATATAAAGACACCTCTGACATCAATAGTCAACTATGTTGACCTGCTTAAGAGGGAAAATCTGGAAAATGAAAATGCCAAATACTATATACATGTGCTGGAGGAAAAGTCACAGCGCTTAAAGCAGCTTACAGAGGATTTGGTAGAGACATCAAAGATTACCTCGGGAAATGTGAAGCTCAATATGCAAAAGCTTGATCTGGTTGAGCTTTTATACCAGACCGGAGGTGAATTCAATGAGCGCTTTGAGTCGAGAAATCTGACAATAGTTACAAAAATTCCATCAGAACAGATATTTATCTATGCGGATGGGCGTCAGCTTTACCGCTCTATTGAAAATCTGTATACTAATGCCGCAAAATATGCACTGGAAAATACCAGAGTATATGTAGAGCTTGAAAAGGCAGATAAAAAGGCAGTTTTTACAATAAAGAATGTGTCTAAGAACGAGCTTGACATAGTAAGCAACGGAAATGTAGACTTGACAGAGCGTTTTGTGAGGGGAGAGAGGTCGAGAACCACTGAAGGAAGTGGACTTGGACTTTCGATTGCAAAGAATCTGACCCATTTGATGGGAGGAAAATTCGAAATTAAGGTAGATGGTGATTTATTTATTGCCACAATTACCTATAATATTATATAATAGTAAATAAAAGAATTTTGAAATACACATACGGAGGTAGAATAAGTGAAATTATATGAAAATGGTGCTTACCTTTTAAACGGTAAGGAAGTAATAATTGATGGACCGGAGGCTCAGGCAGCTGTCAAAAGCAAGACCGGCATGGACATCGATAAACAGACAGCTAAGCAGGAGACAATTGCTTACGGTATTTTAAAGGAGCACAATACATCCGGCAATATGGACAAGCTTCAGATTAAGTTTGATAAGCTTACATCGCATGATATCACATTTGTAGGTATCATCCAGACAGCACGAGCTTCAGGACTTGAGAAATTCCCTATCCCGTATGTACTTACAAACTGTCACAACAGCCTTTGTGCAGTTGGTGGAACAATCAATGAGGATGACCACATGTTTGGTCTCACATGTGCAAAGAAGTACGGCGGAATCTATGTACCACCTCATCAGGCAGTTATCCATCAGTTTGCACGAGAGATGCTTGCCGGCGGCGGAAAAATGATACTTGGTTCTGATTCACATACACGCTATGGTGCACTTGGTACTATGGCAGTCGGCGAGGGTGGACCTGAGCTTGTTAAGCAGCTTCTTGAACAGACATATGATATTGATATGCCTGAGGTAGTAGGCATTTACCTGACAGGAGGGCCAATCAAGGGCGTTGGACCACAGGATGTCGCACTTGCAATTATCGGAGAGGTATTCGGAAACGGCTTCGTAAAGAACAAAGTTATGGAGTTTGTAGGACCGGGTGTGTCTAATCTGAGCGTTGACTTCCGTATAGGTGTCGATGTTATGACAACAGAGACTACATGTCTTTCTTCTATCTGGAGAACAGATGACCAGGTTAAGGAATTCTTTGAGATTCACGGTAGGGCTGAGGACCACAAGGAGCTTAATCCGGGTGAGGTGGCTTACTACGACAGATTTATTGAGATTGATTTAAGCCAGATCCGCCCAATGATAGCTATGCCATTCCACCCAAGCAATACCTACACTATCGATGAGCTCAATGCAAACCTCATGGATATTCTCGATGACTGTGAGAAGAGAGCTGAGGTAAGCTTTGACGGCAAGGTGAAGCTTGATTTAAAGAGTAAGGTAAGAGACGGAAAATTGTATGTAGACCAGGGAATCATCGCAGGCTGTGCAGGCGGTGGATTTGAGAATATCTGCGATGCGGCTGACATATTAAACGGACATTCAATCGGAGCAGACGAGTTTACACTGAGTGTTTACCCGGCATCTACTCCAATATACATGGAGCTTGTGAAAAACGGAGCTGTAGCAAAGCTTCTTGAGACAGGTGCAATCGTAAAGACTGCTTTCTGCGGACCTTGCTTTGGTGCAGGAGATACACCTGCCAACAACGCATTCTCTATCCGTCATTCAACAAGAAACTTCCCTAACAGAGAGGGTTCTAAGGTACAGAACGGACAGATCAGCTCAGTGGCACTCATGGATGCACGTTCAATCGCTGCAACAGCAGCAAACAAGGGCTTCCTTACATCAGCAGCGGATATTGATGTCAACTTTACAAAGCCAAAATATTTCTTTGACAAGACTATATATGAGAACCGTGTATTTGACAGCCATGGAGTGGCAGATCCTTCAGTTGAAATCCAGTTCGGACCAAACATTAAGGACTGGCCGGCAATGAGTGCGCTTCCGGAGAATATGCTCCTTAAGGTGGTTTCAGAGATTCATGATCCTGTTACTACAACAGATGAGCTCATTCCTTCAGGAGAGACATCTTCATATCGTTCAAACCCTCTTGGACTTGCAGAGTTCGCACTTTCAAGAAAGGATCCTGAGTATGTAGGCAGAGCAAAGGAAATCCAGAAGGCCCAGAAGGCTATAGAGAGTGGTGAGTGCGCAGGAAAGGCTGTTCCTGAGGTTGCTGAAATCATGGGAGTAGTAAAGAAAAAATTCCCTGAGGCAAGCCATGAGAATATGGGCTTCGGAAGCACAATTTTTGCTGTTAAGCCGGGTGACGGCTCAGCAAGAGAGCAGGCTGCCAGCTGCCAGAAGGTACTTGGAGGCTGGGCAAATATCGCAAACGAGTATGCCACAAAGAGATACCGTTCAAACCTTATCAACTGGGGAATGCTTCCATTCATCATCGATGAGGGAGAGCTTCCGTTCCACAACCTCGACTATATCTTCCTTCCGGGAATCAAGAAGGAAATCGAGGATGCAAAGACGGAGTTTGAGGCATATGTTGTCAAGGATGGTGAATTAAAGCCATTTACACTGAAGATGGGTGAGCTCACAGATGATGAAAGAGAGATAATATTAAAGGGATGTCTCATCAACTATAATCGTAAATAAGGAGAGTTTAATCCGATGGAAGAAACCGGAAAAGCTGGTAAAAAATCAAACATTGAGATAAATGCAGATAAGGGTGCGAAGCAGAATTCGCACCCGGGGCGTGAGGAATGGCCACATCTGATCAGAATAGGTGTCATGGTATTTGTCACGTTTGCAGTCAGTATACTGTTTTTCTTTGCACTGTACAGATTTGAGGGCTTTGCAGGCATATGGAGCAAGCTGCTTGCGGCAGCAATGCCTATTATAATGGGACTTGTGCTTGCATACCTGATGGATCCTGTCATGCTGTGGCTGGAAAGATGCTTTAAAAAGCTTCTTTCCAAAAAGATGAAAAGCGAAAGCAAGCTGCGAAAGGTTTCAAGAGCTCTTGCAATCACAGGCTCGGTTATTATTCTGGTAGCGATTATTTCGCTCCTCATTGCGGCTATTGTGCCTTCTGTCATAGCAAGTATATCGGGACTTATGAAGACACTGCCAAATGATGTTGCGGCATTCATTAACATGATAAAGAACGGCAATTTCGGGGACAGCAAAATTGCTGAGCTCGCGAGCACAGGTTTACAGAATGCAACCGACTACATTGAGGATTATGCCACAGAAAAGCTGATTCCTGAGGCACAGAAGTATGTTGCACAGATTACAACCGGTGTGATTTCGGTAGTCAGAGGCTTATTTAATTTTATTATCGGAATAATCGTGATGGTCTATGTGATGAGTATTCAGGAGACTCTTGCAGGACAGAGCAAAAAGATAATATATGCTGTCTGCAAGCCAAAGACAGGCAATATCATCATTGAGACGATCAGAAAGACAAATGAGATTTTTGGAGGCTTCATAAGCGGTAAGATTATAGATTCACTGATTATAGGTGTGATTGCATATTTCGGATGTCTGATTTTAAGGATTCCATCATCGGTGCTCGTTGCAGTGATTATCGGCGTCACAAATGTGATTCCGGTATTCGGACCGTTTATCGGTGCAATTCCATCGTTACTCATAGTAGTAATTCAGAGTCCGTGGCATGCGCTTTATCTCCTGATATTTATTGTCGTGCTGCAGCAGGTGGATGGTAATATAATAGGGCCTAAGATACTTGGCTCATCTACCGGTCTTTCGACCTTCTGGGTTATGTTTGCCATACTAATCGGCGGAGGAATGTTTGGTTTTCTTGGAATGTTACTTGGTGTTCCAACCTTTGCTGTGATATACTATATTGTGAAAAGAGTTGTTAATTATGCTCTCAGGAAAAAGAAGCTTCCTGAGGACACAAGGGATTATACAAAGACAACAGGCGTAGATACCAAAAATAATAAGCTTAAATACGAGTAGGTGAAATAAGTGGATAAATACGAATACAATCTCAAGCTGGATCAGATAAAAGCCCTAAGCGCCGAGGAGGGCTATATGAGCGCAGCAGAGATTGCGGATAGCATAAATTGGAACAAAATTAAAAATGTAAATACACTCGTTAAAATCGGCGAAATCTACGAGAAGGCCGAAAGATACCAGGATGCAAGGGACATACTTTTAATGGCCTATGACCGTTCACCAATCGGCAGGATGATTATATACAGACTGGCTGAGGTCGCCATCAAGATGGGTGATTATGATGCTGCTACAGAGTATTATGATGAGTTTGTTGAGATAGCGCCTCATGATGATATGAAGTATGTATTAAGATATGCCATCAAAAAAGGGCAGGGAGCTTCATTTGATGAGCTTATCACTATTCTTGAAGAGTACAAGGATGAAGAATACACTGAGGAGTGGGCATATGAGCTTGCATATCTATACCACAAGGCCGGAAAAGCCGATAAGTGTATAGATGCCTGCGATGAGCTCATTCTGTGGTTCGGAGACGGACCATATGTGGAGCGTGCGCTGGAGCTTAAGATGCTTTATCAGCCACTTACCAAGGCTCAGGAGGAAAAGTACAGACGATTCAAGGCAGAGAAGGAAAAGCCGGCTAAGATAAAGGATGAGGCTGAGGTCACTGAGATAGGTGCCATGGAGATGGTAAAGGGCGGAGAGATAGTGCATGATGACGTAACTATCCCGCAGATTACTGTAAATCAGGAGAAGTTCAATACTGTAAATTTACAGCAGGAGATTGCCAAGGGTATGCAGCAGATCATTGAGGCCAAGGGCAAGAATGAAGTTGCTGATACGATGGATACCATCAAAAAGATAGTTGAGGATATTCCTTATCTTAAGCTCGAAAAGGAGCAGGAAGAGTATGTACAGCAGCCGGAAGAGACAGAGCATATCGCTACAGATGAAGAGATAGATGGTTCACTTAAGTTGAATTTCAAGGAGCTTTTGGGTGAAGACGCTGACGGACAGATGTCTATGGTCATGAGTGAAAAGACTCAGCTTGAGCATCAGATTACAGGACAGATGTCTATACATGATGTGCTTGAAGAATGGGAAAAGACCAGACATGCGGCTGAAATTGCACTTAAAGAGGCTGAGCAGCAGAAGCTTGAGTCAGCTAAGGCAAGAGCACTTCAGGAGGCAGGAGACATCATGGAGAGACTAAATGGTGTCATTCCAAAGCTGGATGCAGGTGTCACTCCGAAGGAACTTCTTGAGGAGGAGTATTTGAAGGTGCCGGTTGATACTATAGAGCAGAAAGCTGCCGTGAAGGAGCCTGAAGAAGAGCAGAAACCGGATATGCAGGAGCTTTATGCAGAGGAGACTGTGGATGAAGTACAGGAGCCGCAGGAAGCATCGGAAGAGGCTATAGAAGAAGCACAGGAGTCGCAGGAAGCACCTGAAGAGGCTATAGACGAAGTGCAGGAGTCGCAGGAAGCACCTGAAGATGCTGCAGATGAAGTCAAGGAACCGGTTGGAGAGCCGGAGGATATAATTATGGCAGAGGAGTCTGAGAAAGACGAGATACTCATGCAGCCGACTACCATGATGCCTGAAATAACAGATGATATGTTAAATGTCGATGATGATACATCAGATGATGAGACTTCACAGGAGAAAGAAAACGTTTCTGAGAAGAGAGATTTTGATCATGTGACATCATTTATCGAGCAGGAAATAGCCAAGATGACAGCAAAGAATCCGGGACTGGAGAAGAAGCTGGATATGGCTAAGACAAGAAAAATGCCGGATATTTCATTGCCGGAGGATTTAGACAGCGAAGAAGATGACTCGAAATTGAAAGAAACAAAACATATAAAAGAGCTTACAAGCGAACAGAAAGCTATATTTTCATATTTCATACCGGTAAAGGGTATGGAGGATCAGATTTGCAAGGCATATAATGCAGTACTTGATCATTTCAACAGGAAAGAAAACGCATCCACAGGCAACCTCATTATACAGGGAGAGCAGGGTTGCGGAAAGACAATGCTTGCTACAAGCTTTATAAAGGTATTACAAAAAGATGGTGAACAGCTTACAGGAAAGATGGGCAAGATTGATGCTGCCGTACTCAATAAAAAGGATGTGCAGCAGGTAGTCAGAAAGATAACAGGAGGCTGTCTCATCATAGAAAGAGCCGGTGATATCGACCGCAGCATAGCTGCCCAGCTATCATTTTTGATGGAGCATGATATTACAGGAACACTCTATATACTTGAGGATACATCAAAGGGTATAAAGAAGGCTCTCTCAATGGATGAGGGCTTTGCATCCAAGTTCACGGAAAAGATATCGGTCCCTATTTTTACAAATGATGAACTCGTATTGTTTGCCAAATCGTACTCTGCAGAGCTTGGGTACAAGATAGATGAGATGGCTATTCTGGCATTGCATAACAGAATCAGCAATATTGAGAGGATAGACCAGGCTACCACTCTGACAGAGGTCAAGGATATAATTGACGAGGCCATAGACAGGGAGGCTCACAGCGGACTTAAGAAGGCTATAAGTATTCTGACAGCCAGGCGATATACAGATGATGACCGAATTGTACTCAAAGAGGATCATTTCAGGGAAAAATAAATACTTATGGGGGGTATATATATGTGTAATTTTACAGCAATGGATTGTTACCTGTTTGGTCAGGCAACACACTATGATATCTACAAGAAGATGGGTGCTCACTTAGCTGAGCGTAAAGGAAAAAAAGGAGTGTGCTTTGACGTCTGGGCGCCACATGCGAGGGAAGTATACGTGTTTGGTGAGTTTAACGACTGGAATGAGACCAGTCATGAGATGAAGCGTGTAGAGCCGGAAACCATGGGAGTGTATGAGCTTTTTGTACCGGGAGCGCAAAAGGGTCAGATGTATAAGTTTATTATAGTCACTGAACAGGGTGATAAGCTGTACAAGGCGGATCCATACGCAAACTACGCAGAGCTTCGTCCGGGAACAGCGTCAATCATCACAGATATCGAGCACTTCACATGGACTGACAAAGAGTGGATGGATAAGAGAGCAGCAAAGTCAGATGCTGATGTATATTCTTCACCTATGGCTATATATGAATGTCATCCGGGCTCATGGATGAGACATCCGGGCAGGGATGATGAGGGCTTTTATACATACAGGGAGCTTGCAAAATCACTCATATCCTATGTAAAAACTATGGGATATACACATATTGAGCTTATGGGTATTTCAGAGTATCCGTTTGATGGCTCATGGGGATATCAGGTGACAGGCTACTATGCACCTACATCGAGGTATGGAGAGCCTGAGGATTTTGCATACTTTGTTGATCAGTGCCATAAAAATAATATCGGAGTAATCCTCGACTGGGTACCTGCACATTTCCCAAAGGATGCGCATGGACTTGCCAATTTCGACGGAACAGCCACATATGAGTATGCAGACCCAAGAAAGGGAGAGCATCCCGACTGGGGCACAAAGATATTTGACTACGGTAAGAATGAAGTAAAGAACTTCCTTATCGGAAGTGCATTGATGTGGATAGAAAATTACCACGTAGACGGACTCCGTGTGGATGCAGTTGCGTCAATGCTTTATCTTGACTATGGAAAGAACGACGGACAGTGGGTGCCAAACAAGTTTGGAGGAAATAAGAACCTCGAGGCAGTAGAGTTTTTCAAGCATATCAATACACTCATACTTGGAAGAAATCACGGAACTGTAATGATAGCCGAAGAGTCTACCGCATGGCCAAAGGTAACAGGCAAGGTAGAGGAAGACGGACTGAACTTCAGCTACAAGTGGAACATGGGATGGATGCATGACTTCCTTGATTATATGAAGCTGGATCCATATTTCCGTAAAAATAACCACAACAAGATGACATTTGCGATGAGCTATAATGAGAGTGAGAAATATATTCTGGTACTGTCACATGATGAGGTGGTACATCTGAAGTGTTCTATGCTCAACAAAATGCCGGGCTTAGAAGGGGATAAATTCAAGAACCTCATGGCAGGATATGCATTTATGATGGGACACTGTGGAAAGAAGCTTCTTTTCATGGGACAGGAGTTTGCACAGAAGCAGGAGTGGAGTGAGGAAAGAGAACTCGACTGGTATCTGCTTGAGAATCCGGAGCATAAAAAGATCCAGAACTGGGTAAAGGAGCTGCTTCACCTCTATAGGAGAAACCGCTGTCTGTATGAGCTGGATTCAAGCTGGGAAGGCTTTGAATGGATAAATGCAAACGATGCAGACAGAAGCATCTTCAGCTTTATCAGAAAGAGTAAGGATGGCAAGAATAATATGCTCTTTGTCATCAATTTCACACCGGTAGAGAGACCTGATTACAGAGTCGGAGTTCCAAAGCACAAGACATATCAGCTTGTTTTAGATAGTGAGGATCCTAAGTTTACCGGCAAAACGGTACAAGCGCCTGTAAAGAAGGCTGCAAAGGGCAGAGGCAAGGCAGCAAAACAGTCATATAAGAAGCTGGACTATAAGGCAGTCAAATCAGAGTGTGACGGCAGACCATTTTCATTTGCTTATCCACTTGCGCCTTACGGAGTTGCTGTATTTAAATACTAATATACCTGTAAACAGCAGGGTAAAGGACCGCGCCAATTTAAGGCGCGGTCTTTATTTTTGCGTATTATATGTCGATATATAATAAAAAGATAACTATTCAGAACCACTGAGAACAAAAAAACTGATGCGTCATGCTTGCATGTAAGCAGCAGATTTTCTTGTTCTCAAGGTGGCTCTGAACAGTTGGATAAAAAATACGAGGTATGAATATCCACAAATAAAGGCTGCAGAGATGGTATATATGCAGGGTACGGAGCAGGAAATATGCAGATAGAGAATTTGATTAATAAAAGCACAGATACGAAAAATACGGACACAAAAACCATAAATGACATGACAACGGGTATGCGTGTGTCAGACTACATAAAGACAGACAGTAGTGACAATATGTCAAAAAAGGCGGCTGTTGTCGGTTCGTCAAACTCTGTTGATATGTCGGATACTATATATGCAAGACCACAGGCTAAAAATGAAGCCGGGAACAGCGATGACACAGATATGGCAGAAAATCTGCTAAATGACATGAATCAGACCTCAGAAAACAGGCGAAATGATATGATTGTCACTGCAAGCACCACCACGAGTGATGATTACAAAGCTGCAAAGGATGACGGCTACGATGTCATTGTCACTGAGACCGATAAGATAAAAGCAGTGCTGGCAAAGGCAGGTGTAGATATATCCATATATGGAGATGATCTGAGCAAGGAGCAGCTCACAGACATCACGGGAAGCCAGACTGAAGCGGCCATGCTTGTCAATCAGATGAAAGCATATGATATTCCTGCTACAGATGACAATATAAAGGCAGGTACAGATGCCATAGACCGGGCAAAGAGCCTTACAAATATATCCAATGAGACAAAGGCATATCTGGTCAGAAATAACATGAATCCGACGGTTTCCAATGTATACAAGGCTACGTACAGCAGCAGTCAGGTACAAGATTACAGGCAGAAAACCAAAATGACGGAGATATCAGATGAGCTGTTTGAGGAGCTTAAGCCACAGCTTAAACAGATATTAGAGGAAGCTCATATAGACAGTAGTGATGAGAATCTGAATCAGTGCAGATGGCTGATAGATGAAGATATAGCCGTTACACCTGATAATGTGCTGCTTGCGAATCAGGTAGACTGCATCAACGCAGCAAAAGAAAATGTGAGCAGTGATTTTTATGCAAGGGCAGTGACAGAAGCGCTGGTCTTGCTATCAAGGTTGCCGGTTGGCTCGTCGGCCAGAACAATAGCCG
>ERZ827156.2935-NODE-2935-length-16323-cov-4.464900_pt1 | contig 16323 bp, 21 predicted proteins | sample MGYA00519919_ERZ827156 | MGnify/ENA primary metagenome ERZ827156 (study PRJEB31778, sample SAMEA3449269) | human gut metagenome | biome: human gut; feature: human-associated habitat; material: faeces | place: United Kingdom | collected 2010/2012 ... | reverse complement strand
TTTCTCAGCGATAGTCTCATAAGAAGTTTCCATCTTTTCATCCATGTTGATGGTTCCGCTATATGTCTTATGACCTGTAGAAATGGAAGTTGCTGTAGACGCTGAATCAGGACAGAATGAAGTGCTGTCATAAGTCTGTGCTGATCCGGCCACTGGAAACTTCATCATATTCAATTTACTTTCACTCGTCAGCACATCATCACCATCATCTGCAATTGCATTCAAATAATAGTTGGTTGTCTGAACCTGTGGGTAGCTCATTCCATCTCCTATAAACAGGAAAATATATTTTGGAACATTTACATTTTCTTTTTCTGCTGCACCAAAAGCTGGTACTGTACAGACTGACATTGCTGCTGCCAATGATAATGCACTGATTTTTTTTAATCTCATGTGAGTAGTCTCCTTTTTTTATGTGTGTTTTTATTACAATTTGCATTTTAGTAGTCCTTCGTAAAATCTGTTATACTCTTCTAGTCAAATCAAGATAAAATTTTTGTAAAGTTTCTAAGTCACATTATAAAAGCAAAAAAAGCCACCTTAGGTGATGATATGCCCCCTGTCAAGTAGACAAGTTAAATATCTAAAATGAGGTGCTGATGAACGACCGTACAAAATGTGCGGTCGTTTTTCTATGCACACCATCTTTTTTTGTATTTTTCTATTCGTTTGTTCCTAGGAATTAAATATTCCGCCGGATGTTCAGAGGAAAGAGCTTCCATCCTTACTTCCAATGGTGTTTTACAATGATACCTGTCTTGCGGTCGTTCTTCACTATAAAATCTTATATAATCCGTTATCGCAAATCTCAATGACTCTTCATTGGTTATTTCATACATCTGATACATTTCTGTTTTTATAATTCCCCAAAAACCTTCTGTGGGGCCATTATCTATACAGCGACCAACTCGTGACATTGATTGTTCCATCTCGTGTTCCTTGAGTTTTCTTTGAAATACTTTGCTGGTGTATTGGAATCCTCTGTCACTGTGAAAGAGTGGTTTCGCCTCCGGATTGGTAGCAAGCGCTTTATCAAAGGTTTTAAATACAAGTTTGTTGTCGTTTCGGGGACTGATAACATATGCAACCGGATATCGGTCGTATAAATCAAGAATTACACTCAGATACAGTTTTTTGCTCTCGTCTGGAACCTTAAACTCAGTTACATCTGTAGCCCACTTTTCATTGGGAGCACATGCATAAAAATCTCTGCCCAGCTTATTTTCTGCTATAGACTCTGGTGCTGATGAAGTATATTTCTTCTTTTTCTTTCTGATTACAGAATGAATTCCCAGCTTTTTCATGATTCTATGTACTCGTTTCGGTTTATAATCAGTATGGTTGAAGTGATTAATCCAAGAGGTCATTCTTCTGTATCCCAAAATATGATTGAAACGCTCATCATACTCCTTTATAAATTCTGCTAGCTTCATATTTTCTGCTTCCTTTTTCGGTATCTCGCGGTGCAACCACTTATAGTAAGCAGCCCTTGATATTTCAAGCTGTTTGCACATCCAATTAATACTCCAGTTCTTTGTTTCATAGAAAAACTTTATTGCTATAAATTTTGAATCATAGCGAAGTTTCCCGAGCCTCACATCCTTTCGAGTTCTTGTACTTTTTTTAACAGTTCGTTTAACATATCCTTTTCTTGAAGTTGTCGTTTTAATCGGATATTTTCTCTCCGAAGGCGTTCTAATTCGTTGACTTCTTCATCTGTTTTGTGGCGTCCTCGCCTATCTGTTAATCCATCGTCCCCCTGTACATCATACTTCTTTACCCAGGAATAAACTTGACTGTATGAGACATTATAAATGCTTGCAGTTCCTTTATAGTCACGGTTGTGATTAATACAGTAATCTACGATTTCCTTACGTTCTTCAATGGTTGTTTTTCTTCGTGCGTCTGCCATATAGACCTCCCTTTTCGGAATATAATCCTTAAGTTCTCTATTAGCATTATACAACGAAATCCATTCCCGTAACATATGTGAACTTGATATTTGATACTGTGAAACAACGTCAAGTACAGAAGATTCTCCTTTTAATACAGCTTCAACACATTGGATTTTGAAATCTTTCGTATATTGCTTATTCCCATTTGTATTAATAAATGCATTTATACCATGAGTTTTATAAACATTTATCCAATCTCTAATTGTGGATTCTGGTATATTATATTTTTTAGATAAATCTTTTCTGGAACAGTTGCCATTCAAATACTCCTGCGCAATCTTAGCCCTAAACTCAGGTGTATATGATGATTTAGACATAAAAAACCTCCTAAGTAGATTTTGGTTATTTGCCTTGTCTACTTAAGAGGTATCATATCAATCTTTGGTGGTTTTTTCTTTGCAATAAAACCTTGTTTTTCGAGTGATAGACGTGATATACTTGTATAATAAAATCAAAGGGAGTAACAGCAATGGAAAAATACAGTACTGCCAAAAAAAGAATAATAAAATATAGCTGTGTTGTTGGACTAATTTCTTTTATGCTTCTGTTTCTTGTTGGATGCATGATCCTTGGCTATATGGAAAAAGAAGAAAAATCAGGAGCAGCCTATATGGCACAAAGTACTGTAAGGCGAATTAAAGCGCAGTTAGAGCAATATGTAGTTAGTTCAGATTTAGTGGAAAATATTATTCAAACAGGATATCAACTGGATGAAGAAACTTTCTCAAATCTAGCAAGTGTTATTCCGAATGAAAATGGTATAATAAAAGCATTTGAGCTAGCACCAGATGGGATCATTACAGATGTTTATCCTAAACAGGGCAATGAGAAAGCATTTGGGATTGATGTGCTTACCGAGCATGAGCGAAGTTTTGATGCCAATTTGGCTAAAGAAACAAAAGAATATACACTTGGAGGTCCCTATGAATTGAAACAGGGTGGAATGGGTGCATTGCTTTTAAATCCAGTTTATCAGTCAGATGAGGGCGAAGATGGTACATTTTGGGGCTTTGTGATTACAGTAATAGATTGGGATCGTTTTATAAGTGAATTAAAGCTTGAGAAGTTGAGTGAAGCTTCATTTTATTATAAAATCTGGACAAAAGACAAAAGTACAGGTGAACATATTGTGTTGGCGCAAAACAAAGAAAAGCTTTCAAAAGATTGTCTGACATTAGAGTGCAGTATTCCAAATGAAGTATGGTACTTTGATATAGAGCCGTCTGCCGGATGGATAACAATATCTTATTGGTTTTCAATTATCCTCACAATATTGGTTTTGTCTATGTTAATTGCTGCTATTTTTTATCAGGTTATTAGTAAAAACAATCAAGAGAAGCAGTATGCAGAGCAGCTGCAGCGATCAGCGGAACTGGCAAAAAATGCAAATGAAGCTAAGACGAGATTTTTATTTAATATGAGTCATGATATTCGCACAAACAATCATTCCATATGACATTTCCTCAAAAAAACGTCATTCAAACTGATTGGGTGAACGAATTAGAAACCCATTTCCGTGCGACTTCATCAGATAACAACGGCTAGCAGTCTTCCAATGCGGTTACCAACAAACACACAAATAGCACATGTGATTAAACCGATCCTGGATGCGCCGAAGCACTGTCTCGTCTCCATACGGTTGCAACTCGTATACATGGGATTGAAGTGTCTGTAACAATTCCCTGTTCTCGGAGGCGCAAAGATGGAAAATGCTTTGGCACTCTACCATATACTGCGTTAGGCAGTCGATCGTGGAGAGTTTCTGTGCTGAAGGGGGGATTGAGAGGATGCAGTTCATCAGACTCTGTTTCCCGTAGTAATAGGAAGAGAAGAGCTGCGGCGAACCGTTGCACATCTGGAAGGTGTTAAGGAATGTTTTCAGGAGCGGTAGATTCAGTGAGCCGTCGCAACACACGTTTCTTCGCAACATCGTCAGCCACGCGTTCCATCGACTATTCCTTACGCTATTTCATCACAGTAACTGCGGCATGTGCCCATAGAATGTGATCACGTTCCTCGTTTCACTGCCATAGTAGTACTGCAGCATCATGATGACGCTGGGATCGCAAGCAATTGTCTCCACCTCCTCGTCCGTCAGCGCCATCACGATTCCCTGATTCAGCAACGGCAGCACAGCACTCGCCTGCTCGTCGACCGGTGCGTTCTCGAGGAAGGACTGAAGCATACTCATCAACGCGTCATACTCCTGCACGGAGATGAGGGATCCCCCGTTTTCGTTCTCGTGCAGGAAGGCTCGCACCCGCATTGGGTCCTGGCCGGTGACCAGAAGCACTTGGGGCATCGGCTGGGAGAGGAAGGAGAGAAGAACCGCCTCGCTCTCGAAGGCGGTGAGGAAGAGAGAGAAGGATTGGAAGGCGTCTGTGGAGAAGGAGGAGAAGAAAGCGTACCCTGGATCAGAAGCAGGGAGCTGGCGCGTTCTGACTCGGGTAGGATGGGCGGCCGCACACAGTAGCGGTGGAAGAGGAGGAGAACGGAGGGAGCGAAGGAGTGGGAGTGGAGCAGGAACTGGAAGGAGGAGCTGGATAGCAGATCGCTGAGGAGGAAGAGGAGCGCGTAGCTGGAGGTCCTGCCCGTCAGCTCTCCTCAGCATACTCACTTCGCGTGCACCGTCTGCTCGTCGCACACCAGCAGCAGCTGCAGTAATTGCATCAGGTACGCTCCTTTCGCGCTCAGGTCTTGTGATTGTTCTTGTGGTTGTACCAGCGTTGGCTCATATGTTTGCTCTTGCATTTGCTCATATGCTTGCCACTGCGTTGGTTCAAATGTTTCTTCTTGTTCTGACACCTCATACGCTTGTTCTTGTATGGCCTGTTCACGCTGCACCACAGGAACCACCACACCCTCCATCACTACGCCTCACAGTCGCCTCGCACACGCACAAGCAAACAAACACCCGCTCACCACGCCCATCAACTCCTGCACCACCGCACACGGCAACTCCTCCTCCAGCAGCCGCGCAAACAGGTTGTGGTCCCACAGGAACTGGAAGAACTCCACCGCCAGCTCCTCTGCCCCGCGGCGGCTCAGACTTCGGTACAGAGCGACCACGGCGCTGATCACCTCACGACAGAACCCGCACTCCTCGTCCGTCAGGAGGGGCGTTTCGTTTAGAGAAGAGTGAAGAAGGAGCCCGTTCTTGCATGCGCAGAGGGAAGGGTACAGCGTGAACAGGAACGTGAACACTACGCGTAATCGGCGGGAATTCTGGAGTACGGAACGATCGAATGGTTTGCCACGCAATCGACAGCGGCGAGACGAAATCGCCGGACAGCACAGGCGGCAATGCGTCCACGACCCTTTCCAGCATACACCAGAGATCCACGGACCCCAAAACGGGGGGCACCCCAACCTCCGGTTCCTCCTCATGCGGGGTCACCTCGTCGACCACTCGCTGCTTGTACAGCAGGATGTACGCGCTTTCGTTCTACTCTTCATTCTTCTCCTCACCGCCCACCGAGCCGCTGCCACGCGCCCGCGTGAGGAGCTCGCGGCCGTCCACGCAGCGCACGACGCTGTCGTTCAGCTCCCACCACTCCTCCTTGCTGCTCAGCACGTAGCTGACGTAATGGCCGCTCTCCGTGTTGCCCGAGTGTGTGATGAGTCCCTTGAGGTCATAGCGCGTCTCCTTTCCGCGGATGTCGCCGAAGCAGGTGGAGAGGTCCAGCTCCAGCGGGAAGCTGAAGAAGTCGTTGATCTTGTACCGCTCGCAGGTGAGGCTGTCGAACGCGAACCGCTTCAGCTGGAAGAAGAGGAAGGGCGCGGTGGAGGCCAGCACCTGCGCCTTCTCCACGCTTACTGACGCGTGGCACCGGTCGCAGAAATAGTCGTCGATCGTCTCGGCGCTGCATAGCGCGTTCAGCGATTCAGGCAGCGAGGGGAAGCCCTTCACGTCCACGCTGAGACAGGTGTACTCTTCTTCCCGCCTCGAGACGATTCCGCAGTGTGGACACATCACCGACACGTCCAGCTTCGACAAGAACTCGCTCTGCACCAACGTTGGATGGTCCGTGTTCTGCAGCGCCGTCTCGCACTTATCCAGAAACATGTTCAGATACTCGTGCGCGTCCTCCTGCCTGCCCAGACGCAGCGGCTCGCAGTCGGGCTTGGTGAAGTGACGGATCCAGTCGAGGGGGTCGAAGGGCGCGGCGGTGTGTTTGCCGATCTCGCGGAAGAACGCTTGGAGAGAGAAGAAGAATTGGGCGTCGGGCGTGTTGGCAGGCCCCCGCCAGACGGCGTCCATGACGGCGGAGGAGAAGGAGGCGATGTGGAAGAACTGCTGCATGACGGCGTTCAGATAGCAGGTGGCCCCAAGGTTTTGGATGCCTCGGTACCCGAAGGAGACGAGGGAGTTCGGGTGGAGCAGCGAGAACAGGCTGATTTGCGAGTCGAAGAAGGGCACCTGTGCGTGAGTCGCTTCAGCGAGCCCTACAGCAGCCATCTGTCGCTGGAGGTCGCGCAGCGCATCCGTCAGGAGGGGAACGAGGTCGGGGTTTTTCTGCAGCCAGGTGGAGAGGAAGAGAAAGGCAGCGGGCTTGGCATCCGGCTGGCGCAAGCAGGTGGAGAGCGCCGACCGCAGGAGGGACTGGAGGAAGCGGCAGAGGTCGGGCGAGGCGAGCGCGAGCGCCTGGTGCTGGAGCAGGCGGACGCAGAAGGCGAGGAAGGCAACAGGGTCGCTCACGGTCTTCTGCTAGGGATCAGGAGGCGGAGGCGAAGCCACCTTCTGGAGAAGCGATCGGAGCAACGCGATCAGCTCGTCGTCGGGCAGAGGAATGGACGTGGCTTCAATAGCCAGGCGAGCGGTGGTGCTGTTCTCCTATGCGTGAGACCAGAGTGTCTGAATCACCGTCCACTGATCGCCCTCGAGGAGCAGGCTGAGCGTCTCCGTCGCGAAGGCGCTGACGAGATCGTGGAGGAGGTTCGACTTCATCTACACGTCAGGCGATGACGGAAACAGGACCGAAAACAGCCCGTAGAAGACGAAGTCGATGGTGAAGGACACGGAGGCCTCGTCCATCCACGCGCAGTCCTGAAACGCAGAGAGAAAGGCGCGAGCGAGGTGGGTACATTCCGTGGGCCTGTCGGAGGTGGAGAAGGGCGTGATCTGAGCGACGGGGAAGAGAAATGAGATGGTGGTGATAAAGCGGAGAGAGTAATAGACGGAGAGGAAGAGATCGTCGTGGGAAGCGGAGACGGAGTCGTTGGAGAGGGTGGAGAGGCTAGAGTGGAGGAGGGGGAGAGAGGGTACAGGAGGGAGAAAAAGAAGTGGAGGGGGGAATCGAACCCGACGAGGTGTCCATCCTTCAGCCAGCTCGCCGCGTCTGGGAAACGCAGCACGGCTTCAGCCAGCTGGGGAGAGCAGAGTTCGTAGTACTTCAGGAAGTAGTCGAACTCTTCCCGCAGACAGTTCTCCTTGCGAGGAAGAGCTCTGTCCGGCTCTTGCGTCTAGTCCTCAATCTGACATGCTATCCACACGCGAAGACTCAAAAACTGGGGGTAGGAGAAACACAGCAAATAGCGTCGTGCGGGCTCGAAATCGGGGCTGAATTGGAGGATGGGGCGGTACAGCTCGAAGAGGAACTGGAGGAGCTGACGATAGAAGCAGGAGTGGTCGTGCTGGTTCTGGAAGGAGAAGAACGCGTTCAGCAGCGCCTCGGGGACGTGGTTCAGCTACCTGTGATGCCGCAAGTACAGAGCTACGGAGGCGAAGTGAGCGATGGAGGCGATGGAGGCGGGCGTCACGGCCACGGCGCTCGCCACCTCCCGGCGGAGCAGGAGGAAGGAGTAGCCCAGCGCGCCCGCCGACTGGCTCAGACTCTCCGAAACTCGCTCCGTGGGCCCTCTGCGCATGAGTTCACACCCCATGGCCTACGCGAGCGCCGCGCGGACGAGATCGAGAAGGGCCTCCACGGGGTAGGCATTCAGGAGAACGTTCTGATACCAATCCTCGGCCGGTCCGTCGCCCGCGGGCTGCTGCAGGAGCCCCTGGAAGTCGTACAGCGCCGTGGCGATGAAGAGCGTGAGGTCGCCGAGGAGCGCGCGCAGCTCGGGCGAGGGTCGGAGGAGCGTGAGAGGCGCGGACACGCCCATGGTGGAGACGGGCTGTTTGGCGAGCGCCTGGACGAAGAGCGAGGCGTTGTGGGCGAGGAGCACGTCCTTCAGCGTCTGGTCGTCGACGTGCGAGAAGGAGCGCTATGGCGTGAGGGGCGTGGGCGAGAACGACCAGCGTGCCGCCGTACTGGAGATAGCAGGCAGGGGACACGGACTCACGAATGAAGGCGCTGAGACTCTGGACGCGGTCGTCCTCGCCGCCGCGGTAGTCCAGCGCCTGCTGCTTGCCGCTCGCCGCATCCAGGACCGTGCAGTGGAGCGTGAGGAGTTGCGCGGCGGGCGTTGGCTTCTTCCAGAGGATCTGTGAGTCAGAGGAGAGAGAGGTGGCAACGCGCGCCTGCAGCTGGAGGAGGAGCGAGTTGATGAACTGCGCGCACTTCAGCGCCGTCGCCTTCTCTGCCTTCTGCCGCAGGTACTCGACGCTCTCCTTCACCAGCCTGCTCTTCACTCCGCCACCCACGACTCACTCCTTCACCATCCCCACGAGCTGGGAAGAGTCACGCACCCGCTCCATCACTCCCTTCAGCACCGCTCTCATCGTCGTCGCCACGCGCTCGTCCTCCGTGTTCACCATGGACAGCGTGATGAACTCCGCGCAGCGCAACTCCGGCAGCAGCGTCTATGCGTCATTTCACTCCATTGCCGCCACAAAGCCCGTCCAGTCCTCGATCGGCCCGCTGTGGAGCAGTTCCTCCTGGCTGTTCAGCGCCTTCCAGAGACGGCACACGCACAGCCATACGTTCAGTCTACACTAGCATTGAGCCACGCCTCCAGCGCTACGTGGACGAAGGACGGCTCGAGCAGCGCGGCGGTCAGGAAGGAGGAATAGAGCGAGTGGTCCAGCAGCGGCAGGTTTTTGTCGAAGAAGTCCACGAGCAGCGCGGCCAGCGTGGCGTCGGCGGTGGTCCAGAGCGCCGTCCAGAGCGCGACCAGCTCCTTGTTCTGCGGCATGAAGGACATGCGAGCGAGACAGTCGCCCATTACGGACAGCATGGACTGGATGGAGGAGGAGGGCGCCACGGTGGCAGCGCTGCGGAACAGGGCGAGCACGTGTTGGAGCAGGGCGACGAAGAGGTCGGAGAAGTCGTAGTCCACCGCCTGCTCCAGACTGACGAGGATGGCGTGGATCAGAAGCAGGTGGATGCGGGGGTTCGTGTTATTCACCACGGCGTTGAGCGACTGCTGCAGGAGGGCCATCTTGTCGCGCACGCGCTGCACGCACAGACAGACCATGTCCTCCAGCTGCGTCTGGAACTCCTGCGTCCAGTCGGAGGCTACGAGTGAGGCGGAGGAGGGGAGGTGACGAGACACACTGAAGAAGAAGGGAAGCACTTCCTTCACTTGCTGCTCCGTCAGGTCCTCCCGCGCATTCAGCGCGCGGAGAATGGCGAAGAAGGCGGGAACGACCTTGGCGTACAGCGCGGGCGGCGTCTGCGTCATCACGACGTCGAGAAGGTGCAGCAGACAGGGAGAGGGCAGGCCGTCGACGATCATGGACAGGTTCTGGAGGAAGAGAGTGCCGTTCCTCCGCAGCTCGGCGACGGTGGCCAGCCAGTAGGCGTCGATGAAGCCTTGAAACTCGGAGGTGTGGGTGCAGAACAGCACCAGGAGCAGGCTCGCCTTGCCGCTGATCTCCGGGTGCGTGTCGTTCGCCACGCGCGAGAAGAAGTCAATGGAGATGATGTACGCCGCGAGGGTGTCGTAGTCGAAGTCTTCGATCTATCCTTCACGCCCTCTGTCACCGCTACGATCAGAGCGTAGGTGGTCTGCAGGAGCCGCGGGTTGTCGGCGGAGGTGCGCACGCGCTCCAGCAGCGAGATGCAGAGCGAGAGACGCGGCACGGCGTGACTCTGTGCAAGTCGGCTGAACACCTCGATGAAGAGCTGAAAGGGCGTGGCGACGTCGACGGAAATGGGCTTCTGCGTCCGCTGGAAGAAGAGGCCGTAGATCTGGATGGCTGCGGCGAGGTCGGTGCGTGCGTCGACGGAGAGCTGCGTGTGAGAAGGAGGAGAAGGGAGTGCGTTGGTTTCGATTGTGGAGAGCCAGTTCTGCATGGGGACAATGAACACGGGAACGAGCACGTGCAGCGAGTCCGGGAAGAAGAAGTGCATCACGCGGCAGAATGGCTTCATCAGAGCGACGAGCGTGTTCAGATTCATCGCGTCGTCCTTCTAGGCGTCACGCCGCGGCCACACGACCACCTCGTCCACGCACTGGGCCAGTGCGTACCAGATGTTGTTCATGGTCACGGCATTCACCATCATCATGTACAGCGGCGACACGATGCTCAGCCCGCAGGCGGCCGCCGCAAGGCCCACGTGGGGCTCTATGCTCGTATTGACGGACGGGATCAGCTTGTTCTGCGGGAACGCGTAGCGAAAGGGGAGCAGGCCCTCGCACGGGGTGCGACACCGCAAAAACTCCCGGTTGAGCGTGTTTTCGTTGAATTCGTCGATGTGAACGGTGTGTTCTTCGGGCGGAGCGAGGTCGGGGGCATAGGAGTCGTAGTACACCACCTCCAGGGACTTCACTCGGTGGCCGTCGCGCGTGATGGATCGGATGAGACCGCGGTGCCATATCGAGGACGAGGGCTTCGTGATGGCGATGTCCACCACCTCGCCCACCTGCAGCGCGTTCACCCAGGCAGAGTAGTTGGAGTGGAAGAGACCCCGAGGCACGGACAGATGGCGACTGTTTAGTTCCACAGAGAAGGAATCGGCATTGTCCGCGCCGGAGCGCCGCAGACAGATGCTCTTCCTGGAAACCGATACGGTCACATACTCTTCGTCCTTGTAGCGGATCCTAGCCCCGGGAAAGAGATAGTACAGCGGAAGCTTGTCGCTCGGTATGGATTCCAGAGACTGGACATATAATCGGCATCCTGGATCCAGCATATGCTCGATCTGGGTTAGGAGAGTGGAAAAGAAACGCGAATTCTCGGAGGCACGCTCGATGAACTCGCAAGCGGTGTCCATGAATTCTTCTACATCGCTAAAGATGAAAGCATAATAAAAGAGCCCACGCATACCTGTCTGGAGTAACGACGTCGTTTAGCAGTTTTTCAATAGCTACGGAGAACCACAAGAGAATGAGAACTACCATCACACACAAAGACCATGCACTCTTCGTTGATGCTCATGGGGTTCTTGATCTCCTTTACAATCGCTTTGAATTCATCCTTCAATTCGGCGTAATAGCTCTCCTCTGGGAATCAGTTCCATGGAGCAACACCCACTATGACCCATAAGGGAAGTAAACGTGTTCTTGATGTCCGTAAAGAGCGGCATTTCCTTCCAGCAGAGAGGAAAGCGACAATGAGAAGGACAATTAATGACTCCAATCTGAAAAGAAAGCTGTGGAAATGAACGAGTGGCATTGGGTGGTTATAATGCGCACTCCCGTCTTGGGCACTGGACATGTACCTGCTCATAGAAACCTAGAGATGCGTGCTCTTTTTCCATAAACCGCATTTCATTGATGCTGCTAATCTGAATACAACAAAATGAACTCAAACCGAGGGATGGTAAGGCCAACCCCTCTTTTCGTCTATCTATTTCAACCTTCCTGCTGCCCTATCTACAGGCTTCCATAATCATTGTGGAGAATGGAAGAAAAACATGTCCCTGATGGTGGCGGTCTTTTTTAAGGAAACGCATGTCATTATTTCTTATTCCTTTCTGCATCTTTGGAAATGGAAGAGTCTCTCCTTCCCAGTACGAAAACCCAACCCACGAGTTCCGAGGGTTCCTCTGCTACAGAGCAATCCTCCACCGTCGACTATCGTCTCTGGGTTTCTGTGGGCGTCTCTGTCGTTGCCGTCATTTTTGCCATCGTCTGCCTCTCCAGAACGGTTTGCTCGTCCCATGGTCATGATGGCTAGAGAGATATCTCCGTTCAGAAGCAGGTCTTCTCCATCGACAAGATGGAGGACAACATCAAGATCGGCGACGTCGTGTCTCTGGACAAGTATGGCAATCTGAAGCAGGGAGCGGGCACCTCTCTGTACCGCAACATCCAAACCATCAACAACAAGACTCTCTACCACCTTCACACCGTCGCTGTGGGAGAGACCATCCATGTGGCCCAGTACGACTCCGAGATGCTGGTTTCCGTCATCAGCCCCGAAACGGACACCGTGATTGCCACCGAGACCGTGACCGCGATTCGTCCTCCTAATCCCTAGTTCGACATTCACCTCGTGGGCGGTAAGTCGCACCGTGTGGACGACCTCCTGGTGCTCGAGGACAACATTGTGCTGAGCCTGGGCGACACCGCTGTCATTCCCTCCCGCGTGTCCTTCGAGGACGGTAAGATCAACGTGGAGTGGGGCGAGATCACCCACCCGACGAACCGCAGCTCCATCCAGCCGGAGTTCGTCACCCTCAACAAGTCCTGCGTGGTCATGTCTTACTACGGCGTGGGGAACCGCATCACGGCCGTGGCGGGCTGCATGGACGACGTCGAGACGATGCACATGCGCTGGGGCGAGATCGTGGAGTACTCGGAAGACTACATCTTCCATGACATCATCGGTCTGACCGGCACGCGCTTCATCGTCACGCACGCCCGCGTGCCCTGGTGGTACGCCTCCAACGGCCAGGTGGACGTGCTGGAGCGCCAGCGCAACCCCGACAAGTACGCGAAGAAGCCGGAGGACAGCCGCCTGCGCTACGGTCTGGGCATTGTGCACCCCGACCTGTCGGTGGAGATCCCCGAGATCAAGATCATCAACAAGGACAGCTTCGGCTTCATGGACATGGCGCAGTGGGCGCGCGGCGCGGAGTTGACCGTAGGCTGGACGAGTCGACGGCGACGCTGACCTTCATCTACGAGCAGAACAACAACGGCATGCAGTCCATCCTCTTCAAGTACGATAACGTCACCGACAAGCTCTACGTCGCCAGCAGCATCAACCACAACAGCGGCGGCGGCAGCTCGAGGATCGGCGGTCTCTACTCTTTCATCCGCTCCCGCACCTTCTCGCCCACGCGCTTTGGCGTACTCCTTCTCTACCGCCTCCATCCTAGATCTACTACTCCAGCGCCGCCAACTACGCCGCCACGCTTCTCTCCATCGCCGAGGTGACGCCCGCGGGCGGCCTGACGCAGTTCGGCCCCGAGTTCATGATCGCCCCGCCCGTGAACAGCTTCACGCGCTCCTACTACTGGACCAACCTGGCGCCCTGCTCGCCCGAGCGTTTCTTCGTCATGGAGTCGGTGACCACCCACGGCGGTCCTGTGAGGGTGCGTGTGGGCGATGATGCGTAGGACCACCCCCATGCCAACATCCACGTGGGCGAGGTGTTCCCCACGCCTCTGGGCATCGTGTCGGACATCAGCGGCAAGAAGGTGACGGTGGTGGTGGACGGCGAGCTGAAGGTGACGGGCAGAACGCTGAAGGTGGGCAAGGAGTACATGGCCAACTCGAGAGGCGAGCTGGTGGAAGGAGACTATGTGGGTGAGATGAACAGCGATTCTTATCCTATCTACGTTCAGGACGAGAAGGAGAACGTGAACGAGATCCTTACCACCGAGAACCAGGTGGGTTATGCCATTTCTGAAGACACGCTGTTCATTCGCATCCCTGATTATATTGAAGTGTAATTAGCATTGGCTTGTTTGTTTGAAGTGAAGGGTGCTCATTTGTGGAATTCAGTTTTCCTTTTTCAGGCAATGGGAGGCACTTCTGTTGACAGGAAGAAGAGGAATCAGAGTATGAAGAAGCGGTAGGAGGTGTTGTGAGGGAATCACGAGTAGAGAGGTTGCTACACGGATCGACAGTGAAATGGAGGATGCAGACTATCGCTTGCTTTCATTTCGTTGGTATCAGGGTGTGAATCTGGAAGAAACCGTGAATGAGGGTATTGGTGTGAAAAAGGATGGAGTAATTGTGTGTATGGGTAAGTTGAACATCCTGTGGTGCGATCCGAAGAAGAAAGCGGTGTTGAAAGGGCTGATGAGACGTTCCGCGGGGGAGGACTGGGTTCTGATGAATGCAAACGAAATTGAACGTAACCAGGTGTTGGATATGAGTGCCAGTGGAGAGAGATGGGAAGGGGATGTGCTCGATGATCAACCGTGTGGTTGGGGCGTGCTGTATGATAAGGGAAACAACAGGGAATATGAAGGGTTTCGTGTGGGAGATTTGAATGTTTGCTATGGCACTCGCTACTACTCGGACCTTGGAGTGATTGAGTATGAAGGCGAGTGGTGTGAAGGAAAGCGATGGGGACGAGGCATTCAGTATGATCGAAAAGGGGGACTGCAGTATGAAGGAGAATGGACGAATGACGCTCATGTGGAGAGGAAAATGGAGATCAAGGCGAATAATGCGGTCCTTCATTCTTCACTGGAAGAACTGATCGTGAGTGACAAATGCTGCAACAACTGGTTATTGGCCGTTTTTGATTTGTCTCCTTTCTTCAACCTGCGAGAAGTGAAGGTGGGCGATAAGTGCTTCAGGCATGTTGGTGAAGTGAGGATGGCTGGATTGAAGCGACTGGAGAGAGTTACCATTGGCGAATCATGCTTCATAAGCAGGGATCAAGTGGGACTCGATCCAAATCGTCGTTTCCTTGTGAAGGATTGTCCGTTGATGAGAGAACTACGGATGGGTCGTTATTCCTTCAGAGACTATTCCGTGTGTGAGATTGAAGATCTGCCCTCTTTGGAAGTGATCGAAATGGGCGACTTGCATGAAGAAAGCGACAACTTCCGGCTCACTCCGAAACTGGAACTGAAGGGTGCGTTGGATGCGAATGCAAATGAGGAATAGACTTGCCAAAGCTGAAATCCCTTCTTTTCGGTGAGTTGGTGTTTGAGGATTGTTCTCACGTCGTGTTGGAGAGTGCGTCTCGTAGAGGGAGGTTGATGAATAGACTTGCCTGAACTGATTTCCATTCGACTTGGTAAGAACGCGTTCCGTTTCGATAAGTACGCCCGTTCATCCAAACTGGTCATGCGAAGCCGGAATAGCGAGCAGAAATGATGAATAGACTTGCCCAGACTCACAACACTCATAGCTGAAGCAGAAAACAGCGAGTCATTCCACTTTCCTCAAGGCATCATTCTTGAAAGTGATTCTTCCTGTGCAGCACGTTGAGTAGACATGCCTTCTCTAGCAAGTGCTGTTCTGTCGCCTGATGCCTTTTCAGAGCGAAAGAGCCTGAAAGTGAATAGTGATGAGAAGGGAGTGGGATTGAGGAATAGACATTGGCGCTTTGAGAAACCATCCATCCATGCCTCACTCCAACCCCGATGCAAATGTCCACAAGAAGGCTGAGCTTATGAAACTGTCCTCCACCATCACCCAACTGATTGTGGATTGTGACTGCTGTAACGACAAGGGATTGAAGAAGCTGGCCTTCTCCAAATGGCCTCTGCTGAGTGTGATTGAGATTGGCTCGCATTGCTTCCAGTATGTGGAAGAAACGGGGCTGATTGGGTTGTGTAATCTGGAGAGAGTGGTGATCGGAGAGAAGTGCTTCACCGATCGGGCGAGTAGCATTAAGCTGAATCGTCAATTCCTGTTGAAGGATTGTCCTTTGATAAGGGAATTGAAGATAGGTTCCAATTCGTTCTCCGTGTATTTGTCGTTCGTGCTTGGAAATCTGCCTTCGTTGGAAGTGATTGAAATGGGAGAGTTGAACCGGTCGAGCAACAACTTCTATTACGCCTCACTCCAACTGAAGGGTGGAGCGCGAGCAGTGGTCGTGATCAGTAGATATCCCAAAGCTGAAATCCCTTCTGTTTGGGCAGTTTGCATTCTCGGAGTGTTCTCACGTCGTGTTGGAGAGTGAGGGATTTGATGAGAGAGTGATGAACAGACTTGCCCGAGCTGACTTCCATTCAACTTGGGAAAGGGGCTTTTGAGTTCAAGAATATCAATTCTGCATCAAAGCTCGTCATGAAGAGTCATTCCTATTATGTTTCGTCACTATAAGGCTTGCCCAAATTCACTACCATCACATCTTCCGATGCTGAGCATAGTCGATCCTTTTTGAATGCGAAGTCGATCATCCTTCAAGGTACTTGCTATTACCACACCCAAATCATAGATATGCCCTCCTTGTCCACAATCACCGTGAACTGGAAGCATTTCCTGTACGATTCTTCTGTTCGTGTCCACAGTAGTCTTAACTTCTCTCATTTCACTGTAGATGTCCGATTCCCTCCAGGATTCGATTTTAACGAAACCAAGTGTCAAATTCAATAATCTCCATTCATTGCCGTGTTTCTGT
>ERZ827156.2929-NODE-2929-length-16367-cov-7.187715_pt1 | contig 16367 bp, 19 predicted proteins | sample MGYA00519919_ERZ827156 | MGnify/ENA primary metagenome ERZ827156 (study PRJEB31778, sample SAMEA3449269) | human gut metagenome | biome: human gut; feature: human-associated habitat; material: faeces | place: United Kingdom | collected 2010/2012 ... | reverse complement strand
AAACATTGTGGAATGTAAAGGGGTGTAAATTACAATATGGCGCAGAACACCTGTGGTATTAATAGAAACATTGTGGAATGTAAAGAATATTCGTGGACAAAGATTAAGGGAGACTCGGGAGTGGTATTAATAGAAACATTGTGGAATGTAAAGACAAAACGTAAGCGATAAAGTAAGTACCGCCGTTATAGTATTAATAGAAACATTGTGGAATGTAAAGACTGTTTGGGTATGCAGCTATGGTTGAATCTGCAAAGTATTAATAGAAACATTGTGGAATGTAAAGCACAGCAGTTTCCGAAGCGTTTGCAGTTATGGGGCTTGTATTAATAGAAACATTGTGGAATGTAAAGGCGCTTATGCCGACAAAGAAAAAACTATACTGTGTGGTATTAATAGAAACATTGTGGAATGTAAAGCAAATTGCTTCAAGTGTCCATCCCTGAGACGTCCAATAGTATTAATAGAAACATTGTGGAATGTAAAGAACACAATAACCAAACCGGGAAGTTATTTTTACACGTATTAATAGAAACATTGTGGAATGTAAAGTAATATACCATAATGCAAAATTCAGTCATGAACTGGTATTAATAGAAACATTGTGGAATGTAAAGCAAAAAGACGGTGCTTATTTCAAGGCTACTGATAGGTATTAATAGAAACATTGTGGAATGTAAAGTACAAATAATGTCTGTTGAACGATAGTTCTACCGCAGTATTAATAGAAACATTGTGGAATGTAAAGACATGAGTAGTAAATCTTGCCTGGTTCTGCTGAGCCGTATTAATAGAAACATTGTGGAATGTAAAGACTGAAATTGGAGCTGTCTCTGCCATGCCGTAAGCAACCGTATTAATAGAAACATTGTGGAATGTAAAGTCTGCAACCATTTCGTCAATTTTTGCATCAATTTCAGTATTAATAGAAACATTGTGGAATGTAAAGACACTTTGTATAAATCTGTCGGCGGTGTCCACTGTACGTATTAATAGAAACATTGTGGAATGTAAAGTTTGCTCCCTGTGTATTTACTTCGGGAAGTAGACTTGGTATTAATAGAAACATTGTGGAATGTAAAGTGGTGTTGAATTTCTGTTTTGCAACAAGAAAGACACGTATTAATAGAAACATTGTGGAATGTAAAGTCAGCACTGTTCGCGTAGGCAATGTGCAGATAATACGGTATTAATAGAAACATTGTGGAATGTAAAGTCTGTCGACGCTGACGCAACCGGCCTACGAAGAGTGTATTAATAGAAACATTGTGGAATGTAAAGGGTAGATACTTTGAAAGCTTTGAATCTCTTCATCTGGTATTAATAGAAACATTGTGGAATGTAAAGCAGGTAGCCGAAAGCACAAAACAAAGAATCCAAAAGTATTAATAGAAACATTGTGGAATGTAAAGTTTTTTTACGATGGTATCTGGCGCGATCGTCCCGAGTATTAATAGAAACATTGTGGAATGTAAAGGAAGATACAGATGTTACAATGCCTGTCGTGCTACCACGTATTAATAGAAACATTGTGGAATGTAAAGTTATATCGCTAATGTTTGCTCTTGGCAACTGCCAGAGTATTAATAGAAACATTGTGGAATGTAAAGATGGATTCCAGAATTGGAGCAAAAGTCGCTGTCAGGTATTAATAGAAACATTGTGGAATGTAAAGTTAATAGCATCTTGCATCATCTGAAAAGGAATCATGGTATTAATAGAAACATTGTGGAATGTAAAGACAGGGAACCGGTGAGACTGTAGCTGCAATGATCGGCGTATTAATAGAAACATTGTGGAATGTAAAGATGCATTACAGTCTCAGTTAGCAAACTGCTGTTGTGGTATTAATAGAAACATTGTGGAATGTAAAGTTTTTAAGGAGTGATACTATGAGTATAACAAATGTTGGTATTAATAGAAACATTGTGGAATGTAAAGACGCTTACTCCGGTGTGAACTGGTGCGGATGCCTGCCTCGTATTAATAGAAACATTGTGGAATGTAAAGGATACAATAAAAAATTTATATATTATATCTGTTATGCTGTATTAATAGAAACATTGTGGAATGTAAAGTAATTCTGAAAACCGCCGCACCAGTTCTGTGCGGTGGTATTAATAGAAACATTGTGGAATGTAAAGATAATAAGAAAAGGAGTTGTTGACATGATGGAAACTGTATTAATAGAAACATTGTGGAATGTAAAGACAAAGGCAGAACAGAAACTCATTGAAGAATCCGGGATAAATGATAAAATAAAAGCAGAATTATCGGAAGCGAAGATAAAGGGCGTGGATAAAATAAAACCGGATAAAATGACACTTCGAAATTCACTTTCGATAATGGACATATAAATGCAGAAAGAGAACATGCAGTAGCCAGATCAGAGGCAGAACAGTTTATCAAGGAATCCGATATATCGTTGACACGGTGAAATGGACGATTTATTAATTATTGTGGACCTAATGGAACTACATATGTAAATGTGGAGAATAATAATATCCGAACAGCTTTTAAGAAAGAACAGTTCGATACGCAGACTTTAAAAATCAGGGAGATGGCAGAGAAATATGGCATCAAAAAAGATTAATTGTCCATTGGTGGAATCAGAAATTGATGATGAAATATGTTTTGATATTCACATGAATGTCGAAGGCCTGGCACCTGATTGGACAATTCCGGATAAAGTAATTAAGAAAACGGACTATAAGAATGTTTGCCTGAACTGTCCAAACCATAGGGATGATTGATACCGCTGATCAGAAAAAAAGATTGGCGGTATTCTTATAAACATTTTTTAAGAAATGTACCAATATAACGGTGGATGATAACTTGATACAGGTAAGAGGTATTAATAGAACCATTCTGGAACACAAATTTAATACAAAACAAAACAACACCCCGGCTTGCTGGTATCCAGCAACCCGGGGTGATCATCTTTTTTATAAAGTTTTTGTCAACACTTCTCCACCAACTCCAAAATCCTATCCGTTGCATGTCCATCGCAGGCGGACATGAATTTTTCTCGGAAGGCGCGGATCTGGGAGGGGTTGAAGCGGGTGTCGAGGTGTTGGATGTAGTCGATGATTTCTTCGGTTGTTTTGACTATGGGGCCTGGGGTGAGTTCGTCGTAGTTGTAGTAGAAGCCTCTCCAGTCAAAATATTCGTCCAGGTCGTAGGCGAAGAAGATCATCGGGCGCTCGAACAGGGAGTACTCAAAAATCAGTGAGGAATAGTCGGAGATGCATACATCACTGACACAGAGTAATTTGTCGATATCCAGTTCTTTGGTGACGTCCATTGCGAAATCCTGGCAGTTTTCCGGGATTTCCGGGCGTTTTTTTACAAAGGGGTGATGTTTCAGAAGCAGGAAATATTCATCTCCAAGAGCTTCTTTCATAGCTGCAATATCCAGACAGTCAGGTGTCTGAGCTTTTGCTACTCTGCCGCGGAAAGTTGGAGCGTACAGAATAATTTTTTTGGAGCGGGCTTTGGGACACACAGAATAAACAGCCTTGGCAGCGGCTTCGATAAAGTTTTTATCATAAAAAACATCGGTACGGCTGATTCCGGTAGATACAATCTGAGTATCTGTATTTTTCAGATTCATCGCCTCTTCATAAGCCCAGCTGATTTCCGGGCTGCTGACAGTAACATAGGCAAGATTCCGGTAATTGGGGAATTTCTCCTGATTCTTACGGTTGTCACCGAAAATCAGATCGGCAGTACTCATGCCGAATTTTTTGAACGCGCCGCAGGCATGCCAGACCTGAAAGATACTGCTTCCTTTTCGAAGAGAAATACAGCTTGTGACGTTGCATGCATCATTCAGGAAAATATAATGGGCATCGGAAATTTCTTTCAGCATATGAAGACTGCGTTTTGTATATGCAAGCTTTCCTGGTTTGGTATTCAGCAGGAAACATTCATGGATTTCATAGCCTTCTTTTTCCATGCGGTTATAAATCAGCTGAAAAGTATCTGTAATCTTATCAAAACGGGCTTCAATAAAAACAACCTTTTTCGGATTTACTTTTCTTGTAAGTGTGAAAAATTTATAAGCAACAGGATAGAAAAAATGAAGAACGACAGGCTTATATATTTTTCGGTATACTTTAAAAACAGGAGAAAGAGGCCCCCTGGAAAGTTTTTTCAATAATTTTTTCATCTGTTAATTCTCCCAAATCATAATTGTTTTTCCCATGATCTTATGAATATCGATTTCGAAAGCACGGATGATGTCCTGAATATTTTTTACGTGGATTTCGGCTCCTACGATTTTTTCCAGCTGGTTTACCACATCCGGATTTTCTTTATACAGGTTAATAAGACCAAGAAAATCTTTCCGGCCGCTTCGGCTGCTTCCGAAAAGACGAAGACCTTTTTCCAGGATCATTCTTGTGTTAAGCGGGGCAAGGTCCTCGGACACGCCCATGATGGAAATGGTTCCCTCCGGATTAATATGGTCAATGATCTGATTGATGGCTTTGGATGAAGCAGCGCCGCCTACACATTCGAATGCGTGGTCCAGATAAAAGTCATCCGGAATCTCGGAAATCAGGAATACATCATCTGCAAAAGAAAAATCATGAAGTTTGTATTCATTGACGCCAAACACACAGATTCTGCTTTCCGGCAGTATGATTTTCAGAAGAAGTGAAGTGATGTAACCGAGATTGCCATCGCCCCATACGCCAATTACATTTCTGCGTGTATGTGAAAAACGGAGAAATCTCCGGATGGCATGGTAGCTGACACTGACGATTTCTGTAAAAGCAGCCACAGAAAGATTGATATCTTCCGGGAGCGGTACAAGACGATCCGGTTTCATACTGACATATTCCTGCATAAAGCCATCAAAGCCACTGGCACGGAACTGGCTGCTCCGCAGATAATTCTCCGCAATGACCTCATCGGTTTCGGAAGGGGTATTGGGAATCATGACCACAAGAGTCCCCTCCTGGAACTGACCGGACGGATCATAAACCACCCGGCCTACTGCTTCATGAATCAGAGCCATGGGAAGCTTTTTGCGGAGAATGTTTTCCGCACGAAGCCCCTGATAATAGCGTTGATCTGCATTGCAGATAGACAGGCGGACAGGATGAACAATCACATGGGAGGTATCAAGGGTGATATCCTTAAAAACCAGTTCAAACTGACGGGGCCTGACCAGGCGATAGACAGAAGTTAACATTTATTTTCCCTCCATTAGAGCTTCAGCCAGACGGATATCAGAAGGATATGTGATTTTGATGTTGGTAACATCACCTTCTACCAGCTGGACTTTTTCACCTTTGAGAACGAGAATTTTGCATGCGTCTGTGAGAATCTGTTTTTCTGCTGCAGTAAGGCTTTCATAAATGTCGCGGAGTTTTTTTGCCCGGAAAGACTGCGGTGTCTGGCCCTGATACATAGTGGAACGGTCCGGAATGGAACTGATAAACTGATGGCCTGCGCTTTCCACAATGGTATCCGTTGCCGGGATTACGGTGTCACAGGCGCCACATTCCTGGGCTGCACGGATATTTTCTTCAATCATGCGATGGGAGACAAAAGGACGGACAGAGTCATGGGTGACAATAATGGTATTGTCATCAAGGCCGAAATTTTCTTCAATATAGCGGATTCCATTCATGATGGTTTCGTTTCTTGTGGAACCGCCCTGTACAACAACAACGTTGGATGATCTCGGGATATATTTCCGGATCAGATCCCTGGTGTGTGAGATCCATGCTCTTGGTGAAAGAACGATTACTTTATCGAAGGCAGAATGAATGGCAAATTTTTCTATTGTGTGGATAATGATTGGCTTTTTGCCGATTTCCATAAACTGTTTCGGGCGTTCTGCGTTGCCCATTCGTGTTCCCTGGCCACCAGCCAGGATAATTCCAAAAATATTATTAGCCATATATATTACCTCTTATTTATTTGGAGATTTTGAAACATAATTCATAATACGCCGGGTTGCATGTCCATCGCAGGCGGCCATGTAGTCCTGAAAGAAATCGTGGTATTTCTGATTAACGGAAGAATTAAGGCGTGCCTCGTCAGAAAGAACTTTTACAAGCTGTTCTTCTTTTTGAATATGGATACCTGGAAGTGTGCGGTAATCCAGATAAAAACCTCTGCTGGCCAGATATTCTTCCAGATCCGGGGCAAAGAGAACCAGTGGAAGCTGATAAATCATGGCGTCAAAGAGAATGGAAGAATAATCGGTAATGACAATATCAGCAACCGGAAGCAGTTCTTCGGAAGGAATGTCACAATTGGTTCCTTCTGTGTGTACCTGTGTATGAGGATGCAGTTTAATAATGAAATAATGTGTATCTTTCAGTTCTTCCTGAGCTTTCAGAACATCATCCAGTCCATAAACACTGGCAACCCCAGGTTTTCCACGAAAAGTCGGAGCCCAGAGAACGATCTTTTTGTTCCGGGCATCCGGGTACTGGCTGAAAAAGTTATCCCGACATTTCTGATTGAAGGTTTCATTAAAATACATATCTGTCCGGCTGACACCAACTGGAAGAACACTGGTTTCTGGAAGCTTCATGGCACTGGCAAAAGGTTTTATGCAGATATCGGAACTGACAGTTACCAGACTGCAGTTTGCCATTACATTGCCAACATAATAGGAAGGGATATCTTCCTCCGTGTCATAGCCGAATTTTTTGAATGCGCCACATGCATGCCAGAGCTGTATGACCTGTGTTTCGCTGCGTTTTTTGCAGGATGCGGCAGGCAGAAAATTGTCACAGATGATAACGGTTTCCGTTGTGGCGTATTTTTTCATGAAAGAAAGCATATTCCGGAAAATCTTCACAGGAGAAGATTCGTTATTATTCCAGTACATTTCTGTAACCTGAAGCTCCGGATGCCTGGAAAGTTCTTCTTTTATGGCGAGCATACTGAACGGAATTTCGTCGTGATGTGCATCCGCCAGGATTACAGTTCCGGGTATGACAGGTTTTGCAGTACAGGCGTTATAAACAACCGGAAGAATCAGCTGCTGGAAAAGCATTTTTATGATTTGTTTTATTCCAAATATCATTACAGATCCTCCCGTTTTATATTATCTATTCTTTCAGGTTATTATAAATCAATACCTGACGAAGTATAACATATTTGTTTCAAAAATTTGTTATTTTTGTTTTACAAAATTTACATAGTGTTAACAGTACCTGTGAAGTATAGCATATCCGGGGTAGAATCTCAACATTATGGTTTTTACAGAGATTTCAGTACGTTTACAAGGCGGGAGTTATCTTCCGGCATCATAATGCAAAAACGTACAAATTCTCCCTCCAGACACTGGAAAGAAGAACAGTCACGAATCATCAGGCCCTGGCGGATACAGGCCTCGAATACATCGTAAGAGGTCAGGCCGTCTTTCTGGATTTTCAGCAGGATAAAGTTTGCGTAAGCGGGATAAACTTTGTAGGTGCTGATACCTTTCAGCTCATCAATCATTCTGTCACGTTCGGAAAGAATGAGCTGGCGTGTCTGCTGGATATATTCTTCGTCCTGGAGCATAATCTCGCCGGCAAAAGCGCCAATGCTGTTGAGAGACCAAGGAGTCTGTTTTTCACGCATTTTCTCCAGGAATTTTTTGTTTCCGGTGATGCCGTAGCCCAGGCGCATTCCGGGAGCCGCGAAGAACTTTGAGACACCACGGAGAACCATGAGATTGGTGAATTCCTGTGTCAGAGGAACTGCAGTGATGGCACTGATGTCCGGTGCAAATTCCACGTAGGTTTCATCAATCATGACAAAGATATCTTTTTCTTCACAGAAATGGATCAGATCCCGGAGGTCCTTCTTTGAGATGGCAGAAGAAGTGGGGTTGTTGGGGTTACAGAGAATGAGAAAATCATAACCCTGCTCCAGTTTTCGGCAGAGATCCGGAATGTCCGGTTCAAAATCCATACTTTCCTGAAGGTGATAGTATTCCTGTGTGCTTCCGGAAAAAGAAAGTTCTCTGGAGTATTCAGAATAGGTAGGTCCAAGAATAAGGGTATGCTTCGGAGAGCGTTCCTGGATCAGAAGAGAGATCAGTTCACTGGAGCCGTTTCCCGGAAGGATAAAATCAGCCGGAATATTGCAGTAGCGGGAAATGGTATTACGAAGAGATGTATAATCTCTGTCCGGGTAGGAAGAAAGCAGTTCTATATGGCTGGCAATGGCCTGGCTGGCTCTGGGGGATAAACCCAGAGGATTCACATTTGCACCAAATTTGACGATATCTTCTTTTTTCAGATTGTAGTAACTGCAGATTTTTTCTATATCACTTCCGTGAAAAACGGGTTTTGTGTCCATTATCTGTCACCTCATTTGTTTATTTATTATTTCAGAAATTTATATCCAGTATACACCAGAAAGCCTTTTAAAGAAAGGCAGGATAGAAATTTTCTAAGTTGTCTGGTAAAATACAGTTATGCATAACTGGCGGATGGAAGACAGGTTCGTCTGGCGTAAAATACAGAGGATTTTTAACGGAGACGGACAGAAAGAGGGAAACAGACATGAAGGCAGAAGATAAAAAAATTGCAGTAATCGGTATCGGTGGTGTAGGTGGATATATAGCGGCAATGCTGGCGAAGGCTTATCCTCATGTGACGATGGTGGCCCGTGGAGCCAGAGGGGAAAGTATCCGGAAAAATGGACTGGTGCTTCACAGTGATTATAAAGGAGAAATTGTTGCAAGACCGGAACGGGTAGTTCCAGTCCGGGAAATGGGACAGCAGGATTATATTTTTATTTGTGTGAAAAATTATTCTCTGGAAGATGTCTGCGAGAGTATCCGGGATATGGTTACAGAGGATACGGTAATTATTCCAGTAATGAATGGTGTAGATCCGGGAGAAAAAATCCGCCGACTGATTGGAAAGGGAACGGTGGTGGATTCGCTGATTTATACGGTAGCTTTTTCCAATGCGGATTTTTCTGTTTCTCAGCAGGATACTTTTACCTGGCTCTGTATCGGAATTAAGGATGCAGATAAAAAACAGCAGGAAAAAGTGGCAGAGGTGTCCGCAATTCTGAAAGGTGCGGATATTGATTATAAAGACCAGGGTGATATTGAGGTGGAGATCTGGCGGAAGTATATTCTGAACTGTGCGTTTAATGTGATGACTGCTTTTTATGATAATACTATCGGGGAGTTGCGGAGTGATCCGGTGAAGGCACAGCAGTACGAGACTCTTGTATGGGAAGCTGCAAGTGTGGGCCGTGAAAAAGGGGTTGCGCTGACAGATGAGCATATCAATGAAGTGATCCATAAATTCCGCCATGTACATGCAGATAATGCAACCAGTTCACTTCAGAGAGATTTCCGTATTCGCAGAAAACAGACAGAACTTGAGACGTTCAGCGGATATATTGTGCAGGAGGCGAAGCGACTTGGTGTTTCGATTCCTCTTTCCGAAAAAATGTATCAGGGCCTGAAGGAGATGGCTGCAAAGTTTTAACCGAATCAAGAAAGTCCCTAGTCACGATCTCTCTTGACAAAGTTTCTCAACTTTGCTACAATGACGAAAATCAATTCCGTGAGGGAGTAATTCGCGTGTAAACGTGGTTTGTCAACATACTGGTGCGTGCACCTGGCAAATCTTAAAGAATGAGACTCATGTATATTTTATTTCTGTTGTGGAGATAAAGTATACGTGGGTCTTTTTTTTGGCTCCGGACCGGACACATATGCAAAGGAGAAGAAAGATGCTGTTATTTATGAAAGTGCTTTTTACCCAGTTTATTGCGGAAATGGGTGACAAAACACAGCTGATGCTGGTTGCAATGACTTCCAAGTTCAAGCTGAAGGATATTCTGCTTGGAACCGGTGTTGCGATCCTGGTGCTGAACGGACTGGCGGTTCTTGCCGGAGGCCTTGTCAGTACGGTAGTTCCTACGTGGCTGATCCGTCTGATTGCCGGTGCGGCGTTCCTGTTTTTTGCGGCAACAACGCTTAAGGGAGACGATGATGAGGAAGAGAATGTAAAGAACCGGAAAATTAAGTTTGCGCCGTTGTCTGTATTCTGTACATTTTTTGTTGCAGAGCTTGGTGATAAGACACAGCTTACTGCCATCACATTTGGAGCAAACGAAGGTTTAAGTGCAGCAGTTGTTGTATGGCTGGCCTGTTCACTGGGACTTTTTGCGGCAGACGTGATTGGTCTTCTGATTGGTTATCTTCTGAAAAGCAAGGCTCCGGAAGGAATTCTCAATACGGTTGCGTTTTTTATTTTTTCCATTTTTGGAATTCTGACACTGAGACAGGGATTCGGGCTTCTGATGGGGGCAGAGTCGTCTATGGTTCTTCCGCTGACTGCTGTGGTTACGGTGGCATTTGTGATCGTCTGTCTTGTGCTTTACAGGAAGTCTAAAGCAGTGCATACACAAAAATAATACAAATAATATATATTTATATGGAAATTTCAATACCGGGCAGATATTTTTTTGACTGTCTATCCGGTATTGCGTGGGGGGATTTGCTGAGAAACCGGAACGGAATGGAGATGCTATTTTTACAGCAGCAACCCGTGGGTGATCTGCTGTGCATTTATTGTCGGGTCTGCGGTGGTTTTTCGGAAGGAGTTTCAGACAGCAGAGTGACAGGGTACATACCTTTCAAATCTTTTGCATACACTGTAAAAAAGCGTCTTCGGGGGCTTGGCAGTGAAAGATTATATTGAGGAACGTGCAGTTGAGATCGCAGGATATATTGTGGAAACAAAGGCGACGGTGAGGCAGGCGGCGAAGAAGTTCGGGATCAGTAAGAGTACGGTACATAAGGATTGTGTGGAACGGCTGAAAGTGATCAATCCGGTACTTGCCATGGAAGTTCGGAAGGTACTGGATGTGAATAAGCAGGAGCGGCATATCCGGGGAGGACTTGCTACGAGGGAAAAATATCTGCATGCACATATGCGGTGAAAAATGTCTGAGTTATTCTCTGAATTACTTCAGTTGACATACCGGGTAAGATGTGCGAAGATTTACCATATAATAAAACAGCAAAACACATCACAGAGGAAAGAGAGGATTTTATCATGCTGAAACAGTTATCCATCTACGCAGAAAATAAAAAAGGTGTTATGCAGAACATTACCGGGATCCTGAAGAATGAGGACATCAACATTCTGGGGTCAGTTACCAACGACAGTGCAGAGTACGGAATCGTGCGAATGGTAGTTTCTGATCCGGATAAGGCGAAAGAGGCACTGATCGCTGCAGGATATCTCTGTCACGTGATTGACGTGATCGGAGTGGAAGTTGAGGATAAAACCGGAAATCTGAATGATCTGCTTCTTACACTGAAGGACAGTAACGTAAGCGTGGATTATCTGTACCTCTCTTTTAACCGTGATTCCGGAAAGCCGATCATGGTATTCCATACTGAGGACACCATGGAAGTGAGAGCCTGCCTGAAGTCCAGAGGATATACAGTTTTATAAAAATAGATTATAAATAAGTTCTATATTATAAACATTAAATATTAATTTTACAAATGTATATAGCCATGCTATCATATAGCCATAATAGTTCTTAACCTGTAAACAGCCACCTCAGGATATGTGAATATCCGATATCATACAGGCCCGGAACTAAAAAACTCATCACATAAAGTTAATAATTACACCCATGAAGGAATCCGTGGATCAGCGTACATGGATTCTTTCGGAAAAAGCTGTCATATCAGCGGAGTTTTCTGTGTCTCCAATGATGTGGCAGCTTTTTCTTTTGTTATACTTTCGCAGTATTTTCACAAATACATGATATATTATAAAGTGCTTTATAATAAGCAGAAAAAAATCAGACGGAAAAGAAATGGCAGAAGAGGAAAATGCAATGAAAGTATTGTCAGTAAAAGAACAGAATAATAAAAAAGGAAACAAATGCTGGATTTATATCCTGGCGTTTCTGTTTCCGGTGCTGATCTTTGGGGCCGGTTTTGCACTGAAAGGCGTTTATCCATTTGGAGAAAGCTCGGCCCTTGTGGTAGATGGCGTTCATCAGTATACTGCTTTTTATAAGGAACTTTTGAACCAGTTGCAAAAAGGTCTGGGGTGGACGTATTCGACTCATTCTATGGGCTATAATTTCTATGGCCTGTTTTGTTATTATCTTTGCAGTCCATTCAGCATTCTGGTACTTTTGCTTATGAAATTCATGTATGTGAACGAGGCGGTAACGACTGTAATTCTGGTCAAAATAGGGTTTTGCGGTGTGTCTATGGCTTGGTATTCCGGGAAAAAATATCCGGGCAGAGGAAGTATGGCAGTTTCTCTTGGCTGTATGTATGCGTTGTCCAACTTCCTGATAGGATATTACAGCAACGTGATGTGGCTGGACTGCATAATACTGTTGCCGGTTCTGGCATATCTGATCGAACAGCTGGTTTGTACCGGGAAATGGAAGTGTTACTGCCTGGTGCTGGGATTTTGTATTTTTACCAGTTATTATATGGGATTTATGTTATGTACATTTTCCGGCCTTTATTATCTGTCAAATCTTATTACAGTGGAATCGAATCGTCGTCCGGAAAAAGTCCGGTTATCAATTCTGAAATTTTCCGGTGCGTCTGTTGCAGCGGCAGGTCTTGCGGGAATTACACTGATTCCGGGTATTGTGGCAGTGTCCAGAACAGCAGCTGCGGAGGAAGCAGGCACAGGAATTGCCGGTGTTTACGGAGATATCTGGAAACAGATGAGCGCATTGATGGAGGATTCCCTGTCTTTTGTAAAATCCAGCCAGCAGGGAGACGTAAATCTATATTGTGGCTGTGCAGTACTGCTTTTTGCAGGAATGTATTTTTTTAACAAAGAGATCCGTGCAGTGGAAAAAATTGTGGCAGGTGCATTGATTGTCCTGTATTTTGCGGGATTTCATATTACTGCTCTGAATCTGCTTTTTCATGGAATGCATAAACCGGTAGGAATTCCCAACCGTTTTGCGTTTATTCTGATTTTTCTGTTCCTGAAAATGGCCTGTGATGCCTGGGGAAAAGTGGAGAATATGAGCAGAAAGAGGATTTTTGCAGGCCTGGCAGCAGCGGAAATATTTTGTACAGTTGTGGGGATCCGAAGCGGAAAAATAGGAGAGATCCTTCTTACAGACGGAATTCTTGCAGGAATGTTTCTTCCATTGTGGACGGAAAATTATTTTTGTGGAAAACTTTCAAAGCATTCTTTCGGCTGTGTGGAAATCCGAAAGATCTGTGCCGGGATTCTTACAGTTCTGATTCTGGCTGAGACAGGAATTCATGGAATTGTCAGCATCACAGATAATGGAACCGCAAACCGTGATATTTATGTGGAAAGTGAGCAGGAAGTTTGTGGATTACTGGAGGCTGAAAAAGTGGATCAGGTGGATTACCGGGTGGCCATTGTGAATCCTCTTGTAAGAAATGAAGAAATGTTGTATCAGCTGAACGGAGTATCCATGTATTCTTCCACCAATACAGAAGAAATGTGGAATTTTGTAAAAAGTATGGGATTTGAAAATCTGGAGAACCGTTTTCAGTATGCAGGCACTACAGAGGTGATGGATATGCTTCTTGGAATCCGGTATCTTCTGTGCAGGAATACAAGAACCCTCAATACAACCTACGAAAAGATTGGAGAAAGCCAGTCTTTTGATCTGTATGAAAATTCCAGGGCATTAAAAATCGGGTATATGGTTGACAGTTCTGTACTGAATTATATTATGGAAGGAACAAATCCCATGGAAGTGCAGAACCGTCTGTTAACTGGCATTGTGGGAAAAAGACTGTATAAAATGCAGACGGTAAGTTCTGAAGTGGGTGTAATTGGAACAACCGCTTTTCATATTCGCCTGAAAAAAGAAGAACATGGTTATCTCTATATTCCGGGAACAGAGCCGGATACGGTGACGATTCAGGGTCAGGAACAGAAATCGGATTACTGGAACAATAATTTTCTGGATCTTGGTACATACGATACAGATACCACAGTCCGGGTAACTGCGGATACAGGAATGCAGGAGGCAGTTCTTGGCACATATGAGGAATCGGATCTGGATGAAATTTATAAGGAACTTTCTTCACAGCAGATGGATCTGAGCGATGGAAAAGGAAGCATATCTGTAAAAGAGGATGGAATTCTTATGCTCAGCAGTTTTTACGATTCGAATATGACAATTACCGTAGATGGAAAAAAAGCGGAAACATTTAGTATACAGGGAATGACAGGGGTAAAGCTTTCTGCGGGAACACATAAGATTGTTATGAAATATCAGACTCCGGGGCTGAAAGAAGGAGCAGTTCTTTCTATATTAATAGCAGGAATGCTGGGAATAGTCTGGATTATCTGTATGAGAAATGGAAAACACCGCTTTTCGGATTAAAGTAGATACATATAAGAAGAAATGTTATACTTTTGAGTTGAAGAAAAGAGGAGGGGGAAAATATAAAGATTGTAATGATAAACGGGCAGAATCATAAAGGTTCTACCTATCATATAGGAAAAATGCTGGCAGATAAGCTGGGCGGAGAAGTGACAGAGTTTTTTCTGCCAAAAGATTTCGGGCATTTCTGCATTGGATGTAACCAGTGTATTGTGAAGGATGAGAAGCTTTGCCCATATTATAAAGAACTGAAACCGCTGACAGATGCCATTGACAGCGCAGATGTGATCATTCTTACAAGTCCGGTATATGTTTATCACTGTACCGGTTCCATGAAAGCATGGCTGGATCACTATGGCTACCGATGGATGCTGCACAGGCCAAACCCGGATATGTTTTCCAAACAGGGAGTCTGTATTTCTACCGCAGCAGGCGCCGGAACGAAATGGACCAACAAAGATATGGCAGACAGTATGTTTTTCTGGGGAATGGGAAAGATATACAGGTACGGTACTGCCGTTCATGCCATAAATTATAAATCGATTTCTCCGGAAAAGATGGCGGAGATTGAGAAAGCGACCGATAAGCTGGCAGAAAAAATCCGTAAGAACTATGGCCATGTAAAACCGGGGTTGAAGACCAAAACATATTTCGAGGTGATGCGTAAGCTTGTAAAAAGTGGATGGAATGAAGTGGATGTGGCTTACTGGAAGGAACATGGGTGGACAGAAAAGGCCAGACCCTGGAAGTAAAACCGTCATTTTCGCAGGGTTGTGACATCTATGAAGAAAACTGTGTTAAACCCCTGTAAAATCAGCAAAAATTCTTCATAAAACACCTTGACAAGCCCTGTATTTACGGTCTATAATGAGCAAGCGTGCGAATGAAACGTTATATTTTCGCATGCCGTAATTTGTAAATAGCAACCGCAAGGCCCCATGGGAAAGCCCATGGAGAAATAAATCGGGAGGTGAAATGGAATGCCAACATTCAACCAGTTAGTAAGAAAGGGCCGTCAGACAGCTGTTAAGAAATCTACAGCACCGGCTCTGCAGAAAACATACAACTCTTTAAGAAAGAAAGCAGTTGATCAGGCTGCTCCACAGAAACGTGGTGTTTGTACTGCTGTTAAAACAGCTACTCCTAAAAAGCCTAACTCAGCTCTTAGAAAGATCGCCAGAGTTCGTCTTTCCAACGGTATCGAGGTAACAAGTTATATTCCAGGAGAGGGTCACAACCTTCAGGAGCATAGCGTTGTTCTTATCCGTGGAGGAAGAGTTAAGGACTTACCTGGTACAAGATACCACATCATCAGAGGTACTCTTGATGCTCAGGGTGTAAACGGACGTCTTCAGTCAAGAAGTAAGTATGGTGCCAAGAAGCCAAAGGAAAAGAAATAATGCCGCGTAATTAACTAATACGCGCATATCACAAGTGCATATCGAGTTATATTATTATATATTCGAATAGCACCACGGGGTTTTGAAAGAATAAACTCCGAGTACCTGTGATGTCATTTGAAAAACAGAAATTTAAAATGTTTTTCACGGTAAAGCTTACAGTCGGAGAATATCGCATTCAAGACGCAGGTAGAATTTGATAAATATCAAGGCACAAAACGCAGGAATACTTTGTGTATTCCGAGTATTTGTAACGCCGATATTTGCAAATTATACCAAGTATTTAATGCGAGATTTGACAGATGTAAGCGAAGAATATGAAGGAGGGAAGTAAAGTGCCAAGAAAAGGTTTTATAGCAAAAAGAGAAGTGCTACCTGATCCGATATACAATAACGTTGTTGTAACAAAGCTTATAAACAACATTATGCTTGACGGTAAAAAGGGTGTTGCTCAGAAAATAGTTTATGATGCATTCAATATCGTAGCAGAAAAGACAGGTAAGGACGCACTTGAAGCATTCCAGGAAGCTATGGATAACATCATGCCGGTTCTTGAAGTAAAAGCAAGACGTGTGGGTGGTGCAACATACCAAGTTCCTATGG
>ERZ827156.2927-NODE-2927-length-16374-cov-4.373614_pt1 | contig 16374 bp, 20 predicted proteins | sample MGYA00519919_ERZ827156 | MGnify/ENA primary metagenome ERZ827156 (study PRJEB31778, sample SAMEA3449269) | human gut metagenome | biome: human gut; feature: human-associated habitat; material: faeces | place: United Kingdom | collected 2010/2012 ... | reverse complement strand
CACACGACCTGCCGCTTACGAAGCGGATGCTCTACCAACTGAGCTATTGAGGCGCTCGATCCTGCTCCCTCCTCTGTGTATTTGAGAGGAGAGTTCGAGACAAAGAAGACGCCAATCAGAAAAGAATGAGCATCGCGCTATGTGAGAACTGCGATGTTCTACTCCATATATTCTCCTACTTGCCACAATGGGACGTAATGGAAGAAGTCCGTTATGTGGGCAAGCGATGGTTGGAGGCAGCGCTAATGAAGTACTTCAGTTTTGAGTGAGTGATCAACAGCACTATTTTAGTCGATCCACGCATCGAAGTCGAGAATCAGTGGAGATATCGCACATTGCAGAGTGCGATCGATCACTGCAAAGACGGGTCCATCATTATTGTGGATGTTGCATCGAATGGAGTGACTGATGTGTAGAATGCTCAAATCCAGCCAATACACATTTCGAACAAGACTATCATGCTCATATCAAGAAGTGTAGACAAGAAACTGGAATGGAAGATTCCTGATTCGGAGTGCTGCTTGTTCGAGCTTCAACATGGTGGCACCGTTTTTTTGCGAGTGATGCGTAGCAACCCTGTATCTCTCTGATCTCTCCGTTCACTGCTCTGTGAATCGGGACAGGGATCAGGAGTGTTTCCTCTTTTCTGGATCCAACTCTGCATTTTACGTAAAGAACTGCCAATTTATAACTGAAACAGCACCCTCACTGTCATTTTTCTCTTCACAAAGCGGTCAGGTCACGTGAAATCATGTGAGCTGTGTGATCCATAGTCTATATGAAACGCTGCTTTCCGGATTTGCTCACTGTGTGCGTGCTTCTGGGAATTGCGTCATCCAGCACTCTCGCTTCATCCATTCTTCAAGGGAATGCGTGACGGTTCACGAGGGAACGTTGGCAATGACAGACTGTGAAATCAAATGCGGCAGAGATGCATTAGCGGGAATCCTGTACGACAGTCCCAAGCACCGTGCCACTCTCACCAGGGTGACCATTCAGGGCAGCCGAATTGGAGTCTTGCTTCAGGGAAGCTGTCGGCTTGAAGACTGCTGCATCGAGCGTTGCAAGCAGGTGGGCGTGCAAATCGACAACAAAGAGGAACCGTTATCGATTGTGATGAAGAAGTGCGTTGTGAACCGTTGCTTAGAGGGGATTCGAGGAAGGGCTGTGGATCTTGTGGTTGTGGAGTCAACGGTGAAGTACTGCAAGACGGGAATTCTGGTTACGGAAAGCTCGTTCTTCCAGTGCTTGAAGTCTCAAATCAATTCGTGCGCAGTTCTGGCAATTGCGTGCAAGTCCGTTCTGAGCGTGCAAGTGAGCGAGAACCGCATATACGACTGCCACAAGGGAGTCAAATTGGATGACGTGCACTTCTTCAGGATGGAATCGAATTGCATTGCCTACGTCCAAAACAGCGTTCTTCTTTTCCATCAGACGATGGTAATGCCACTTCCTTGGTTTAGTGATGAATAGAAGGGGTTTTCGGCCAGAGAGAATTACATTTGCCTATCCTACGCCAGTTCTCAACTGATCGATTCCGAGCCGTATATCGACGAAGACTGCAGGGTGGAAGACAACACTATCTTCTCCAGGGAGGAGGTGACGTGGGTGCTGTGCTGTATCTTCACGTATAGAGACGTTCTCTTTGGAAACGGATTGAACTCTGTGTACAACGGTGTGATCGTGATCCCTCCTGTGGAGCGCGATAAGGGCATTTCGTAAGGTTATGCGCACTACGTGAGACCTAGATTCAACGACTTTCTGTCAAGATTCAACCCCTACAAGAGCATTCTGAAGGGATGGATTGTTCCTCTTTCCCTCACTATTCTCGGCGTCTTTTCTCTTTCCTATTTGCATTCGCGGAAGTATTAGTTGATTCTTCGTTTGTGTTCTGTTTACTAAAGATGTGTGTTCTCCGCCAAATGTTTTAAATAACCGTTGTTGAAAACCTAATGCTCATTTTGCGGATCCATTTCCAGTATTATTCATCGGCGGGCTATAGGATGAGTAGTGGTAATACTGTGAACAAGACTCAGCCTATACAACTTGATTGTGAGTACTGTTATGCCGCTCATGAAAAGTAGCTATTCATTTATCATACGGAGATAATGTGTCTTTTTTCACGGGAGAAGATAATGTGAGAATCGATGATAACCTTGATCCTCTGTTCGACATGTCAAAAGATGAATTCACAATCCAGGGCATAAACGATGTCGGTGAGATTGGAGGTTCCTTTGGGGGAGGTCTCTCGGGAGATCTTCAAGACATGCCCCTTACAACAACTGCCATTCCCTCCTTTGGAACGACCAAAATGGAGGCTACCCCAGATGCAAGTCAGATGAGCGTTAAAGGGAAGAATCAGCTGAAGAGGCGGCAATCCCAGCCCACTCTCAGCAAAGGACAACCAAAGCGAAAGCGAAGAACGGTCGCAAAGTCGGAGGACAATCTAGCGATGCTTCCGGCACTGCAGCCAATGGCGCGTGACCTGTCTCGAATTCCGCGTAACAACATGTACAACGGGAAAGTCCAGCTTCTGCCCCAGGGTGCAGGCCAGCCGAACCCCGCGACGAAGGGCCTCGGCGTGCCCATTCAGCCGAATCTCGCCCCTGCCCCGGAACTGAATCGGCGCCAGAGTGCCGAGTGCCTGTTCTCTCTCTCTTTCACACCGTAGCTGCGGGTCGCAAGCCCTCCCCTTCCCGTGCGCGCTGCCCGGCAAGGGCTCAGTGGTGTTCCCCAACTCATTGGAGCTGCCCGCCAGTCCGCCCACCAAGTCCTTCGCGCCCATCCTCCCCAACTCCCTCGCCCCGCGCCGCGGCCCTCCCACCGCGCCCTTCGTGCTCCCCGCCATGCCGCAAACAACCATGCAACCACAACCAGCCATGCAACCAGCCATGCAGCCAACCATGCAACCAGCTATGCAACCAACCATACAGCCAACTATACAACCAACCCTGCAACCGACCCTGCAACCGACCATGTCCACAGGGCTGCTGGCGGAGGACCGCGTGGGGGCAAGCCCGCTGCTGCCGCTCAGCTCCGGCGACGAGCTGCGCACCGTCATGTCCACGCTGCCGCCGCTCACCGCGCCGGCCGACGAGCCGCTGCCGACGGAGCTGCCCTCCGACGCCAACAGCTGCAGCCCGCTAGCCAACCAGCCCTCGCCCTCCTCGCGGCACAGCCGGGCCGACAGCGCGACGCGGCGCGTGCACTCCGAGTCGATGGACATGATGAACTTCCTCCCGCTGGCCAAGCCGGAGGCGCGCGCGGGCGTGCCGCGGAGTGCGCGGACGCTACGCGGGGCGGCACGGGACAGCCAGGTGCTGGTTCACTTCGTGGGCGTGCAGGAGCCGTTCGGCGTGGTGGCGGTGGACACACGAAGCGACAAGCTGGACTTCGTGAGGAAGATGATTGAGAAGCACTTCTCGGACGTGACGCGCGGGCAGCCGTTCTTGTTCGTGTCACGGGACGGCGTGACGATTCGCCGGTCGCAGGAGAAGGAGCTGGTGGCGTGGAACCAGGCGTTCGAAAAGGTGGGATCGTTGTGGGGGTGTGAGGAATAGACGTGGAGGCATCATACGTTCGATGACGTGCGAGTGCGCTATCATTTGTTCATCCGGTTTGAGAATGCAGGCGGATTGAATGATGTGCGACAGGCGACGAAAACGGAGAGCATGCCTCCAGAGGGTATAGTGGGCGTGAAGAAGGAGTCGGATTTGCTGACTCGAGACGAAGCTCGACATGACTCCTCTGTGTAACACTATTCTGTCTATTATGTGTATTTGTCCTTTTGTATCGCAGTGTAACAAACACTTCACTCCTCCGGCTTGTTTGTTCCAATCGCACTGACGACTCGCGACAGCGCCTCCATATTCCGGTGCATGTAATCGGCGTTGTACTGCAACTTGCACGCCACGCTTCCGGGCTCCGCTTTCTGATTTGCCAACTCCCGCGGAATGGCGCTCTTCAGGTGCGTCTCGAAGAGCCACTGCTCTCCGTAGCTCCTGAGAAAGAACGAGTCGTGTGCCGATGTGTCGTCTGCGAAGTAGGGAAGAGAAAGAACGGCATCCACTGACGGACGCTTCTTCCGGTCCATCTGCAGCATGGACTGAACGACCGAGAAAAGAGCGGGCGAGTAAAAGGGTGGCCAGGAGAGGTTCTCCGTGTTTACGTTCTCTGCCGTCATTGCGGACTCCAAGTAGGGATTGTTGGTCACGAGCGGTGTCCTCCACAGAAGCTCATAAAATACGCAGCCTAGCGACCACACATCGGCGGTCCTGTCGTATGCCATCCCCTTCACCACTTCCGGAGCCATGTATTGGAGCGTGCCCACACAGGACTGCTGCAGGGCGGAGGAGCCCGACTCAGCGGCAATTCCGAAATCGCACAGCTTTACCGTGCCTTCCTCCGTGATAAGGATGTTCTGCGGCTTGATGTCTCGGTGGAGGATTCCCATGCTGTGAATGTACTGCACGCCTCGGAGACAGCCCATCATAATCGCTTTTACCACGCGCTCCGGAATTACGGACGCATGACCGCTGAAATACGACAGCAGGTTCCGTAAGTCGCCGAATCGCGCGTACTCCAGGACAATCACCACGTCATTGTTTTCAATGAAGTACTCCTTGCACTGGATCACGTTTGCGTGATGCAGCTTCTTCAGAAGTGCTCCCTACGCCTCATTCCGTAGCAGGACCACGACTTCTTTCGTCGCCACTTGACAATTATCATCCATGGAAGTTGAAAGATTATGGATATGCGTGAGGCGCGTTTTCTTGACTGCATACAACTCGTCCGTCGTCTTTTCCCTCACGAGAAGGATGGATCCGGCAGCACCGCCTCCCAGATTCTTAACAACGCAGTACTTATTCATTCCGTATGGCGCACGTCCATCTCGCCATTCCTATTGGAAAGAGGCCACATGACACCCGTTTTCTCGTTTCACCGTTCCAGTGATCCGTAAACACGAAATGTGCAGGAAACACAGAAGGGGAGAGTGAAGAAGAAGAACAGAGAATCAGAAGACTTCACGTCTTTATTGTTGCCATGGAAAGGTGGAGTACTGGAAAATGTGCTCACAGAGTAGATACACGAAAGAAAAGACCTTCGCCATCATCGACGAAAAGCTCAAATCCATCCGGGAGAAGTTCCAGAAGGACCAGCAGATGGACATGGCCAAGTTCTACGACCTGTTTACCCGGAACAACGAGCTCATCCATGTGGTGGACTGCCGCTCCCAGGAGGAGTTCGACGAGTGCCACATCAGCGGCGCGTACACTTTAGTATATATTATATCCCCTCTCAACCCTAGGCAGACTATTACGGCCACACGGAGTGGAGAGGACTGCCCATTCGCGCCTTCTTCTACTCGCGCATTGGAGAGCGTTCCGCGGCTGCCGTCGAGGAAGCGCTGAAGCAGGGCATCAAGGCCTACAACGTGAACGGAGGCCTCATTGAGTGGCTGCACTACAACGGGTCGTTGTGAGTGTCGTGAGTGAGCCGTAGATACTGCGACTTCAAGGATGACGGCGAGAAGCGTGTGAATGTTGTGGACAAGGAATTCGCGCCCATGGTCCCGGAGGGAATGACCCCGGTGTTTAGAGAGGATTGCGCCTGTTTGTTCGCTCCAGACCCGCTTGCCGCTTTCTTAGCTGGTTTCGCTCAGTTGGTAAGCACCTGCCTTGTCAGCAGAAGGTCCTGGGTTCGATTCCCAGAGGAGGCAGTTCCCTTTGCGTTTTCCTTTTTACGTCCTCCAGACTCGTTTGGGGAAGTAGAATGGTACTTGATGGAGAAACACGAAAAGGATCCAAGATACGAAGAATCGAAAACACAGAATGAAACTCCCGCCCAATTGGGTTTAGCAATTGGTGTGGTTACTCATTATAAGATTATGAACCCAGTCGTATATCAGAGATTGCTTCGTTCCTGCGTCTTTCCTGTGAAGAATGTTGGCTTCTTGCTGCGCAAGTCGTCATTCACGCGACGGGCCTTCTCGAGCCTGGCTCTGGGAAAGAGGGGGTCGAGTCATGTGCGTATCGCCGCTGAGAGGGGTGCGGCTCTTTTTTCGTCCCCTGCTGCTCGTCATTTTGCCACGGCCGCCGAATCGTCTTCCAACCTGAGTATTTACGTCACCGGTGTTGTTGCATCGGCCGTCATCGGGGGAGGCATTTACTACTACTCGCTGTCCCTTAAGGTGGGAATTGGATGGAATAATGACGTTTAGAAGAGTCCCATCTTCCAGGAGGCGCTTTCCCTGTTGAATCGCAGCGAGTTGGTGAGAGAGGTGCTCGGCTCTTCGGTTCGCAGCATCAGTCTAGCGAGAGGATCGATGAAGAAGGAGGTGTCCACGATCACCTTCATCATTCGTGGCGAAAGCGGAGAGTACCTGGTTTCTCTCGTGGCGAAGAAGGTGGATGAGAAGCTCGTGATCGACACCCTGTCTTTCCATAAGAGAAGTCAGGTGCCGGTGTACGAGTACTACGTTATCCGCGATGGCGAGGTGGTGACGGAGCTGGACCCCGAGAAGAAGGAAGAGGAAGTAGTCGAAACTATGGAGGAACCGGAGCTGAAGGAGGCGTTCGACGAGAAGAAGCTGTGATTTTAGTATACCCTATTTTCTGATTTCCCGCAATTGAGTCGTGTGTTTGTTTGATCCGACATTGAATCATGTTCATCGAGTGCTACATCTCTCTCGGGGAAGAGTCCGCCATGCGGAACATGGTGAACCACTTGGCGTCTTGTACAGTCTTCCATGGAGGAAAGTGAGTCGTAGTGGGGTTTGGAGGTGCAGCGTTCGTTCATGAGGTAGTGGACAGAGGGGTCGGAGAGGAGGATGCATGTGGATGTTCCGAAGTGTCACACGTAGCGTTGCACAAACGAAAAGACGGTAATAGGGTTGCTCCCTCTTCAGCATACTGCACTATATAGAAATCCGCTAATCAAAGCTTCAAATGAGTTCAGAGTGTTCAATCGCCTCTCCCTGACTTCTGGAAGAGATGCGGATTTGAAATCTTGCGTAGTGTGTTCTCTCTGTCCTTTAGGGTAGAATTCGTCGCTTTTGGACGGGTATGATCTGGTATCCTTCCTTCCAGAGAACCAGTACTTGTTCGAGTGCGCCTGTGACTGTGTAACGCTCCTTGTTTGGGTGTGAGCGTAGGGCTTCATCGACATCATCGAAATACCGATTATGGATGGCGTGTACATCCACTACACCAAGGACAACGTGACGAAAGCGATCAACCGCGGAATCATGTTTGAGTTCTCGTTGGCGTCCTCTTTCCGCGGTTGTGCATGCCTGCGCTCCTCTTATGCGTAGAGCAGTCGAATCGACGGGCTCTTTTCAACAACTGTGAGGCGCTCTTCTTCTTCGGCAGAGGGAACAACATCCTCTTCTCCTCGTTTGCCTCTGTCTTCTCTGTGATTGTAGGGATCCGAACGACCCACTGGAGCTCCGGAATCCCAACGCCTATGTGGCGATTGGAAGAGCCATGGGTCTGTCCCCGGAGAAGGCCGTGGATGCGGTTTATCGCAACCCGCAACGCGCTCTGGAACATGCGAGTAGGGATTGGAGCAATTGCTTAGGGGGTAGAGCGCCGAAAGGCGGGGAAGGAGGGAATCGAGGTCATTGCGTAATGCTGCTTTGTTCAACAAACACGACGGTCTATGGCACTAGAATTTGACATAACGGATCAAGACGTAGACGGTACTCACCAGCAGCGTTACGAGAGTGCTAGTCGCTCCGAACTTGAAGAAGGAGCGGAAGGTGATGGGATAACCCTTCGATGTGCTAATGCCCGCCGTCACCAGGTTCGCTCCCGCACCCACCAGCGTGCCGTTGCCGCCGAAGCACGCTCCGAACGCCAGCGTCCACGCAAGATCGCGAATGTCCAAATCTACGCATCAGCCCTCTGACGCGCACGAACTCAGCAGCGGGTTGGCCGCGAGAATCTGGATCACGGGAATCATGGTGGCGATGAAGGCGATGTTGTCCAGCACGGAGGACACTATGCCCGACACCCACAGAATCAGCATGTGCGCGATGAACGACCGCCATTTCATTGGCGCGTGCTCGATGAGGGCCGACACGCCGTTGCCGATGGCGCGAATGACTCCGAGCTGGTTGACGCACTCGATCATGATGAACAGCCCGGCGAAGAAGACCAGCGTCTCCCACTCGAGCAGCTCAAAGGTGGTGTGGAGGTCCTCGTTGGTGCCGAGGAGCAGACAGGCGAAGGCGCCGGCGATGGCGATGAAGGAAGTGTTGACGTGGTGAACAGGGTGGAGGAAGAAGAGAACGATGACGGAGAGGAGAACGATGCCGCACTTGAGAAGGAGGGGCTTGTTCTTGATCTGGTACTTGTCCACGAGGGATTTGTCGACCTCGCAACGGGCCTGCTTGAAGTCGTTTTTGAAGAAGAGATACACCAGCGGGTATACGAACACGATGCACAGCAGCACGTTCGGCGTGCAGTGTTTGATGAAGTCGATGAAGCCGATGTACTCAGACAGCATGTTGCCTATGATGATGTTTGGCGGGTCGCCGATCTGCGTGGCCGTTCCGCCGATGTTGCTGAACACCACCTCGGGGAGCAGGAAGGGAATCGGACTCATCTTCATGATGCCGCACAGCTCGATCGTCACTGGCGCGATCAGCAACATGGTCGTGACGTTGTCCAGGAAGGCGGAGCAGAGAGCGGTCAGCATGCACAGCGCGAAGTTCAGCGCGAGCGCGTTCCCGCGGGACAGGATGAACATGCGAATGGCCATGAACTCGAAGAAGCCCGTCGTGGACAGCATTTGGATCATGATCATCATGCCAAACAGAAGACACAGCGTCGACGAGTCCATCCAGCCCACCACCGTCGACAGGTCCGGCGCCTCGAACACCAGCGCGTACAGCAGCAGCGCGACGAACGCGCCGATGAAGGCGACGATGGCTCGGTTGATCACCTCCAGCAGCAGCAGCGTGTACACCAGCACCAGCAGCAGCGCGCCCAGCAGCACGCGGTGCCGGCCCAGCGGCTGAAGCGCTTCGGGGTGCATCACAAAGCTCAGCGCGCGCGATGTGTTGCTGCTCACGTGAACGAACAGCGGTCCGTCGCCCGCAGCGCTCGCCACGTCCACCTCGCGCAGCTCCTCCACCTCCTCCGCGGGCGACGCCACCAGCGCGAAGCGGTCCGTGAGCGGGCGCAGCTCGCCCGTGCGGTTCTCCATCACCTCATAGAACAGCGCCGCGCGCTCCGCCGAGCGCTGCACCGACACGCGGAACTCGTACAGCCCGCGCGGGCGAGCAGGCAGCCTACGCCTGAGCCGCGCGACGCAGCGCTACGCGTAGAACACCTCCTCGTCGCGAGCGAGCGCGCGCAGGCCTCCGGGGATCTCCATCGAGTAGCTGAGCATCGGCGTGGCGTGCAGCCCGTCGCTCTAGGCGTGAGGGGAGGCGACGAGGCGCACGGGCGGCTGGAAGTCGTGGAGGTTGAGCAGGAGCATCACGGCGATGCAGGCAACGGCGGTCAGCACGCCCACCACGATGTCGCGCGGGGCGAGACGCGAGAGATAGGGCGTGGGCTTGGCCTCCAGCTCCTCCACCGTGGGCTCCTTCGTCAGCGCGTCGCGCGCCAGCTCCGCGTCGTGGTCCTGGATGACGCGCTGGCGGTGGCGCAGCTGGTGCGTGGCGCGCTGGTAGGTGTTGCTGGGGATCATCATCACCACCTTCTCGCTCCCGCGCTTCTTCCAGCACCCCGGCGCCACCTCGCGGTCCGCACGGCGCAGCTGGAAGGGCGCCTGCGACAGCGGGTCGGGCGGCGGCAGCATCATGCACCGTGCCATGAAGTGCTCCATCAGCTTGAAGAAGAGCTGCGCGCTGTTGATCTTGCGCGCCGCGTTGCTGAACCAGTTCTGCGACATCATCAGCGAGAACGACCGCCCGATCTCGTGCAATCTATGCGTCAACTCGAATTGTGGGGGCCACTCGTCGCGCGGCGTGGCCTCGTTGCCGAGAGCGAAAAGATAGTAGCGAATCTCCTGCCGCGTCGCCTCCACCACGATCGGGTTTTTGAGTCGCACCATCGCCAGGAGCGGGGCCTTGAGGAACGACAGTGTGGCGCAGTACACGCGGCAACTCTCCTTGGTGGAGGTGGTGGCGCGAGCGGTCGCCTCCTCCTTGGAGAAGAGGCGGAGGATGGCGTCGCGCTGCACGGGCGTGGTGAGCTTCTTCAGCTCCGCCTCGTCCAGCGTCAGGTTCACCACGTCCAGAAGGGTCTCGGCTTCCGCGTCGAACACCATCACGCCGTCGCGCAGACCGTTGAGCAGCGCATTGTAGGCTTAGCGTTAAGATGCTGCCATATCAGGGAAAGGATATTGTAAGCGAGATGGCGGAGATCGGCGCATTGCTGTGATCGCGGTAGTTCTCCTCCACGCCGGCGGCGTAGCGGCCCACGCCCACCCACTCGTCGTCCGTGCCGATCTCGTTCATCTCCACGTCCAGGCCGCCGAAGAAGCTGCCGCGAATGCTGTTCGGGTAGAAGGTGTTCGCGTAGCTTGAGCCCACGGAGGAGACGGACTGCTGGTACGACTCCACATCCGAGGACACGTCCGAAACCGCGTCGGAATTCATGTCGTGGAGACGCGCCGTGTACACTCCGTTCTTGTTCGTGAGCACGGTGACCTTGATCTCGCACCTCTCTCCGTTTTCGCGAACGGCCACGATGTGGTCCAAATCCTTCGCCTCGCGCTCCCCCTTTTCGTCGGTGATGCCAAAGTACTTAAAAATGGCATCTCTGCCCACACCCTTCAGGAAGGGCGGCTCCACCAAGTCGATGATGTTCTGGTTAATGAGGCTCTCCGTCTTACTCAGCAAAAACATATGCTATTGGTTACACTCCAGTAAAGCACGCACGGCAATGTTCTTGGAGTAATCGAGAATGGTTCCCAAGTTGTCATAGCGGATCTGGTTCTTCTTGTTCTACACATTATACGCGGTTGAAAAGGCGACCGCGAATGGTTTGGTTGCGACTCCCGAGGCAAAGAAGGAGCTGAAGGAATGACCGCCACTAGCGTGAATTCTGATAGTAGCACCTACATCGATATGACCTGTGGAATGCTCTGATCCACGCCCATCTCTTGGGTTGCTTCATCAACCACTCTAGGAATGATCCGTGTTCCAGGGTCAAACGGATTTTCTTCCGATTCGGCACTCCTTTTCGGACTCAAATCAGTAAGTTCAATGCTCATCAGCCAAAGGAATAATGACAAGCAGGGAAAAAGGCAGCTGCGTACGAGGGTTTCACTTTGGGGGGCCGCAATGACGGTCAGCAGCGCTCAACCATCTGGAATTTGAAGACGAAGAGTTATGGATTGCAATGGACTGTCACTGCTCTTTCTTCAGGTATTCCTGTTCACCCCGTTGCACGTCATCACGGTGAGGGTATTCCACAGAGGAAATGGACTCCGAAATGCAATGGTTGTGGTACAGACAATAGGAATCCACGTATTGAAAGGATTGTTCATTCCAAAAGCATGGAAAGCGGTGTTTGAAAAAAAGTTGTGGTAGCACACTGTGCACAAGGAAACCAAACGAGAAAACGGTAGTGCATCGGTAAACGCCAGATTGCAATTCAATCCACCTTCCTGAAGTCCATTCCATGTCTACGATTGAGGTATCTCTCATCTGGAATGGAAACCTCACGAAGTTATCCGTTCTGGAGTCGAGTTCCTTTCGACAGATCGCCAGGGCCTTCCTGTGTGTATTCTTCTTATGTTCCATGTGGTGATCCTTGTAGACCAATCCCAGCGGCTTGAGTCAGTGCGACAGCGATTTGGTCCATTTCCAGCACAGAGGGGCGGAGGTGAATATGGACGACAAGATATCGGCGCTGCGGTACATGTCCCACCCGACCTTCCTCGTTCTGAAGACAAATCGGAGACATCCGAATAAGCCCATATATGCAGTTGCCACGAAGAAGGAAACTATACCAGAAGTGAAGGACGGGGATGAGAATGTACGAATGGGGAGGAGACATGATGTAAAGGCCCTGAGCATTGAATTTGTTGATATCATTAAGGGAATCCGGTACACGCAGAAGATGCCGAAGACGGTTCTCGTCCGAGTGGCCGAATCCTATCTTCTCGTGGAGCCCCCCGCCTTTCCTGATCCTTAGAACTCTCTTGCACTCCAGGGAGTGGTGTCTCTCTTCACGGTCGATGGAATGCTCGTTTCGGATCTCTCCTTCGCTTCTCAGGGCATCCAGGATCAGGACTCCATCGCCTTTATCGCCGTCGTGATTGTCGCTTGAAGTTATGACTAGCACGACTTTGAATACACGCAGGACCTGCAATTGAAGAACATCCACATTCCCGGCATCTATCGCCGCTCCGACTTCAGCGAGCGGATAAAGCAGCCCTCCTCTCCGTTTTTGAGTGATATCGTCTTTTCCTGTACCGCCATGATCGCATCTTGTCCATAGACACGGTGAAGACCGTATCGGCCCTCCCCGTCATCCTGCAGCGTCTAACGAAATACCGGATCACCACGATCACCGTGACCGACAAGGTCGCCGGCATTGATCTCCACATCAACGGTCTGCTCCCACCCGAGTACAGCACCATCAAAGAGCCCACCGCGTTCACCTTCTCCTGTGCGTGCTCCCTCGTCACCTCACCCGTAGGGACCATCGTTCAAGCCATGTCCATCTCTTCCTTCTTCGCCGCCCTCGCAGACTTCGACTACTCCTTCTTCCACCTTCTCACGATCGAGTGTCCGCCTCGCCCGCCGCCTTCACGTCTAGACGCTGCGCTGCCCGAGCCCGGCCACAGCGAGCTGCTGCAGGCGCTGAAGGCGCAGGCGTTCCCCGTGTACGTGGTGGTGAACGGTGAGAGTGACGTGCGCGTGTGATCGTAGGTCTGCCGTTCACGCCGCTGAAGGGTCTGCTGGACGGAGTGAACGCTACGCGGCAGGAGGCGCAGAAGGAGCGCCAGGCCGAGCAGAAGAAGCTGCACGAGATGGAGGAGAAGAATCGCGGGCAGGAGGTCGTGGCGCAGGCGCTGCAGGCGGAGAAGCAGGCGCTGGAGCAGGCGCTGAAGGAGGCGCGCGCGCAGGCCGCCGGGCGGGACGCGCTGGCGCGGTCCTGCAAGGAGATGGCGAAGCAGGCGGAGGCGGCGCGGGCGGCGGCGGGCGAGGCGAAGAAGGAGCAGGCGGCGCGGCAGCTGTTTCAGTCACACCTGCTGTCGCTGCGCGCGTTCTTCCCGCGGGTGGCCGCCATCCAGGAGGACGTGCTGCGCGACGTGCAGGCGCTGCGCGCGAGCTGCGGCGAGGACGCGCGGCTGTGTAACATCGCCGGCGCCGCGACGCTGAGTCGCTCCATGCTGTGCGGGGCTGCCGACACCCTTGCCAGTTTGAATTTGGAGCTGTCTCGTGATGGTGCTATGCCTGCTGTGCCACCATCACCAGGCATGCCTGCTGTGCCTGTTCCATCACCCATGCCAGTCAGACCACCATCGCCAGGCATGCCAGTCAGACCACCATCGCCAGGCATGCCAGTCAGACCACAAGCCTTGTCACCAAGCATGCCAACACCAGGCATGCCAACGCCACCAACCGTGCAAGGCATGGGAGGGATGAAGCGTGAGAGAGGCGAGGGAGAGAACTATCCGCGAGGCAAGCGGTGCGATGTTTGTTGAACAAAGAAGAGAGTCACCCACGCTGGTTGTCCATGACGTTCATGTTCATCTGCGGCATGGTGCTGATGCTCACCGGCAGCTGCAGCGAGTTCATCGACATGGTGGGAATGGCGGTCAGGTTGATCGGCGGGATGGGGTTGACGTTCATGCCGGTGATGGGAATCGGGATGCTGACGCTGGCGTTGCCCTGTTGCTCCACCGAATGGGGCGCGATGATGGTGTTGTGGTTGGTCTGCTGGATCGTGCCCATGTGCTGGATGGACGTCATTCCGTCGTATGTGGAGAGCGGAATCGCGTTCATTGTGTTCATGTTCATCAGATTGCCGATCGGGTTGATCGGCGTCAGACCGCCGATGTCGCCCATATTCGGCATCGTCACACTGCTCGACGCGTTTATGACGAACGTGTCCACCATCATCATCTGCGCCTCGCCCATGTTCTACCGATGATCGCGCTCGAACCACCCATACGTTCATCGAGTACAGATTGGGACTTACATCAATGTCGTCGACCTCCTCCTCGTAGTGGTAGTCGTTCGAGAGCAGCCGCTTCTTCATCGCCTCCTTCGAGGCCTTGTTGCGCAGCAGCTCGTTCGCCGAGCGGCGGATGAAGGACAGGTTGTCGTCGCTAATCTCGGTTGCCGTCTTCTTGTAGTAGTGAAGACAGCACTTGTTGATGAGCGCGTCGAAGCGTTCCGATTTCATGATGGCCTCGTTCGGCAGGGACAGCCAGTCCGCCACTTCCTGTCGCTGGTCCTCGGGTGTGTTGCGAATGAGCTTTGTCAGCACCTTCTACGCAGTGAGAATGCACCCAATGATTGTCCACCTTAATGGCTTGTGTATTTGTAAGGTCGACGGAAACGGCAATACCGAGATCCTTTCCCAGACTCTTTATTGCGCGATCCATGTGATCGCCATAGCTTGTAGGGTACAGAACACCGTTTCGGTATTTGCGATACTGATCGGACAAGGCGTCTATGTTATCTACAGGGTCACATCGCCACAATCGCAACTCACCCTTTTCGAGCTCGTATGGAAGCATGCTGTCGATCTCGCTGGTGATTCCCTCCATCGTGTTGATGGCAATCACGCCGAACAGTTTCGCCCTCATAACGTGCGTGTAGTTCTTCTTCTTCTCCTGGCGAATCCGCTCCTGTTCCTCCATGCGAGGGTCCATCTCGGTCTGGAATGTGTTTGAATTTGCTTTCTTCATAAGAAACAGGTGTCGTCACAGTGCGTTGATTTTGGAGTGCATCTGATCGGTAAACCCGGACCCGCTTTCGATCGGGCTGTAGCGGTCGTTGCGCAGCTCATGGAGCAATCTGTCGATGAATCCATGCGGCTGCCTTACAAATCGAATTTCAAGTTCTCTGTAGTGGAGGCCGGAGGGTCTTCACTCGCCGGAGGGAGGAATTGCTCGAAAGAGGCGTAGCGACAGAGGAGTCCGATGGCTGTGTTGCTGCGCGCTGAGAGAAGGACGTAGAATTCCTTCAGTCCGACTTCTACTCGTTGTCCTCGTTCTGGACGGGTACTGGGATTATCGCACGAGAGGATGGCGCAGGAGGCTGTCGACGCCAGAAACCGCAGAAGGGATGCCCAGTACGGCTCGTTCGGAGCGGATTGACAGTGCCAGATGGGGAGGAGGAGTCCGAGCTCGATCGCGGACTGTTGAGTGACGGCCATGAGCTGGAGCCTCTCCATCCCCTTATGGAAGAAGAAGGCGCTGGTGGTGGGGAGGAAGGGCCGTTCCATCAGGTAGTTGGGAGTGATGGTAATGAGAATCTACTGTACACTCAACTCCGTGTCTTACTTCGGCAACGCGGACTTGGGCAAAGAGAGGAGGAAGCTGGATGGCGATGGTGTGGGGTTGGTAGGAGAGGCGGAGCCACGTGTGCATCCTGCACATGAAGAAGACAACGGGAAACGACTCCTGCTGGAACTCCACGTCTCGAAGCGGCATTCCGCGAATGGTGAACAGGGAGCTGTGAGGAGGGACCGCCGCATCCACCTCATCATAGAAGAAGGCGACATGGACGGCGCACACGTTCCCTCCCTTCACCACGTCGAGTCTTTCCAACGTGTTGCGATAGACGGGAGAGAGGAGAAGGTGGTAGAGTTCGAGCGGCTCCTCCTTCTCGTACAGCAGGAGCGAGGAGAGGGCCGAGTCGAGCGTGGGCCTTTGCCGGTCTACCACCGATGGGGTGCTGTGGCCGATCCCTTCAATGGTTTTGGTGATGCTGGATAGAGTGGCTTTGGATAGAGTCGTTTTCCTCAGCTCCACGTTGGAACTAGGCTCGACGCTGCTCTCCTTCTCTACCCGTTGCAGTTGGTTCGGATTAGGGATAGGACATTGTCATTTCCATCCTGGATGCAGAATAGGGAATACACTAGCAGGAATAGCAAAACACAGAGTGTACCATAGGATAGGAGGTTTTTCACAACCAGCTGGCGGAATTGGCTTTGCAGCTCCGCCGTTGCATTGCTGCCTTCGTCTACAATCTACACAACAGGGAGAACAAACAGCAACTACAAATACCCTCATTGTGAACAGAGGGAGCGAAGGAGGGAAATGTTCAACAAACACGGCACTTTGCCCAAACCGTTCATACACTGCCTTATTCCTCAGGAACCTCAATCTCACCGTTATCGATCTGCTCCATCACGGCAGTGGGGTGCTGACCGTTCACAGTGCAACCGACAG
>ERZ827156.2926-NODE-2926-length-16381-cov-4.166422_pt1 | contig 16381 bp, 24 predicted proteins | sample MGYA00519919_ERZ827156 | MGnify/ENA primary metagenome ERZ827156 (study PRJEB31778, sample SAMEA3449269) | human gut metagenome | biome: human gut; feature: human-associated habitat; material: faeces | place: United Kingdom | collected 2010/2012 ... | reverse complement strand
AAGTCGGTGGTCGTATCGGGCATCGAGGCAACTAGGCGTCAAACTAACAAAAAGGAGGCGTGCCAATATCGAAGTAGTCGCGAATGAAGAAGAGATAGAGCAGAGGCACGAGAATCAGCATCGAGCAAGTAACAACGTACTTGTACAGGTTGGAAAAGTCCGTGTAGGTAATGCCATAATACTGCGTCAGCTTGGTAGCCTAATCGTCACTCCCGAGACAATGCGCCACCAGCGAGCCGCTGATCGTTCCCGCAATGTCGTTGAAGGTGAAGAAGGTGGCCCACATCGAACTCTCGTAGCCGACGGGGCAGGCACGCGATGCCATGATCAGCATGGGGATGAACGCGAGCTGGCTGGCGAACGCGTTGATGTCCATGATGATGATGGTGACCCAGTAATGGACGTTGGGATCGTCGAACAGACCCGTGACGAAGTAGATCTGCAACAGCGATGTCAGACAAGAGGCGACCGTGGTCCAAACGATGATGATCGCGAGGTCCTTGCCGATGAGGAAGCGATTGTACACGAAGGAGGCGATGAGCGAGAAGATCGATGTGCTGATGTTCAATGTGTTGTACTGCCAAGTCTTCACGCTCACATTGATGGACAGGTACGTGTAGACGTTGGTGGCTGTGGTGGGCATGGCCGAACGCAGTAGCAGGAACAGGATCAGCGGGAACAGCGGACGGAACTTTGCCAGATTGCCTTCGCCGCGGCGGCCGCAGAAGATGAGGTTGAGACCCTTGGTGATGGTTTCCCAGAAGGACTACGGTCAAGCGAGGGAAAAATCGGAACGTATTTGGTCACGCAGCGATCTTGGATCTTGAAGGCGACGATCGCAGCGCCAATGTAGGGGACTCCAGCCAGCGCAAACACCCACTTGTAGGGGATATGGAACGCGTCCTATGGGGAATGCGGAATGAGGAGCCCGTACCAGCATGAGGATCAGCGAAAGGATCGTGGCAGCTACCGTACCCGCCGTCTTCGAAGCCATAGCGAGCGACTGGCCTCTGCCGGCATCATCGGTCTCCGCGTGCACGCGCTCCACGACCAAGGTATCGATCATGATCTGGGCACCACACTGAGCGGTATTCAGAATCACGCCCATGATCAACGCCGTCTGGTAGTTGTGGACCACGAACGGGTAGGTGATGAAGATGGCGGCAACAACGAACGCGTAGAAGATGAAGTAGGGAATACGACGATGCTTCAGAATGGGGAGAGAATCGGAGATGTAACCAAACACGAGCTAGTCATGAGCATGAAGAAGGTAAATAAACCTTGAAAGACCAAGGGACGTAGCAGATGGCGTAATAGCTGTTCACTTGATCGTAGTCCAGTTTCTGCGCCTAATCGAGATTTGGCGATACTCACGATATCGCGCGTCAGCATCAGAGACAATGCCGTCCACGGAAGGCCCTGCCCGAGCTGGGCAAGGAAATACAGCATGAAGATCCTAGGCTCCACGGAGCTGGTCCAGAACACATCGATCGGATTCTTCCAAGACATAGCGGTGAGGAATGAGTGCCCAGCGAAGGGTATTTTTGCAATGCGAGGAATGAGAACGCGTTCAGCCAATCATTTTTGACCGCCGCTTATCCATTGAAATGTGGGGCATTTGATAATTGGGAGCTATGCTTTGTTTGGAGGTTGATTGAAGTCGAAAAGGAACAGGAAAGGGGGAGAGTGGTGTGTGATTGTGATTATTGTGGGTGATTAGACTGTGGTGGTTGTTATGCTGTGTTATTGCGGTGTGTGAGGGTGGAAGAATGAGTGAGTTGTTTTGTGGCATCATCCTTAAGTGTTTTCATTCTTCCATTTTTATCTTCTATGAATGCATTTCCTTTTCATAGGGTGGATTTTCATCTTCTTGTTACCGTCTTCGCTGGATGGAATCACTCCCTTGCATTCTATCCTTACTTTAGGAGCCTGTTCTCTTTTATTCCCTCTCTTCCCTATGATTCCCCTCTTCTCTCTCCCCTCTTCGCCCAATGACTGTCATCTTCTCCAAATGGATCCCCTCTTCGCGGAATGAATCCCTTCTTCTTAATGCCATCTTTGGATGCAATAACATGGAGTCCACCATCGTTGAGTGCCAAACAAAGCAGTCCCCTCTCGAAAAGCGCGTCTCTTCCCTCAAAATCATGAATAGGTACAAGTGCGTTCTTCTTGGAGATGCGGGGGCGGGAAAGACTTCCATCATCACGCGTTTCATGTATGACAGCTATGACCCCATTTATCAGGTATGAAGTACTTCAGTAAAACTCACTGCATAGTCCACCATTGGGATTGACTTTTTGTCCAAAACCATCTCCATTGGCGATCGACCTGTGCGCTTGCAGCTGTGGGATACGGCTGGTCAGGAGTAGCAGTTATGCATTTTGTAGAGAGTAGACGCTTCCGAAGTCTGATTCCGAGTTACATCCGCGACTCCTCCATGGCGATCATCGTGTATGACATTTCGAGCGAGCGCTCCTTCGGGAATGTGCACCTGTGGTACGACGACGTGAAACAGCAGCGAGACGACATTGAAGTGGTGATCGTGGGAAACAAGTCGGATTTGGAGGGAAAACGGTAGCAGAAGGGGAGAGTGATGAACTCTAGCGTGATTCCAACGGAGCGGGGACAGACACTGGCAAAGGAGCTGGGCTGCCAGTTCGTGGAAACGTCGGCGAAGTGCGGGACGAACGTGGACACGATCTTCAAGGAGCTGCTGACCCGCCTGCCCACGAGGCCGGCGCACCTGCTGGACGACGGGCAGAAGTGTTTGGAACAAGAAGCAGATGTGAAAAGTAGATATTCGGGTAAAGGTGGATGTACCGAATGAAAAGAGTGCATCTTCTTGTAACTGTTACAGTGTTTGCTGAAAAAACGAGGAGTTGGGAGTAAAGCCAGAGGAGTAAAAGGAGCGACTGTATCGCTTGCGGAGCGGATTGAGGACATGACGCCTCCTCCAATTCGATAGGAACTGCATAATGGACTTCTCACTGAGACCAGTGATACTTGCAAGGCGCTGCTTCTCGTAGCGAGTAGCGTAGGGGTAATCGGCATGCTCCTCCATAAAGCGAGCCAGGATCTGTCTCACTCGCTGGCTAAAAAAGCGTGACTTCTTGTCACAGCGAAGGTAGGTGTCCTTGAGCACAGAATCGTCCGTCTTTGCAGCATGGTCATCGGCTGCAGTTTCGGTAAGGAGAATTGCTGGACTGATTTCCATGGAAGGGATAGGTAAAGAGGGGCAGGGTTCGCGTGCCCTCTCTTCTTTGGGTTTATTCGTATCTTGGATCATGTATTCATAAGGGGGAGAAGGGATATGCATAATGGGATCATTGAATGAAGCTCTGGGACTATCAGAGTCTCCCGCGGCAGTATACTTGGCAATATCGTTTTTAGTATCATACGTTGCAACAGATGGAGGGGCCAATGAAATGCAAAGCTTCTGGTTTGGCGAATTCAAGCAAAGCGTGTCCGAATCGGTGGCTGACATAGCAAAGCGCGACTGCAAATGATGAGGAGTGGTAGCATGCCACAAAACGGATTCATCTGTGACTGCAGGGTATGAGGAGCGGTTGTCTTGGGTTTGCTCGCCACGGAAAGGGGATGTGGCGCCGTAATCCATACGTTGATTTGTTTGGAGATGGAAGGGATTGAATGGGGTTCCTTCATTACTAGGGTTTTGGGTGGTGTGAGTGATTTGTGTGTGGGTTATGGGGTGGTGAGTGAAGGGGGATGATCCGGAGAAAGGAGTGAAGGGAGATGATCCGGAGAAAGGTGTGAAGGAAGTGGATGCGGAGAACAACAGGTGAATTGATGGGGACAAAGAATGAATGGAGATACACAGGAAACACGTGAAAAAGCACTCACAACAAACACACTCATTAGGCAAGATTCAACACGATCTGCGACAATTGATCATTAATCATGGGCGGGATGTGGATATTGAGACTCCCAACGAAGAGCTCGTAACTCTCAATGGTGTCGCGGTAGTGATTCATCTGCTGCATGATTCCGCTCTTCTCCTGCTCATCCATCGTAATGTACTAGGCATCACCTTCACTTCACATCCCCACAAATTGGCTCTTGAGCTGGCTGAAGAAGAACATCAGACATGTGCACGTTTTCAGGATCAGCTCCGGAATCAAATCCACCACCGACGCCTCCACACCCTCGCACTGACGGCAGGCACGCTGAATCTCCACGGAGGACTTGGAATGCGGCAGGACGGAAATCGCCTCGATTTCGGTCAGAGCCGCATCCATCTGTCCCAAATCCACTTGGTAGATGATATGAACCATCTGAATCAGCAACATCGCCGAATTCAGCGTGGCGGGCGTTACGTCCGTTTCGTCAAGTGTGTTCAGGAATTGGAAGTAATCCTCCGTTCGCTGCGCAATGGCTTCTCGGCCCGGCGCATGGACCAAATACGCGGAACTGAGATGGTGGACCAAGATCAGCATCGCATGATTGTAATTCTTCGACAGCGTGAACAGGTCCACCGATCGCTGCCACTCATTGGCATTCTACTCCTGACCCCCCAGCACCGCTCCCACATTGAACCGCACCGCTGCGTTCTTCAACACCTCCTCCACGTTCACTCCCTCCAACTCATCCAAAAACGCCTTCGCACGGTGACCCGCCGGGAGCAGCACGCCCGCCAGCTCCTTCACCGCGTAGCTTTGCACCAACAGCTCCTACGCTCAACCCTCATCTCTTCACTTACCACGCACAGATCGTTCTTCACGCCCGTCTCGCGCACCAGACCCACCAGCTCGCCCGCCACCACCGGCTTCATTCCCGCGGTTCGGATCAGTCGCAGCAGGCACGTCACGAACACGTTGTCCGCACCGCCCAGCAATCCGTACGCGTAGAACGCCGTCGCCAGCAGCAGCGCCGCCACAGCCTCGCCGCGTTCCAGCAGGTAGCAAACACTGGCCGACCACTCGCCCAGCACCAACAGCGTCTGGATGTAGCTGAACGGCGTGGTGCCGCGTGGGTCGAAATGGTTGGGGCCACACTCCTTGATGCATTGGGCCAGCCGCGTCAACGAGAACTCAGAGTCCGCCTCGCTCAGCCGCGCCAGGCACGTCTGGTTCACTACGCGTAATCGGCCCGATTTCCGGCATACGGCAGACGACGAGTAGTTTGTGCCAGAGCCAGTCTTGGAGCGTGCGAAGCACTTCCTGCTGCGGGATGCAAATTTCCCCCGATTTCGGGTCGATCACGTTGTTCACCGCATAGGGCGTTTCATTGCACAACAGGGAGAAGAGGAACAGTCTATGGCTGAAATCGCCCCGATTTCCGCACTTGTACATGTCCGTGCAGCCCGCGCCTGTGAGGCGGTGGAAAACGCCCCGAATTCGGGAGGTCACCGCCACCAGGTCCGCGACGGGTTCCGCCGTGCCGCGCCGGTGCAGCGTGCTACACGTGAATCCCCGCGGGAGAGCGCACTCCACAAACAGCAGCAGAATGCGAAGCACATCGGGTCCTACGCTGCCGCCGTGGCGCAGAATGTCGTCGCGGTAGGCGAGGATAGCGTCACGGTCGCAACCGCAACGCAGCAGGCAATAGAGTGTCATCCAAAGCGGCAGATTGGCTTCGGCGTCGAGTTCCATTCCCGCAGTGTCAGCACCGTCGCAGAGCACGCGCACGTACTCCGCCACCACGGCGGAGAGCGAATCGGCAGGCAGGTCTGTAGGTCAGTTGGCGGGAAAAGTGCGACGTTGGATGGAGCGCGCGCGAACGATGCAGCGACGCATGTAGTCCTGGTACTCGGTGCCGAGGAAGTGCACCGTGTTGAAGAGGGTGGTGGGCTCGGAGGCGGGATTGCTGATGATGGGAAGATGGAGGGAAGGGTACCTGCCGGCGAAAGCGTTGAGGCTCTTCTTGTCCAGGTTCAGCTCGCTCTGCAGCAGCTTCCAGCAAAACACTTCGCCGGCGATCTAGACGTGATTTCGGGAGGGAAGACGCACATCCTGCTTGGAGTTGACGAGCGCGTTGTAGAGGATGGACGCGACGGCAGGGGACCGTTTCTCGCGGATCTGCACGAAGATGTCCTTGATCGCCGATTCGAAGAGCACCAGGCGGGAAATGTCGTCCTGCTGCTTGGCGCCTACTCCTCAGATAATCGGCATGGTCAGTACTCGACAGCACGGGAGGAGGAGCCAATTCCTTGGTGGACAGCGGCAAGTTGTCTATCCCTAAAACGGTGAAAACGGAAGCACTCGAAGAAGGCATGGGCGCGTGAAGGACCGTCTGCTTGCCCTCGCTCTCCAGAATGGCCTCCTTGGCCGCCATGAACTCGCTGTTCATCATCTTCCAGATGCGCTGCGTGCACTGGTCGTCGAACAGGCGTTGCGACGCCTCGAGGGTTTGTGCGACAGCCAGATCATGGTACTGGCGAATATGCCTATGTGTGAGAGGAGGAGACAATGAAAGAACCCTTCCACATCGTACTCACTCACCGTGTTTGCATTTGAGATGACCAGCTTGGATTTGCCCTCCTCCAACGTCTTCTTGAGCTTGGTCGTGTCTACGCCCTTGTCCATCCAGAAGGAGTGCCTATTCCTTCAAGCAGCGCAAGGACGCCTACGCAGAGTCCAATGTGTTTGTCTCCGGCGTCTTTTCTCCGAATTTGCTGTTCTGAGCGAGAGATTGGATCAGGGTTGCCGTTCGCTACGGGTGAGGAAAAATGACGAGGCGTACGTGGATGGGGTCCACATCATTGTCCGAAATGTGCGAACTGAGCAACTGCGACTGCTGATACAATCTCTTGAACTTCTCGTCCATGGGGCAAAGAGTAATTGGCAAAAAGAGAGTGCCTCTCGCTGATTCCTTCTCGGGATTTTGGTGATTTGATTATAGAGTTGATTATAGTGTTGAGATTGAATTCGCAGAACGCAAATGGACATGGAAGAGAATGCAAGCGCTGTTCCTCCAGTGAATTGTTGCTTGTTTTTGTGAGGCGTAGGAGAATGGATTGCAGGGGAAGGAAACGGAGAAGGAGGAGGTAATGGAAACAGAGGGTGCGTTTTCGCGTTGATGCGTGCTTATCGTGTAGCCATGGGTGCTGTGAAGACTTCGGATTCAACGGCGACGCCATCGGTTTCAGCGGAGCAGAGGAAGAGAGAGGAGGAGTTGGAAACGCTGTGCAGGATGCGTCTGAAGGAGAACCGATCGCTTCGCAGTGAAATTGAGAGAGTGTACCAGCGATACAGTGATGTGGCGTTCTGAGGAGGTAATGATGTCTAGCTGCGCGTGATGAGAATCGATGTGGATGGCCTAAAGGGAAGTGCGAAGGAGAGCTTCGCTTCGGCGCTGTCCTCCCTCTCCCAGCAGAATGCCTTCTTCGAGACATTTGTACTCTTTTACAGGGATTGGTGTTGTCTAGAAGAGCAACTATGCGACATTCCAAGAACAGATCGCCTCGCTCCAGCAAACCATCCGTGATCAGGAGCGCAATCGTGCTGCTGCTCCCGCACCGTCCAACAACGACGATCGCCTTCAGATGGAGTTGCTCGCCACCCAGCTGCGTCTGGGCAAGCAGGAGCACGAGTTTGCGCTGCTGCAAGCGAAGAATGATGTGGTGGAGGAGGAGCGGACGCGTCTACTCGCGCTGTCTGCATTTTGACATTTGCTTAGGTATAGGCACGAGCAATCTCAGAAGTGCTTGGAGCAGTCCAACGAACAGCTGAGGAGGGAGAACGAGGCGCTCCGATCGCAGTTGGAGGGAGTGAAGGAGGAGAATCTGCATCTGCTGGGCACGTTGGATTCGAGGCATATGGGATGTGCTGCGAAGACGGACGAGTCGCTGGAGGACCAGTGCATTCGATTGACGAAGGAGCGCGATAATCTGTCCATGTTGGCGATGCGCTTCGCTCTGACGAAATAGCTATCTGGGCCATGTGCTTCAGGATCTGGAGGACAAGACACCTCTGCTGCTGGAGCAGAAGCAGGCCTACGATACATTGAAGCGCAATTACCACACGCTCCTTCTCCAGTGGAATCAGTTCTGCGAACAGACGCTCACGTCCTCGGAGGGGAGTTTCACCGACTCGACGAAACTCCTCTACGCGGAGGTGCTGCGTCTTCGCGAGGAGGTGGCGTCTTCTCAGCGTCAGGTTGAATTGTTGCGGTCCCAACGGGATGCCCTCCGAAGCAAGTTGTTGTTACGAGGGGGTGTGAGGGTGGGTGGTGTGGAGTGTAGTGAGGTGAAGGAGAGTATGGAGGTGAGTGATGTGAAGGTGAGTGATGTGAAGGTGAGTGATGTGAAGGTGAGTGATGTGAAGGAAGTGTGTGAAGAGAAGGTAGAGAAGGAGAAGGAGAAGGAGAAGGTGGAGAAGGAGAAGGAGAAGGTGGAGAAGGAGGAAATGGAGAAGGCATGCGAAATGTCACAACTCCGCGAGAGCGCGAAGCGGTTGGAGCGGCGGCTGCAGGCGGCGGAGGCGCGGCGCAAGCGGGCGGAGGCGAGGAGCCAGTCGCTGCAGAGCCAGCTGGCGCGCTGCGAACGGGTGCTGGCGGAAATCGGGCTGAATTCGGACACGACGCGACTGAGCCGCATGTCGGCATTGGCGATGGTGAGCGTGTGGAGGAGGAGTGATGGGAAGGAATTGCGATCCCACTTCGATGAAACGGCCACGGTGCTGTTGCGAAGCCTGGTGGACGGCAATGCCCGAATTCAGGGCTATTTGGAGCAGGGGTTGAAGAGTGTGACGCAGCTGCAGACGAAACTGACAGTGCCTGAAACGCCCGCGCCGTTGCTGGAGGTGAATGAGGAGGGCGAGGAGAAGCCACTTTCCGAGGCGATTTCGGCGCTGGTGGAGCAGAACGCGGATTTGGAGGAAACGATGCGCGAGATGGAGGGAGACGAGGACGAGATGAACCGTGATCTCGAGGCGAAGGCGGCACGCATCACCGCGCTGGAGGCGGAGGTGAAGGCGTTGGCGGCGGAGAAGGCGAAGATGGTGGAGGAGGTGGCGAAGGTGGGGAGACTGGTGAAGAAGGAGGAAAAGAGCGATGGGAGGGTTGATGTGTGCGTGAAGGAGGCGGAGGGCGTGGTACAGAAGGAGCGTGTGAAGGAGGCGGAGGTGTTGCGGCGTGGACAGCAGGAGGTGGGGATGGTGTGGGTGTGTGAGGCATAGGTCGTGGCGGCGTGGGAGGCGGAGCGTGCGGCGCTGACGCGGTGGGCGGAGGAGGCGAAGGTGCTGGTGAAGGAGTGTGAGGCGAGCCGCGTGGTGGGTCTGGTGAACAGCCTGCGAGTGCTGTCGCTGACGCTGTGTGCGGAGAGTGGTGCGTGTGCGGATGAGAAGGATGTGGAGGAAGAGAAGATGGAGGAGGTGGAGAAGGAGGAGAAGGTGTGTTTGGAGGAGAGCAACTCGGCGCTGCGAGCGGCGCTGGACAAGGCGGAGCGAGTGACACACGAGTTGGAGGATCGTGTGACGGGGTTGGAGGCGGCGGCGAGACGAAGCCAGGGGGCGTGGGAGGCGAAGGAGAAGGAGGCGAAGCGATTGGCGTTGGAGGTGGAGAGTGTGAGGAGACTGAACGATGAGTTGAAGATGGAGAATGAGGGGTTGAAGAGGAGTGTGGGTGAAGTGAGTGAGGAGAAGGAGGGTGTGAATGGGGTGAGTGAAGAGATGGACAAGGTGGTGGAGAAGGAGGGTGTGGAGAAGGAGGGTGTGAATGAAGAGGAGAATGCAATGACGGAAGAGAAGGAGAAAGAGAAGGAGGTGGAGAAGGAGGAAAAGATGGAAGAGGAGGTGGAAGAGAAAGCAGAAGAAGAGAAGGCGAAGGAGGCAAATGAAGAGAAGGAGAGTACTGTAGAGGAAGAGACCAGAGTGAATGAGGAAAAGGAGAACAAGGAAGAGGAACAAAAGGAGGAGGAGGAAGTCGCATACGAGAAGGAGGAACCTGTAATGGAGGGAGAGAGCACGGCAAATGAGGAGAAGGAGGAAAAGGAAGAACAGAAGGAAAACAAGGAAATGGAAGAACAGAAGGAAGAGGAAAACAAGGAAACTGCATGTGAACAACCAACTACACCGGAAACGGAAGACAATCATCCCCCAAAAGCAGAAACAGAAAAACTCTCCCAGAAGCGAGCGGCAGAAGAGAATCTCAATCCGCCGTCCAAGAAGCCATACGCGCTCACGCTCTCCACGCTGAAGTTGCGCATTCGGTACGCCTTCGAGAAGTGGAATCCGAAGTGGATGCGGAGAATGAAGGCGGTCAGTGACAAGCTAGACAAGATGACCAAAACCCCCGAGGAAGGCTTCAAGGAAATGTGCACAATGTATTGCATCGGTAGAGGAGTGATGGGTAGCTACAAGTGGGATGAAGCGAAGATTCAGGAAATGGAGAAAATTCAGTCCCAGAGTGACTACGATGCAATGGTACAAGAATGGAAGAAGGATTGGGTGTGTTTGTTGCGATAAAGGGATCACACGGCGGAATCTGGGATGCGATTCAAGCAGGCAAAACAACAAATGGGGAATCGATCGGGGAATTGTTCCTCGTCTTTTCAACCTCAGATTGTTTCAAGCAATTCTTTGATTACAACATGGTATGTAGTGAGTGCCTGTGATCCCCAATTTGCTGATTGTGTGTGGAAAGGAATGCTAACCGCCTTATAGTCTGCCAACGGAAAGAAGGTGAGTACTGACGTCTCCATTTGATAGGACATAGAAGTGGAATAAGGGAAAGGTGAGAGATACTGTGAACAACAAGGTGTACTTCGAGAAGGCCGATTACGACAAGCTGCTTGCCGAGGTGCCCAAGGTTTGCTGCGTCTTTGGGAGGGTAAGACGTAGATGAAGCTCATCACCGTCTACGGTATCGTGGATCGTCTGAAGATCAACGGCTCCTGCGCTCGTGCTGGAATCCGTGAGCTTGTGAAGCAGGGCAAGATTGTGGAAGTGTCGAAGCGTGGCCACTTCATTCTCACCCGTTGTTCGTGATGGGGCTGGATGATGGAATAGGCAGCCAATAAGCGTGGATGGACTCTCATTCTTGCATGTAATCAAGGGATAAGCAATGGCTTGTTTGTTTCAGACGCATGTTGGCGAACAGGGTGGTTCTGGTCACGGGAGTGGCAAACGCCAAGTCCATTGCATGGAGCGTGTCCAAAGTGGGGAAGGAGGAGGCGGCTGAGAGATAGAGGCTCCTCGAAGAAAAGGCCAATCTCGTCATTACCTATCAGCGGCCCGAGTTTCGCAGCAAGATTGAGAAGTTGATTGCATCGGAGTGCTCACAGGAGGTGTGATTCTTGTGTCGTGGGAATGAGGACTAGAATCAGAACAAGGTGCGGCTGTGCTGCTGCGATGTGACCAAGGAAGAAGACTTGAAGGGGCTCGAGTCATTTGTGGGTAATGTGTTAATGCTTGGTATGAAATGGAAGCGAACCAGTACAACCGAGTGGATTCCGTATTCCATTCCATCGCCTACGCGCCATCTGCTGCCTTGCATGTTTGATGCTCCCTTCCACTTGTTTCTGTATAGAATCCCATTGTGGATGTGTCTGATGCGGACTTTTGCACGACAATGTCCATTTCCGCCTATTCCCTCATTTCGCTGACTCGCACCTTGCAGCCCCTCTTTTCGAGTCAGACATCCATCCTTGCGCTGTCCTTTATCGGAAGTGAGCGGTACATCCCGCATTACGGCGTAATGTCCATCGCGAAAGCCGCGTTGGAATCCACGGCCATCCAGCTCGCTGGCTCGCTTGTGGCAGAGTGTCAAGGTGATAATGCCTAGGGAGAGAAGGGCATTCGAGTGAATGTGCTGCGTTCCTCTCCCATCAACACTCTGGCGGCGCGTGGCATCCCCCAGTTTTTGGTACGTGTGGAGACGGGAGGTGAGGGTCAGGAGATGAAGAAGGCGTTCTTGGCGAAGCAGTGCTGTCCTCAGGAGCAGCCGCTGGAGGACGTGGCAAGCGCGGCGGCGTGGCTGTTGAGCGAGAACGCGAAGGGCGTGACGGGGCAGGTGGTGAACGGTAGTGTAAGCGTGGGTGTGTGAAGGGTAGTCGATGGAGGTTTCTCTGTGATGGGCGTGTGGGGTGTTTGTTAGGAAACAGGAGAGAAGAAGTGAAACCATTTGAAGAGAAGAGAGAAGAAGGAGGGTTTGTTTGGAGGGGTTGTTGCTGCAGTTACGGGAGGAGATGGGTTTTGAGGAGGGTAATTTGGAGAGGATTGTGGATTACTTTGTTTGGTTGATGGAGTAGCAGTGGGTTTGTTCTGTTTGGTTGTCGCGATTTCAACAGGCTTCTCTGGCACACTCATAGTAACGGGCTTGTTCTGTTCGGCTGTCGCAGCAATGGAATCGCTTTGTTCGGTTGTTGCGATTTCAACAGGTTTATCTGGCATAGATGCAGTAACCGGCTTACATTGCACAGGTGACACGGCATCAACGGGATTGCTCCGCTCAGTTGTCACGACAACATTAGGATTACTCGGTTCGGTTGTCACAGCAATGGAATTGCTTTGTTCAGTTGTCGCGTTTGCAACAGGCTTCTCTGGCACACTCATAGTAACGGGTTTGCTTCGCTCGCTCATCACCGCATCAACAGGCTGTTCTGACGCAATCACAGCCACGGTCTTGTCCTGCTCAACAACAGCATCGTCCACCGCCTTGCCTCCTTCTGGCGTGTCATCATGAACGGACACATCGTGATTAACCCCATCAACACACTCCTTCTGCAATGCATCCGGAACAGACTTCGCCTCCTGATACACAACCGATTCACTCTTCTCAAGGCCATCCAACCCCGAAAGAGAACCCGCATTTCCAAGATCGCCTTCAGAACTCCCATTTCCACTTCCACAAGACACATTTATATCAGCGTCATCCACTGCAATGGGAATGGGAGGCTGGAGCGCATTCAGGGGGGATCTTCCAAAACAGTTATTCTCTTCTTCCTTTGCATTTGGACAAATCAGAATGGGCGTTCGTACGCGGCGCGGAGGAGAAACGGGAATGCTCGTCATGACATCAGCTTGAAGCACTTCCTTCAGGTACACATACCGTTTCAGCACATTCCGCTTCAATGGAGAATAGTAATCCGCATCCAAAGTAACACAGGTGGTGGTAGAAGAGCAATCTGCATTTGTTCGCACGGGTGATACTGGCGTCGGCAGTTCTGGAAGCTACAGTGAACAAAGAGACAAAGAAACTACGGAAAAACGAACCCTCTTTGGAGACGGCGTGAACCCAGGATCTCTCCTCTGAACCTCGCGTGGAGGCGTTTGCAGCGTGATTTGAACCTTCTCATTCCTCGAAGTACGAGATGCCATTCTCCGAGGAGGCGTTGTCACACCGGATGATGCAGTTCCATTTCTTCTCTGTCGTGTAGGAGAATGGGGAGGAGACTGCTCCATTCTGTCGCAAGTAGTCCGATCTGGCTTCTGTCTTGCGTTTCCTTTTCCCACATCCGTCTGCATGATCGTAATGGAGGATAGAAGGGATTTTGACCAACTAAATGCGACAAGGAGGAATGGAATGGGATTGTGGCAAACAGAGGGATGAAAAGCTCATTGGAGTGAGAAGAAGAGGAGTGTTTGATAGACGCCTTTTGAGCAACAATGATGTGGTATGCCCCGAATGAAGAGCATCCATAACAAAAGATGATGGAATTGGGAATCGGTTGCTATCGCCGTACAAATAGGTTACTCAGAATCATCCCGATGGAACACACAATTGTCTGTTAAGCATGGAAATAGAACCAAAAGATCCATTTTCCATTGTGCGCACTATTGGAAGGGAGTAAGCGCTGGATTGAGACAATGATAGGTAGAGGACCGCTTACGACATATGAGGCTGTGGAAACGGATAGTAACAGAGTGGTAATCATCAAAGCACTACAAAAGAATGAAGAGAATGCTGCATTCCTGAAAGAGATCGAAGGGCTCAAGAATTGTGATTCCAAATACGTTTTGAAGTACTATGGTTTCTACGAAAAGGGAAATGAGTATTGGGTAATGAATTAGGTTGCATGTAAGACATTAGTGCATTACGGAGAAATGGGAATTGAAATCCCTTAAGCGGTGCTTATATTTGAATGTTGTACTGAAGGAAAAAGAATTGAGCGAGATTGCTAGCTGCTGCCTAATGGCGCTTGATTTCCTTCATTCTCGTAATATCGTGCATGGAGTAGTTGTTTAATCACAGAATGAGCACGTAGAGCATCAATCCATCGAATCTGTTTTTAACTGAAGATGGCGTAGTAACAGTGGGAAATTCTGGATTTGCAGGCCTACTGTGCCATGTACGCGACAGTAATAACTACAGGATCTACTTTTCCCCGGAATTGCTTGATGGAAGAAAGGAGCCAAAGAGCGATGTGTGGCCCCTCGGAATGACGTTGATCGAGTTGGCGGAGAAGAGGAATCCGTTCGGCGACTTCTCTTGGTTCGTGGGGGAGGATGCTTGTAACATGAACCCGATCCGCCTTTCCAACGAAAAGTGGTCCGCAGAGTTCATTGACTTTGTCAACAAGTGCGTGATTCGGAATGTGGAGAGGAGAGCTTCGGTGCGTGAGTTGATGGAGGTGAGGACTTGTGAGAGGGTTGAGGCGTAGCATCCCTTTGTGAGAGACTCGATGGAGAGAATCCGACGAGATGGCTGTGGTGAAGAACTGCGCAGATGGGCACAGAAGTGGAGAATCGAGAAACTGGGGAGGATTCTTGAGAGTGCTGGAAACGGATACACGTGTCCGCGTTTGAGTGATTCCAACCCGTATTATGAAGGCGTTGTTGAGATGTCTGGTTCTGCGATGGCTGAATTGAGTTTGGACAGAGTGATCGAAGTGGATGTTGATTCGCATGAATTGCTAAAAGTGAATGGAGAGGATGTGAAGGGGATTGAACACGCTCAGGTGCTGAACTTGAGTGACGATGGAGAGAGATGGGAAGGCGATGTGTTGAACAATGAACCCTATGGTTGGGGTGTGTTGTATGACAGTGAGAACAGAAGGGCGTATGAGGGATTCCGCATTGGAGAAGTGAATGTGTGTTATGGTACTCGGTACTACTCTGACATTGGAGTGATTGAATACGAAGGTGAGTTGTGTGAAGGAAAGCGATGGGGAAGAGGCGCTCTGTATAATCGCACTGGCAAAACGATCTATGAAGGTGGATGGCTGGATGATGATCATACAATTGAGAAGCACGTTGAGATGAATGAGCACTGCCCACTGTTGCATTGCTATATTGAGGAACTGCGTGTTCAGAGGAAGTGTTGTAACGGGCCTGAATGGCGTGCTCTCGATTTGTCCTTCATGTCCAATCTGCGACTGCTTCAAGTGGGAGATAAGTGTTTTGAGAGTGTGAAGGAAGTGAAGTTGATTGGTTTACCAAAGTTGGAGAGTGTGATGATTGGAAAGAATTGCTTCACGAATCAGAAAAACGATGATGGTTATGAACCATATGGTCGTTTCTATGTGAAGAATTGCGAGCGATTGAAAGAGCTGAAGATGGGTCGTTATTCCTTCAACGACTATTCCGTATGTGAGATTGAGAAAGATGCGAGTTTGGAAGTGATTGATATTGGGAATTTGAATGAAAAGAGTGACAATTTCAGATATGCTTTGTTGAAATTGAGGAGTAAGTGTGATGGAATGCAATGATGAATAGACTTGCCCAGTTTGAAATCCCTTTTGTTCGGTGGTGGCGTGTTCTATGACTGTCCTCGTGCAGTGTTTGAGAGTGAATTGTGTGAAGAGAGAGTGATTTCTAGACTTGCCCGAATTGACTTCCATTCAACTTGGTGATAGTGCCTTCATATTCAGTGACAAATCAAGTGAATTGATCCTGCGAAGTGGTGATGATAGAATGAAATGATGAATAGACATGCCCAGTCTCACATCACTCACTGCTGATGGAGATAATGCATTCATGAATCCTCGTTTCATCACGCTGGAGGGTCTGTTCCATCCCTTTCAACTCACAAGCAGACATGCCCTCTCTCACTACTGTTATTCTTCCTCACGCATTTGAGAGGCGAGATCAGTTGTATTACAGGAGTCGTTTGATACGTGTGGAGAGTGATGATTAGACATTGGCGAATTGATGAACCATCCAAGCATTCCCAAACCCAATCCCAATGCAAACGTTCATTCTGTTGATGACCTGATGAGAATGGAAGTGGTAATTGTGGATGCGAATGCATGTAATGATACGAGCTTGACAGTGTTGGATCTGTCTTCATTTTCCAATCTGAAGGTGTTTGAAGTGGGTGATTATTCCTTTGCCTTTGTGAAGGAAGTGAAGTTGATTGGCTTATCGAAGTTGGAGAGTGTGATGATTGGAGAGAATTGCTTTACGAAGTGTAAGAATGATAGGGGTAATGATCCAAATCGTCATTTCTATTTGAAGAATTGTGAGAGACTGAGAGAATTGAAGAT
>ERZ827156.2923-NODE-2923-length-16398-cov-2.828000_pt1 | contig 16398 bp, 17 predicted proteins | sample MGYA00519919_ERZ827156 | MGnify/ENA primary metagenome ERZ827156 (study PRJEB31778, sample SAMEA3449269) | human gut metagenome | biome: human gut; feature: human-associated habitat; material: faeces | place: United Kingdom | collected 2010/2012 ... | reverse complement strand
ATTACCGATAAAAAAACAAGGGAAGAAGCAGCAAAAGTCATTGCAGACAGGTGGAATTGTGCGGTCTTAAGTAAGGGCGGTCACAGCGAAGAAAATGCGGACGATTTGCTTTATGAGAGTTTTTTGCAGGAAGAAAAAAAAGAAAAAGCCGTTTGGTTTCCAGAAGAAAGGATTGATAATCCAAACACACACGGAACCGGCTGTACACTTTCAAGTGCGGTAGCGGCAAATCTGGCAAAGGGATTTCCTGTAGAAGAATCCGTAAAAAAGGCAAAAGCATACATCAGCGGAGCAATTAGAGCAATGCTGAATCTTGGACAGGGAAATGGCCCGCTAAATCATATGTGGGATTTGTAAACATAGTAACAGACAAGTGTCAATGTATATAAAGTAATGAAATAAACAGATTAGTTAAGCTTTATAAAAATGGCATTATAAATAGTATTTACAAAATTGGAGGTAACAAAAGATGAGAAATTACACAACACAGATGGATGCAGCAAGAAAAAATATTATTACTCCAGAAATGGAAAAGGTTGCAGCAAAAGAACGAATGACACCAGAAGAAATCAGAGCATTAGTAGCAGAAGGAAAAGTTGCTATCTGCGCGAACAAAAATCATAAATGCTTAGACCCACAGGGTGTCGGCTCTATGTTAAAAACAAAGATTAATGTAAATCTTGGTGTATCAAAAGACTGTAAAGATTATGATATAGAAATGAAAAAAGTAATGGAAGCAGTAAACATGGGAGCAGATGCCATCATGGATTTATCTTCCCACGGAAATACAGAACCGTTCCGTAAAAAACTGACTTCCGAATGTCCTGTAATGATTGGAACAGTACCGATCTATGATTCTGTAATTCACTATCAGAGAGACTTAGATACTCTTACCGCAAAAGACTTTATTGATGTAGTACGTCTTCACGCAGAAAATGGTGTAGACTTCGTAACATTACACTGTGGAATTACAAGAAAGACAATCGACCAGATCAAAAAGCATAAAAGAAAAATGAACATCGTATCCCGTGGAGGTTCCCTTGTATTTGCATGGATGACAATGACAGGAGAAGAAAACCCTTTCTATGAATATTTCGATGAAATTCTTGATATCTGTCAGGAATACGATGTAACAATCTCCCTCGGAGATGCCTGCCGTCCAGGCTGTCTTGCCGATGGTTCCGATGTATGTCAAATTGAAGAATTAGTTCGTCTTGGAGAACTTACCAAACGTGCGTGGGAGAAAAATGTACAGGTTATGGTAGAAGGACCGGGACATGTACCGCTTGATCAGGTGGCAGCCAATATGAAGATCCAGCAGAGCATCTGCATGGGAGCTCCATTCTATGTACTGGGACCTATCGTAACTGATATTGCACCGGGATATGATCACATTACAAGTGCAATCGGTGGAGCAGTAGCCTCTATGAGCGGAGCTGCATTCCTGTGCTATGTAACACCGGCAGAACATCTGGCACTGCCAAATGTTGATGATGTGAAGCAGGGAATCATTGCTTCCAAGATTGCGGCTCATGCGGCAGATATTGCTAAGGGTGTGCCGGGAGCAAGAGACATTGATGACAAGATGGCTGAAGCAAGACAGAAGCTTGACTGGGAAGCACAGTATGCATGTGCGTTGGATCCGGAGCATGCAAAGGCAATCCGTGACAGCAGAAGTCCGGAAGAAGATCACAGCGATACCTGCAGCATGTGTGGAAAATTCTGCGCAGTACGTAGTATGAACAAAGCACTCGCAGGCGAGTATATCGATATTCTGTAAGATAGCTGAACTTAGAAACAGCACCTTTTTTCCTTTATGTATGGGAAGAAAGGTGCTGTTTTTTTACTGTCCCGGGTGGCTTTCAAGTGATTGACAAAACAACTACGATATACTACTATAACACAGTGCTAATACGTTAGCATAATAAAACAGCTGCAGCGTTCTGCGGCCAAGAAAAAGAGATTATTATTATGAGAAAAATCGTGGCAGCAGCACTTGCTGTAGGAATGGCAGCAATGACCGTAACAGGATGTTCTAGTTCAAAGAGTGAGTCAAAGGAGACGATAAAGTCAACTGCTGAGGCATCAAAGGAAACTCAAAAAGAAACAGAAAAAGAGACAGAGAAGGATACTGAGGCTGTATCTACAGAAGAAAAGACTAAGGAAGCATCTTCTAAGGCAGACGAAGCAGATACAGAAAAGGCAAAATCAGATGAGGCAGAGAGTATGTTGGTTTTGATCTTGATTTAGCGGTAGAGGTTTGTGACAGACAGGGCTGGGAGTTAGTAAAGCAGCCAATTGACTGGGATTCTAAGGATATGGAGCTGTCAACTGGTGCAATTGATTGTATCTGGAATGGATTCACTATGAATGGCCGCGAGGATGATTACACATGGTCTGATCCATATATTGATAACAGTCAGGTATTTGTTGTTGCAGCAGATTCAGGAATTGAAAATAAATCAGATTTAGCAGGAAAGGTAGTGGCCGTTCAGAAGGATTCTTCCGCATTGGCAGCACTTAATGACGAAGAAAACAAGGACAATATTGCACTTAGAGATTCATTCTCACAGCTTATTGAGTATGCTGATTATAATACAGCATTTATGGATCTTGAGCAGGGAGCAGTTGAGGCTGTTGCTATTGATATCGGTGTTGCACAGTATCAGATTGATAAAAGAGAAGAGGGCGCTTATGTAATGCTTGCAGGTGATGACAACAAGTTAGCATCAGAGCAGTATGCAGTTGGCTTCAAAAAAGGAAATGAAGAGCTTCGCGATACAGTTCAGGATACACTTGATGAAATGGTAAAGGATGGAACCTTTGCAGATATTGCAGAAAAGTGGGGACTTACAGACAGTGTTTGCCTCGGAAAATAATACATAAGCTGGAAAGGCAACGACTATGGATATAATGGCAATGACAGCACAGCTTGCGGAAGGCTTTCTTGTGACTGTCCAAATATTTGTGCTTACGCTTTTGTTTTCTCTGCCGCTTGGCATGTTGGTGGCATTTGGGCGCATGTCCAGATGCAAAATAATAAAGCTGATTGCAAAGCTTTACATCTCTGTTATGAGAGGAACACCGCTGATGCTGCAGATTATCGTAGTATATTTTGCACCATATTATATGTTTCGTATGAAGATGGGACCTGGCTACCGTTTTCCGGCAGTTATAATCGCGTTTGTTATCAATTATGCAGCATATTTTGCAGAAATTTATCGTTCTGGTATAGAATCCATGCCAAATGGACAGTACGAGGCAGCACAGGTGCTTGGTTACAACAAAGCGCAGACTTTCATTCGCATTATTCTGCCGCAGGTAATTAAGCGAGTGCTTCCATCCATCACAAATGAGACTATTACACTTGTTAAAGATACATCGCTTGCATTTACGATTTCAATTGCGGAGATGTTCACTGTCGCCAAGCAAATTGGTGCAGCACAGGCCTGTATGCGTGAATCATGTGAGTAAAAATGAAGCAAAAGAGCGGGCTAAAAAGCTTCTTGCGCAGCTAGGGCTTTCTGATAAAGAAAATGCCTATCCATGCCAGCTTTCCGGCGGTCAGCAGCAGCGAGTTTCAATAGCACGAGCACTTGCATTGCAGCCAAAGATTCTTTTCTTTGATGAACCAACTTCTGCGCTAGACCCAGAGCTGACAGCAGAGGTGTTAAAAGTCATCCGCCAGTTAGCTCAAAATCATATGACAATGATTATTGTCACACATGAGATGCAGTTTGCAAAAGAAGTTTCCGATCACATCGTCTTTATGGAACAGGGAGTGATCGTGGAAGAAGGAACGCCAGATGAACTGTTTTCATCTGAAAATGCCCGCGTAAGAGAGTTTATCGGGAAGGTTAGTGCTTAATTTTACAGCAAAGCCCGAAGGCGAATGGATTTCGTAATCTTTTCATTGACAAGCTCACGTTTATGGAGTACAATAATTTATCGTATAAGATGGACTAGTTTTGTGATCATGGCGTGGGGCTGCGGCTTGAAATGGCGGTGAAACGACTGTGAGAACGAGAAATATACAGGAAGAGATGAGGACGCCATGGAGCCAAAAGACAATATAATCTGGCCAAGTTTTAAAAGACAATTTAATACAGCAGTGTCCGGCGATAATACCGTGCGCAAGGCAGTTCCTTATCTGGATCGCTACCAGCAGGAACAGCTTGAGCGTCAGCAGGAGCGTCAGAAACGCTGGGAAAAACAGATTCACAAACGTGCAGTACAGAAGGAATTTGAAGAGCGCAGAAGAAGAGCAAATGCACTGACCTTTGCTGAGGCATCAGTAGTCGGTGTTTTGTGTGCTGTGCTTTTATTTGCATGTATTTTTTACGTAGGTCAGCAGGCAAAGTTAAACCAAAGCAATACAAAGCTTGCGTTATTGCAAAAAACATATGCTTCCCTTGTTGAGGACAATAACGCTAAAAGCAGTGAAATTGAAGGGTCAGTTGATTATGAGCGTATTTACGATTACGCAATCAACGAGCTGGGCATGATGTATCCAGAAAAGGGACAGACTGTTACATATAAGAGAAATCCAGGCAGTTATGTAAAGCAGGGCGAAGAGATTCCGAGCAATTAAGAATGAATACTGCTTTGATTGGCATATTTAAGAAAAACCTCCATAAATATGAGATAGATATCATATTTATGGAGGCTTTTTATGTCTGCTGCTAATTTAAGAATGAACAACAAAAGAAATCAGTATCACTTGATTTGCCGAGTCATTAGTATCTGCCTGTGTGCTCTTTTTTGCCTGTCTTTTGGCTGTACATCAAAAAAGGAAGAACGCCTGCAGGAGATTGATTTTACAGTAGTGGATGATGATGAGATTCCAGAAGAATTAAAGACAATCATTGATCAGAAAAAAACAGGAGAGTTCAAACTGACCTATGCTGATCAGGATGAACTCTACATAGTGGTTGGTTATGGAAAACAGCTGACCGGCGGATACAGTATTCAGTTTCCAGACGTGTATCTGACAAAAGAGAATATTGTTGTAACAAGTGTATTGCTTGGTCCGGAAGGAGAAGAACCTGCGAATATCAGTTATCCATACGCGGTCATTAAAATCGAATATAGGCCAGAGCCAGTACTGTTCCAGTAAATTATAAAAACGGTGCTTATGACTTATACCGCTTTGAAAAATTTACTGAAGCATTACTTTTCTGTTTCATAGTCTTTCATCAAATCCGTCAGGTAATTTTTGATCTCAATGAATTTAGGAATATAAATAAAGAAGTAACCGACACTCATTCCTGACAGGAAAATACAGAGCCAATAGGTCCAGTGGGAAATCTGAGTCAAAAGAATACATAAAAGACCTACGACCCACACGATGATCATACCCTGTTTTAAAGAAAGGTATGGACGGCGGTTTGTCACTTTCTTTTTTAAATACATCATGTAGACTGCACCAAGCGCTATGCCGGCAGCCGCAAGTAAAATGGTGATCCATGGGGAAAGCAGTTCTGGACGCTTAATCATCTTTACAAGTAATAGGATGATATAGAAGCCTGTGCCAAAGCCGTAGATAAGCCACGGAAAAATGTTGTTGCGAAAAGGAGAATCCTTTTTCATGCTGAATTTCATATCATTGCCTTTCTGCGAATATTATTTTTAATTAAAATGATACCGTGCCTATATATAAAAGTCAATAAGTGCTGCAAACAGGAAATCATTAAATTTTTGTAACTATCCAGTTGAAATCTATCGGCGAAGATGCTATACTTACAGAAGATTGTGAAAAAATAATCACACAAGCAATTAAAGGAGGTACTTCAATGTTAGTAACAGCTGAAGAGATGCTTAAGAAAGCAAAGGCCGGCAAGTATGCAGTAGGCCAGTTCAATATCAATAACCTGGAGTGGACCAAGGCGATCCTTGCAACCGCACAGGAACTGCAGAGCCCGGTTATCCTTGGTGTTTCCGAGGGTGCTGGTAAGTATATGACCGGTTTCGGTACAGTAGCAGCTATGGTAAAGGCTATGATTGAGGAAATGAACATCACTGTTCCGGTTGCTCTGCATCTGGATCATGGAACCTATGAAGGATGCTATAAGTGCATCAAGGCTGGTTTCTCCTCCATCATGTTTGATGGTTCTCATCTGCCGATCGAAGAGAATATCGAGAAGACCAAGGAGCTTGTTGCTGTATGCAAGGGCATGGGAATGTCTCTTGAGGCAGAAGTTGGTTCTATCGGCGGCGAGGAAGATGGCGTTGTAGGTATGGGCGAGTGTGCAGATCCAGAAGAGTGCAAGAAAATTGCTGATCTTGGTGTAACCATGCTGGCAGCAGGTATCGGAAACATTCACGGTGTATATCCGGCTAACTGGAAGGGATTAAGCTTTGAGACACTGGCAGCAGTAAGCGAGAAGGTTGGCGATATGCCGCTTGTTCTTCACGGTGGTACAGGTATCCCGGCTGACATGATTAAGAAGGCAATCTCTCTGGGCGTTTCCAAGATCAATGTAAACACAGAGTGCCAGTTGTCCTTCGCAGCAGCTACTCGTGAGTATATCGAGGCTGGCAAGGATCAGAAGGGTAAGGGCTTTGACCCAAGAAAGCTGTTAGCACCAGGTGCTGAGGCTATCAAGGCTACTGTTAAGGAAAAGATGGAACTGTTCGGTTCTGTAGGTAAGGCTTGAAACAAATAAGACAATTATCGTTCAGGTTTAGCGTGAAAAAGAGGAATATTTCACAAAAGTGAAACGATTCTGGAAAAACACTTGCTTTTCTGAATGAAAAGGTGTATTTTATTGTCATCAGTGATTGAAACAGACAATCACGATCTGACTGGAACAAGGGCGTTCTTATCTTAGTTGATAAGGACGTTCTTTTTTTTACTTTATCGCGGTAAAGCGGTCGATAATATATCAGTTCGGTCAGGTGGCTCTGCAGAATAGCTTAACAGAAGAAAAGGCAGCAGACAGAGCGCTATATCAGTATAGAATGAGAGGGTTGAAAACATGAGCGGCAGAATTACAGAGTTATTTAACAACAATGTTTTTACAGATGCTGAGATGAAGGCTCGTCTTCCGAAGAAGGTTTATAATGAAGTGAAGGCGTGCAAGCTGGATAAGGGATCTGCAGACATCGTTGCACAGGCAGTAAGAGACTGGGCAATTGAAAAAGGTGCAACACATTTTACACATGTATTTGAACCACTGACAATGCTTACTGCAGAGAAGCATGACTCCTTCGTTTCGCTTCCAGATGAAGATGGTAAGGTCATGATGGATTTTACCGGAAAAGAATTGTGTGAGTCCGAGCCAGATGGTTCATCCTTCCCGTCAGGTGGTATTCGTGATACCTCTCGCGCAAGATCTTATACTTCATGGGATATGACTTCACCGATTTACGTAAAGGAGGATGCAATTGGAACCATTCTTTGTATCCCGGCAGCATTCTGCTCATACACAGGTGAAGCACTTGATGCAAAGACACCGCTTCTTCGTTCTATGGACGCAGTAAGTGAGCAGGGTGTAAGACTTCTTCGTCTGTTAGGAAACACTACATCTACAAAGTTGACTGCAGGTGTTGGACCTGAGCAGGAGTATTTCATTGTAGACAGAGATAAATATTTACAGAGAGATGACCTTGTATTTACAGGTCGTACACTGTTTGGCGCACCGGCTCCAAAGGGACAGGAGCTCGATGATCAGTACTTCGGTGTAATTCCGGAGCGTGTCGGTTCCTTTATGAAGGAATTAAACGAAGAGCTGTGGAGATTTGGTATCACTGCAAAGACACAGCATAACGAGGTTGCGCCAGGACAGCATGAGGTTGCTCCGATTTTCTCTGTGACAAACGTTGCAGCAGACAGCAACCTGCTTTTAATGGATACCTTAAAGAAGGTTGCAACACGTCACGGTCTTGTATGTTTGCTTCATGAGAAGCCATTTGCAGGCGTAAATGGTTCTGGTAAGCACAACAACTGGTCTCTTTCCACAGATGATGGTATTAATCTGTTTAAGCCAAGCAAGAAGCCAGAGACTGATACTCGCTTCCAGTTAGTTGTTGGCTGCGTTATGAAGGCAGTGAAAAAGCATGCACTTCTTCTTCGTACCGCTGCTTCTAACCCAGGAAATGATCATCGTTTGGGTGCAAATGAGGCACCGCCAGCAATTATTTCTATCTTCTTAGGTGATCAGATTGGTGGTGTAGTTGATCAGATTATCGAGAAGGGATATGCAGATTCATCTATTCCAGCTGGAATGCTTGATCTTGGTGTAAAGAAGTGCCCGGCTGTTGATAAGGATCCGACCGACCGTAACCGTACATCACCATTTGCATTTACCGGAAACCGTTTCGAGTTTAGAATGGTTGCTTCATCCTGCAACATTGCAGAGCCAAACATTGTATTAAATGCAATGATGGCAGAAGCATTCTCTGATGCAGCAGATGCAATTGAGGCAAAGCTTAGAGAAGGTAAGCACACAGATGTTGCTGTTCGCGAAGTGACTGCAGAGTTTATCCGTGAGAACAAGGATATCTACTTTAACGGAAACGGATATACTGATGAGTGGGTTGCAGAGGCCGAAAGACGTGGTCTTCCAAATGTAAAGACATGGGTTGACTCCATCAAGTCTGTTACAGAGCCAACGACAGTAGAGATGTATGAGAAGTTCCACATCTTAACAAAGAGAGAGCTTGAGGCTCGTGCAGAAGTCTTCTATGAGACATACAGCAAGACTTTAAATATTGAAGCAGGTACAATGATTGATATGGTAACAAAGAAGATCATTCCGGCTGTTATCAAGTATGAGAACAATCTGGCTGCATCTGTAAATACTATTAAGTCTGCATACGCAGCAGCAAACATCTCCACTCAGGAGGGTATGCTTCATGAGATTGCAGAGCTTCTTGGTGAAACATATCAGGCATTAAAGAAGTTAAGTGATGTTCACGCAAAGGCTGTTGCTATGGAAGGAAAAGAGCAGGCATTCTATTATAAGGATGTTGTAAAGGAAGCAATGGATGAGCTACGTGCACCAGTTGATAAGCTTGAGGTATTAGTAGAGCGCAAGGTATGGCCGATGCCAACATATGGCGATCTTCTGTTTGAAATCTAAAAACAAAAGTGATTGTAAATGTGCTTCTGAATACTTAATAAAATATAAAAGAATGCATAGCTGTCCGAAAATTCTTCGGACAGCTATCTTTTTTACTTGACAATCAATAGTAGATAAAGGTAGAATAAGTATATATGTGTACAGAAAGGCGTGGTTATTTCTATGGGGATAACGAATATTTTATTATTGGTATTAGGATATGTTCTACTGTTATTTAGTACAAAGCTAGTCAATGGAGGCGGAATTTCTATTATGAGAAAAGGACCGACATCCGATGCGCAGGAGCGAATTTTTTCCTGGTTTGCACTTAGCTTGATGCCATTTTTAAGCATAGCAATCTCAGGTGGTGTATTAGGTCTTGGGAACATGGTATTTACAGCAGCGCTGACAGCTGGTGTACTGCAGCTTCTTTTGATCTATGGAATGCTTGGAATCACTGGAACGTACCGTCTCGCAGGCAATGCACTTCGCGATCTTGTGCTTCTTCTTGTTTGCGTTGTGATTCTGATTGTTTGTACTAACTACACCTGGAGTAAAGGTCATCCAGCAAGCACGATCTCTAGGGGAATGGGTCTTTTTCTTTGTGTTCTTGCAGTAGCGTTTACTGTGTGGATGCTTCCTTATTTTATGGGAAAAAACCGTAAGCTTCAGCGCCGTCCTGATACGGATTTTGTTCCGGCAATTGTGTTTACGCTTGTGGGACTTGCACTGGCAGGTCTTGGCGGTGTTCTTCTTATGAATAATACGGCAGCGCTTACCCATGCGCTGAACATAGAGCAGGGTGTGCTTGGTGTTGCTGTGATCGGCGTAGGCCTTGTACTTCCAGAGTATGTGCGTGTAGCAAGAAAGTACTGGATGAACACACAAAAACCAGTATCAATGCATTTGACACTTGCTACTGGAAATCTTGGATTATTGCTTATGATAGGTCTTAGTGCAGTAATTTCACCTATTATTGTTACATTTGCAGGTGCGTACCTGCTGCTTGCATGTGTGGTGGCGATTATCGTATTTGGTATTTTGTTCTACGTAGGCGGTGAAGTTGGAAAAATTAAGGCGATCTTGTTTTTAGCTGGTTTTGCTCTTGTTTTTGTGCTTCTTATGAAGTTTAGCCTGCATTAAGCAACAAATTAGGAGAAAGAGAGGGAGAAGTTATGCTGTTTTCGGATATTACGGATTGTGAAATGCTAGTTTATCGATGTATTCAGGAAGCTGATAATGAAATTGGTCTGGTTGGCATCATGGATGAACTTGAAAAGAAATACCAGAAGGACTGGAAACGTTCAACGGTATGTACATTTATTGCACATTTGATTGAAAAAGGTTATGTAAATGGAAGAAGAGAAGGACGTGTGTTCTACTATTCTTCAGCAATCAATGATAAGAAGTTTTTGGAAGCACAGGTAAAGCAATTCATGAATTTCTGGTTTGACGGATCTCTCGAAGAACTGGTGCAGTATGCATGCTTGGCTAAAGGAATTTCAAAGAAGAATGCAGCTGAGGTTGTAGCTGCGATAAAGGAGCTTGAAAAGAAGTAAGAAGATGCTGCAGAGTTCCCTGCGGCATCTTTCTCATTTATTGAGGTGAAAGGATCTGAAGAATTATGGAAAACCAGAATACACCATTGTGGGATGCCTCGCTTGACATCAATGAACGGTTAGACTGGCTGCTTGAGGCACTGAATCTGGATGAAAAATGCAGGATGTTCTCGACGCTTACACCAGAAGTGGCGCGTCTTGGAATCCGAAGTACTTATCTGGGTGAAGAAGCTGCTCATGGTGTGGAAGCAAAGCATGATCGAAGCGTAAACTGGGGAGCACCGAAGCCGACAACGACATTTCCACAGCCGTTTGGTATGAGTCAGACTTGGGATACTAAGCTTATGGAAAAAATGGGGGCAGCCGTTGGAGATGAGGCACGAATCCTCTATTATCGAGAGGGTGAACATGGCGGTCTATGTCGTTGGGCACCTATGGCGGAACCAGAGCGTGATCCACGTTTTGGAAGGACAGAAGAAGGATTTGGCGAAGATCCCCATTTGGGTGGTCAAATGGCATCTGCTTATATAAAGGGGATGCGTGGTGATAATCCTAACTATATAAAAACAGCAGCTACGCTTAAATATTTTACTGGTTATAATTCAGAAGATCGGCCACTTCGTGTATCAATTGATCCGCGCAGCTTTTATGAATATTATTTGGAGCCGTATCGCAGGTGCATCATAGAAGGCGGTGCGGAAGGCGTTATGACAGCAAGTAATGCAATTAATGGCACACCAGCACTTTTGGGCGATCATTTACAGGAGGTACTTCGTAAAGAGTGGCGTTTTAGCGGTCATATCGTTGGAAATGAATGTTCGCTAGAAGAACTGTGTCAGGATGAGCGTTTTTCTGACAGGGAAAAGACAGCAGCGCTTGCAATAAAGGCAGGCGTGGATTGTTTTGCTGATGAGCCTGAGTTTGTGGAAGCAGCGGTGCGCGGTGCTTACGACAGAAATCTTCTTTCAATGCAGGACATTAATCAGGCAGTGCGCCGCAGCTTTGCGACAAGGATTCGTCTTGGTATGTTTAATAAAAAAGAAGATGATCCATTTGCAAATCCAGATGAATCACTTTTAGGCGGCAGTGATCATGCTGATTTGTCACGTCAGGCTGGACGAGAGGCAATTGTACTTTTGAAAAATGAAGAACAGATATTGCCTATTTCTCCAAAAGAAAACGAAAAAATTGCAGTGATAGGACCATTGGCAAATGAATGGTTTAAGGATTGGAATGGAGGTATCCCGCCATATCGTATTTCACCGTATGAAGGAATAAGAGATGCATTTGGTGAAGACTGTGTGACTTACACAGATGGAAAAAAGCGTCTTTGTCTTCGTTGTGGAGAGAGGTTTGTTTGTCTGACGCAAGAAGGACGACTGGCGCTGGGTTCGCGCTCAGAGGCTGAGGAATTTGTTATAACTGACTGGGGACAGGGAAAAATGAATCTGCAGGCGGCATCGACAGGATGCTATCTGACAAGCGTAGATGAGAATGGAAAGTTATTTGCAAACCGCAGTGAAGCGTTTGGGCGTCATGTAAAAGAATGCTTTTGTGTGGAGATGCTGTCAGATGGACGTTTTCGCCTGACAACATGGCGTGGACGTGATGTGTATTGGGACAGCGAGGGTATGCTTCGTGCAGCAACAGATGAGCAGGTTGGCATTGGCTGGCCAGGCGAAAATCGTGCATTATTTGGAATTGAGCAGACTTGGGATGGTACGGCTCGTGCAGTGACTTTAGCATCAGAGGCTGATAAAGTAGTTATTGTACTTGGAACAAATCCAGTGATCAATGGTCAGATTGGACAGGACAGAGAGCAGTATGGACTTCCAAGTGCTCAGATAGCATTATTTGAAGCTGTGAAAAAAGTGAATGAGCATGTGATTGTTGTTGTTGTCAGCAACTATCCGCATGATTTGACATCTTTGCAGGAAGCAAAGGCCATTTGCTTTACACCGTCTGGCTGTCAAGAGTTAGGAAGAGCTATTGCAGATGTGCTGTCTGGCGCATATAATCCGTCAGGAAGACTGAATATGACATGGTATTCATCGTTTGAAGATCTTCCGGCAAAAAATGAATGTGATATTATTCGCACGCGCCAGACTTATCAATATTATAGAGGCAAAAAACAATATCCGTTTGGATATGGATTGTCCTATACCTCGTTTGTATATGATATTTTCGCAGTGGAGCAGGAAAAGGAGCAGCTTAAGGCTGTGCTTCGTGTGCGAAATACTGGAAATTGTGATGGTGCAAAGGTTATCCAAATTTATGCGGCAAAGGAGGAAGCGTCACTTACACGACCAGATAAAAAGCTTGTCGGTTTTGCATTTGTTATGCTCCATGCAAATGAAGCTAAGGAAGTGACAATTAAAATTCCATTTAGAGAGCTGATGATCTATGATGTGATTACAGAAAGCATGATGCTTTCCGATGGCGGATATCGAATCTGGATAGGAGAGGATGCAGATACACAGGCACAGATAATAGAAAGTGATGGCACTAAACGTCCAGCGCAGGCTATTGTCTGCCTTGAGGGTGATATTCGTATTCGTCGTGATTTTGCCAATATTACAGGAGCCTGGCTTTATGATGAGTGCAGAAATGTGAGAATCTCAAAACGGGAGGGTGTTCAAGTTGTCTGCATCAGCAATAAGGCGCAGGAAGCGATGATGGAGTACACAATGGGTGATAATGACAGCCTTGGCAGCGAGCTTCATTTGAAGCTTTATGCGATAGAAGGCAGTAAGTTAAAAATCACCATAAATGATAAAGATTCACAGATGTTTGCGCTAAACACGCAGGGCATGATCCAGGAGGTTTGCATAAACCTTTCTGAGGAAATGGCAGTCTGGGGCTATGTGGATGAAATCATTACATTGAAGCTTTCTATGAAGGGTGTTATGGGCATTAGTTATTTCTGGTTTGAATAATTACAAATTAAATAATAAGGGAGAATAGATCATGGAAGAAAAGAATACAACTATGGGAACAACTGAAACAATGGAGGATTACAAGGAGGCACTTGAGGCATCCTATCGCAGAATTCGTCCAGGTGATATCGTGACAGGAACAGTTATCGATGTAAATGATCAGGATGTGACAATTGATTTTAATTACTATGCACCGGGCAGAATCCCGGTAGCTGAGTTAAGCGATGATCCTACATATCAGGTACTGGAAAATGTCGCAGTTGGTGATACACTTACTGCAACAGTTGTAAAGACAGATGATGGTGCCGGGAATATGCTTCTTTCATGCAAGGATGCAGCTGAGGAGCTGGCATGGGATAAACTGCAGGAAGCACAGAAAACAAAGAAGGTTTACCATGTAAAGGTGGCAGGTGCTGTAAATGGCGGATGTGTAGCTTATGTAGAAGGCGTGCGCGGATTCATCCCGGCATCAAAGCTTGCATTAGAATATGTAGAGGAGCCGGCAGATTACTTAAATAAGGAGCTTGATGTTCAGGTAATATCAGTGGATGAGGAAGCAAAGAGAGTAGTTCTGTCTGCAAAGGAGCTTCTTTTGGCGAAAGTTATGGAAGAAAAGAACAAGAAGATCAACAAGTATACAGTTGGCACTGTTATGGAAGGAACAGTTGAACAGTTAAAGGATTACGGTGCATTTGTAAATATTGGTGATGGAATTACAGGACTGGTTCATATTTCACAGATTAGCGACAGAAGATTAAAGCATCCAAGTCAGGTATTAAAGGAAGGTGATAAGGTTAAGGTAAAGATTATAAAGATCGAGAACAATAAGATTTCCTTAAGTATCCGTGAGGCAGCTGAGCTTACAAGCCGTGAGGTAGAGGAGGAAGGACCAGCTGAGTACGAGGATAACGGTGCAGCAGCAACAGGTCTTGGCGCACTGCTTAAGGGATTTAAGTTAAATTAAGGTCTGATTTAAGAAAGGTGTGATTTTATGGCAGACGAGATGGAACTTTTAAAAGAATGGATAAAGACAAGCAAAAACATTGTATTTTTCGGAGGGGCAGGCGTGTCAACCGAGAGCAATATCCCGGATTTTAGAAGCACAGACGGTCTGTACAATCAGGAATACGCCTATCCGCCTGAAACAATTCTTAGTCACAGCTTTTACAAAAAAAAGCCAGAGGAGTTTTTTAGGTTTTATCGAAACAAAATGCTGTTTCCAAATGCACAGCCAAATGCAGCGCACAAAGCGCTTGCAAGGCTGGAGCAGCAGGGAAAATTAAAGGCAGTGATCACACAAAACATTGATGGTCTACATCAAAAGGCAGGAAGCAGGGAAGTGCTAGAACTTCATGGAAGCGTGCTTCGAAATTATTGCGAGCGCTGCGGCAGATTCTATAGCCTGGAAGATCTTATGGAAAAGAAAGAGTTAGTGCCGAAGTGTAGCTGCGGCGGAATCATTAAACCGGATGTGGTATTATATGAAGAAGGACTGGATAATGAGGTAGTATCGGATGCCATCCGTACCATTGCAGAGGCAGAAGTGATGATCGTGGGCGGCACATCTCTCGCAGTATATCCGGCCGCCGGTCTGCTGGATTATTTCAGGGGAAGAGCACTGGTACTGATCAATAAAGGTGCCACACCACAGGATCGTAATGCAGATCTTCTGATCCAGAAACCAATTGGTCAGATTTTTTCACAGATTAAAGTAAAGGGGAAATAAAAATATGACATATCAGTATGAAGTGGGGGATATTGTAAAATTAAAAAAACAACATCCCTGTGGAAGCAGCGAATGGGAAATTCTCCGTGTGGGTGCTGACTTCCGTCTGAAATGCACCGGGTGCGGTCATCAAATCATGATTGCACGGAAACTGGTGGAAAAAAACACAAGAAATTTACAGAAAAAGAGTGAAGAAAATACTTGAAATTGTTTTTGATTCATGGTAGAATATCGTCTTGTGATATATAATTTATCCTTGTTTCCGGTACTGAAACCGGAAGCCAAAAGTCCAAAAGGAGGTAAAACAGCATGAGCAAATATGAATTAGCATTGGTTGTGAATGCAAAAATCGAGGATGAAGCTCGTGAAGCCGTAGTAGAGAAAGCAAAAAGCTATGTAGCACGTTACGGCGGAACAGTTACAGAAGTTGAAGAATGGGGTAAGAAAAGATTAGCTTACGAAGTTCAGAAAATGAGAGAAGGCTTCTACTATTTCATCCAGTTCGAAGCAGATGCAACCTGTCCTGCAGAAGTTGAAAGACACGTTCGTATCATGGACAATGTAATGAGATATTTAATTGTTAAGAAAGAAGCTTAATTTTTCTTAAGTGCCAAGCCCATTAAAGGTTTGTAAGATCCCGTAAAAGTATATACATTTACAAGAGAGGTAAGAATATGAACAAAGTTATTTTAATGGGTCGTTTAACAAGAGATCCTGAGGTAAGATATTCAGCAGGTGACAATTCAATGGCAATCGCAAGATACACGCTGGCTGTAGACAGAAGATTCAAGAGAGACGGAGAAGCAACGGCTGATTTTATTGGCTGTGTAGCCTTTGGAAGATCAGCAGAATTTGCTGAGAAGTATTTCCGTCAGGGATTGAAGGTTGTAGTCAGTGGAAGAATTCAGACCGGAAGCTACACAAACCGGGACGGCCAGAAGGTCTATACCACGGATGTAGTAGTTGAAGACCAGGAGTTTGCAGAGAGCAAGGCAGCCAGCGACAATTACCGTGGCGGTAATTTTGGCGGTCAGGCAGCACCATCCGCTCCGACAGCAGGTGGAAGCGGATCTGCAGACGGTTTTATGAATATTCCGGATGGAATTGATGAGGAT
>ERZ827156.2921-NODE-2921-length-16404-cov-4.485534_pt1 | contig 16404 bp, 10 predicted proteins | sample MGYA00519919_ERZ827156 | MGnify/ENA primary metagenome ERZ827156 (study PRJEB31778, sample SAMEA3449269) | human gut metagenome | biome: human gut; feature: human-associated habitat; material: faeces | place: United Kingdom | collected 2010/2012 ... | reverse complement strand
CCATCCGCCCGCCGGAGCCGGTAGGCCACGGGTTCGTCATGCCCAGCAGACCGGGGCCGAGGTAGATGACGATGATCTGCAGCATCAGCGGGGTGCCGCGGATGATCCAGACGAAGGTCTTGACCACAGCCGACAGGGGCTTGCAGCGGCTCATGGAGCCAAAGGCCACCACGAGGCCCAGCGGCAGCGCGAACAGCAGCGTCAGCGCAAAAAGCTCACAGTTGAGCAGGAACGCGCCGGAAAGGCGCTCAAGAATCACAGACACAGAAAACACACCTATCCATCAGTTTTTTCGACGGCAAAACTCCCCCAGTCTGCTTCGCAGCCAGCCCCCTCCCAGAGAAAGCCTCCCCCGGCCGGGGGAGGTGGCACGATCGTGCCAGAAGGGGACGGTGGCATCGCGTGGCGATGACGGAAGGAGTTTTTTACTTAGTCAGCCAGCGTCAGCTCGTACTTTTCAGCCAGAGCGCCGAGGGTGCCGCCGGCTTTCAGTTCATCGAAGGCCTCGTTGACGGCCTCGGCGGCGTCGCTGCCCTTGCGGAAGGCCACGCCGTATTCCTCGGCGTTCAGCTCGTCCACGATCTTCAGGCCGGCATAGTCGGTGCCCTCGCCGATCATGGCGTTGGCCAGCGTCATATCCAGAACCGCAGCGTCGGCGGTACCGGCGGCAACCTCCATCAGGCAGTCGGTCTGAACGTTCTTGGCGATATAATCGGCCTGTGCCAGATTCTCGTCGCTCTCGATGGCGGCCTCACCGGCGGAACCAGCCTCGGCAACCACGGTCTTGCCCACAAGGTCGGCGGTAGAAGAATACTCCGTGCCGTCCTTCACGATCACGACCTGCGCGTTCTTGGCGTAGGGCTTGGTGGTGGCGGCGTTCGCCTTGATGTCATCGGTCAGGGTCAGGCCGTTCCAGATGCAGTCGATGCTCTTGGCGTCCAGCTCCACGACCTTGGTATCCCAGTTGATCTCCACGAACTCCGGCTCAACGCCCAGCTTCTCGCAGACGGCGGTAGCCAGCTCGGTATCGAAACCGGTGAAAGTGCCGTTGTCGTCGGTATAGTTCATCGGCTCATACACGGTGTAGCCGATGACCATCTTGCCGTTGCCCTTGATGTAATCGAGGTCGCTGTCTGCCGAAGCGGAAGCAGCGGACCCCGCCACAGATGCGGAAGCCGAAGCTACCGTGGAAGTGGAAGCGGCACCGCCGCAGGCTGCAAGACCCAGTGCCAGCGCACCGGCCACCATCATCGATAGAATACGTTTCATCTTCATCCCGGAAGCCCTCCTCAACGAGCTTATTTTATTGCTTTATCATGCTAAAGAGCTAAATCGTGACTATAGAATAGCGCGTTTTGCCGCGTTTGGCAAGAGGAAAACGGGATTTTTCGCAGAATGCCGGAAGACATCTGCCTTTCGGCGCTCTTTCTGGGCGTTTTGCGCAAAAAAGCTGTTGCGGAACTCCCTCCGTCATCGCTGACGCGATGCCACCTCCCTCAATGAGGGAGGCTTTCACAGCTAACCGTTACGCCAAGGCTCCCTCCGAGAGGGAGCTGGCACGGCGAAGCCGTGACTGAGGGAGTTTTGCAACAGCCCGATTTTCTTTTGCTCGTCTTGGCTCAGTTGACCGCCGCCATAGCGTTCAGAGCGGCTTTCTGCAGGTCCTCAATCGAGATCGTGCAGAGGGCCATCAGGTCGGCGTCCGAGCCGTCGGAGGGGATGTCGGCCACCTCGGCGCGGGTCTTGCCCTTGAGGTAGCCGCAGAAGCCCTCGCTGTGCTCATACCACTCCTTGTCGATGGAAGAGGCCCCCCGCATCCCGTAGCGGTCGCCCTGTTCGAGCTTGGTCTCCACCATGTCCGGGGCCTTGATGCCGCCGTCGGACATCACGGTGAGGGCCGGTTCGGCCATGTCGGCCACGGCGCTGGTCACGCGGCCATCGGCGTCCAGCGTCACGGCCACCATGCTCACGTCGATCCCCGCATTCACGTCCTTGTCATCGGTGGCGGTCACATCCGAAGTCGCATTCACGGCCTCAATGCCCAGCGAGACCCGGTCTCCCTTGGCCGCGCCCAGCACCTTGGCGCTGCTGCACGCTTTCGAGATGGCGTCCCGGTAGCGGTCCACTGCGATGGTGCACCCGGACAGCAGGTCCGCGTCCGTTGCCCTGCCGTCGTTGTCCAGTTTCAGCATGGACACCTCTTCAGGCGTTTTGCCGACGAGGTAATCCGCAAAGGCATCGGCCTGTTCTGCCCAGCCCTTTTTCAGGGAGGACGCCGCCGCCAGCGGGTAGTCGTCCCCTTTCTGGCGCTTGGTGCGGTAATCCTTGGGTAGGTTCACAGCGCCGTCGCCACCCGCAGAAAAGGTAGTTTCCAGCTCATCCAGCTTCACGCCGGAAATTTTCCCGTCGCCATCCAGCAGCACCGCCGCCGCCACCAACTCGATGCTCCCGGTGCGGTCCTCTTCCGATGCCTCGGTGATGACGCCGAGGCCGGTCTTCCACGCCGCCGTTGTCTGGGAGGCCGAGCTGCTCCCGCTGGCCGCCCCGCTCATGCTGCCGGAACCCGACGACCCTGCATTGTTTTTCCCGCAGGAAGTCAACAGCAGCGCCGCCGCCAGCGCACAGCCCCAAAGAACCCTTGGTTTTCTCATAGATACTCTTCCTTTCCGGATAGGTTTAGGAATAGTATATCCGGTAAGGATTTTCTTATTCGTCAGCGGGGCCTGCCCTCGCCTTATCGAACGCAGTCGTAAACAAAGGCCCTGCTGCCGCAAGGGAGCCGAAGGCGTTACGCTCAGACTTCACGCCTTTGCCAATGGCTCCCACTTTGGGGGAGCTGGCGCGAAGCGCCTGAGAGGGCGAGGATGCTGGCGGGGAGACTTTGCCCCGGTTTAGAGGGCGCTTACGATGGGGCAGACTTCCGAAAGGCTTGATCTAAACGGACGCGGTGCGTTCTTATCAGCGTCCTTGCCCTCTCCGTCATCGCTTCGCGATGCCACCTCTCCCAAGGTGAGAGGCCTTGGCAGTCCGCAAGGTTTGCAATTCAGCACTTTACACCCTGCTGCCACAAAAAGCGCCGTCAGATGTTGGTATCACATCAGCGGGCTGAGCAGCCGCAGCACACTATCCAACAGGGTGCCGACGAGGGAGGTGCGGCAGTCGGAGAGGCTCACTTCGCGGCACCGGGGGAGCGTGGCCAGCACATCGTCCCGCAGAGCGATGACCTGACTGTTGTTGTAGAGCAGCGCCCCACACTCGAAGTGCAGAAACAGGCTGCGGTAGTCCATGTTGATGCTGCCCACCACCGCCAGGTGGTCATCGCTGACGTAGCACTTCGAATGGAGGAAGCCGGGGGTAAACTCATAAATGCGCACCCCCGCCCGGAGCAGCGGCACATAGTAGGACCGGCTCAGCCGGAACACCAGCTTTTTGTCCGGGATGCCGGGCAGCACCAGCCGGACATCTACCCCGCGCTTGGCCGCATTTTTCAGCGCATCGAGCATTTCTTCGCCCACCGCAAGGTAAGGCGTATAGATATAGATATACTGCTGCGCTTGGTTCAGGATGTTCAGGTAGACCGTCTCCGCCAGCGGCTCTTCGTCCAGCGGGCTGTCCGAGTAAGGCTGCACGATGCCGTCCGAGGTTTCGGGCAGCTTCGTAGGCGCAAAGGGAGCGTAATCCGTTTCCTGCGGGCGGAAGGCATTCCAGCTGTTGAGGAACATGACCGTAAAGTTCCAGACCGCCGCCCCTTCCAGCCGGATGGCGGCGTCCTTCCAGTAGCCGAACCGGTGCTCGGCGTTGATATATTCATCGGCAAGGTTGACGCCGCCCGTGTAGGCAATGTTGCCGTCGATGACCGCGATCTTCCGGTGGTCGCGGTGGTTCATGACCAGCGACACCAGCGGCACCACCGGGTTGAAGGGGATGCAGCGGATGCGGCTGCGCTCCATCCGAACAACGAAATCCGTCGGCAGCCCCAGCAGACTTCCGAAATCATCGTAGATGAGCCGGACGTCCACCCCCGCAGCGGCTTTCCGCTTGAGGATAGTCTCCACGCCGTCCCACATGATGCCGGTCTTAACGATGAAAAATTCCAGAAAGATGAACTTTTCCGCTCTTTCGAGGTCGGCCAGCAGTTTGGGGTACATGGCCTCGCCGCTGGGGAAATATTCCGCGTCCGTGTGCTTCCACGCCGGGTAGGGGCCGTATTTTTCCACGTAGCGGCTCAGGTTTTTGGCCGACCGTTCCAGCGTGTCGGTCTGGTCCTCCTGCGGGGCAAGGTCGGCGGTGTGAGCCCGTTCCACCTTCTGCATCCGGGTGCGCAGCCCCTTGGCCGGGGCCTTATTGCCAAAGGCAAGGTAAAGCGCGCCGCCCAGCAGCGGCAGCAGCCCGATCAGAACGATCCAGCCGATCTTGTAAGCGCTGTTTTCGTCCTTCCGGACAAGGTACAGCACGATGCAGACGCTCAGCGCCTTCAGCAGACCGTTCAGCCAGACCCGGCCCGTGGTGAAAGCCCAGAACGCCCACAGCAGCCACGCCGTCTGCAAAAGCACCAGTGCAATGGTGACGGTGGCCCGATTGATGATCCGGCTGAAAAATTTGACGAATGGCAGTCTGAACACGCTGTACCCCTCCCCCGCCGCCCCGCGGCTCTTATGATGGAGATAGTATAGCGCAGCTTGGCTCGGTTTGCAAGGCGGCTTTCTTACGCCTCTGCGTCCTCATACCCAACCAGCAGCCCGCCCAGCTCAGCGTAGTAGCTGCACAGGCCGCCGCAGGGGTTCACAACGACCTGTGCGCCCTCGAAGACCGCCTCGATCATATGCTTGAGGCGCTCGGCGGCGGCAGGGTTGCCGCAGTGGGAGACGATCACCCGGCCGTCGGCATAGCCGTGCTCCTTGAGTTCCAGCACGATGCGTTCCAGTGCGCCGTGCTCCCCCCGCGTTTTGCAGATAACATCCAGCTCTCCCGCCGCGCTGGCCTGACCAATGACCCGGATGCCCAGCATCCGCGCCACAGCGGCGACGGCGGGCTTCACCCGGCCATTGCGGGCCAGATTCGCCAGCGATTCCAGCGAGAAGAGCAGATGCGTGTGCTCGTGGTAGCGGAGCATCTCCGCACAGATGGCGTCGAAGTCCTTCCCAGCCGCCAGCTCGTCCCGCAGGTGCTCGGCCAGAAGCTGCTGCTCCGGGCCGGTGGACAGGCTGTCCAGCACGAAGACCCGCTTGCCGGGGTGCTCCTGCTGGTATTCTTCCGCTGCCAACTGGGCCGCATTGTAGCAGCCGGACAGGGTACCCGTGATGGTGACGGCATACACCTCGTCGGCTCCCTCGAAAGCCTCCAGCCAGTCGCTGACGTTCGGGCAGGAGGTGGAGGTCTTTCCTTTGTAAGTGCGCAGGGCCGTTGCCATGCCCACAGCGTCCAGCGTGCCGTCGTCGCGGTACTCCTCATGGTCGGTGATGATCTTCAGCGGGACACAGGCGAAGTCCACGCCCTCCAGCGCATACAGGTTTGCGGCGGAGTCCACAACGATCTTGGTCTTCATAAGCGATCTCTCCCTTTCAGCGGCCGGATGCGCCGCCACGTCTTCATGGTTGTCGGAGACATGATATCAGTTTTTCAAAAACCTGTCAACTGTTTTTGCAAATTCTTTCAAAAGATTTCACACACCTGTTGACCCAGCTGGAAAAATACGCTATACTATCCGCATGAAAAAAGAATCGAACCGCCGCATTGCGGCCTGTGCCGTGGATTTTGCCCTGCCCCGGTACGAGGAGCTGCCTTCCGTTGGGCTGTATCTCGACCAGACCGTTCAGTTCGTCAACGGGTATTTTCGTTCGTTTCAAGGAGTGGAGCTCACCGCCTCCATGGTGAGCAACTATGTCAAGAAAGGGATCATCAGCCACCCCGTCAAGAAAAAATACACCCGCGAGCAGCTGGCCAGCCTGATCTACATCGTCGTCTCCAAAACCGTCCTCTCGATGGAAAACATCGACACCCTGTTCAAAATGCAGCGGCAGCACTTCTCCGCCGCACAGGCTTACGATTATTTCTGCGACGAGCTGGAGAACTGTCTGCCCTACGTCTTCGGCCTGCGCCACACCATCCGGGACCTTGCCGAAGACGCCGGGGAGGAAAAGCTGCTGCTCCGCAGCACCATCATCTCCGCCGCCAACAAGATGTATCTGGACTGTGCCTTCGCCGTCATGCGGCAGGAGGAAGCCCTTTGGCCGGGCATTCTCGCCGACCTCGCCTGAGGACGCCGTGTTCGATGAATAAAAAGAGGCTGCTGCACGTTCGGCCAAAACGACGTGCAACAGCCTCTTTTACATTACAAAAGCAGACGACCGCTCAGAACAGATCGAGCATGTTGTCCAGATAGACAGCCTCCCGGACGTGGAGCTGGTATTCCGGTTTGGTCAGATAGTGGAGCAGAAACTCCAAGATCAGGGCGCTGCCAAGGCCGCGGCCCTCGATCTTGAACTGCGAAAAGCCCATGGGCAGGTAGCAGTTCCGGATGTCCTCCACGCCGATGAAGCTGGGGCTTGCCATCGCCTTGGAGAAGCGGTAGCCCTCTGCCGCCTTCGGCGCGGCACAGCGGTGATCCGGGCAGGGCTCACCGAGGTTTTTGCGGCTGACATTCTCATAGCACCGTTTCCGGTCGGTGCAGCCGACCCAGCAGCACTCGTTGCAGAGAAACTCCACCTTGTCCTTCAGCGTCTGCGGCAGAGCGTCCAACTCCGAAAAGGCTTTGTTCAGGCGGAAATCCGGCACGACATAGCGGAACTCCTCCCGCTGCAACTCCTGCAAAAGCCGGGGAAACTCCGTCAGCACCTTGGTGGTGGAGGAGACGAAATAGAGGCCGGGGTACCGCTGCCGCAGCGCCTTCAGCAGCAGATCCAAGTGGACGATCACGCCGTTTTCCCCTGACCGTTCAAACAGGCGGCAAAGGGCATTGCATTTTGCGTCTGAGAGATGTTCCGCTTTCAGCAGGGAATTGCTGAAGGTCAGGCGGGCGGAGATGCCGTATTCCCCCAGCAGCGCCAGAACCTCATGGGGATCGCGCTCCCCGCCGCCGACCCGTCCGCCGCCCCAGATGCAGTCCGCCGGAGCGCCGTAGATGGAGCCAATGTCGCACCAATCGAAAAAATATTCCCTGTGAGCATAAAACAGCGGCAGAAATACCTGATAGAACTCAAAAAATTCAAACAGGCCGGGGAGATGGTAATGGGCAATGCGTCTGCTGTCCATGGGCGTTACCTGGCCTGCTTCATGCTGAGGCTGATGCGTTTTTTCTTCTCATCGACCTCCAGCACAGCCACTTTCACAACATCTCCCACGGACACCACCTCCGAGGGATGCCGGATGAACTTGTCGGACACCTGCGAGATGTGAACCAGCCCGTCCTGATGGACGCCGATATCCACAAACACACCGAAGTCGATGACATTCCGCACAGTACCGGTCAGCACGATGCCGGGCTTGAGATCCTTCATTTCCAGTACGTCCGTCCGCAGGATGGGCTTGGGCAGCTCGTCCCGGACGTCCCGCCCCGGCTTCAGCAGCTCGGACACAATGTCCCGCAGGGTGGGAACGCCCACACCGATGGCTTCCGCCGCCTGTTCCTCGCCATAGGCCTTTACCCGCCCCGGCAGGTCGGAAAGCGTCCCGGCCTTCACATCTGCCAGCGTGTGGCCGGTCAGCTCCAGCAGGGCCTTGGCGGCGTCATAGCTCTCCGGGTGGACAGCGGTGTTGTCCAGTACGCTTTTGCTCTCCGGCACCCGCAAAAAGCCCGCGCACTGCTGGAAGGCCTTCGGCCCCAGCTTCGGCACCTTTTTGATCTGGGCGCGGGAGGTGAACGCGCCGTTTTCCTCCCGGTAAGCCACCACGTTTTTCGCAGTGGTACCGTTCAGTCCTGCCACTCTTTGCAGCAGGGACGGCGAAGCCGTGTTGACGTCCACGCCCACGGCGTTGACGCAGTCCTCCACCACGCCGTTGAGAGCCTCGTCCAGCTGCTTCTGGGGACAATCGTGCTGATACTGCCCCACGCCGATGGCCTTGGGGTCGATTTTCACCAGCTCTGCCAGCGGGTCCTGCAAGCGTCGGGCGATGGACACGGCAGAGCGGAGGTTCACATCATACTGAGGGAATTCCTCGGCGGCCAGCTTGCTGGCGGAGTACACGGAGGCGCCGGCTTCGGAGACGATCATATAGCTGACGCGGGTGCCGGCCTCGTTCACCTGCCGGATCAGCTCCACCGCCATCTGCTCCGTTTCCCGGCTGGCGGTGCCGTTGCCGATGGCGATGTGCTCCACGCCGTGCTTGGCGATCAGCTTACTGAGGGTAGCGATGGCCTCATTCTTCTGCCGCTCCCCGTAGGTGGGATAGACCACGGCGGTATCCAGCACCTTGCCGGTGCCGTCCACCACCGCGACTTTACAGCCCATGCGGTAGCCGGGGTCCAGACCCATGGTGACCTTGCCCTTCACCGGCGGCTGCATCAGAAGGGGCTTCAGGTTCAGGGCAAACTGGCCGATGGCGCCCTCGTCAGCCCGGTCTGTCAGCGCTGCCCGTATTTCCCGTTCCAGTGAGGGGTAAATGAGCCGGTCATAGGCGTCCTCGGCGGCGGCCTTCACAAACTCCATAGCGGCGGAGCCGGGCTTCACCACCGCGCGCCGCAGCAGCGGCAGCGCCAGCTCCCGGTCCAGCAGGACAGTGACCTTCAGCTTTTCCTCTTTTTCGCCCCGGTTGATGGCGAGAATCTGATGACCCTGCAATCTGCTGAGGGACTGCTCAAAATCGTAGTACAGGCGGTAAACGCTGTCCTCCTCCGTGGCGGCGAGGGAACGCAGAGTACCCCGCCGCTCCAACAGCTCCCGCAGGCTCTTGCGGACGGCCGCATCGTCGCTGATCCACTCGGCGATGATGTCATTTGCTCCTTGCAGAGCGTCCGCCGCCGTCTCCACGCCCTTTTCCGAATCGATGAAGCTCTGGGCGGCTTCCTCCGGACGGGGACAGTCCCGCTCCTGAGCAAATAACAGCGCGGCCAGCGGTTCCAGACCCTTTTCCCGGGCCACGGTGGCGCGGGTGCGGCGCTTTTGCTTGTAGGGGCGGTAGAGATCCTCCACCTCTGCCAAGGTCTGGGCGCTGTCGATGGCGGCGGCCAATTCCTCCGTCAGCTTACCTTGCTCCTCGATGGACTTTTTCACTGTATCCCGGCGTTCCTCCAACCCGCGGAGGTATTGGAGCCGTTCCTCCAGCGTCCGAAGGGAGGTGTCGTCCATAGCGCCATGAAGCTCCTTGCGGTAGCGGGCGATGAAGGGGATCGTGTTGCCCTCGTCCAGCAGCCGGACCACGTTTTCCACATGCCGGGGGTCCTTATTCAGCTCCTGCGCCAGCGTTTGAATCATATCCATGCTTGTTGCATCCTTTCGTTGAAAAGCCACCGCCGCGACGGCGGTGGCTTTTGGCTGTTTGAAATTTCTCTTCTCAGGCCCGCTTGAAAAGCTTTTCAAGCTCGTATTTCGTGACCTTCACCACTACGGGCCGTCCGTGGGGGCAGTACCGGACCTCCCCGCTCTGCACCTTTTCCACCAAGATCTTCAACTCGGCGGGGTCGCTGGTCCAGCCGCCCTTGATGGCGGCCTTGCAGGCCATGGTGTGCAGCAGCGCCTCCCGCTTTTCGTCCAGATTCCGGCCTGTGCGGAGATTCTGTGCAAATTCCTCCAGCATGGCGGCGGTGTCCGCCGCGTCCAAATCCGCCGGGACCTCCCGCACCAGAATTGCGCCGTCACCGAAATCCTCGCAGCCGAAGCCGAACTGTTCCAGCAACTCCAGATTGTCCAGCAGCAGGGCGGCGTCCTCCTTGCCGGGTTCCACGGCGATGGGCTGCAAAAGGGTCTGCCGCATGGGCGGCTCCTTGGAGGTCATCAGCCGGTCAAAGTTCATCCGCTCATGGGCGGCGTGCTTGTCGATGAGCCAGAGGGTCTCCGCGTCATCCTCGCAGATGATGTAAGTATTCAGGACTTCCCCGGCGATACGCCACGGGGCCGCCTCCGGCAGCACCGTTTCCTGTCCCGGCAGTTCCATGGCAGTCTGCTGGGACGGGACGGCGGGAATGGCCGGGACAAAGGGCTTAGGGGCCGGGGCGGGTTCCACCGTCTTTTCCGGCACGGGAACCACAGGCTCCGCAGGCTTGGCGGTCACGGAGGCGGGGGCCTTTCCCAGGGCGCTGGCAGGCGCTGCCTTGACAGTATCCCGAGGCGGCCAGATGGGCTGGACGCTGTCCGCCACCTTGGCAGTGGAGCGCCACTCCGTGTTCCATGTGGGCCGAACCGGCTCCGCCCCTTTCACCGGCTGGGCGCTGAAAGCGGGCCGTACTTTCTCTCCGGAAGGCCGGGGAGAAACCGCCGGTTCCGGAGCGGGAGCGATGGGCTTGTGGCCCTGCTCCCGGTAGGTTTTGGCGTCCATGGACTGGAAAAAGTCCTGCCGGGGATTTTGGGTCTCTCGGACCGGCGGGGGAGCCGGCTTCGTCACAGCCCCACCGCGAGCATCCAATGCGTCCATGACCGTGTGGAACACAGCATCAAATACGTCATGCTCCTTGGCAAATTTCACTTGGGTCTTGGCGGGATGGACGTTCACGTCCACCGCCGTCACCGGCAGCAGCACCTCCAGCACACAGCCGGGGAACCGGCCCTTGAGAAGCTGATTCCGGTAGCCTTCCTCTAAAGCGGCGGTCAGAAGCTGGGACTTGATGAACCGGCCATTGACGAAAAACACCTGCATGGAGCGGGAACCGCGGCCATTGACGGGAGCGGTCACAAAGCCCCGCACCTCGATGTCCCCGCCCCGACCCTGTACCGGCACCAGCGTTTTGGCAAATTCCCGGCCCAAGGCGGCGTACACGGCAGATTCCAGCTTGCCGTCTCCGGGGGTATGAAGGGACTCCTGCCCGTCCTTGATGAACTTGAAGGAAACGTCCGGGTGACTCAGCGCCAGATGCTGCATCAGCCCCGCCACGGCGGCGGTCTCGGCACTGTCCTTCTTCATGAATTTCAACCGGGCAGGGGTGTTGTAAAAGAGATCCGACACCCGGATGGTGGTGCCCTCCGGGGCGCCCTCCTCCCGGACAGGCTCCATGTGCCCGCCCTCGCCATGGATAGCGGAACCCGTGGTATCCCCCGGCCGCCGGGTCAGCACATCCACCCGGCTGACGGCGGAAATGGCCGCCAAAGCCTCGCCCCGGAAGCCAAGGGTCCCGATCTTGGCCAGATCCTCCGCCGTGCGGAGCTTACTGGTGGCGTGGCGCAAAAAGGCGGTGGGCAGCTCCTCCGGCGCGATGCCGCAGCCGTTGTCTGTCACCCGGATCAGGCCCATGCCGCCCCGCTGGATCTCCACCACAATGGCGGAGGCTCCGGCGTCGATGGCGTTTTCCACCAGTTCTTTTACAACAGAGGCGGGGCGCTCCACCACCTCGCCGGCGGCGATCAGGTCGGCTACATGGGATGATAATTGTTGAATGTGAGGCATACGATCTCTCCTTACAGCAATGCTGCCAAAACAGGAATGGTGATAATAGACATCAGGGTGGTCAGGAAAATGCTCTGGGCCATACATTCGGTGTCACCACCGTATTCCATAGCCAGCATACTGCCGTTGAGGGCGGTGGGCATGGCCATGAGGATCACGGCGATATTAGCCACCAGAGGCGTGCCGATACCGGTCCACTTCAGGAGCAGCCACAGCATAATGGGAAGGATCAGAAGTCGGAAGGCCGCCAGAGCCCACAGCCGCGGTGAGGTAAATGCCCGTCCAAAGGGTAGATCTGCCAGCAGAGAACCGACCAATAAGAGGGATAAGGGGGTTGTCAGGCTGCCTGTAAAGTTCAGACACTCCCCAAGCAAGGCTGGCATATTGATGCGGATCAGTGCAATCACCAGAGCGATCGCCGCAGTGACAATGCAGGGTGACAGCAACTGCTGCCAACGAAACTTCGCCTTCCCGGCCAGCATCAAGGGTCCTATGGAATAGGACAGCAGGTTGAAGGGCAGAACCAGGATCACGGCGTAGAACAGCGCCTCCTGACCAAAGAGAGCGACCGATACCGGATAGCCGATAAAGGCCATATTTGAAAAAATCAACGAATAGCGCCAGACACACTGCTGCTTGACTGTTCCACCCAACAGGTGGGGCACGAAGGCAGCGACGAAGAAACCCAGTCCATAATAAACGATTGCGACCTTTAAAACAGACAAGATTTCCCCGGTACTGGGCAAAGCGTCTCCGGAGGAGACGGAGCCTAAAATCAGGCAAGGCACAATGATACCCAGGAGCAAACGGCAAAGCTTCTGATCCGTTTGTCCACCCAGATATCCCAGTTTGTGGGCAAGAAAGCCTGCGGCCATGCAGAAGAGGATGACCAGCATTTCAGAAAATACATCAAAAAAACTCACGGAATTCCACGCTCAATTCTATAATATCACATACCTGCCAACACATGAAGGGCGTTGGCGGCGGCGTGGAGCAGAATGGAGCTCCACAGGGTCCCGGTGTGGTCATAGGCCCAGGCCAGCACCAGGCCCGGCACCAGATACTGCACCATCAGCAGGAAATAGGTGATGTCCTGCCGCACTACGGCAAACTGCCACACATGGAGCAGAGCGAACAGCAGGCAGCTTACCACATAGGCCACCGTCCGGCTTTTGCTTTTCAGATTGCCGAATACCAGCCCGCGAAACAGCACTTCCTCCACGAAGGGAGCCAGAAAAATTACGATCAGCAGCGTTACTCTGGGGGCGTCATGGATCTGGGCGGAGATGGTGGTGTCATTCAGGTTGGTGTGGTTGTTCACCAGCATCCGGGTCAGCCGGTAGACTAACTCATTGAGGCCGTACAGAGCGATGAGACCCACTAAGATCGACTTGCAGGCGTTGCCCAAATTGTCCGCAAAATTCCGGGTGGTGCGGCCCAGAAAGCTGTGAAAAATGATGAGCGTAACGGCAAACAGTGTGTAATAATAGATGGCATTTTGCAGCGAGGGCGAAATGCTGGCATCCAGCAGCCGCTCCGCCAATCGGAACAGGGGCGCTGTGGCAAAGGGCAGCACCACCAGATAGATCACAAAGAAAACAGTTCCGGCGATCTGCTCACCGGGGGTCATATAGGAGGCGGATTTACGTTTGGCCATTGCAAGGCTCCTTTGAATGGTTCTCCCTGAAAGGGAGGACCCAGAATGTGCGGCGAATCGCCGCAGGGATGAACCACGGTGCCGCTATGCGGCACGGGAAGGCACGGCTTTGCCGTGCAGAATGTCCCCCACTTTTCTTTTGTCTTGTCAAAAGAAAAGTCGCCGCCGCAGCGGTGGAAAAGAAAACCGCTTAGGAATGAGTTGGCCCCCCATGGGCCAACTCACCCAAAACGAGGGGCCCGCCGCCACGAACTGCCGAGAAAGTTCGGTGGTCTTCTACCGGCTGCGCCGATAGGCACACCTCGAAGAACTGCGTCCCCGCAGTTGGTGGCATGGCATTCATCGGGGCTGCAAAACCGGACTTGACCAGTTTCTCTTTCCACGCTTTCCGCTTCGCTAAGCGCTGTCCTGCTCTATAAATGAGCACGAGCGGCAGCGGAAAAAGAAGCAGAGGGTGTCCTATTTGCATCCCGAGGTTTCATGTGACTATCAGCACGGTGTACAAGGCTGAATGAAATCCGCACTCCGCCCGTGCCACGAAGCAGAAAACAAATTTCTGAGCAGAACAGTTGAGAACCGCATTCCCCAAACTTGCACAAATGTGCAAGTTTGGATTCGGTGCCTTTTCTCTTCCACCGTGCACGGCGCATTCTCTTTTCCGCAAGATGAAAAGAGAATGGGGGGTGCATTCCAATAGGCAAAGCCTATTTTGAAGAATGCCCTTCTGCGGGAGCAGTACTCACTTACTGAGTTTCTGTTTCAGTTCATACAGCAGGCTCATGGCCTCAATGGGTGTCAGCGTATCCGGCTGGCAGCGGCGGATGGCGTCCAGCACCTCGCCCTCGCTCATGGCGTCCAGCGAGACCTGATCGGTCTCTTTCCGGGCGGCCACGTACTGTACGCCGTTTTCGTCCTCCAGCTCCTTCAGAATGACCTTGGCCCGCTGGACCACCTTCTCCGGCAGACCCGCCAGCTTGGCGACTTCGATGCCATAGCTGCGGTCGGCGCCGCCGGGGATGATCTTCCGCAGAAAGATGATATCCTCCCCCCGGCGCTTGACGGCGATGTTGTAGTTCACCGTGCCGGGGAGGGTGTTTTCCATTTCTGTCAGCTCGTGATAATGGGTGGCAAACAAAGTTTTGGCCCCCAGCGTCTTTTTGTCAGCGCAGTATTCCAGAACAGCCCGGGCGATGGCCATGCCGTCAAAGGTGGAGGTGCCCCGGCCGATCTCATCCAGGATCAGAAGAGAATTTTTGGTGGCCTGATGGAGAATATCGGAGACCTCCGTCATCTCCACCATGAAGGTGGACTGTCCGGCGGAGAGATCGTCACTGGCGCCGATGCGGGTGAAGATCCGATCCACCACGCCGATATGGGCGTATTTGGCGGGGACGAAGCTGCCCATCTGGGCCATGAGGACGATCAGCGCCACCTGCCGCATATAGGTGGATTTACCCGCCATATTGGGGCCGGTCAGTACCGCAATCTGGTTTTCCCGGTTATTGAGCTTGGTATCATTCGGCACAAAGGGTGCGCCGTCCAGCAGCTGCTCCACCACAGGGTGCCGCCCCTCGCTGATTTCAATTTCATCCGAGAGATCCACCGTGGGGCAGCAGTAGTTGTTATTCAGCGCCACAGTGGCCAGGCCGCACAGCATATCCAGCCCGGCTACGGCCGCCGCCGTCTGCTGGATGCGCGGCAGCTCCGCCGCAACCGTCGCTCTCACCTGCTCGTACAGCTCGGCCGCGCGGTCTATGGCTTCCTGCTGGGCGTGCAGCACCCGTTCCTCCAGCTCCTTTATCTCCTCGGTAATGTACCGCTCGGCATTGGTCAGGGTCTGCTTGCGGATATAATGCGCCGGCACCTGATCCTTGAAGGAATTGGATACTTCAATGTAATAGCCGAACACCCGGTTATACCCGATGCGCAGCGTCCGGATGCCGGTGGCATCCTTTTCCCGTTCCTCTATCTCCGCCAGGATGCCCCGGATATCCTTGGAAAGATGCCGGGCCTCATCCAGCTGCTTATCGTACCCCTCCCGGATGACACCGCCTTCTTTCAGCGGAATATCACTGTCCGGATCGATAGCCGATCCGATGAGCCGGGCCACATCCTCCAGGGGGTCTATGTTCTGTTCAATTTCCCGCAGCAGGGCGCACTGCACCTCACCCAGCAGCTCCTTAATGGCCGGCAGACGGGCCGTAGTAGCCCCCAGGGCGATCATATCCTTCACCGGGGGATTGCCGTACACCACCCGGGTCATCAGCCGTTCCAGGTCATACACGCCATCCAGGGCCGCCGCCAGCTCACTGATGAGAATACTGTTCCGGGTCAGCTCGGTCACGGCATTCAGCCGCCGGTTAATGGCATTGACCGATAAAAGCGGCTGCTCGATGGAGCTTCTCAGCAGTCGCCGTCCCATCGAGGTCTTGGTCTTATCCAGCACCCAGAGGAGGGAGCCTTTCTTCTCTTTGCCCCGGAGCGTTTCGGTCAGCTCCAGATTGCGTCTTGCGGTAAGGTCAAGAGCCATTGCAGAGGACATATCCTGACGTTCAATTGAAGTAAATCTTCCCGTAAGGGTTTTCTGCGTATCACCTATATAGTCAAACATTCCACAGACAGCGCTGACATCTGTTCCGCTTTCGGCAAGTCCCAGCATATCCATTGACGAAACCGAAAACTGTGTAAAAACAGTTTCCTTTTTCAGAGCAGGGTCAAAGCATTCGTTATCCCTGAGCGTTACAGAGCAGTGGAGTTTTGTCTTTATAAAATCAAGTGCAGTTTTAAGCGACAGAAATTCTGCATTGAAAACTATTTCAGAAGGAACATACCTTGAAAGCAGATCTATAATTTCCGGTTCAGGATTTTTCCCCTCAGCTGATGCAAGGTGAACCTCACCCGTTGAGATATCTGCAAAGCACATACCGCAGCTTTTTCCGTCATAATAAGCACAGCAGAGATAGTTATTGCTTTCATCGTTCAGCATACTGCTTTCTATCAGTGTTCCCGGAGTAACAACCCTTATAACGTCCCTCTGAACCAGTCCTTTGCTTTCAGAAGGGTCTGTAAGCTGTTCGCATATGGCAACCTTATATCCCGCTTCGATAAGCTTTTTTATGTATATTTCACTGCTGTGATGCGGAACTCCGCACATAGGTGCTCTTTCATCAAGTCCGCAGTCTTTTCCCGTCAGTGTAAGCTCCAGTGTCTTTGAT